>JAABUJ010001486.1_pt1 | contig 34374 bp, 37 predicted proteins | sample 5559131 | NCBI WGS metagenome assembly JAABUJ01 (sample SAMN10711875, study PRJNA513366) | rock metagenome | isolation source: Antarctica rocks | place: Antarctica: Victoria Land, Mt New Zealand nord | collected 2016-01-07
GTGACGGGTGCGCCCGCGCCGCGCCAGACAGATGAGGTTGGGCGGGCGCGGGCGGCGCGGCGTGGGCGCGTCAAGGCACCCCCTGCGGAGGCTGTCGCCTGACCACGGTTTAGTGGGGCACTACCTTCATCGTCTCCATCGAGCGTAACGCCGTTCAACTCCAAGAACACAAGGCTCCCATACACGGCCGTGCGCTTGTTCCCATCTACGAACGCCTGCGCTTGTGAGACCGCCAACATCAGCGTCACGGCTTGCGTGAGCAGGTCGGCTTCCTCATAGTACGCCGCCGCTTGTGGACGCATAATGGCGCTCTCGAGCGCCCCTGGGTCCCGCACGGGCGCAGGCGGAAACCCCGTATGTTCCATCACATCGGCATGCAGGCCCTGCACATCGTCCAGGGTTAGGTAGTCGGTCATCGCCCGGCTAGATAGCGCAACCCGGCCTCATTCTTAGCCCAAACGCGCTCCGCGGCCGCGCGTACCTCAGGCCGCAGCCCTGCGCGGGCGCGTTCCACCGGGCGTAGCTCTACGGATTGCGGATCGAATCCGACAAGCTGTCCCTCTATCAAGCCGCGCGCCTCCATCTCCTCGCGTGGAATCGTCACCACGTAGCTGTTGCCATGCTTGCGGATTTTACTAGCGATCATAGATGCCTCCACCGATGATACAAGTATTACCTGTATAACTTATTGTACCACACGATGCGTAAGCTTAATGTTCGAAGGTGAGGACCTCCACCTCTTCGAGCAGCCACGAGCCGGGCATGTGTCCTACCTCATAGCGATGGACCCCGCATACCAGCGGACCTGTCGCCTCCTGGACAATCCGCGCGTTCTCCGCGGCGCGGTCCACCCAGGTGTGATCGATCAGGTCGCATGGGTCGGCTTCCGCGACGTGTTCGCGCGGCAGCGACAGGTGCTCGGCCCACAGGTCGATACGCAGGTTCCGCGCGATGTCGCCGTCGCGCACGACGACGTTGATCTCACTATCGGTGACGAGGCCGCGGTCGTTCAGATTCGCCGACCCAACAGTGAGCCATTCGTCGTCGATGATGGCTACCTTGGCATGGACGTAGGTGGGGCGGTAGGTGAAGGGCTTCTTCCCCGCGCGGGGACCGGATGTATAGAGCGAGTAGACCGACACGATGCCGCGCCCCCCATCGGCGTCGCGCAGAGTGGCCACATGCCGATCATTGTCCCACTTCCCGCGATCCGCGCGGGCCGGCAGCACGAGCACGATGCGCAGCTTCTCCGCCCCTGGTTGGTTCATGGCTGTGACTAACGCATCCATGACATCGTCGGACCAGATGTACTGGTTTTCCAGGTAGATGAGGCGCCGCGCCTGCCGCAACGCGTGCGTATAGGCGTGATGGATGCCGAATTCGCCGCGTGGGACGGAGGGGTAGACGCGGCGCGGGATCGTGCGCACGATCTGCGCCGGGGTGTGCCAGGCCGGATCGACGTTTGGCGTGCGGTGGGGCAGGTCATCATCGCCGGTTGTCGCGTGCCAGCGTTGGCGAAAGTTGTGCTCGACGTCGGCGACCGCCTCTCCCTCGATGCGCAACTGCACGTCGTGCCAGGTAGGACCGGCGCGCAGCGCGTGGCCGTGCCGGTCCCAGCGATCGCCCGCCAGGGTCGTGAGATCCATGCCGCCGACAAAGGCCAACCGCCCATCGACCACGATCGCTTTTTGATGATGGCAGTGCGTGGGATGGGCGCTGGTATCGAGGGCGCAGCGGAGGTTGCCATTGCCCTCCGCGACGAGCGCCTGCCGCACGGCGGCCGTGTCCCGTCGTGTCGGTGGAGCGAACGCCCGCGTCCCGCTCCACAACAGGACACGCACGGGGACACGCTGGGCCGTCGCGGCCAGCAGTTCGAGCAAGCGGGTTTGCTCAAGGGTGTCGGTATCCCCGCGTAGCAGCGGTATGTGTGGCGTCAGGCACCAGCCGATCACATACACGTAGTCCTGCGCGCCCGTGAGGGCGGTATGGAGGGCCGCGAAAAATTGCTCCCCGTCAACCAAAGGCGTGATATGGTTGTGCCGGCGGGGTGGTGTGCCGGCGGGATACCAGCGGGGATCGTCGCCCCACCACGAGGCCCGCGCCTGCTGTAGTTTGGCCGCGCTGACGCCCCCTCCACGCAGCATGTTTCGGTGGCGGTGACGGCGGTAGCGGCGTAAGGGCGTGGGTGTACGGCGAACCTGTCGCCCAAAGATACTCCCTATGGCCGTAAAAATAGACATGCGCGCTCCTTCTTCCTACTATCTATATCAATGTATGGAATTCTTGTCGCGGACGGTTCACTGGCCGTCGCCCACTGACTGTTCGCGCTCGCGCAGCAACTCCGCCACGGCGTCGAGGATACCCTCGGCGATGTGCTCTTTGGGAGCGGGTCCCAGTTCCTCGGTATTGCCGTCGCGGTCGATGAGGTGGACGTGGTTGGTGTCTGCTCCGAAGACGGCCCCGCCCGCCACATCGTTGGCTACGACCAGGTCGAGCCCCTTTTTCTTGAGTTTGCGCGTCCCTTCGTCGACGACCCCTCGCGTTTCGGCGGCGAAGCCGACCTTGACGAGCGGCGTCGCCGCTATTCCCGCCAGCGAACCCAAGATGTCCGTGGTACGCGCCAAGTCAACCGTTAGCGTAGCCTGTTCCTTCTTGATCTTGTGCTCCGCCGCCGTCACGGGCCGGTAGTCGGCGACGGCGGCGGCCATGATCAGCGCGTCGGCGCCCACGACATGGGCGTGCACCGCCGCGCGCATCTCCTCCGCCATCGTCACCGCGACGACGTCGACGCCGTAGGGCGGACGCAGAGCCACGGGACCGCTGATGAGCGTGACGACGGCGCCGCGGTCGCGCGCGGCGACGGCGAGCGCATAGCCCATTTTACCGGAACTGCGGTTGCCGATGTAGCGCACGGGGTCGAGCGGCTCTTGTGTCGGACCCGCCGTCACCAGCACGCGCCGTCCGGCCAGGTCGCCGCCCCGGCCCAGGGTCATGGCGACGGCGGCGGCGATGTCCTCCGGCGCGGCCATGCGCCCGAGTCCCTGCGCGCCGTTGGCGAGCCGCCCGTAGGTTGGTCCAACCACGACCGCGCCGCGCTCACGCAGCGTCGCCAGATTCGCCGTCGTGGCCGCGTGTTCGTACATCACGGTGTTCATAGCCGGGGCGAGCACGAGCGGCGCCGGGCAGGCGGCGGCGGTGGCCGAGAGCGCGTCGTTGGGCAGGCCGAGCGCGAGCTTGCCGATGAGTTCCATCGTGGCCGGCGCGATGACCAGCGCGTCGGCCCAACCGGCGAGGCGGATGTGCGTTTCACCCTCGGGCGACTCGCTCCATAGATCGGAGAAGACGCTGTGGTTGGTCAGGTTCTCCAGGCTGAACGGCGTGATGAAACGCGCCGCTGAGGCGCTCATCACGGCGCGCACCTCCGCGCCACGCTCCATCAACAGGCGCGCGGCCTCCACGGCCTTGAACGCGGCGATCCCGCCGCCGACCCCGAACAGGACTTTGCTGCCTCTTTGCATAATCTTTCCGTTTGCCCGCTACCTACCCGTAGTGTACAATTCTGATCGCATCTTAAAACATTGATCTACACACATTAGTCGTGGCCCGCGATAGAGGGCTGTCTTTCGCCGGTGGGCGGGGATACAGGCGTTCGCTAAAGCTGACAACTGATTACTGATAGCTAAAAAGGCGGAGGTTTCGATAGCGTGAAGACGGCCCTGATTACCGGCATCACAGGCCAGGATGGGAGCTACCTGGCAGAGTTTCTCCTGGAGCAGGGCTACCGTGTCGTCGGCATGGTGCGACGGAGCTCGACCGAGAACTTCAGCCGTATCCAGCATCTGACGGATCGCGTCGAGATCGTGCAGGGCGATTTGCTTGACCAGTACTCGCTGATCGCGCTGCTACAGACGTACCGCCCTTCCGAGGTCTACAACCTCGCGGCGCAGTCGTTCGTGCCCACCTCGTGGAACCAACCGGTCCTGACGGGGGAATTTACCGCGCTGGGTGTCACCCGTGTGCTCGAGGCCGTGCGGTTGGTCGACCCGTCGATTCGCTTCTATCAGGCTAGCTCGTCCGAGATGTTCGGCAAGGTGCGCGAAACGCCGCAGACCGAGGAGACGTCGTTCTACCCGCGTAGCCCCTACGGTGTGGCCAAGGTCTACGGCCACTGGATCACCGTGAATTATCGCGAGAGTTATGATCTTTTCGCATGTTCGGGCATACTTTTTAACCACGAGAGCCCTCGCCGCGGGCTGGAATTCGTCACCCGCAAGGTTACCTATAATGTGGCCCGCATAGCATTGGGCCTGGCCGACAAGCTTTCACTGGGCAACCTCGACTCGCAGCGCGACTGGGGTTACGCCGCCGAATACGTGCAGGCGATGTGGTTGATGTTGCAGCAGGATACGCCCGATGACTACGTGGTAGCGACCGGCGAAACGCACGCGGTGCAGGAACTCGTCGAGATTGCCTTCGGTCACGTTGGGCGCAAGTGGCAGGATCATGTGGTGATCGACCCCGCGTTGGTGCGGCCGGCCGAAGTTGACCTGCTATTGGGGGATCCAAGTAAGGCACGCTGCATGCTAGGATGGAAACCGAAGACATCGTTCGACGGGCTTGTCCGCATGATGGTCGACGCCGATATCGCCCTGGTGCGAGAGGAGATTGAACGTGGCAAACGCGCAAACGCAAGAGACTGACCGGATCATCCAGCAGGCCAAGGACACCGAGAAGCAGGCCAAGCAGGTCGAGAAGGACGCCAAGAAGGGCAAGAAGATCGAGCAGTCGGACGCCCGAATCGACATTCGTGAGACCGAGCCGGTTGTCTACCCCGGCGCCAATCGTGTGCGCGTCCTGAGCATCGTCGCGGCGGTGGCGAGCGCCATTGCCATCGCGGCGCAGGCGACCGTGGCTATCTCGCGGCAAACTAGCAAGTCCAAGCGCGAGAAGGCCGGGCTTGAGGGCGCGGTCCGCATGACCATCGCCGTCACACTGGCCAAAGCCGTCCCCTCGATACTGAACGAGATTCGCACTATCCGGCGTGAGATGCAACGCAAGTAGCGCCTGCTACTTGACATATTCACATCTACTGGTATAATTAAGGGCCGGGCATTGCATGCCCTGGAGGAACGAAGGACCAAATGAAGGCAAATATCCATCCCGAGTATCATCACGACGCCCATGTCTCTTGCGCGTCGTGCGGTACGGCGTTCGACACGGGCTCGACGTCGACACGACTCCGCGTCGACGTGTGCTCCAACTGCCACCCGTTCTATACGGGGCAGCAGCGCATCATCGACACCGGCGGTCAGGTCGAGCGCTTCCGGCGCCGCCTTGCCGCGAGCAAGAAAGAGAGCTAACGACGCCCGCCTCGCGGCGGGTTGCATCGCGCCGGCCTACACAGGTCGGCGCACGGATAACCGGTACGAGGGGGCGGATCATGAGGTCCGCCCCCTCTCCTTTTTAGTGTTTAGTTGCTAGTGTTTAGTGACTAGTTGTTACATTCGACTAAACACTAGTCACTAAACACTAATCACTAAAAGGATAGACGAGTGACATTCAATTATGGCGGGCAGGCGCTCATCGAGGGCGTGATGATCCGCGGACAGCACGGGGTGTCCGTGGCCGTGCGCGACCCCGAGGGCCGCATAGTGACGCACACGGAGCCCTTGCAGGGCGGCTTGTACCGCACCCCCGCCGGCCGGCTCCCCTTCGTACGCGGCGTGCTGGCCCTGTGGGAGACGCTGACCGTCGGCACGCGCATGTTGATCTTCTCGGCCAATGTCGCGGCGGGGCGGGGCGACGAGCCGCCGCCCGCGGTAACGGGTACGGTCGCCACGACGCTCGCGTTCGCCGTCGGGCTGTTCTTCGTGCTGCCCAGCCTGCTGCTCAACCGCGCCAATAAGCGCGTGCGTAACCCGCTGGCGGCGAACCTGCTGGAGGGCGCCGTGCGCCTCGGCCTGTTCGTCGGCTACATTGGGCTGATCTCACGCATGGAGGGCATCCGGCGTGTCTTCCAATACCATGGCGCCGAGCACAAGACCGTGCACGCGCACGAACACGACACGCCCCTGACGCCGGCGGACGTGCAGCAGTTTCCCACGGCGCACCCGCGCTGCGGCACGGCCTTCCTGCTGCAGGTGATGCTGCTCTCGGCCGTCATTTTCTCGCTGTTTGGCCGTCCCTCGTTGGGCCGCCGTATCCTGCTGCGCGTCGTGATGGTCCCGGTACTCTCCTCGCTCAGCTACGAGTTGCTGCGCCTGGGCGCGCGCGGCTTCCCGCTGACGCGCATCCTGGTTGGCCCCGGCCTGGCCTTGCAGCAACTGACCACGCGGCAGCCCGACGACGCGCAGGTCGAGGTGGCGATCGCGGCGATGGAGGGCGCGCTGGCTCTCGACGCCCAGCAGGCCAGCCAACCAGAGGAGGTGGATGATGAGCTTGTTTGATACGATAGGGCGGCTCGAGGCGCGCTTCGATGAACTGAGCGACCTACTCTCACAGCCCGACGTGGCCTCGAACCCGGAGTTGCTGCAGCGTTATGGGCGCGAGCAGGCCCAACTCTCCGATATTGTCGAGAACTACCGCGCGCTCAAGGTCGTCACGGCACAGATCGCCGAGACCGAGCTGATGCTTCACGACGGGCTCGACCCCGAGTTGCAGGAGTTGGCGCGCGAGGAGTTACAGACGCTGCGCGCGCGCGAGGAGGAGATCGGCGAGCGCCTCAAGCTTAGCCTGATCCCCGTCGACCCCAACGACGAGAAAGACGTCATCGTGGAGATCCGCGCCGGGACGGGCGGCGACGAGGCCGGACTGTTCGCGGCGCAACTCTTCCGTATGTACGGCCGCTACGCCGAGCGGCATCGCTACCACATCGAACTCATCAACAGCAACGGGAACACGGCGGGCGGCTTCAAAGAAGTCATCTTCGAGGTCCATGGGCGCGGCGCCTATAGCCGCATGAAGTTCGAGAGCGGCGTGCATCGCGTGCAGCGTGTGCCCGAGACCGAAACGCAGGGGCGCATTCATACCTCGACAGCCACCGTGGTGGTGCTGCCCGAGGTCGACGAGGTCGCCGTGGAGATCAACGAGAACGACCTGCGCATCGACGTGTACCGCTCGACGGGCCACGGCGGCCAGAGCGTCAACACGACCGACTCGGCGGTGCGCATCACGCACAAGCCGTCGGGCCTCGTGGTCACTTGTCAGGATGAGAAGTCGCAGATCAAGAACAAAGCCAAGGCCATGGCCGTGCTGCGCGCGCGCCTCTTCGCCCTGGAGGAAGAGAAGCGCCAGGCCGCGCTCGGCGCGGCGCGGCGTCTGCAGGCCGGGACGGGTGAGCGGGCCGAGAAGGTCCGCACCTACAACTTCCCACAGGACCGCTTGACCGATCACCGCATTGGGTTGACCCTGCACGGTCTGCCGATCATCCTCGACGGCGACCTCGACGGCCTGTTCGAGGGGCTAGCCACGGCTGATCGCGCCGACAAGCTCGCCGCCGCCGCCGAGGCCGAGGCCGTCCCGGCATAATCCCAGTCTCCTGCTTGTTGCTATTCGTCAAAGGGATAGATATGCTTGATATCGGTCTTGTTCCCGCCGCTGCCCCACTGCGCCTCATTGTCGGAGCGGGCAATCAGTCATGGCCGGGGTGGATCGCGACGCAGGGAAACGAGCTTAACTTGCTGTGTCGAGAGCAAGGACTTTACGATGCTTGATATTCGTCACTTCGGTCCCGGCCATCGCCGCTCCGACGCGCCGCCGCGCGTAATCGGCATGCACCCAGCGACTATCTTCCACGACGACACCCTTTCGGTTGTCGAGTTGCACTTCGATCCCAAAGGCGAGATATGGGAGCACGACGCGCCATTTCCTATCCTGTTTATCGTGATCGAAGGGCGGGGCATGGTCCGGGTTGGCGGCGAGGAGATCCCTATAGAGGAGGGGCAGGCGGTCGTGTGGCCAGCCAACGTGCTACACAAGGCGTGGGCCGAGGATGCGCCGTTCACGGCGATAGCCGTGGAAATGACCTACCAGCAGAGGTAACGGTGATGCGGGTGCTTGTGACAGGCGCGTGCGGGTGGACGGCCGCCCCCATCGTGGAAGCTGTCGTGGAAGCCGGGCACGAGGTTTATGGCTATGGCTTCGATGTTGTATACAAAATCTAAACCTTGTATACTGCGTACACGAGGAGGACCGATGTCAACAACAGAGCAGACGACAGCCACGATTACCGCGCGCATCCCAAAGGAGCTACGGGGCGATCTTGATACGCTCACAAAATCTACGGGGCGCAATAAGAACGCCCTGATTGAGGAGGCCCTACGCCGCTTTGTTGATGCCGAGCGATGGCAGATCGCTTTGATTGAGGAACGGGTACACCAGGCCGACGCCGGCGACTTTGCCACTGATGAGGAGATGGGTGAGTTGTACGCCGAGTTCAATATCCCGCGTCCTGGCCCTCCTGAGCCGGCCGCAAGCTGATGCGTATACGCTGGTTACGTGGCACCCGTACCGACGTGCGCCGTATCGGCCGCTACATCGCTCAGGACAGCGTGGAGGCAGCCGAACGGGTGACGACGCGCATTGTTGAGGCTATTGACAAGCTCGCAGATCAACCTGGCCTGGGACGACCAGGCCGCGTCATCGGTACCCGCGAACTCGTTATAGGGGGAAAGCCCTACATCGCGGCGTACCGTGTTCGTGAAACGACGGTGGAGATTATCGCCGTGATCCACGGAGCGCGACAGTGGCCGGAGAGCTTCGAGGATAGACTACCGGCGCCGCCACGGCGACCGCAAGGCTAATACTACAACGTTAGGTGTGTGCGGGTGAGATAGATTAGGGAACGATTCACTAATGCAATAAGCTTGGTGCGTTGTATGAGGTCACGGTGATGCGAGTGCTTGTGACAGGCGCGTGCGGTTGGACGGCCGTGTCCATTGTGGAAGCCGTCGCGGGAGCAGGGCACGAAGTTTATGGTTTCGATCTGCCGAACGTGCCCTGTAACGCGCGTACGCAGGCGAGGTTGAGCGCGCTTCTGCACGGTACTATTGAGCGCGCGCACGATGTCGATCTCGCCGTTCAGTCCGTCGATGCTGTCATTCACCTCGCCGTGTCCATCGGGCGGGACACCTATCGGAGTCCGCAGGCGCCGTTTGCCGTGAACGTACTGGGTACGTACAACGTCTTCGCGGCTGTGCGCCGTCACGGGGTGTCGAAAGTGGTGTTGATGAGTGAAGCGGCCGTCCATTTGCTTCCTCACGGTGATACCCTTGACGCGCGCCGCGATTGGAGGAGCGCGCCGGATGGCGACCACCTCTATGACTTGACGAAGCGTTTGCAGGAAGAGATCGCCAAAGACTTCTGCGAAACCTACGGCATGACGGCCGTATCCCTGCGTGCGGGACACATTATGGACGGCCGCGCACGGGTCGACCCCGAGGGGCGCCCATTAGCTGAGGTGGTCTATTGTCGCGGCGGGTGGGTCTGTCGCTACGATCTGGCCCGCGCGTGTATAAAGGCGCTTGAACTGGAAAGCGCTGGGTACACCGCCTTCCATGTGGTCGGTTCCGCGGGCGCGCACAAGCACTTCGACATTGAGCGTACCGAACGCGAGCTTGGCTTGGTATGCGCCGAGCGTTTCGAGCAGTATGCATACTAGCAGCGATGTGTCGATAGCTAACGCACTGGCCGCAGCCACTGAGCGGCTGCGGGCGGGGGGCGGCGACACGCCGCGGCTCGACGCCGAGGTACTGCTAGCGCATGTGCTGGGCGTCGCCCGCGCGGCCCTGCTGACGCATCCCGACCGGGCGCTGACGGACGAGGAACGATCCAGCTATGACGTCCTCATCGGACGGCGCGCGCGTGGAGAGCCGGTGGCGTACCTTGTCGGCGCGCGCGACTGGTACGATCTCACCTTACAGGTGACGCCGGCCGTGCTGGTCCCGCGGCCGGAGACGGAGGGCCTGCTTGAGCGCGCTCTGGCGTGGGCGCGCGCGCGGCGCATACGTACAGCCGTCGACGTGGGGACCGGATCGGGCGCGCTTGCCATCGCCCTGGCGCGCGCACTGCCCGGCGCGGCGGTCTACGCTACCGACCTCTCGCCCGCGGCTCTGGATGTCGCGCGCGCCAATGCGCGGCGTATCGACCCCGCGCTGAACCTCACCTTTCTGCACGGCGACCTGCTTGCGCCGCTACCCGAACCGATCGACCTGATCGTGGCCAACCTGCCTTACATCGGGGAGGAGGAGTACACCGGCCTGATGCCCGATGTGCGCCTCTATGAGCCGCGCGCGGCCCTCGTCGGCGGCCCTGAGGGTCACGAACTCATCGCCCGCCTGCTGTCCATGGCCCCCGCGTGGCTGCGGCCCGGTGGCGCGTTGTTTCTGGAGTTGGGTCCGCCGCAGGCCGCGCCCGCGCTCCTCGCCGCGCGGGCTATCTTCCCTGACGCGGCCATTCGCCTCGACAACGACTATGCCGGTCTGGCGCGCTATCTGGTTGTCGATATCGCCCGATGGGCCGCCCGCGACGATGCACACCACGACAGCGGCCGCGTTCCGGGCCGAGTTCAGCCCGCCTTTCACGGAGCTTGTGCTGGCGGGGATCGAGTCGTTCGCCAGCAAGCACGAGCCGGAGTACCACCGCGCCTCGCCCGCGGCCAAAGAGGTCTTGCTCGACCTCATCGGGCGCACGGGAACGACGCCGGAGGGTCTCGGCGCCACGAGCCACTACCTGTTCATCGGGCGGCGCGCGGAGGGGGGTGCCCATCCCTGGGTTAGCCGGGCCGCGACATGACGAGCACATCATGTCGCGGCCGGGCAGCCTATGGCCGCGCGATCAGCGGCGCCGCGCGACTATCATGATCTCGACGTCATCTACCTCCAAGGGCTTGCGCCGGAACGATCAACCGGCGACGGCTGCCGCCTCGGGTTTTCGTTCCAGGCGCACCGTCAGTGTTTCGCCCAAAGTGTCCAGGATGCGCTGCGCACGCTCAACCGTGATGCCATGGTACTCGTTGCGCTCGTCGCGCGACACCTGCGCTTCGCTCACACCCAGCCGCTCGGCCAACTCGCGCTGGCTCAAGCTGTTGGCGATGCGCGCGGCGATGAGCAACTGACCGACTCCCGTGAGTCCCTGAATGGCGTCGAAGTCACGCCGGCATACTCGATTGTACCAGGCAATCTCATCTTCCAGTTGAGCACGGAACGCCTTAATCGGCGCGAGGCCGCGCTCTAGCTCCTCCAGGCTCAACCCGGTCGATTGAAGGGCGCTCTGTTGCGCGGCCAGCACACGCTCCGCGTCGTCAATACGCTGTCGGGTAATTCCGTATTCTTTATCATTTCTGATCATAGTTTTCTGGTCCTATCGCACCAACCGAATGATGCCCTTGCACAAAGAACAGGCTATCGTCCTTTATCGCGTTTGGAACGATAGAGGGCGGCGTCGGCCTGGAGCAACAGCGCATCGGCGGTGCGGCCATCCTCGGGGTAGATCGCGACCCCCGCGCTGAAGCGCGCCGCGTCGTGTTTCTGGCGCGCCTCACCGGCCGCGCCGTCCAACAGCCGTCGCAAGAGGATGTTAGCGCCGGCGTCATCGGTCTCGGGCAAGAGCAGCGCGAACTCGTCGCCGCCGAGGCGCGCGGCCACGTCGATGCCGCGCGCTTGATCGCGCAACAGCGTCGCTACGGCGCGTAGAACCGTATCGCCGGCGGCGTGTCCGTTCGAGTCGTTGACAACCTTCAAGTCGTCCACGTCGAGGAGGATGACGGCGAGCGGGCGTTCGCGTCGTTGCGCCCGCGCCAGTTCGTCCTGAAGGCGCTCGTCGAAGTAGCGTCGATTGGCCAGGCCCGTTAGGGGATCGCTCAGGGCCTGATGGGTAAGCGTGGCGAGCGCGTGGTCCTCGTAGGCGAGCAGCACATGCCGCTCGACGTGGCGGAGCGCGCGGCTAATCCGCAATACAGCCTGTACCAAGTCACGATCGTTCACCCGCCAGTCCGTGGCGATTCGCTCTAGGAGTTGATCGTGGAGGCGCTGCCCCTCATGCAGCAGATCGGACAGCGAGGCGCCGCGGGTGTGCGCGGCGGCGCCTAGCGCGCGCGCCGGCTCGGACGTCATAGCGTGATCGCTCTCATGCAGCAACGCGGGTAATAGGCTGATGAGATCGCGCGCCGCGGAGAGCAGGGTGTCCGAGAGGAGCGGGAGCGCGTCGATGCCCTGGGCTCCAAGCATCTCCTGTAACCGCTCGACAAGCAGACGTTCCGCCGCCGGCGCGATCACCTGCTCGGCGCGGGCGAGAATATCCGACAAGGGGGCCTCCGAAGCTATCGCGTCGTATGATACCAAAATGTGCTAGCCTTTCCTACCTAATATATCGGCAGTTTCACCCCGTATCCTAAGAGCTGAGACCATGGGCCGCAGCCGGCGTGACGCGCTTGGACGACCGGCGCGGGGACGTAACGCCTGACACGACGCGTGTAGGTAGAACACTTGCAGCCTTTATGCCATCGTGGGGCAGTGCTGGACGTACAGTATAGTGTCATGTTAGAGTAAAGGCGTTACGCTTGGTCGATCGCCTATCCTCACTGTTCGATAGTATAACGTTGTCGAGAAGTGAGTCGTGAAAGGGTCCAATGACGTCACGGCACGCGGTACGCAAAATTACCTGGGGTGGCGTCGAATGGTGGCAGCATACCATGAACCGGATGGTGCGTTGCCGTACGATCCCTGCCCTCCTCGACCTGGCTTACGATGCCGTACGGGGAGGGCTTGGGTACGACCATGTCGCCGTCCTCCTCGTCGATCCCGCGCGCCGGCTAGTGGCCGCGCATCTCGCCACCGACGAGGACGGCCACAAAGTTTCCCCAACGGGCCACGGCGCCGCGCTCGACGCCTACTATAGCAGCCTGCTGGCCGACAGCCGGATGGGGGCGGAGGGGCCGGGTTTCCTGTGCCATGCCGGCGTGATAGCGGACGAGCCTCATCGTGGCGGCGCGTTCGAGGGGCGCCCTACGGCCCCGGACACCCTGGACACCCTGTACGTCGCCCTGCGCACGCCCGAAACAGTGCTTGGCTTTGTGTCGGTCGCCAACACCGCCCAGAGCCGGGCGGTGACCGCCGCGGACGCGCCGCCGCTGGTCGCGCTCGCCATCGCTTTCGCTCCGGCCTTGCAGACCATGATCTCCCGCCAGACTAGCTATCATCTTGTTGACGATCATGACAAGAGGACGGACACGGACGTGCGATCGCGGGGCGCCTATGGTCCCACCCACCGCTCGTGGCATGCCCCTCCTGCCGCTGGCCTACTCCTGGAGGACCGCCATCGCGGCGTGCTCGATGGCTTCGTCGCCGCCATCAACGCCAAAGACCGCTACACGCGCGAGCACTCCGAAGACGTGACGCGCTGGGCGCTGCTACTGGCCGAAACGACGGGGGTGGGTCTGGAGCAGCGCCGTGTCCTCGCCCTGGCGGGGCTACTACACGATGTCGGTAAAGTCGCCATTCCCCATCATATCTTGTGCAAGACGGGAAAACTGACGCGCGATGAGCACGAGATTATGAAGCATCATGTGTCGTTTGGGGTGTCTATCATCCGGGGTGTGCTGCACGACGCCGGGGTTATCGAGGCGGTGGCTCACCACCACGAACGGTGGGACGGGCAGGGCTACCCCCATGGGCTCGTGGGGACGCAGTCGTCGCTGCCCGGCCGCATTATGCAGATCGCGGACGCGGCGTCCGCCATGCGGCTGAACCGTCCCTACCGGCAAGGCCTTGCCTGGTCTCGCGTCATCGCGGAATTACGCGCTGGAACGGGGACGCAGTTCGACCCCGCGCTGGTGGAGCCGTTCATCAGCGCGGCCGACCGCCTGGGTGACTGACCACTATTCGGCGCACGAATTACCCTAATTGCTCTGTGGCGCGGCGCGCCCGGGACAATTCCTGCTCGGCATGGTCCAGGAGAGCATCCGCCGTTAGCCCGTCGTCAGGTGACACGGCCATCGCCGCACTGAAACGCGGCAGCGCGCCCTGCGCCGCGGCGTCCCGGCGCAGGCGCTGCAGCAGCGCCGAGGCTCCGTCGCGCCTCGTCTCCACCAGGAGCAGCGCGAAGAGTCTGGCGCCGCGGTAGGCCGCGAGGTCGATACCACGCAACTGACGGCGCAGCAGCATGGCGAAGAGCTGGGGCATGGCGGCGCCGTCGCCGATCGTCTGTGTGGACTGCTCCTGGTCATGCCCATTGTCCACCGCGCGCGTCGACCGCGCGTGGTCGATGTCGATAAGAACAAGGGCGAGTGGACGCTCTTGCCGGCGCGCCCGTTGCAACTCGTCCTCAAGGCGGCGCGCGAAGTATGTCTGGCTTGCCAGGCCTGTAAGCGGATCGTCGAGCGCTACTTGCGCCAGGGCGGTATCCGCCTTTTCCTGGTACGCCAGAAGCGCCGCGCGTTCCATATCCAGAATCGCGCGGCTGATCCGCAGCACCGCCATCACCAGGGTACGGTCGCTATCCCGAAAATCGGCCGCGATCTCTTGCATCAAACGCTCGTGCAGCCGCAGTCCTTCGTCAACGAGAGCGGGAAGGACAACGCCACGCTCGCGTAACGCGGTGCCAAGGGTCTCCGCCGCGACGCGCATAGCGGGCGATACGCCCGCGGCGACGGCGGCGGGCAACACGATGACGAGCGACTGCAGCAGCGGCAAGAGGGTTTCGGAGAGCGCGACAAGGGCCGCGCTGCCTTCGTCGTCGAGCGCCCGATGGAGGCGTTCCACCAAGATCCGCTCTCCCGCGCGCGCCACGGCTTGCTCGGCGCGCGCGAGAATCGCGTCGACAGCGGGGTCGGAGTCCGAGTCGGGCGCGGCGGAATGAAATGACGGTTCCATGGCTCGACGGTGTCCTTCTATCAACAAGCTAAGGGGCCGCGTCGCCCCCTACTACTAAGTATCGTCAATTTTCACTATCGGCATAGCGCGCTCATTCCTGATGATAGCGATGCCCACGATCCACGCAAGACAGGCGCCGATCATAGGCGCCCCAAATAGGTTACACTACTTGACGTGGATAGTCCCATGTACATCACTATCACCACGGCCAGCGCCATCAGCGGTGTCCCGGAGCCAACGCTACGGCGCTGGATCGCCGCAGGCGCGCTACAGGCCCGCACAGGCGACGACGAGCAACTCGTGCGCCTGGATGACGTGCGGGGCGCGCAAGAGCGCGCCGGCCTTCTATCCGGTGAACGCGCGCGGCCGTTGGAGGGGACGGTGGTGACGCCCGGCGACCTCACGGCTCCCGAGCGACCGCCACCGCCGCCGCGTCACGACGGTATCGCCCTCGTCGGCGCCCTCGTCGGCGCGATGATCGGCAAGCTCGACGCGCTCTATAGCGAGGCGCTCACCGCCAAAGACCATGAGCTTGCCGCGAAAGATGAGCTGATCGTCGAGTTGCGACGACAGGTACGGCAAGCGGAGCGCGACGTGGCGACGCCAGAGGGCGCGCCAGGGGAGGCGCCAGGGGGCGCGCCGGGCGTAGAGGGCGCGCCACCGGCGAACGATAATAGAAGATTTCCGCGCGCCAACGATCATGCACAGGCCCTGCGTCGACGACAGCGCTTGCTGGCCGTGGGGCTGGTTTTTTGTGGCATCGTGGCGCTAAACGTCGCCCTCACCCGCGTTTCCGGCTCCCCGGCCGCAGCGCGCCCTCGCGTCACGACGCCCACGCGCTTGGCCGGCGCGGCGGCCCAGGTTCCCGTGACGGGTGTCCCCTTGGTGGCGCGGCGGGCTCTGGGAGGCGTGATTGGGCTGAACGCCCCACACGCGGCGGTCCTGCTGCCAGACAGCGACATCGCCGTGGCCGATACCGGCAATCGGCGCCTGGCCCTGCTCGACAACGCCGGACGTCTGCTGCGCGGCGAGCAAGACGGCCGGTTGCGCGAACCCGTCGCGCTTGTCCTCGCGGCAAGCAAAATACTGTACGTCCTCGACGCGGAGCGCGGGGCGATCGAGCGCTACGACATAGCAGGGCGCTTCGTCCGCGAGGTCGCGCGTAACGCCGGCTTGCGGGGAGCCTCTGGCATGGTTCTTGGCCACCACGGCTTGCTCTACATTGCCAATCCTCGCCTGCACGCTATCGTGGTTATGCTGTCGGTCACGGGCAAGATCGAGCGGTTGATCGGGGGCCCGCTCGGCGCGTCCGGCCACTTTGTGTCGCCCGTCGATGTTGGGATAGGCGCGGGCGACAAGATCTATGTCCTCGACAGCGGTCGTGACAGCATCGTTGCTCTGACCTCCGATGGCCGGCTCGTGGCGCGTTGGCCCATCGCCCCCAACGCGAGGGGGGTTTCCGCGCATCTCTTGCCGCTGCCAGACGGGCGCGTGTTGCTCTCGAACGCGTCCGGTGCCATTGTGGTCTACGACGCGGATAGCGCCTTACCACCGTTTAAGCGGGCACTAACGCTCACGGGCGGCCAGGGTCGCGCCTACGGTCCCCTCGGCCTATCGCGCACGCCCCACGGCGATATCCTCGTCACCGATACCGAGGGAAATAGGCTACTGCTCGCGCCTCTGCCGGGTTAGACAAGGGGCCCTGGCTCAGGCAATCTTCGCGCCTATCGTCACCAATGACGGCTCAACGTTGCCGCGACCACAGCAGGAGACGCTCTAATAGGCCCCTGGTTTGTGGCGGGGCCGGGGGCCGCGCGGGCGCGCCGTCTGTCTGGGGCGTCTGGTCCGCGATAGCAGACGCCCGCGCCTCGGCAAGCCGCTGCTCCATGTCCACGACTTGCTGTTCCGCCCGTTCCGCGCGCCGGCGCAACTCCACGATCAACTCGTCTTTCGTGGCGACTTCTCCGCTCTTGGCGGCGATCTGCGCGCGGTACAGCTCATCCAGTTTATCGATATAAGCCGCGCCTATGCGCGCCACCGCGCGGCGCCGCCCGCGCGCGGGCGGCTCGGGAGAAACCGGCGTTGATGGCGGCGGAGCGTCATCCGGCGTGACTGTATCCACCGCGCTCGTCGGGGCAGCGGTCGCGCCGGCTACCTCGACGAGGCGCCAGACGTCCGCGAGCCGGACCAAGCGGCCGCGGTCGCTCGTCGTCGCCGGCAACCGGCCGCTCTCGATCCATTGCCGGAGCGTGCCGGCGGGGATGTTAGCGGTATCGGCGGCATTGATGAGCGTCACATAGTCGTTGCCATTCACGGCCATTGTACTGCTCCTTTAGCCTGTAGCCTGTATCGGCAAGCGCGTCTACCGCGCGGCGGTCCCTACCCCGACGAAGCGCCGCAAGTCCCAGCCGCGCCGTTCGGGCGCCCGGCTGTCACACGGCAACTCGACGGTGAACGTCGTGCCCAGACCAGGCGCGCTTTCGACGGTAATGTCGCCGTGGTGCGCCTGTGCTACCGCCCGCGCGATGGCCAGGCCCAGCCCGGTCCCGCCGGTGTTGTGCGCACGCGCCGCGTCCGTGCGATAGAACCGCTCGAAAATGCGCGACAGATGCTCGGATGGTATGCCAATGCCGGTGTCGCCGACGCGCACGCGCGCCCCCACGCCGGTCCCCTCCAACGTGATGGACACGCGGCCGCCATCGGGCGTGTACGTTACCGCGTTATCGAGCAGGTTGCTGAAGAGTTGGCGCAGCCGCGTTGGATCACCGGTGAGCGTGACCGGGTCGAGGCGATCGTTGACGATGGCGATGGCGCGCTCCTCGGCGATGACGCCTATCCCGCCCACCACGTCGCCGAGCAACCGATCCAAGGCCACCGGCTCGTGCGCCAGACCGGCCGGGTCTACGTCGATGCGCGTGAGCGCGAGCAGCTTGCCGACGATGGCGCCGAGATGGTTCAACTCCTCACCCATGCTCCCCAACGTGTGTTGATACTCGGCGGCCGAACGTGGCCGCGCCAGCATCAATTCCACCTCGGCTTGCATCACGGTGATCGGGGTGCGCAACTCATGCGACGCGTCGGAGGTAAAGCGCTGCTGCCGCGCGAAGGCCGCGTCCAGGCGGCCAATCATGTCATCGAAAGCGCCGGCGAGGCGGCCCAACTCGTCCTCCTGGTCAAGGTTGAAACGCTGCGAGAGGTCACGCTCGGTGATCTGCCGCGCCCGGCGCGTGATAGCGTCGACCGGCGCGAGCGCGCGTCGGGCCAATAGCCAGCCGCCGGCCGCCGCGATGAGCAGCAGCGCCGCCGCGACGGAGACGAGGATGCGCTTGAGGATGGTGATCTGGCGGGAGAGCTGCGAGGTCGGCACGGCGATCTGCCCGATCGCGCTGTCGCCGGCGAATGAGAGGGGGACGGTGATGTAGCGCCACCCACTGTCCTGGGTGACCGCGGTCTTGCCGCGCGTCGCTACGGTCTGCTGCCCTTGTTTCGCCGCACCCGTGTCGAGCACGGGGTTGGGCGGCTGGTTGGGCAGTGGCTTGCCCGAGAGGTCGAAGAACTCCATTGTATAGCCGCTCTTGGCCGGCGCGTTAGGATCCTTGAGTTGGAGTTGGATGTAGGCTCCATCCGCGCGCGCCCCGTAGCTACGCATGTAGGACGGGGACAACTCGACTTTGGCTTGCTGGTTGAAGGTCTGCGTGAGGAGCGCGGTGTAGTCGTCGGCGGACTGCTGGTACTGCGAGAAGGCGGCGAAGACCGTGCCGACAAAAACCGCGAGCACGAGAGCGACCAGACAGGTATACCAGAGGGTGAGCCGCACGCGGATCAGGTGCGGAAGGGGCAAGCGCGAGAGGAGAACTAGTCGGCGCATGGCGATGTGTCCTTGACAGCATTGGATTTCTGTCTAATAAGTATAGCAAGACGGGATGTATCATAATACAGGACACGATGCGGTCAGCATGGAAAGTTGGACGTGAGATCTATCGTACGCTCCGCGCGGGCGCTCCTGGTCGGCGCCCTGTTGGCGCTATTTCTGGCGTTCGCGACGCTGTTCGTCATCGTCCCGGTCGTCGGTAGGGGCGGCCTATGGGTGGCGCAGATCGTCGCCGTGCTCGTCTTTGCCGGTGTGATGGTGTTCATCATCAGATCAGTGCTGCGGGCGTACGGCTCGCCAAGCGCGCTCGACGAGTCCGGGGAGCCGTAACGAGTTGCGCCAGTTGGTGCGCGACCGCAAGCTGGTGGCCGCGATACGGCTCTATCGTCAGGACACCGGAGCGTCGCTCGTCGAGGCGAAAGCAGCGGTCGATGGCGTGGCCGCAGAGCTACGATCGCCTCCGGGCTCTGACGAGTCTGTACAGCGCATAGACCCCGCAACCCAGCCATATCGGACCGAGTAGATTCAGGCACCTCGCGGCCGCACTCCCAGTGTAAGTGCCGTCCTCGAGAACTCTCAGCGGGTGCTGTCCGAACAGCCAGGGCGCGAACGTGATACCTGCGGTCACCAGCACCCCTCCCGCGAACAGCAGGGAGGATGCGGTTACGCTGTACTCTATCCCTCGCCAGTCTCCTATCCTCCCCTCCAGCTTCGCAAGGAAACACAGCACGAAGAACGAAACCACCCCCAGGATGGCCAGGACCTGCGATACCTCCATACGATACCCCTCATCGTTGTCACTTTGATCGATAAGGCGACACTTTAAGTCCCGTTCGGCCCAGCCGTCGTGTCTCCATTATGCCGTCACTAGATAGCCACGGCGCTGCAACTCTTCGCGCGCCTTGGAGAGCAGATCGGGCCGCGCCGACTCAACGGTGTGGCTGTGCCGGCCTCCGGTGAGCGCTTGTAAGGGCAGCGAGTCCGTCGCGTCCAGGCGCTCAATCAACTCCTGCACGTCCTGGCGCGACGAGACATACAGGTCGGTGCGCAGGGCCCCAAAGACGGGGTGGTCGATGACGTCGTCCAGGATGCGAATGCCGAGATCAACCATAACGGTCATCTCGTCGCCAAGCGCGCCGCGGTCGTGCTGTAGGTGTAGGACATCGCGGTGCGCGACCGGCTCAGGATTGCGCAGGAGGTAACCGCGCGGCGTAGCGATCACATCCGAACCGGCGGCGCGCAGGATCGCCATATCCTGAACCAGCACCTGCCGGCTGACGCCAAACTGTTGCGCCAACTCCGAGCCAAGGACGGGTTCTCCCGACATACGCAGCGTCCGCAGCAATTCCTGGCGTCTCTCCTCACCACGCTGGCCGCGGCGCGGCGCGGGCTCCGCGTCCGGTTTGGCCCCCTGTCCGACCCGGAGTGTACGTACGCCCCCAGCCTCTACTAGCTCTTTATGCCGTTCTCTCATGATAGTCCTCTTTTCCGATGCTAATACTCATGGGGGGTGTGGGGCATTCCGCGTGGCGTGATAAGCCCATACGTGGCTGTGCAGCAAGACAAAGATTGCACTCGACGCATGACCATGACGACGTATACATTCACAGCCGAACCAAGGATCATTCCAATCATCAATCAGCACGCAATTGTCATGCCATGTATCCTGTCCAGCCGGCACACTGTCAGCGTTGTCGTCGTATAAGGGGCATCACATAGAGCATGGTTGACGCGACCGAGGCATGGACACATCAGGAGCTACGGACACGCCGGTTACGGTCCCGTGGAGAGACAGTAACCGGCGTGTCCATAAGGAGAGAGCGAGACATGCGGCCTACCGCCAGCCGAGCGAGGCGCCCGACGATCCGTCCATCCAGACACTACGTGCCCGGCATACGCGTGGAGCCCAGGTGAATGCTAAACATATGGCAGTGCTCACAGCGTGCGGCATGGACGGCATCCATGCCATGCGGGTAGCCGCCCGCGAGCAAGAGCGCGCGCATAGCCATGCAACTCGCGTTACGGCGGCCCTGGCGGAAGCGCACGAACTCGGGCCACAGCCGCGTCAGCGCCAGGCGGCGCCGGCGCGACTCACCCATATAGCCGCCGAGTTCACGCCAGTAGGCGCGCGCCGGCCAGCAAGCCTCCTCCGGGCCGTTGAGCGACAGATAGCTCTCGGCCAGCTCGTCGAGCAGATCGGCGGAGCCGACCGAGCGCGACGAGGCGACAAGGTCGGCGTAGGCGAGCCGTGCCCACTCTGGCAAGTGCGGCGGCGGCTCGGGTACCTCGTTCGGACGGGGCAGGCGTGGGGCGGTACGTGGCGCGATTGTCATGCTGGTTACCCCTCGAGCATCAGCGTTTCCGGGTCCTCGACGAGTTCTTTCACGCGTACAAGGAACTGTACGGCTTCGCGCCCATCGACGATACGATGGTCGTAGGAGAGCGCGAGATACATCATGGGGCGGATCACGACCTCACCTTTCACGGCGATCGGGCGCTCCTCGATCTTGTGCATCCCCAGGATGCCGACCTCGGGCGCGTTGAGGATGGGCGTCGAGAGCAGCGAGCCGAAGGTGCCGCCGTTGGTGATGGTAAACGTTCCGCCGGTCAACTCGGCCAGCGTGAGCTTGTTGTCGCGCGCGCGCTTGGCCAACTCGCCGATCTCGCGCTCGATCTCGGCGAAGCTCTTGCGGTCGGCGTCGCGCAACACCGGGACCACCAGGCCCTCGTCGGCCCCCACGGCGACACCAATGTCGTAGTGCCGCTTGAGCACGAGTTCATCGCCCTGAATCTCGGCGTTGAGGCGCGGGAAGGCCTTGAGCGCCCCGACCACTGCTTTAGTAAAGAACGACATGAAGCCCAAGCCCACGCCGTAGCGTTCCTTGAAGGTGTCACGGCGGCGCTTTCGCACCTGCATGATCGCGCTCATGTCGACCTCATTAAAGGTGGTGAGCATGGCAGCGGTATGTTGCGCCTCGACGAGCCGGCGCGCGATGGTCTGGCGGCGGCGCGACATGCGCGCGCGCTCCTCGCGCGGCCCCGTCCCAAACAACTCGGCCAACGCCGCAGGCGCCTGGGCCGCATTCGGTCCGGCCGCAGGCGCCCCTTGCGGAGCGATCGGTGCGACCGGCGGCGCGGCGGCGCCATGGTTGAGATAGACGTCGACATCATCTTTGGTGATGCGGCCGCCGGGACCGGTCCCACCAACCTGAGCAAGCTCGACGCCGCGCTCGGCGGCATAGCGCCGCGCCACGGGTGTGACGTGCGCATCATCGGTCGGGGCCTCAGCCGGTCGCGCCGCAGCGGACGCGGTCGCGCCGTTGCCCCCCTGTGGCGCTTCGACAGGCCGCGCCTGTGGCGCTTCGACAGGCCGCGCCTGTGGCGCTTCGACAGGCCGCGCCTGTGGCGCGCCGGCGGTTTGCGCCGTGGCCCCGTTCGCCGCGCCTGCTCCCTCGGCGAGGGTCGCTAGCACATCGCCGACGTTGACTGTGGCGCCTTCGGCCTGGGCGATATGCTGCAGCACGCCGCCCTGTTCCGCCGTCACCTCGACGGCGACCTTATCCGTCTCTAGCTCGACCACCGGCTCGTCGACCGCGACAGATTCGCCCTCCTGCTTGAGCCAACGGCCGACTACGGCCTCCGTCACCGACTCCCCGAAGTGGGGGACACGTATCTCAACCGCCATACCTTCTCCTAGTAGGTAGTAGATAGTTATTAGTAGTTAGTATCCGTGATTTATCTAACTACTACTTACTATCTACTTAGGTCGTCTGTAACGTGCGAACACCACTAAAGGCGTCCGTTACGATTTTATTCTGCTCGGCGGTGTGCCGACGCGACGAGCCCACGGCGGGGCTATCGCGTTCTGGCCGCCCAACGTATGTGAGCGTGAGGCCGCGCTCCGCGACGAGCGAGCGCAGGTACGGGTCGGCGAAGGACCATGCGCCCATGTTGCGCGGCTCCTCTTGCAGCCACACGACCTCGCTCAGATTTGGATAGGCCGCGAGTAGCGCGGCTATCTCCGCGGCCGGGAACGGATAGAGTTGCTCGACGCGCGCGATGGCGACCCCGCTGGCCTCCGCGCGTTGCGCGCTCTCGACGAGGTCGACGTACACCTTGCCGCTGCATAGAATTAGCCGCGCTACCTCGTCGCGTCGTCCGTTGGCCGCTATCTCAGGGTCGTCAAGCACTGTATGGAATGAGCCGTCTGTCAGGTCGGCCGCGTGGGAAGCCGCGCGCGCGTGTCGTAGCAGACGCTTGGGCGTCATGACGATGAGCGGCCGCGGGTCCGTCCCCAATAAGGCGACGTGGCGGCGCAGCAGGTGAAAGTACTGCGCGGCCGTCGTCGGGTTGGCCACGTAGAGGTTGTCGTTGGCGCTGAGTTGCAAGTAGCGCTCCAAACGCGCGCTGGAGTGGTCTGGCTCCGGGCCCTCGTAGCCGTGCGGCAGCAACATGACGAGCGAAGGATATTGGCGCCACTTAGCGCGCGCCGACACGATGAATTGGTCGACGATGACCTGCGCCGTGTTCGCGAAGTCGCCGTACTGCGCCTCCCACAAGACCAGCGTGGCCGGCGCGTGCACGCTATAACCGTACTCGAAGCCGAGGACGCCAGACTCGGTGAGCGGGCTGTTGTAGACGGCGAACGAAGCGGCCGCCTCGGGCAAATGCTGTAGCGGCGTATAGGTCGCGCCCGTCTCGACATCGTGCAGCACCAGATGGCGTTGACTGAAGGTACCGCGCTCGGAGTCCTGTCCGGTCAGGCGGATCGGCGTCCCGTCGGCCAGGGTCGCGGCGAAGGCCAACGTTTCGGCCAGCGCCCAGTCGATCACGCCATCGGGCGCGAGCGCGCCGCGCCGGCGCTCAAGCTGGCGCATCAGACGCGGATGCGGAGTGAAGCCCTCGGGCAACCGCAGCAGTTCCTCGTTGTAGGCGCTAAGGCGCTCGTACGACACAGCGGTCGTGACAGCCGCGGCGCCGCCCGTCGCGGCCTGCCGCTCCGCCGTTTCAGGGGGAGGCTCGGGCGTGGCGAGTTGGCGGTTGATCTCCTTGAGGCTGGCGATAGCCTCATCGAGCATGCGGTTCGACGCGTCGAGCGGGACGACCTGTTCCGCGTCGAGTTGGCGCGCCCACAATGCCCGTACGGTCGGATGATTGTTGATCTTGTCGTAGAGCAGCGGCTGCGTGTAGGCCGGCTCGTCGCCCTCGTTGTGTCCATAGCGCCGATAGCCCACGAGGTCGATCAGCACGTCCCGGTGGAAGCGTTCGCGATAGGCGTAGGCCAGCCGCGCCGCGCTGATGCACGCGGCGGGGTCGTCGGCGTTGACGTGCACGATCGGGATCTCAAAGCCCTTGGCCAGGTCGCTGGCGTAGAGGGTCGAGCGGGCCGACTGTGGCTCGGTCGTGAAGCCGAGCTGGTTGTTGGTGATGATGTGAATGGTGCCGCCGGTGCGGTAGCCCTCCAGTCGCGAGAGGTTGAGCGTCTCGGGGACGATGCCCTCGCCGGGGAAAGCGGCGTCGCCGTGGACCATGAGCGGCAGCGCGGCGTTCTCGTCGCGCTCCGGCACCCCGGCCCGATCGCGACGATCCTGGATGGCGCGGGCCATGCCTTCGATAACGGGATCAATAAATTCGAGATGGCTGGGGTTCGCGGCCAGGGTCAACGTCATCTCCTGCACCGCGCCTGTCGCCCCGAGGTGGTACTTCACATCGCCGGAGTAGCCAAGATTGGAGCCCTCCGTGGGGTCACTGGCCGGGCTGGATTGGCCGGACGCGGCGTCGCGGAACTCTTTGAGCAGCTGTTTGTAGGGCTTGCCGAGCACATGGGCCAGCACGTTGAGGCGGCCGCGGTGCGCCATGCCGATCACGACCTCGCGCGTGCCCACACCGGCCGCGGCGCGAATAATGTCGTCGAGCATCGGCGCCAGCGCGTCGACGCCCTCGATTGAGAAGCGCTTCTGATCGCGGTAGCTTTGGTGCAGGAAGCGCTCCAGTGCTTCGACGCAGGTGAGGAGTTGCAGTATCGCGCGCTGCTCGTCGGGTGGGAGGGCCGCGCGGTAGTGGCCCGACTCCACGGCCTCACGCAGCCACGTGCGCTCCTCAGGGTCGTGGACATGGCTGTAGTCGTAGCCGGTGGCGCCTTCATAGATCGTGCGCAACCGGTCGATAGCCTCTCCGGCGCTGGCCGCGCCGCGCGCCGCCGGGCCGCCCACCACCTCGGCGGGGAGCGCGGCAAGGTCCTGTGGAGTTAAGTTGTACGTCTCGGCGCGCAAGCCGGGATTGCCCTGTGGTTCGCTGCCAAGCGGGTCAATGCGCGCGGCAAGGTGGCCGCGGCCGCGGATGTTGCGCGCCAGCCGCGCCGCGTTACCGATCGCGGCCAGGTTCAACGGCGCCGCGCCGTTCGCCGCGGAGGACGACACGGCGCCATTTTTTGAGGATACCGGCATAGCGCCAGGCGCCAGCGGCAAAAGATCGAAAAGCGCGCGCGTCTGTGGATCGACGGACTCGCGGTCGTTCAGGTAATGGTCGTACAAGTCGAGCGCATAGCCCGCGTTCGGCCCGTGGAACAGGTCAAGACCTTCCATAGCCGCGGTGTCGCCTCCTCATTGAAACGAATCTGCATAGATATAGATAAGTAGCGCCCGCGTCGGGCGCCCATAGTAGTAGTCTACATCGAAATACCAAACGGGGCCTGCCTGCGACTGCGGTCGCATGGCAGCGTTACGCCGACTGCGGTCGGTTGGTCCCGACACCGCAGTGTCCGTGGTTTGCCATCGGGGTCCTCACCGCAGTGGGGAGGCAGTCGCAGGCCCAAGCGCTTATACAGCGGCGGTCTGCTTGGTCGGGGCCAGACCGAACACCTCTTCCGCCTTGTTCACGATCTCGCCGCTGATAGCGATCGAGGCCGTGGCGGCGGGAGACGGCGCGTTGCGCACATGCAGCGTGCCGTTGCCGGTGGCGAAGATGAAGTCGTCGACCATCTTGCCGTTAGACTGGATGGCCTGCGCGCGCACGCCAGCCGGCCCGGGATGGCAGTCCTGTGGCTGGATCTCGGGGACATAGACTTGCAGCGACTTAACGAAAGCCTGCTTGTTGAAGTCGCGCCAGTACTCGCCAAGACCCATCTTCCAATACATAACGGCCATCTTCTGGAAGCCGCCGTAGGAGAGCGCCTCGCCGAGCTCCTTCGGCTTGATATCGAGCTTCTTGTAGCCCTCGCGCGCGAAGGCCAGCACGGCGTTGGGGCCGAGCGAACGGTCGCCGTTGATGTGCCGCGTGAAGTGCACGCCGAGGAAGGGGAACTCAGGGTCTGGCACGGGGTAGATCAAGTTATTGATGAGGTAACTCTTCTCCGGCGCAAGCTCGTAGTAGTCACCACGGAAGGGCACGATCTGCGGCGCGCGCGCGCCGCCGGTCATACGCGCGACGCGGTCGGCGAAGAGGCCCGCGCACGAGATCAGGTAGCTGCCCTGCACATCACCCTTGGTCGTCTGCACCGTGACCGTGCCGCCGCGACGGTCGACGGCGGTGACCTCGCGGCCCAGCAGGATGTCGCCGCCCATACCGCGGACCTCATCGGCGTAAGCCTTGGCGACCTTGACGTAGTCGGTGATGCCGGTCTTGGGCGAATAGATGGCCTTGATACCCCTGACATGCGGCTCGATCTCCTTGAGGCGCTCGGGGCCGATGATCTCGACGCCGGGGACGCCGTTGGCGACGCCGCGCTCGTAGAGCTTCTGCAGCCCCGGCAACTCCTTTTCCTTGGTAGCCACGATGACCTTGCCACAGAGGTCGTAGGGGATGTCGTGCTCGTCACAAAACTGGACGAGTTGCTTGACACCTTGAACGCACAAGGTCGCCTTGAGCGAGCCCGGCGCATAATAGATGCCACTGTGGATCACGCCGCTGTTGTGACCCGTCTGATGCTTCGACACGTCGTTCTCTTTGTCGACGACCGCGAGTTTGAGATCGGGACGCCTCTTGAGCATCTCCATCGCCGTCGCCAGCCCGACGATCCCGGCGCCGATCACGACCACGTCATAGCGTTGTTCCGCCATGCGTTTAGCCCTCCTTAGAATAAGTATAGGGACATGGATAATCCTACTTTAAGGATACACCTGTTACCGCATGCTATGAGGTAGATCGGGACATTCAGATACCGCCTAGGAGGGATCTTCAAGAAATTGTGTTACTATCGCGCTGTGGGAAGCGACTTGCGACCTACTGAGTGATAGCCTTGAGCAATGAGGCTGTCGATGGCGAAGCGGCCTGCGCCGTACCAGTATAGGCTGGTATCATTCACCCTTGTCGCTCTCTGTATTGAGCATCTGTTCGTCGCTCATACCCTCGTCATCGCCCAGTTCGCTACTCGCGTCGTGCAATCTGTCCGACGCGCGGATTGTCCGCTGTCGCATGTCATTGGCGGTTCCACCATACCACACCGGTGCGTCGTAAGAGTAGCGTGTACACGCCATGCAGGCATGTCGCGCAACAAGAATAATGGGGGCGCAGCCAGCCAGATGGTTTGCCGCGCCATTGGCGCCGGATGTATCATAGAGATGGGAGCACTGGAGGGGACGCTCGGCAACGATTCGCCGGTGACCAATCGACATATGTTTATGGGGTCCGGCGCCCTGACATTGCACACATGGGAGCCTCTCTATTATGATCAAGATCGAACCCGCCGCGCTGGGACTGTCGGGGGCGGTTGAACCTATCTTGCGCGCTCTGCCGCAGTGGTTTGGCATCGAAGACGCCACGCGGATGTACATCCGGGCCGCGGGTGACCATCCCACGATCCTAGCCGTTGACACGGAGCGCGCTAACCTGCCCATCGGGTTCCTCACGCTGCTGTACCACAGCGCCGCTGCCGCCGAGGTGTACGCGATGGGCGTGCTGCCGGAGTATCATCGCCGGGGCGTGGGCCGCGCGTTGACCGACGCCGCTGAGAGGCGCCTGCGGGTGGCGGGTGTGACGTTCCTTCAGGTCGAGACACTGAGCGACAAGCATCCAGACCCCGGGTATCAGAAAACCCGCGCCTTTTATCTGGACAGGGGCTTTCGCTTGCTGGAGGAGCTCCCCGACCTGTGGGGGCCGCATAGCCCTTGCTGGCAGTTGGTGAAGGTGCTGTAGGAAGACAGCGGGAGAGGAACGCCCTCTAGCTAACACCTCGGATACACCGAAACTCTCTTCTCGCGAGGCAATAATGTTACCCTTGCGCCCATGGCTGACATGTGCTGATCACTTGTCGCTGATAGCATGACCCCAAAGCGGCCATCGAGCCATCGTCGGCTGGATCGAATCGGGTAGCAACCTGATCAGCGCGTGGTGACGCGGCATAGACGTTCGTACTATCGTTCCGCGTACGTTCGCGCGCGTCTGTAGGCATTCGAGTGGGCTGAGGCTGCTACGACCCAGGGCGCCGGTCAGACGTTGCGGAGGCCGGCCCCGGCTCGACGTCCCGGACCTCCATGGCTGCGGCCATGCGCCGGACAGCTTCCTCCAGCAAGGCGCGCGACGTCCCCATGTTCAGCCGCACGAAGCCCGCCCCATTCGCGCCGAAAGCCAGGCCGGGGCTGAGCGCGACCCGGCCCTGGGCGAGGAAGTGCGCCGCCGGGTCTTCCCCCAAACCGAGCCCCGCGCAATCCAGATGGGCCAGATAGCTGGCCTCCGGCGGGACGTAGCCCACCGCCGGCAGGTGAGCGGCGAGCAACGCGCCGAGCAGCCGGCGGTTGCGGTCCAGATGGGCCAGCAGGTCCGCCAGCCAGGGCCGCCCTTCGCGGAAGGCGACGATGGCCGCCAGCACGCCCAAGTGACCGGCCCGCGTCTGGACTTCGTGCGGCAGCGTGGCCAGCCGCGCGCGCATCGCCTCCGAGCCAGCCACCACCACGGCGCACTTCAAACCCGCCACGTTCCACGCCTTGGCGGCCGAGATCACCGTCGCCGCCTTTGGGGCGACATCCTCGCCGAGCGAGACGAAGGGGGTGTGGACCGCCCCAGGCAGCGTCAACGGCGCGTGGTTTTCGTCGGCGACGACCACAACATCGTAGCGCCGGGCCAGCGCGGCGGCCCGCTCCAGATCGTCGCGCCCGAAGACCCGGCCGGTGGGGTTGTGTGGGTTGCACAGGAGGTAGGCGCGCGCGCCGGCCCGGAACGCGCGCTCCAGCCCGTCGATGTCCAGGTCCCAGCCGCACGCGCTGCGCCGCAGCGGGACGTCGACGACGCGCCGCCCGTACTCGGCGATGGTCGGAGCGAACGGCGGGTAGGCCGGGGTGTTGATGACGACGCCGCTGCCCGGCGGAGTGGTCAGGCGCAGGACTTCGGCGAGGCCAACCGTCACATCCGGGACGAGGAACACCCGGTCGGGATCGACTGTCCAGTCGAACCAGGCGCGCGCGAAGTCGGCGAAGGCGTCAGCAAGCCCGGCGGGGTGCGCGTAGCCGGTGTCGCCGCGGTCGATGGCGTCGATGAGCGCCCGCTTGATGGGCTCGGCGAGTGCGACATCCATCTCGGCCACGAAGGCCGGCAGGACATCGGCGGGGTATATGGCCCACTTCTCGCTGTGGCGCGTGCGCAGTTCGGCCAGCGAACAATCGTCAAATGAGTCAGCCGCCTCACTACTCATGCTTTCCACTCCCTCCGTTCAGACACGCGCGTTCTATTGTCGTGGGACTCCACCGCTCCAGTATCCAATGAAGCCGTAGTCTCTCGCTACGCCGGATCGTCGACATGCCGGCAGAGATAAAGCGACGATTTGACGGTCACGACCCCGACCAACGGCATCTGTTGGGACGAACGAACGTCATGCCTTTCGATCGCTCAACCTCATTGCATTATATACGGGCGTTATCCGTGCCCCGTATGGTTACGCTTGGTTTCGACCGCCCCTCACAGGTCATTGTCGCACCCCTGCAAGAAAAGCCCTACCACCGGCTCAGAGTCTCCCGGAGCTTGCGATCGTTCCACTTGGCGTAGATCCGCGTCGTGTCGCGCTTCGTGCTTCGTGTGGCCCAGGTGACGAGCGGTTTCCTCCAGGTCGCCGGTCTCGGCGTAGAGCCGCGTGCCCGCGCTTGTGCACCCTGATCCAAGCGTCGGCGCCCTCGTTGCCGTCGCCGAGGAACGGGATGAGGGCGGTGGGCTGGGGGTGATTGTCGGACATGGAGGCTTCCTCCGATCACGCCATGTCGCGCTGCTTCTCTTTAAACGGGGTCACTACAACAAAACCGGGAAAGTTCCCGCTAACAGCCTATCCGGAAAATCGTTAGAGAGGCTTATGCAGTCACTGAGCGCGTGTTTAGGCACTTTCCGGATAGGCTGTAAGGCTGCACTGTCCCGCGTATCAGGGAGAGCCTGCCCGGAACGGGTCAATGGACGCGCTGCCCGCTCACACCCGACGTGTGGCATAGTCGCCGACACCGGCCTCCAGCAGGGTGAAGGCTCGGCGCGCGGCGTCCACGAACCCCGGGTAGATCGCGTCAGCCGCTTCTCCCGCGAGCAACCGCCGCCGGCTCTCAGCATGCAGCGTCCGATAGACGGCGGCGACGAGGTTCGCGACCACATGTGGGATCATGTCCCCCGGTTCCGCCGCCGTCTCGGTCGCCAGGGTGCGGGCAAGGGTGGCCGCGCTGCGTTCGCCGATCTCGCGTTCGCGGGCCTGCAAGGTCGGGCTGCCCTGGATGAGGCGCGCGAACGGCGCCAGATCATCACTCAGGCCGGTGCGCGGGTCGCGCCGCGCCAGCGCGTCCAGATAGTCCCGCCGCAGCGCTATCACCGCCGATTCGCCCGGTGCGCGGGCGCACACGATGCGGCTCCAGGCCTCCTCGACCTCCGCCTGACGGTCGAAGAAGAGGTCCTCTTTGCTGCCGAAGTAGTTGAAGACGGTGTTAGTGGAGACGTCGGCCACTCGCGCCACGTCGGCCACCGTCACCGCCGCGAAGCCCCGCGCGAGGAACAACTCCAACGCCACGTCGGCGATGGCTTCCCGTGTCCGCTGCTTCTTACGCGCCCGCAAGCCGGGCTCATGGTCATTGTCGTTCATGGCCACCCTCGTCTGAGCTGTTGTCCCATTACTCCGTTACTCCCAGTATAGCCTCTCCGTTATGTCGATGTAATTTTGGTGTCATTGCAATTTTAGAGCGAGTATGATCTACTGATGTGGCTGGTGTGATGCGCGGTCGCAGCGCGTCCCGGATAGCAGCCCCATCGCGAGAGGAGGGAAGGAACGTGACGATCACCACAGAGGGGGGAAGGAACGTGACGATCATTACAGCGCAGCAGCCACGGGAGGAGCACCATCCGGCGAGCCACGGGGGACGACGCACCCCTGACGTTCGGCATCTATCCGGGAAGTGCGATCGCTGATCCGGGCGGGGCCGGCGCCTTGACTGGCCCGCCCGATGACCCGATGCGCATCCGCGCGGCGCTCGATCAGCTCCAGGGCGCCGATCGTGCCTTTACCGTGCGCGGCTATCTGCACTACATCGGCGCGGGCCAGACGACCCACCAGACGCCCGCCGCCATCGAGCAGTACGTGGACGCGGGGCGCACGCTTGACCTCGTCCTCTGCTTTCGCGATCCGGGGGGCAATCTCGCGGGCTGGCTCGACGTGGTGCGGGCCACCGTGCGCCGCCACGGGCCGCATCTCGCCGCGCTGCAGATCGCCGAAGAGCCCAATAATCCAGACCCCGCGACCGGTGGGGACGGCTCCTTCCCCAACGTCCTCCCGGCGATCATTCAGGGTGTCATCGCGGCGAAGGAGGAGGCTCACCGCCTCGGCTATGCCGTGCAGGTGGGCTTCAACGCGACGCCGAGCCGTCCCGGCGACGACTTCTGGGACCGCTTCGGCGCGCTTGTGACGCCGCCTTTCCTGGACGCCCTCGACTATGTCGGCCTGGATTTCTTCCCCGATGTGTTCCGGCCGCTCGCCCCGGATAAACTGGACGGGGCGGTCGCCGCTGTGCTCACGGGCTTTCGCGAGACGAGCTTGCCCGCGGGCCACATCCCGCCGTCCGTCCCGATCCACATTGGCGAGAACGGCTGGCCCACAGGGCCGCACCGCCCCTACGAGCGCCAAGCGGCGGTGCTGGAGACCATCGACCATCGTGCGGACGGTCGACGCGCAGCGCGTACCGTGCAACGTGACGCACTATGAGTTCTTCGACCTGCGTGACGCGGACAGCTCCCATCCGGACATCGGCTACCACTTCGGTTTGTTGCGGGACGACTACACGCCGAAGCCCGCCTTCGAGACCTATCGCCGGTTGATCGCCGAGCTTGGGGTGACAGGCGGGCCGTGATGAGCGGTCGTCGCATCAGGCCCATCGCCGTGAAGCCACTGCCTGTGACGGCATCGCCCCACTCAACGAGGGTCAGGTCGCTGTCCTGGTGCGTGCTCATACTGCTGAAAGAATTTCAGCATCCCCTGCGCGCCGGCGGGAGACATGAGGATCTCCGTGATACGTGCGGATTCCTGCGCGGCGGCGGCGGCGCGTTTGAACATCGCGGCCTCGTAGCCGCCGATGGCGGCGGCCACGTCGCCGGGGCTGGCGGCGAGGGCGAGGGCGAGTTCGGTGGCGTCGAGCATGGCCATGTTGGCGCCCAGTCCGACGGGCGGCATCAGGTGGGCGGCATCGCCGAGGAGCGTGACGCCGGGGGTGGCGGCCCAGGTCAGGCCGATCGGCAGCATGGCGATCGGGCGGGGCGTGATGGTGTCGTCGCAGGCCCGGATCAGGGCGGCGAACTGCGGGGCCCAGCCAGCGAACAGATCCTGCAGGGCCGCGCGGGCGCGGGCGGGGTCCGCGAAAGGGATGCCGCAGGTGGCGAGCCAGTCCTCGGGGGTGTGGAAGGTGAGGTAGATGCGGACGTGGCCATCGCCGTTTCGCTGGGCTGAGAGGGATTGGTTCGCGCCGATGGCCCAGTAGTTGCCACGCCCGACCATGGCCGCGAGATCGGGGTGCGTCCGGTCGATGTCGGGGATGCCGCATTCGATCGTGTTGGCGCCGATGTGGACGGGCTGGGCGTCGGTCAGCAGCGGGCGGACGCGGGAGTGGGCGCCGTCCGCGCCGACGAGCAGGTCGCAGTCGGCGCTGCTGCCGTCGGCGAAGTGGAGCCGGTGTCCGCCCTCGGGCAGGGCGGTGGCGTCCTGGAACGCGCGTCCCCACACGATAGTCTGCGCGGGGAGGGAGTCCAGCAGGACTCCCCGCAGGTCGGTGCGGTCGACCTCGGGGCGGTCCAGTGGGGCGTCGTCCGGGGTGTCCTGCTGGAGCAGCAGGGCGCCGATGTGGTCGAGCAGGCGCAGGTCTTGGCCTTCGCGGCGGGCGATTGCCCGGAACGCGGCCTCGAGGCCGGCCTCGCACATGGCGCGCTGCCCGCTCTCCGGGACCAGGTCGAGCATGCCGCCCTGCGTGCGCGCGGTCCGGGAGGTTTCGCGCTCGTAGACGACGGCGTCGATGCCGTGGACGTGCAGGACGCGGGCGAGGGTCAGGCCGCCGAGGCCGGCCCCAACGATGGCGATGCGAGGAGTGCGCGTGGTGATGCTCATGGTCTCTGCTTTCTCTGTGCACGGTGGGACCCGCTGTGGGGGCTGATGTCGTCCACGGCGTTCGCGGCGGCCTTCTTGTAACGCTTGACGAGGTTCTCGACCCTGATCGCCGGTTCATTCATAGCCACACAGCCCCTTAACGGTGTAAAATGGAACACTGTTAAAGTACAGCATCGGCGGCTATACTGTCAATGGCTCGCTCTGCGCGGGCCCTGACGGCGGGACTGCGACACCCGCGTCGGCGGGTGGTCATCGAGGGCGTCATGGCTCTGCACAAGCAACAGATCGTGGTCGAAGCGCTGGCGCTCCTGGATGAGGTCGGCATCGAGGGCGTCACCTTGCGCCCCCTGGCCGACCGCCTTGGCGTCCAGGCGCCAGCGCTCTACTGGCACGTCAAGAACAAGGCGCAATTGCTCGACGAGATGGCCGAGGCGATCCTCCGGGAGGAGTTTGCTGAGATCGCGCCGCGCCGCGATGATGAGCCCTGGCAGGATTGGCTGATCGCCGTCGCGCACCGGCTGCGCCGCGCCATGCGTGCGCACCGGGAAGGGGCGCGGGTGGTGGCGGGCGCGCACCTCTACCCCGCGGTGACGCTCGCCCGCCTGACCGAAGCGTGCTTGCGCGCGCTCCTGTCCGCTGGCCTGACCCTGCAGCAGGCCCGTACGCACACCCTCACCGTCAAAGATTTCACCTTCGGGCGCGTGATCGAGGAGCAGGCATCCCCGACGGCGGAGGAGGTGCGCCGCATGGACCTGCAGGACTTCGCGGAGGCTTACCCGCTCCTGGCCTTCGCGATCCACGAGGTCGCGGAAGCGCGGCAGACGGGCGACGATGATTTCGACGCCAGCCTGCGGTTGATCCTGCGTGGATACCTGTAGGAGAGCCCCGACAAGGCCCGGTGTGACGGACGCTATGTTGAGCTAAGCCGTCCTGGGCTTGCTCACTGGCTACTTCCCGCGTTATTTCACCGACTAGCAGTCTGTCGGAGAGAACGAAGCGATGGTTTGCATGACTGGGATGCCGCTGTCCGGGTGGGGCGTCCTGGCTGCGGCCATGCGTCGATCACATGTGGCCGCCGCCAGGAAGGCGGCGGATAA
>JAABUJ010001488.1_pt1 | contig 34355 bp, 30 predicted proteins | sample 5559131 | NCBI WGS metagenome assembly JAABUJ01 (sample SAMN10711875, study PRJNA513366) | rock metagenome | isolation source: Antarctica rocks | place: Antarctica: Victoria Land, Mt New Zealand nord | collected 2016-01-07
TGGGGCGACGACATCTCCAACTTAGATATTCTGGGTAACCTGGTTGCCAGTGTGGGGATTGATGACCGGAGCGATGTGTCCGACTTCCTGAGCGCCATTGTCAGCAAGAAGTATTACGACAAAATCGTGCGGTTTGACGCGGACGCCTACGATGTGACCCATGTGCCGACATTCCGGTTTCGCGGGGAGCGGTGCGCCGAAGCGCCGTATGCCACAATCCGCGAGATGGCATCGCGCTTTCTTGTTTGGTATAACAAAGACTGAGTTTGCCCTGCAAGAATAGGCCGAAAGAACACCCTTATGAAGTTTGTGTGCTATAAAGAGTTTGACGATCCCCTAGAGCCTGCCTACCCCGGAGTGCTGTACAAGCGCAAGGTGCTGCCGCTCGCGCGCATTGTGGCTGTCGCCGAGGCATTCCACCCGCGCGGGGCGGCTGTGCCCACCGACATCAAGCAGGTGCTGGAACAACTGCCGTTTTATGCCACCTTGGTAAAGGAGCTGGAAAAGAACAAGACCATTGATTTGATCTGGCAGGAAGCGGGGGTGACGCTGACGGCTCCCCTGCCGCGCCCGCCGCGCATCCTTGGGATTGGGCGCAACTACGCCGAGCATGCCGCCGAGATGGGCAACGAGGCTCCGGGTGAGCCGATTGTGTTCCAAAAGGCATCCAGCAGCGTCATCGCCCACGGCCAGCCGATTGTGCTGCCGCCTCACGCCGGGCGCATTGATTATGAGGGCGAGCTTGCGGTGGTGCTTGGCGCGGGCGGCAGGAATGTTTCCGAGGCCGACGCCCTGTCCCTGGTCGCAGGCTACACGCTGTTCAACGATGTGACCGCGCGGGATGAGCAGAAGCGGGCGATTGCGCGCAGCCTGCCCTGGTTCTTGTCTAAAAGCTACGATACGTTCGGCCCGCTCGGCCCGTGCATTGTCACCAGGGACGAAATCAAAGACCCACACGCGCTTACTTTAACGCTCTCGGTCAATGATGAAGTCAAGCAGCAGGCCAGCACGGGCGACATGCTGTTTTCTATCCCCAAGCTGATTAGTTATCTGTCCCAGCATATGGCGCTGGAGCCGGGCGATGTGATTGCCACCGGCACGCCGCCCGGTGTCGGCCCGCTCAAGGCGGGCGACACGGTGCAGGTGCATATCAGCGAGATCGGCACGCTGTCCAACCCCATCATTGGCGAGGAAGACCTGCCCGGCTCCCCGGAAGATTAGGCGAAGACTAGGCAAAGATTACGCCCACTCTGAGCGCGCACCCTGCACATGAGGAACCTCCTATGCCGCACCCCACCCGTGTTCCGCTGCGCACTGCCCGCACGGGCCTGGTGTCGTCGGGCAACGCTCTCGCTTCGCTGGTCGGCGTGGAGATGCTGAGGCGGGGCGGCAATGCGATTGACGCCGCCGTGAGCATGGGCGCGGCCATGGCAGTCTTGGAGCCGCACCTGTCGCATCTGGGCGGCGACCTGTTTCTGCAATACTGGGACGCGGATGCCAAGACCCCGCATGCCCTGAACGGCAGCGGCGCGGCCCCGCACGGCGCGACTTTGGATGCCATGGGCAGCCACATCCCCCTGCGCGGCATTCGGGCCGCCGCCATTCCCGGCGCGGTAGACGGCTGGCTGACCGCCCTGCGCACGTGGGGCACATTCAGCGCGGCGGATGTGCTTGCGCCCGCGATTGGCCTGGCCGAAGACGGCTTTGCGTTTCCCGCCTGGCAGGCGGCTTTGTGGGGGCAGCACGCCGACTTATGGCTTGAGTTCCCCGACACCCAGGCCGCCTTTGTGCCCGAGACGCTGCGCGCGGGCGCGCTCCTGCGCCAGCCTGACCTGGCCCAAACCCTGCGCGACATCGCCCAGGGCGGGCGGGGTGCGTTCTATGAGGGCGAGTGGGCGGAGCGCCTTTTGGATTTATCCTATGAGCAGGGCGGCTTTTTTAGCCGCGCTGATTTGGCAAACCACCGCTCGCGCATTCTGCCCCCGCTGTCCATAGATTACCGGGGCGTGACTGTCTACGGGCAGCCGCCACCGTCGCAGGGCCATGTGCTTTTGGAAATGCTGCTGATTGCCGAGGGCTTTGACCTGCCCGCCCTTTCCCCCGAATCTGCCGACACGGTGCATGCCTTGGCCGAGGCAAAGAAATTAGCCTCCTCCGACCGCCTGGCGTATATGGGAGACGTGCCCGAAACGCCGCTTGCCACCCTGCTGTCCAAAGACTACGCGCGGCAGCAGCGCGGACGCATTCAGCCGCACGCGGCGGCGCACCGCTTTTCGCCGGGACGCCTTCCCACCGACCCCACGCCCGCGCTGGATTACGGCTCGGACACCACTTCCTTGTGCGTGGTGGACGGCGCGGGCAATGCCGTGAGCTTAATCCAAAGCGTCTTTCATGCGTTTGGCAGCGGCGTGGTGGTGCCGGGCACGGGCGTGCTTTTGAACAACCGCATGACCGGCTTCAGCTTAGACCCCAAAAGCCCCAATGTTCTGGCTCCCGGCAAGCGGCCTGTCCACACGCTCAACACCTGGATGCTGGCAAAAGAGGGCACGCTTTGGGCAGTCGGCGGCACGCCCGGCGGCGATGTGCAGGTGCAGACCAATGCCCAGCTTATTTCGCAGCTTGTGGATGCGGGCCGCGACCCGCAGCAGGCGATAGAAAGCCCCAAGTGGCATGTCCCGCCGTCCGGCCCTGACCTGGTTGTGGAAGACCGCCTGCCCCTGGAGACGTGCTACGACCTGCGGCGCAGGGGCCATACGCTGACAATTGGCGGGCCGTGGTCGGGCCACTGCGCCTGCCAGATTATCGTGATTGACCCCGAAACCAACGCCCGCCTGGGCGGCTCCGACCCCCGCGTAGATGGCCTCGCCCTGGGCTGGTAGCCCCGTGTTTCCCCTCTTTCCAAAAGCGCTGACAAGGCGTTTTCCCGTTGTCTTAAGCGCAGACCAACGACGGACGGTTTTGTTCCGTCGTTGATTATGGCTTGGCACAGGGCTAACTATGGCTTGGCACAGGCTGGAAAAGCGGTGCCACAGCGCGAACCACGCCGTCAAGACGTGTCAGTAAACCTAACGGTGACAGTCCTCCTTCCAACGCGAACACGCCAGGCAAGGTTTTTCTTCGTCTTGTGCGGTATAATGCTGCCATGAGCCAAATGCTTGCTTATGAGGAAGTTATTGACTTCATTGCCGCCGGGAGCAGTCCCGATGCCGTCGCCGCGTTTCGGCCCTCCGCCGCCGCCCGCGCCCGCGTCGCCGACCTGCTCATCCGTCAAAAGCAGGGGGCACTGACCCCCGACGAAGCCCGCGAGTTAGACCACGCCGCCGAATTAGAACACATCATGCGCCTTGCCAAAGCCCGTGCCCACCAGTTGCTGGCCGCCACCCCTCTCCCGTGAGCGTTACCCATATCCCTGCCGCCCTGCGGCGACAGGTCGCGCGCCGGGCAGACTTTCTTTGCGAATACTGCCTGCTCCACGAAGACGACACGTACTTCGGCGGCGAAGTTGACCACATCATCAGTGAAAAGCACGGTGGTTTAGTGAAAAGCACGGTGGTTTGACGCAGACGGGCAATTTGGCCTATGCCTGCTTCGCCTGCAACCGCGGCAAGGGCAGCGATATTGCCTCCCTTGTGCCCGGCACAGCGCGGCTTGCGCCCCTGTTTCACCCGCGCCATGACCGATGGCACGAGCATTTTGGCCTGAGCAAGGCGGACGGCGTGACCATCGTTCCAGTTTCCGATATTGGAGAAGTCACGGCGCGTCTTCTGCGCATCAATGACCCTGACCGTCTTGTGGAACGTCAAGCGCTGCGCGCCGCCCTCCGCTACCCCATTCCTGCAGTCATGCGCCGTCTCACGGGGGCGATGTGACGCCTTGCGCCGGAGCCGTTGCAGTTCGCCGCGCTCGGCATCGGGCTGCTGGGCCTGAGCGCGCTGGCAGTCAAAGCCCGCCGCAAGGCTATTGCCTGAAGCCGTCCTGCCTTCGCTGGGGCCACAGCGCGCCGACGCCAAGCCGCCTGCTTTCCGCATTGGGGAAAGGGCGGCTTCTTTTGTGGCAGGTGCCGCACAAGGCACAATCAGCTTCTGTACCAGAGCAAAGGGACGCCCATGACGCTGACACTCACACTCACGCCGGAAAAGGAAACGCGCCTGCAAAGACAAGCGGCCCAAGCAGGCCTGCCGCTCGATGAATACGTGCAGCGGCTTGTGGAGATGGCTGCCGGAGAGGAAGCGGGCGATGATCCGATGTCAAATGATCCGATGTCAAATGATCCGATGTCAAATGATCCGATGTCAAATGATCCGATGTCAAATGATCCGATGTCAAATGATCCGATGCCGGCTGTGCCTGCGGCGGTGCAGGCGGCGAGGTTCCTCCGGTGGGCGGGAAGTCATGGAATGAACACGCCTTTGCTGTCCGAGGAAGCCATCAGCCGGGAAGCGATGTACGAGGATACCCGTGGCTGAACGGGTGCCGCAAACTAGTCTGCCAGCATTCTTTGGAGCCACCGAACTATTTGCCGCCTTTGCCGCGTCATTCTCCATAAGAGGGACAGCACATGACGACTTGGGGCGGCGAGATGGCAATGGAAGCCTTGCGGGGACAAATGCCCGCCCTTCCCCATGACCGGGAAGAAGCGCGCTGGGTTTTGCGGGCGCAGGCGGGCGAGGCGGCAGGGCAGCGGTGGCTGCTGGAGCGCTACCGCGCGCGCATGGTGCGTTTGGCGGCGCATGTGCTGCGCGGCGAGGCGGATGCCGAAGACGTGGCGCAGGAAGCGTTCGTGCAGGCATTCCGGCATCTAGGGGCGCTGCGCGGGGACGGAAGTGCGTTTGCGCCCTGGCTGCGGCGCATTGTGGTGCGCCGCTGCCTGGACCATCTGCGCCGCTTAGGCCCTCAAAGAGAAGTGCCCGAAGGCCAAATGCAGGACTGGGTCGATGGGGGCAGCGCGGCGCGCACCGACACGCGCCTTTTGGTAGAAATGTTGCTGGACAAGCTGACCCCGCCCCTGCGCGCCGCCCTGGTGCTGCGCGAATGCGAGGGCATGGACTACGAGGAAATCGCAGACGTGCTGCGCGTGCCGGTCGGAACCGTGCGTTCGCGCCTGCATGCGGCCCGCGCGCAGTTTCGCCTCTTGTGGCTGGCCGCCGAAGGGGAGGACACGCCCCATGCCTGACACATTCCGCCCACTGCGGAACGAAAAGCCGAAGATGGCCCTGCGGGACGAAGAGCTGGACATAGCTTTGCGGGACGGCCTGCGCCGCCTGCCGACGCCCGCCGTGTCCGCCGACTTTGATGCGCGCGTGCTGGCGGCCCTCGCCGTGCCGCCGTCCGTGTGGGAGGGGCTGCGTATTCAAGTCGTGTCCACGCTGCGCCCGCTCTTGTGCGGCACGGCCTGCTCGCTCGGCGTGACCCTGCTGGCCTTGTTTTGGACGCTGCACATGCCCGCCGCCGTTCCTGCTCTGCCGAATGCGCCCTCTTCGGCGCGTCCGCTGGACATGGCGGCGCTGGACAGCCTGCTCAGTCAGCCTCGTTTGGGGGCATCATCGCTGACAGTCTGGGCGCGGCAGCCCATCGTTCCCATCGCCACGCTCGCCCCGCCGCCTATTCCAAGTGACCCGGAGCGTCGTCCGCGTGCAGAACACCGCCGCGCTTGCCGCCCTTTCCCCACACTGCTGACGGCCTAACACGGCTGACCCACGGCCTTGCTCGGTGCCGACCCGGCCCACACAAACGCCCCCTGCGGGGCAGAAGGCAACCCAATGAACACTCGCGCTCCCTTTCGCACCATTCTAGTCGGCTTGGCCCTGGGCGTGCTGTTGGCTCTGCTGCTTGCGCCGCAAAGCCGCTGGTTTGTGCGCTACCAGCTTGCCCTGGTCGGGCTGACAGTGGAAATGCCTCCAAGCGGGCCGTCCAGCATGAACGACCAGACCCCGCGTGTCGCCGCCGCGCATCCCGATGATTACCAAATGCAGCTTGCCGCGCAGCCAGGCGGGGACAGCAGGGGGCAGTATGTCGCTTACCTGCGGACACTGACGCCGCGCTTTGGGAACAACCCGTCGCTGTACGCCAACCTGCTGCGCTATGAAATCGGCAACGGCACAGACAAACAAGGCGTATATTTAGACCGTCCCGAAGAAAGCGAACTGGAAGATCCCGCAGGCAGAACGCGCAGGTCGCCTGCGACGCCCAGCCCCGCCGCACTGGCTGCGTTTGACGCCGACGCCGCGCAGGGCGAGCACCTGGACCCGAGCAATGCCTACTTTCCCCTGATGCGCGCTGTAGGCCTGTTTGCCGCCCGCCGTGATGCCGAAGGGCTGGCGGCGGTGCAAAGAGCAAGCACAAAACCTATCTGGAATGAATACGTTTCGGATGAAACCAATGGCCGCCTGCGCCTTGCCGATGCCGCTTATGGACACGCACCGAGCCTCAGCCGCGTTGCAATTACCGCCGCAGCGTTGTATCCACAGTATGCGCCGCTGCGCGCGGTCGCCCGGCGCGCCACTGTGTCTGCCGTGCGGGCCGAACAGTCGGGCGACCCTGCCCATGGCATGAGCATTCGCCGCGCCTTGATGCAGGACGGCGACTTGATGCGCGTGCAGGCGCAGGTTTATATCGGCAACCTGGTTGGCATAGCCATTAGTGCGATTGCCCGATCCCGGCCTGGCGGCAGCGAAGCAGTAAAGCGCCCCCAACCATTTGATGGGGATCAGTGGGCGCGCATGCGTTTGGAGGCGTTCACTCGGTACGCACGGCAGGCAGGGTTTCCCGACGATGCGGCACGGGCAGAAGCGCAGTACGCCGCAGGCGAAACCGTGCGCAGGATGGTATCAAAGTCTCTCGACCATTCCATCTTCAGTCCGCAAAGTGTGAACTGGCTTGCAGCGGGGTGGATTGGGGGCACCTTGGCATTGGTGAGTGCATTTTGGCTGTTGGTGTTGGGAGGAGTGGGTGCGCTGCTGTCGCGCCTGCCCTCAGTGCGCGGCAGGCAGCCGCTGCCCTCAGTGGCACGCTGGGGAGCGGCGACTGCCATTGTCTTTGCCGCCAGCATTGCCATTTATAGTACAGCCTCTCAACTAGGAAATGGTGAGATAAGCATGTATGCAATGTTCTTGTTGGCAGTCATGGTTGTGGGCGGGCTGCCTGCGGGCACACTGGTTTTGCTGCGCGGCGGCGAGCAAGGACGGCAAAAAGCGGCGGCCTTCGCGCGGGTGTTTGGCGTCACGGCGCTGATGCTGATGGGCGTGACGCTCGTGGCGGCGTGGCAGACGCGCGGCATCCTTCAATTTGTGCAGGTGCAGTCAGGCATCTCGGGCTTGTCGGGAGGCGGAGAGCAGGGCAGCCAAACATCGCCGCTGATTGCCGGGCTGATTGCCGTAGGCATCGGGCTGATTGTGCCCGCCGTGCTGGCGATTGCGCTGAGCATTCGCGCCCGAAAGCGGCGCGTGCCTGCCTCTGCCGCGCTAGCAAGCGGGTTTCAGCGTGTGGCGCTGCCTCTCGCGTGCTTGCTGATCATTGGGTACGGAGCCGCCGTGCTGGGCACGCTGCGCGAGGAGCAGAGGATGGACAACGGATTGCGGCAGATGATAAGCCATGAGGGGCGCTACTATGCATCCCTGGCCGGGGCCGCTTGGCCCGGCCCGGCATGATACGCGCAGGGCAGGCAAATAATTCCCAAACCCTGGTAATTTTACGTTGCAATTCTTATAAAATGTGTGTTATACTGTCCGTGCTTGCGAAACCTTCCCCCTCGATGACGAGTGCAAGCATTACCGGCTTGTTTGCTTGGTCTGCACCCTAGAGACTGCTGCACTTTCCTAAGCCGCCTTACTTCTCAAGCATTTCTCCTTTGCCAGTGACGGCAGCAACTGCGTTGGTTTTCTTTCCAGGTGTTTGCCTGCCCCCTGCGCATGCCTGCTGTGTTTCTGTCGCCATTTCGTTGAAAAGGAAGCCTCTTCTATGATTTATCTATCCTGCTGCCGCAAAGCTAGCCTTGCCCTAGGCATTATCGCCGCGTTCGGCGTGGCGGGCACTGCCCATGCCCAAACCTACTCCACCAACATCATTGACCCTTCGCTGACGCAAGTTGATCAATTCTCAGTCACAACCGCGCCCGGCTCCCCGACTTTCAACCGGCCCGCCATCACGCTCGGAACAGTCGCCGGGCCGTCCGGCAGCTTGTCCGGCCAAACGGCAGTCGCCTACGGACCGACAGGTCCGGTAGTCGGCGGGACGGCAACGCCGCCTTTTGGACATACGTTTAACCCCACAACGTCGGCAGAGTATGTTATCTCGAACACGACCAGCGGCTACGGCACCAATTCAGGCATCAGCAACTTCATTCAATTTGAGTACTCGCCGACCTTTACTCCGGGACAGGGCGCAACGGCATCCGCGTCTCTGCAAAACGAGGTGCTGTCGGACAACCCCACCTACGCGCCCGGCAGCACAACGGACTCGTATGCGCAGAACCTGACGGCGAACACGCCCATTGTTCTGGTCAACACGGGACGCTTTAATGCGACCGCCGCCAACGATGCCAACAACGCCACCAAAAGCACCGGCACGTCAACAACCACAATCTCCCAGTACGATCCCGGCTCCACGATGAACATCCCGGATGCGCAGCAGACCGGAACCGGCGGCCCCGATGCGCCGGGAATGATCTCGCAGACGCTCCATGTCACCAGCACCCAAATCATCAACTCGTTCAACAGCATCACCATTGCGGGCCTTGATCACCCCTACCTCGGCGACCTCGTCATCTCACTCAGCCACAACGGCGTCACGACGTTTTTGATTGACCGGGTTGGGTACAATGGCACGCAGGGGTATTCGCAAGGCACATCGGCGGCCTTTGTCGGCTCAAACACCTATACGTTCGCCCTCACCGGCTCCGATCTGACGGCGGCGGCCAATGCGGCAGTGGCTAATGGGGGCCAGTATGACAACACCTTTCCTGTTGATGGCGGAACGTATGCGGCGCAAGCAAACCAGGGGCCGGACGACATGAACAGTGCGACTTCGCTCGCAAGCTTTGTCGGCCAAAGCGTTGCCGGCGACTGGACACTCAACGTTTCCGACGCCGCCTACACGGATACCGGGTCGTTTTTGGGCTTCTACTTTAATGTCAACAACCCCAGCGCGGCCCCGGAGCCATCCGCCTGGGCCTCGCTGGGCATTGGTATCTTGGGTTTGGGCAGCCTTGGCCTGCGCGCTCGCCGCATGAAAAAGCAGAATGCCGCGTAAATCGCCATAGCTTTCTCATCATCAATCAAGATTATAAATCAAGATTAGGAACACACATGAAATTGTCTAAACTCTCACAAGGCCGCACTCGGAAAGCGCTGCCTCTGCTGACAGGCTGTCTCCTTGCCTCGCTTGCGGCACCCACGATAGCAGCGCTGGCTCTTGGCGGCCCTATCCACGCGCCGACAGTCGGTGGGCGCGGTGCGGATACTGTTGTTGTGCGCGGCAACTCCACACTGCTTGCTGCGGGGTCAGTTTCCCTCGGGCGGCTGCCAACACAGCAAACAGTCACCATTGGTTTTTCCCTGCCGCTGCGTAATCAGGATGCTCTCGCCGACCTAGACCGCGGCCTGTATGACCCGTCCGATGCGCGGTACGGCCAGTACCTCTCAGCCGACGAGTTCACAGCCCGCTTCGCGCCAACGCAAGCCGACTATGATGCTGTTGCCAGCTTTGCGCGGGCGCGTGGATTGACGGTAACAACGTTTCCAGGCCGAACCTTGCTTACGGCCTCGGGGCCGTCGGCGCGTGTTGAGGCGGCTCTAGGGCTGCATCTTAATCAGTTCCGAACTGCTGAAGGGCGCCTCTACCGCGCGGCAGATCAAGAGCCGCATATCCCGCTGGCTCTTGCCGGCAAAGTTCAGGGCATTATTGGTCTGAACACGTCGGCAGAAGTGCATTCGTTTGCGCACAAGATTGCCGGGCCTATTCCTGAAAGCGCCATCCGTACCGTGGAGGGGTACGCCACGCCTTCCCTCGGGGAGCAGGGAACCGGCCTTGGGGGCGGCCTGATCCCCAGTGACATCAAGACGTTCTACAATCTTTCCGGCACGACTTTGAACGGCGCAGGCCAAACGCTCGGCATGATCGAGCTGGGCACTTACTCGTCCAAAGACACCCTGCGATACGAGCGGGCTTTCGGCCTCCCAAACACGCCGCTCTTCAATGTACCGGTCACAACCACATCCGGCGGGGCGCCCACCACGGTAGATGGCACCACCGATGAAGTGGACCTAGACATTGATATGCAGATCGCGATGGCTCCTGCGGCGAAGGGTGTTTACATCTACTACGCGAATGGCGGCGCCACCATCGCCGACGCCCTGCTCAATATCGCCGCGACCATCACCGCCGCCGCTACCGATAACAAGGCCAAATCTATCAGTGTTTCTTATGGGTTTGCGGAAGGAACCAACCCTGCTGCCGAAGCGCAGGAAAACATGGCCTTCCAGCAGATGATGACCCAAGGCCAATCCGTGTATGTTTCGTCCGGCGACAGCGGGTCTTCCGCCTCGCGCAGCGCGTTTGTGCTGGGTGTCAGCGCCCCCGCCTCTCTGCCTTTGTGCTGCGCCGTCGGTGGTACAGCAATCACTGTACAGACCGCGAACCAGAATGAAACCTACAAGTCAGAGACAACATGGAACAGCGGCCAATCGCCCGGCGCGGGCGGCGGCGGCGGCGGCGTCAGCAAGCTCAACGCCATCCCCAGCTATCAGCTTCAGGCAGCAGCGTCAGCGGCGGCAATCGCAGGCTCCGGCGTGTCCACGACCTTCCGAAATATTCCTGATGTTTCGCTTGTGGCCGACCCCAACACGGGCGTTTTGGTTTACATTACAGACGGACAGATGCCTTCCGGCTGGTATATCTTCGGCGGGACCAGCGCCTCTGCGCCTCTTTGGGCAGGCTTCACCGCTCTTGTCAATCAGAACCGCGCGCGAGTAGGCATCAAAAGCACGCTCGGCTTTCCCAACCCGGCGCTTTATGGCCTTGCCTACAACACAATCACAGGCGCGCTTCTGCCCAGCTACGACAGCGTATTCCATGACATCAATGACGGCAGCAACAACTCCGCCGATAACCTTGTGGCTACGGATAAGATGTATACAACCGAGCGCGGCTTTGACGACGCCACAGGGCTTGGCACATTCAACGGCATCAACCTCATCACAGCCCTCTCCGGCACAGTTCCGACTATGAGCCAGATGGGGATGATCCGAACGCACCCGAACGCTTCGGCGACTCGGCTGGCGCAGTGGCTGCTGCCGACAACCGCACAGTTCACCGCCTCGCCCCGCTCTTTTAAGGCTCAGTAGACCAGCCAGGCGAGAGCGCTGCTCTAAGCAATATCTTCTCAGGGGCTGACAGCTAAAAGCTGTCAGCCTCTTTTTGCATTCGGGCGGCGCAGACAGCAGGGCGGCTGCCGGGGTATTATCTTCCTATGACGGATACGTTTACCGATGCGGAACGCCTCGCCCTCACCCCCTATGTTTCCAATCTGGACAGCCCAATTTTTGCCCTGCGCAATCTGCCTGAAGAAGTGGTCGCGGTTTTATTTGCCTACTACTCGCGCTCCTCCCACAGCCTGCGCCGCAACTTGCTGCGCCTGCTGGAAGAGGGCGATCTGGACTTGTCCCCCGCCGCCGGTGCGGATAGGGAGCCTGACGACACTGACCGGCTGGCGTCGGCCCGCGACAAAGCCCGCGCGTTCCACGAGAAATGGGTGGTCGGCTACGGGCATGGTTCGGTAGCCGAGCATGGCTGCGTACACTTGGCGCTGGAAGACATCAGCATTATCGCCTCCAAGCTGGTGGAAGATGGGCGGCTGGCGTCCTACACCGAGAAAAGCACGCGCTATGTCGCCTTTGATCCGTCCAAGATGCACTACCCGCCGCGCGTGATGGCGCAGCCTGACCTGGCTTTGGCCTACCAGAACACCGTGCAGGCCCTGCTGTCGGCCTACGCCGGTTGGACCGAAAACTTTGTCTGCCAAATCAAGGCGCTCGCCCCGCGCACCCCCAAGCAGACCGAGCGCGGGCATGACTCCGCCTCGCGCGCGACCGCCTTTGATACCCTGCGCTACCTGCTCCCTGCCGCTACCCACACCAACATCGGCCTGACCCTTAATGCCCGTGCCCTGGAGCATCTGATTACCAAGCTGCTGTCTCAGCCTCTGGAAGAAGGCCAGCACTTAGGCGCACGGCTCAAAGCGGAAGCTCAGCACATTGTCCCCACCTTGCTCAAGTACGCCGAACGCAGCGAATACCGCGCGGACACGCCCCCCCATATTGCCCAACTCGCGTGCTCGCTGCTGCCACCGCCCGCCTCGGCCAGTGGGCAGGAAAGCCGAGCGGAAACGTCCTCTGTGACGCTGATCTCCATAGACCCGCAGGCCGAGGACACTCTAGTGGCGTCTATTTTGTACGAGCACGCCGCGCGGCCCATGACCGCGCTGCTGGCCCAGGTGCGGCTTATGGACATGTCTGCCAAAGAACAGGTCATTGACGCCTATCTTGCCCGGCGCGGGCGGCACGACACGCCGGGCCGCGCCCTGGAGCGCATCGGCTGCACCCTGGAAATGCAGATGGACTATGGCGCCTATCGCGACGTGCAGCGCCACCGCATGGCGACCCAATCCCTCCAGCCGCTTTGTCCTGATTTGGGTTATGAAACGCCGCCGCTGATGGTCCAGTTCGGCTGCGGCGCGCAATATCAAGACTTGATGCAGATGGCTCAGGACACGTATGCCCAAATCCACGCAGCAGGCCTGGCCGATGAGGCCGCTTATATTCTGCCGCTTGCCACGCGCATCCGCACTTTGTTTACCTGGAACCTGCGCGAGCTGGCCCATTTTATTGAGCTGCGTTCCGCGCGCCAGGGCCACCCCGCCTACCGCCGCGTCGCGCAGGATGCCTACCATGCCCTCGCCGAGGCACTGCCTTTGATCGCCCGCTACCTGCGCCCCAACTTGAACGATTATGCCCTTACCCGCGAATAACAATGACGCGAATGATAATGACGCGAACAGCGACGGCGAGGCTCCTCTTATTTCCGACGCTCCCGCCCGTTCGCCTGCCCCGCTGCGCCGCCGATGGTGGCTTGTTGTCTTCTTTCTAGCCGCTGTTCCTCTCGCCCTCACCGCCATTGGCGTCGCCACTGCCCCGCCGCGCGCGGCCTATGTCCCGCAAGGGCGCATTGTGTTTCTGGAAGCCGACCAGCCGTCCGAGCACACCTCCCTGCTGCGCGGCCTGCGCATCACCCTGCCCGGCACGAGCGGGTCGCGCGAGCTGCTGCACGAGGCCGAGCCGCAGGACGTGGACGCCGGAAGCCGCGACTGGCTGACCCAGCCTGTTGTCTCGCCCGACGGCCACTGGCTGGCCTATGAAAAGCAACTGATTACTTTGCAGGAGGAAAAGACCGGCATTGTGAACCAGGTATGGGCATTGCCGCTGGACACTCCCCATGCTGTCCCGCGCCTGCTGGCGGACTTGACCGCCCTGCGCCTCAAGCAGCCGATTGGCCTCGCCTGGACGCCCGACAGCAAGGGTGTTGTCTTTCTGGAAGATACAGTGCAGTACACGGTCAATGTGCAGGGCACGCCCCGCCTGGCCGCGACGCCGCTCCGCTTTTTGCCCCCCTTGCGCACCACGCCTACTTTGTCTGCCACGCGCAATCCCATGGTTTCTGCCCAGGAGCTTCTGGCTTTAAGCGCGCAAACAACGCAGGGTTCTCGGCTTCTGCTACTGGAAGGCCCTGGCAAGCAGAAAATGGCAGACCAGGCGGCCTCTGTGTGGGCGTTCAATCCTCATGGCTTTCTTGCCTGGACAGCGGCCTCCAAAGGATATGATATTTGGGTGGGGCGAGACTTTGGCTTGGAAGCGTCCCCTGCTAAAATCCATGCCCGCTGGGGCTGGTCGGTCTTCGGCGGACGGCGCATCACGTCCCTGAAATGGTCTCCCGATGGGCGTTATCTTGGCTACACCGTCAGCAAGCCGCCCTTTGAAGACGAACTGTTCTACGCCGACACGGTGACGGGCAAATGTTTTCAGCTTCCTATCCGCACCGGACGCGCCGCCTGGGACTGGACACGCTGAGAGTTCTCCGTGCGTCTGAGTCCCTCGCCCGTTTAGGAGTCCCTCCCCCGGTATGCCCCAGAGGGCATTACTTCGTATCTGCACGGCTCCCTTCCCCCTCCCGTGAATGACCGCCGGGGCAAGCCCCGGGGCTTCTCCGCTGGTTCGGGAGCAACACAGAAAGTCCACAACGCTCTGCTCACCCCTGCTTGACAGACGTGGCGGCCCCCTTGACAGACGTGGCGGCCCCCCTCGCGTAGTCATTCACGCACAGACCGGATTGCTAGTGGCTTCCTTAGCAGCCTCGTGCCGTGCTGACGTAAGAGCGAGTGTGAGGCTTTCTAGGGAAGCGAGGCACCCCTCCCCTGTGTACCGCCGGGGCAAGCCCCGAGGGTTCAAGAGCTTCTGAAGAGGAGGGGTGCCTAGTATATTTGGTTGATCTCCTCGGTGATTGGCAGTGCATCCTGCAAGGTTGGGCGCAGCAGAACGCTTTGTTACACTGATCAACTCACTGACACAGGCACCTCTCCCCTTCAAGGGAGGGGAAGTGCGAGTTTTACGAGGGCGGGGGAGGGACTCCTACGCACTAGGCAGGGGCATTTCTTCCCATCGGGTACAATATTCCTATGCCGTACACGCTGCACCAGGTGGACGAGGAAACCGACACGAGTGTCTATCAGACCTACTTGCGGGCACAAACCGAAGCTGACCTGCTGGACATCCTGCGCCATCTTGACCCCCAGCGCTACCCCGCCCGCCTGGATGCCGCCCAGCGTGAGCTGCGCCGCCGCCATGTCCTGCACCTGCCCGGCTACACGTCCCTAGAATATGCCATCCGCTTTTTGTGCATTGTGGCCTTCGCCCTGAGCCTTGCCACGCTGAGCCTGGCGCTCCTGCTGCGCGAAGACGATGTCGCTATGCTGGCCGGGCCTGGCGCGACCTCGCTTCAGGATGGCATGCACGTCAGCCGCATCATTGCGTTGATGCTCGCCCTTACGCTGCAAACGATTGTCACGGCAGGCGTTCGCCTCGCTGCCTACCCGCTTCTCCTTCTTGTTTTGGCCTGGTGGGTGCTGTCCCGCGCCCTGCCTGTGCATCGGCGTCAGGCCCGCGCCGATGTGTGGCGTCTGGCATTGGCGGCGTGCCTCACCTTGCTTGGGTCGGTGCTGGCGGCCTGCAACCCGCACAGCGCCCTCCCCGATTTGTTTTCCCCTTTGCGCTTGCGCGGCCTGACTTTGTTTGACCCGCTGGCCTTTCTTTAGGCTTTCTTACTTTTCTTTAGACTTCACTTTAGGTTTCCCATGAAACACAAGAAGCGCCACGGCCCCTCGCCGCTGCGCGAGTACCGGCGCTTGCAGCGCGAGATACGCGCGCTGTTTGACCCGTTTACCGCCCGGCACTGCGCCCATTGCGCCGCCCCCTGCTGCATCAAGCCTACCCGTGTCACGCCCATAGATGTCGCTTTGGCACTGAACCTCGGTCACACATTCCCGCACCTGGGCAATGCCGATCCCTATACCCCCGCTTTGGAATACTCGCGCGCGCGCCTTGATTCCCGCACCATCCCCCTGCCGATGGTCAGCACTGCCGACCCGCCCGTTCAATTTTGCGACTATCTGCACGGGGGCCGCTGCACATTCCCTGACGACCTGCGCCCGTTCGGCTGCACCACCTACCTGTGCGGCCCCATGTACGACAACCTCCCTGACGAAACTTTGCGCCGCCTCCGCCGCCTTTTGCGCCAATTAGACGACGCCCACACCGGCGTTCTCCGCGCCCTATCCGACACCTAACCCCTGGCGGCTTCTCTAGAATAAATACTTGCCAGCGCCGTTGCTGCACTTCTTGACAGGCACTGGCATTAATGCTATAGTTTGTCATATCCTCACTCTGTTGCTGCCAAAACAAACCCCTCCATGAACAACACCCTCTACTACGGCGACAATTTGGACGTTCTGCGCAAGTACATCAAGGACGAGACGGTAGACCTCTGCTACATTGACCCACCGTTCAACTCCAAGCGCAACTACAACCAGATTTACAACAACATCGGCACGGAAGACCGCGCACAGGCACAAGCGTTTGTGGACACTTGGACTTGGGATGACCACGCGCAGGCGGGCTTTACGCAAATCCTCGCCAATGACGGCGGACGATTTACGGGCCAAACGATTGACTTGATTAAGGGCCTGCACCCTGTCTTGAAGAAGGGCAGTTTGCTGGCGTATCTTGTGAGCATGACGCTGCGGGTTGCAGAGATACACCGCGTCCTTAAGCCGACCGGCAGTTTCTACCTGCACTGCGACCCGACCGCAAGCCATTACCTGAAGTTGGTTTTGGACACGGTGTTTGTGACACAGAGCGGAGACTACCGCAACGAAATTATTTGGAAGCGCACACACTCTCATGGTGGCGCGAAAAGATACGGCCCCGTGCATGACATCATTCTCTTTTACACAAAGTCGGACGACTTCGTTTGGAACCCGCAGCACACAGGCTATTCTGACGCTTACCAGGAAAACTTCTTCAAGTTCCAAGACTCTGATGGGCGGCTGTATCGGTCTACAATATTAACTGGGTCTGGAACAAGAAATGGTTCTTCGGGTAAGCCGTGGCGTGGATATGATCCTACTTCATCAGGACGGCACTGGGCAATACCTGGATATGTGCGTGATCTCACTGGCCCGACCACAGATGTTCAGTCAGCCTTAGATGCACTGGATAAAGCAGGCAGGGTGATTTGGCCCAAGACGGGCAGTGTCCCTTCGTTTAAGCAATACATGGACGACATGAAGGGAGTAGCGTTACAGGACATTTTCACAGACATCCCGCCCATTTCTGCACAAGCGGCTGAGCGTCTGGGCTATCCAACGCAGAAGCCCGAAGCATTGCTGGAACGCATCATACAAGCCTCTACCAACCCCGGAGACACCGTTTTAGATGCTTACTGCGGGTGCGGAACCACCGTAGCTGTTGCGCAACGTTTAGACCGCAATTGGATTGGCATAGACATTACCTATCAGTCCATTTCCCTCATCCTGCGCCGCCTGGAAGCGCAGTTCGGCAAAGGCGTGCTTTCTACCATCACCCTCAACGGCATTCCCAGAGACATGGAAAGCGCTGTTGCCCTTGCGCATAAGAAAGACGACCGCGTGCGTAAGGAGTTTGAGAAGTGGGCCGTGCTGACCTACACCAACAACCTTGCCGTCATTAACTCCAAGAAAGGCGCGGACGCAGGTATTGACGGCATCGCCTACACCGCCACCGGACATGACGCCAACGCCAAGATTGTCTTTCAAGTCAAGAGCGGCCATGTTCAGCGCGGCGACATCGCCAAACTTAACTCCGACCGACAGCGCGAAGGTGCAGAACTCGCCTACTTTCTGACGCTGGAACCCGACACCAAGCCCATGCGCGACGAAGCCGCCCAAATTGGAACCTACACCCATCCGCTCATGCACCAGCCATACAACCGTGTGCAGATTGTGCGCGTGCAGGACATCATTGAAAACGGCGCCCGCCTGCAAATGCCCCTCAGCCATGAAGTGCTTAAATCCGCGCAGACAGCCCTTGCCCCCAAAGCCGTCGGCTCCCTGTACGAAGAAGACACGCCCGCCACTTCCTGACCCTGCTTTTCCTACTTTTTGCGTGCTGCGGTATAATGACCTGAAAGGAACTCGCCATGCTTTCCATCACGTTGCCGCCCGAACTGGAACACGCCCTATCCGAACAAGCCCGCGCACAAGGCACGACCCCCGAACTTCTTGCTTTAGACAGCCTGCGCGAACGATTCACCAACACCGCCGTATCTGAACCTGCCCAAACCAACCAAACAATGGCTGAGTATTGGGCTGACTTTATCGGCTGCCTTCACAGCAGCGACTTTGTACCCGGCGGTGCGCAGATGTCCACCGACAGCGGCAGGAAGTTTGCCCAGGGCATGGTCAGCAAGCGGGAGCAGGGCAAGCTTTGATTCTGACCGATACCGGCCGCCTTGTCGCTTTGCTGGACGCTGACGATAAATATCATGTGCCTTGTCGCGCCGCGCTTGCTCAGCTGCCGACAGGCCCCCTAGAAACCACATGGCCTTGCTATACCGAGGCGATGTACCTTTTGGGGCAGGTGGGAGGCTATCGTTTTCAGAACCGCCTTTGGGAAACACGCCGCGCCGGACGGCTGGTTTTGCTGGACATCACGCCCGCCGAAGCCGACCGCATGGACGCGCTGATGGCGCAGTATGCCAATGTTCCGATGGACATGGCGGATGCTTCCCTTGTCGCCGTTGCTGAACGCTTCCGCGCGCCCCAATTGTTTGCCATAGACAGCGACTTCTTCATTTGTCGCCTCGCGGATGGCTCCGCGCTGACCCTTGTCCGCTAAGCCGCTGTTTGCGCCGCCTTTTGCGCCAATTAGACGACACCCGCACCGGCGTTCTCCGCGCCCTGTCCAGCACGTAACCCCTGGGGCTTGCTCCTTCTGCCTGCGGTATAATGGGACAATGAGCACACTGCAAGACGCGCAAAATCTGCTGCCTTCGCTGAGCCGCGCCGAAAAAGCCATCCTGCTTCAGCAGATGATTGCGGAACTAGGAGACGCTTTCCCCGGTGTGGAAAGCCGCCCCGATGTCTGCGGCGGCGAGCCGTGCCTTGTGCGCACGCGCATTCCCGTTTGGCTTCTAGAGCAGGCGCGGCGGCTGGGAACGAGCGAGGCCGCACTGCTGACCGGCTACCCGACCCTGCATGCGCAGGATTTAACCCATGCGTGGGCCTACGCACGGGCCTACCGCGCGGACATTGACCGCCAAATACAAGACAACACTCACCCTGTTCCCCGTTCATGCAAGCAAAGGCAAACCCAATTGCTGAACAAAGTCAACATTGCCGAAAAGATGGCGCTCTTTTCAGGCCATTTCAGCCCCAAAGTTGTCGGGGCGCTGAACGGACAGCATGTCAAGCTGGTCAAGTTTCAGGGCGAGTTCGTGTGGCACCGCCATGAACAGGAAGACGAACTGTTTCTGGTCGTGAAAGGCCGCTTTCGCATGGAGCTGCGAGGCCAAGAGATTGACCTGCACGAAGGCGAGTTTCTGATTGTGCCGCGCACTGTAGAACACCGCCCCGTCGCGGAAACCGAGGTTCAGGTTCTCTTGTTTGAGCCGGCGTCCACCCTCAACACCGGCGATGTGGTCAGCGAGCGCACTGTTTACAGCCCCGACACTCTTTAGCCTCCCTCGGTATCTATCCCTGTTTCTTTCTTATTGCTCAGGCTGATAAAACGCGTGCCAAGCCATTACCAACGATGGAACAGTTTCGTCCGCCGTTGGTGCGCGCTGAACACGCCGAAGAAACGAGACTAGGACGCGAAGGCAAAGGCGGCACAATGCGCAGGCAGGGAACATTTTTCGGGCGAAACACCGTCTAACAAACGCAGCCATGTGCCTGCTGACGTTTGCAGCTAATATCAAACAAACTAGATTATTTTTGCTTGTTGCACTGAACTTTCTGCCATACGCCTGCGTCCAAAAAGCAGGCAAAGGCGAACAAGCCTTTGCGCACGCAGAAAGGAACAAGTGATGGAAAAGACAGCAAAGAGGTGGGCGGCGGGAGTCGCCGCGCTGGCAGCCGTGGGAGCAGTCGCGCTCGGAGTGGCAGCACCGACCCCGGCGAGCGCGCAGTTTTCGCTGGGGCGGCCTGCGTATGGGCAGGGCCAGCACCCGTTTCGCGCCGAAAACCAGCCGGAGATCAACCGGGCGATCCAAACGCTGCAACGCACCAGCCAGGACTTGAAGCGGGCCAACCGGGACTTCGGCGGGCATCGCGCGCGGGCGGCCTCGCTGGTGGATCAGGCTATCAATGAGCTGCGCCAGGCAAAAGTCTATGACAATACGCATGGCAGCGACGGGCGGCGACGCTAGGCCCCGCACCGTATTCTCGTTCACAAAGCAAAAAACACGCCGCGCCTTTTTCTAGGAAAGAGGCGCGGCGATTTCTTCCAAGCGTCCATCGGGGTGGCCGACAATCAGGTGATGGCAGAGACCGATGAACAGGCCGCATTCTACCACGCCCAATGTGGAGTTGAGGGCGCGCTCTAGGGCGGCGGGGTCGGGGAGCGGGGCTTGAAAGTGCAGGTCGGCGACAAACAGGGCGTCGTCACTGAGGAACGGCGTGCCATCTGGGGCCAGGCGCAAAACCGCGCGGCAGGGAAAGTTTGCCTCCAGCCGGGCCAAAGTGGACGGCCAGGCCCAGGGCACAATGGCGCACGGAACCGGGTGCGCGCCGAGTGCGGCTTTGACCTTCTGCGGGTCAACAATGATCATCTCGCGGGCCGTGGCGGCGGCGACCAGCTTTTCCCGCATCAACGCCCCGCCGCCGCCTTTAATCAGACAAAACTGCGGGTCTACTTCGTCCGCGCCATCAATGGTGAGGTCAAACTGCACGCGGCTGTCCCAGTCCAGCAAAGGAATGTTGTGGGCGAGGGCAAGATTGGCGGACGCGAGCGACGTGGCGAGGCAGCGCAGGCGCATCGGCTGGGCTTGCAGGCGTCGCCCCAGGGCCAAAATGGCATACGCCGCCGTGGAGCCGGTGCCTAGACCCACGGTCATGCCGTCCTGGATATAGGTAACCGCGCGCTCGGCGGCGATTTGCTTGGGGTTGAACAAGGGCGTGCCAGCGGGCGTGGGGGCGAACTCAGCAGGGTTGGTAGGCATGGAGGCAGGCTCCGCAGGGGAAGAAATAAAAATAAAGACCGAGACAAAATAGGGATGTCTGCCCTGATGGCCGGGCGAAAAGAAAAGCCCGCACAGGCGGGCTTTCGGTGCAATCTTGGTGCCCGGAAAGAGAGTCGAACTCTTACAGGGTTTCCCCCACAACGACCTCAACGTTGCGCGTATACCATTTCGCCACCCGGGCAGGTGCGTTGTGCAAGTTATTATACAAAGTTCCGGCTCGCCTGTCAAGAGGCAGGCGAGGGCTGCAAAAGCGCAAGAGCCTCACTGCAAAAGCACAAGGGGCCGACAACCCGGCACTTAAATGGCTATAGCGCTTGACTTTGCCCCCTGATAATTACTACAATAACAATGGCTTGCTTCTTTGATTTGCTTTGTGCTTGCCGCTAGAAAGAATAGCATTTCGTTGTCTGAGGGTTCGGCATTGGAAACAGTATCCGGCGGCACCGCGCCGGTGCGACGCGGCCTGCGGCGCGAGAATAGCGTGCAGCACGCGCGCCTGCTTGTGGTCATGCCGAACCCCCAAGCGGCGGACACGCTGCGCACCCGGCTGGCACTGGCCGGGTACGAGGTGGACTGCGTGCCGGATGGCGCGCAGGCCCTTGAATCGGTGCAGGCGCATGCCCCAGACATGGCGATTGTGGCGGCTTCGGAGAGCGACGGCAGCAGCGGCGAAACGACGGCGCTTTGGGTGCAAAGCCTGAAAGCGGCCTCGGAGGGAACATATCTGCCCATCCTGGTGCTGACCCACGCGCAGGCCGAAGCCGAGCAAGACTGGACAGCGAGCGGGGCGGATGACGCCTTGCCCCTGGGCGCGAGCGACGCTTTGCTGCGCCTGCGCGTGGGCACGCTGCTGGCTTTGCGGCGCCGCTATCAGGCCTTAGCAGACAGTCTCTTGGAGATGGAAGCCTCGTGCGCCAGCGCTCAGCAAGCGGCAGCTCGCTACGAAGCAGCCTTTATGCAGAACATGGAACCGATGCTGCTGGTGGGGGCCGACGGGCAGATTGCCGAGGCGAACATGTGTGCCTGCACCCTGGCCGGCTGCGAGACAGGCACTCTTGCCGGGCGGCCTTTGTCGCAGTTGTGCCCGCCCGAACTGCTGTGGGCGGCACATCTGGTAGCCTGGGGTGCGGTGCGCGCGTTCTCTGATCCCGATGCATCCCTGGTCACGCTGTCGGGGCAAATCATTCCCATTGAAGTGCGCAGCGCGCCGGTTCAGCCTGCCTTTGCGCCCGGCACGGACGCCGCACAAAACACGGACAACCCCCCGCTGTTTGTGGTGACACTCAGTGACCGCAGGCCGGAGCAGGCGCGCCTCGCCCATGCGCAGCGGGCGGCGGCGGCGGAAACCGCCGCTGTCTTCAGCCGCGAGATTAGCAGTCCCTTGTTTGTCATTGCCAGCAACAGCGAGCTTTTGCAGAATGCACTCGGGCAGGAGAACTCGGGCGTGCAGGCAAAGCTTGGACGCATTGCCGAGGCCAGCCGCCGGCTCGCCCAGGCGGCGGCGAGGGCTTGCGAGCCGTCCCCGCTGCCCGCGCCGGGCGAATAACACACGCTTCCTGCTGAAACTTCCCCGAAGAGCCATGCCCATGACTGAGGCTCCCCTGCGTTTCGCCATCGTCGGCTGCGGCGCTATCGCTCCCACCCATGCCGATGCGCTGGCGTCGCTCCCCGAGGCTGCGCTCCTCGCCTGCTACGACAGCGTTCCCGCCCGTGCCCAAGCATTTGCAGAGCGCTATAATCTGCGCGCCCTTTCCCTGGATGCGATACTTAAAAACCCCGAGATTGAGGCCGTGTCGGTGTGTACGCCCAGCGGCTTGCATGCCGAGATAGGCGTTCGTGCCCTGCGCGCGGGCAAGCATGTTTTAGCGGAAAAGCCCATGGACATATCCCTGCCTGCCTGTGATGCTTTGAGCCGAGCGGCCTCGGCATCAAGGCGCACGCTGTCCGTTGTTTCCCAGCACCGCTTTGACCCTGCCAGCGTCCATGTGAAGCAGGCCATGCAGCGCGGCGAGTTTGGGTCATTGATTTATGCCGATGCCCGCATCCCGTGGCTGCGCACACAGGAGTATTATGACAGCGGCGAGTGGCGCGGGACATGGGCGTTGGACGGCGGCGGGGCGTTGATGAACCAGGGTATCCACACCGTAGACCTGCTTTTGTGGCTGTGCGGCCCCGTCCAGAGCGTCTACGCGCAGACCCGCACCCTGGCCCACGCCCGCGTGGAGGTGGAGGATATTGCCTGCGCCACCCTCGCGTTCGCCGGTGGAGCCGTCGGCACGTTGATCGCCTCCACGGCTCTGTATCCCGGCTTTCCCGCCCGCTTGGGCGTGCACGGCACACAGGGCAGCGCGGTGATTGAAGGGGATACGCTGCAACTGCTGGCCGTGCAGGGCCAAGACATGGCTGCCGGGCAGGACGCCAGCCATCACGCTTTGCAGGTCGCGCAGGGCGGCACGCGGGCCGCCACTGAGCAGAAAGCGCAGTCGGCGGCCTCCAATCCTGCGGCTGTGTGGGGCGATGCGCACCGGGCGCAGTATGCCGATTTTATTCATTGCTGCCGCACGGGCGAGACGCCGGTTGTGGACGCCAATGGGGCGCGGGCGGCGGTGGCTTTGGTGCTGGCTGCGTATCGGTCGGCACAAACAGGCCAAGTGATAACGTTATGATTATTATTGGCATTGACCCCGGCACGGCGACAACCGGCTATGGCGTGGTGGACAAGCGCGGCGACCGCGTGCATTTTGTCGCGGCAGGGGTGATTTTAACCCCGCCTTCTCTCGGCGCGCCCACCCGCCTACGAATGATTTACGACCAGTTCAACACCCTGATAGACACCCATCAGCCTGCCGAAGTGGCGACTGAGCGTTTGTTTTTCACCAACAATGTCACCACGGGCATCCCCGTTGGCCGTGCCTTGGGGGTGATTTTGCTGACCCTTGACCAGCGCAATCTGCCGTGGACCGAGTACACGCCCACCCAGGTGAAAAGCGCCGTGGTCGGCGTGGGCAATGCCGACAAAAAGCAGGTGCAGTTTATGGTCACGCGCCTGCTCAGCCTGCGCGAAGTTCCCAAACCCGACGATGCCGCCGACGCGCTGGCCGTTGCCCTGTGCCATGCCCACTCTATGCGCCTGGGGGCCGTCGTCAAACACGGCGTGCGCGGCTAGCGATAAGAATGGGCGCGGCTGATATTTTTCGCCGCAAACAGGGCAGGGATAATTATCTTTTATCGCTAACTAACCACCAACACAAACCACTTTCAGCAACACTACAAACCACTTTCAATAAGCTTTTTGAGGAGAACCAGCACATGGCGGGAACAATTGTCGGGGTCTTTCGCGACCATCACGCGGCGGAAGAAGCGGCGCAGGCACTGCTTGATGACGGCGTGCCGCTGGCTGATATTGCCCTGGTAGCGAAGAATGCCGGGGGCGAAACCGGCTCATTTCAGGAGGAAGGCAACCGGCCTGCCGAAGACGGCGAGGAGTTTCTGACCCATTCAGTGCGCGAAGTGCCTGAGCATGATGTGGAGCGCCCGGTCAACCACCATGCCGAAAGCATTGCGCGCGGCGTGGTCGGCTTTGTGGTCGGCGGGCCGATCCTGTCGCTTGCGGTCGCGCTGTGCATTTATCTGCCCGGCGCAGAAGCCTTGTTTACCGCCCATCCGCTGATGCCTCAGCTCGGCGGCGGCCTGCTTGGCGGCGTCATCGGGGCCTTGGTGGGCGCGCTGACTGCGGGCGGGGTTCCCGAAGATGCCGCCCGTGCCTACCACCAGCATGTGGAGCGCGGCGAGACTTTGGTGACCGCGCTGTCTTCGGGCAGCCGTGCCGCCCACCTGCAGGAAATCCTGAAGGAGCATGGGGGCCAACGCTTGGGCTACTTTCCGCGCTTTCTGGACAGCGTGCAAAGCGCGGAGTCTTAGACGACCGCTGCGGGCTGTGCGCAAAGCTTGCGAAGGCATTTCTAGCGCGTTGGCGATGCATTGCGAGCGTGTATCACCGACGGACGATTTTCTTCCATCGTTGGGATGCCTATGGAACGCCATCAGCACACCCAAGCAATGCCGGAGAAACACACCCGCAAGACCTTAGCAAACTGACCTATTTGTTCAACCATGCTGGGTAAGCCGCAATCGCTGCGAGGAAAGCAAGGCATGCAAGCGGAGTTTTTACCCGAGGGTGCGCCGGACTGCCCAATCTTACGATTGTTCGGCTTCCAAGCTGCTGATATATCGCGCCTACAGGCCGTTTGCTTGAGTCTGGCGAACGGCTCCGCCCGGCAAGCCGAAGTGCCTGCGGAGCCGGTCAACGGGTGTCGGCTGACACTCAGTGCCGGGAGCATGAGCCAGGGCGTTGTGCGCTCCGATCAACACGGCCTGTTTGAGTGCGTTCTCACCCCAGAACGTTGGGAAGAAGTCGCTGCAATGCTGACGCCCTTCTGCCGGAGCAAAGAGGAGAGCCATTTTCAGTGGCTTGACGAAACCAGCGAAATATCGCTGCTTCTGTCGCACAGCGGCCAATGGTGAACAGCAGGACAGCGCAGTTTCGGGATAACGGCAGTCAATAACAAGCCATTCTCCTGCCGATAACCACTTGAGCATAACATCATGCCGACCATTCCATTCAACTACCAGCACGTGAGTAACCAGGTACTCCACACTTTGAAAACAGCATTTGGCCCTAATGCTGCGGTTCGCACCGATGAAGGCGAAGCGGGACATGTTTATGTGCGCATTGTCTCCGACCGCTTTGACGGCTTAGGGGAGGGCGTCAAGCAGGACTTGGTTTGGGACGCGCTCAGGCAGGAGATGCACGAAGAAGCGCAGGCTATCGCTTTGGTGCTAGCCTTCGGCACCGACCAGATTTAGCATACGGGCTGGAAAGAAGCCGCTGCCATAGGCGAGGGCCGAAAGGCGGCGGCAGGAAAACCGTCACAAGCGCTCCAGGCGGCGGCGCAGGCGGCGGGTGTTGAACACGACCGAAAGCGAGCTGACCAGCATCGCCCCTGCCGCGACAATCGGGTTGACCCAGCCCAGCACGGCCAGCGGAATGCAGACGCCGTTGTACAGGCAGGCCCAAAAGAGATTTTGCTTCATCACGCAGGCGGTCTCGCGCCCAATGCGGAACAGGTCGGCCAGCCGGCCCAAATCATCGCCCACCAGGGTGATGTCGGCGGCGCGGCGGGCAATCTCCGTGCCCGACCCGAAGGCGATGCCAATGTTGGCCTGCGCCAGCGCGGGGGCATCATTGATGCCATCCCCCACCATCGCAACAGTCTGGCCTGTTTGCGCCGATTGCACGCGGGCCACTTTATCCGCTGGGGTCATCTGTGCGGTGAAGTGCGAAATGCCGACCGCCTGCGCAATCGCTTCCGTGGTCTCGCGGGCATCCCCCGACACCACTTCCACGCTCAGGCCAAGCTTGCGCAGCGCGCCGACTGTGGCGGCGGCACTCGCGCGGGCGCTGTCGCCCAGGGCAATCATGCCGTGCACCTGACCCATGCGGGTATAATTAGCCGAAGAAGCAGGGGCGGAGCCGTAGAACAGCGCGGTTTGGCCCTGCGCCTCGCGGGCGCGGGCGGCGTGTTCCAGGGCGGCGGGGACGGCGGCATTCTGGGCGTGCGCGAGGGCGCGGTTGCCGATAAACCAGCACTCGCCGCCAATCGTGCCTGTAATTCCCTGGCCGTCATGGCGGGCGAAGTCATCTGCGCGCAGGGGCGGGCCGGGGCATTCGGCCTCGGCATGCGAAACCAGGGCGCGGGCGAGTGGGTGCTCACTGGGGCGTTCCAGGGCGGCCACCATGCGCCAATCCTCCGGGCTGCCGTTGTCTGTGTAGATAACATCCCGGACAACAAAGCGGCCTTCGGTCAGGGTGCCGGTTTTGTCCAAAAGCACATGGCGGATGCGCGGCAGGGTTTCCAGAATAGCCGTGTTGGCAATCAGAATGCCCCGATGGGCGGCATGGCCCACGCCGGTCGTGATTGCCATCGGGGTGGCAAGCCCTAATGCGCAGGGGCAGGCGATGACCAAAATCGCCACCATGCGCACCAAAATCGCCGACGCGGGGGCGTGCATGAGCCACAAAACCGTGCCCGTGCCGAGCGCCAGCGCAAGAATAGCGGGCACAAACACGCGCGAAACCCGGTCGGCCCAGCGCTCCACGGGAGATTTAGACGCCAGCGCCCCTTCCACCAGGGCAATCATCTGGGCCAGTGTCGTGTCTGCGCCGGTACGGGTAACTTCAATGGTCAAAGGAGCATCGGCGGCGACAGTCGCGCCGGTCACCAGATCGCCGATTGTCTTCCACTGCGGACGCGACTCGCCCGACAGCAAGCTCTCGTCAATGGACGCCGTGCCGTCCACGATGCGCCCGTCGGCAGGGATACGCTCGCCGGGCCGGACACGCACATGGTCGCCCACAGCCAGCCGAGCTAAAGACACCAGCACCTCGCGCCCATCGGGAGCCACCAGAGCGGCTTTGCGGGGCAGCAGGCCGTGCAGCAGGGCAATCGCGCCGGTCGCCTCGCCGCGCGCGCCTGCTTCCAGGTGCTTGCCAATCAGCACCAAAGCAATCAGCATGTCGGCGGTATCAAAGTAAACACGGGGGTCGTTCTGCGTGATGGCCCACAGGCTGTACGCAAACGCCGACAGCGCGCCGAGGGAGATCAAAGTTTCCATGGTTGCCGTGCCGACGCGCGCGGCCTGCCACGCCTTGCGAAACAAGGGCCAGCCCGCCCACACAACAGGCAGCGACAGCAAGAGCGCCCACAAGGACAGCAGGTGCGACGACCCTTTGTCCAGGGCAAGCAGGGGGAAATGGCGCGCGAAGTACCCGACATACAGCGCGATGCTGAACATGCCGACATTCATGGCAAAGATAATGGCGACGACGGCACGCACCAATGACAGGCGGCGGGCCTGCGTGCTGCCAGCGCTGGCCCCGTCCCCGGAGAAGGGTTCCGCGCCGTAGCCCAGACGCTTGATGGCGGCAATCAAATCTTCGGGGACCGTGCGCGCGGGCTTGTAGGTCACCCGGACTGTGTCCGAGGCGAACTGCACAGAGCACTGTGTCACGCCCTTGGTCTGCCCCAGCACCCGCTCAATCAGCCACGCGCACGACGCGCACCACAGGCCGCTGACATGGAAGGCCGCCTCGCGCGTGGTGCTTAACGTGTCGGAAGAAGCGGGGCGTGTCGGGTCTAGGTCGGGCTGAACAGCGGGCGAGGCGGGGGGCGAAACCGTGCCGCTCTCAGGGCGGGCGATCAGGCCCATTTGCAGGCACTGCTGATACAAGGTTGTTTGTGTCGGGTCCTGCCCCTGTTCTAAGGCATGGCTTTCGCTGAGGATTTGGTAGACCTGGCGGCAGCCCTGGCAGCAAAACACGCGCGCCGCGCCGTCAATGGCGGCGGGCAAGGGCGAGTGCGCGGCCAGGCCGCACAGGTCACAAACGGTCACAGAAACGGCGACAGCCATGGTCAAAGCTTTCTTTACTCATCTTTAGGGTGGTCGGCGGGGTTTTGGTACGCCGAGGTCGGCGGGTGGCGCTCGGCATAATACGCTGTGTAGAACGTAATCCCTGCGAAGAACACGGTGACAATAACGAGCAGCACCAGGAAGATCGTGACGCCGGTGGGCGGCTTGCTGCGGGCGCGCTCGGCGGGCGAGGGCGGCGGCGGCAGTTTGGCATTGCTCCAAGAACGCGGCATGGCAAGGTTCCTCGGCGGGCAGGTACAAAACAATCAGCAGGCAAATGCAGAACAATCAGCAGGCAAATGCAAAACAATTAACGGGCGGGCGCGTAGAAAAACGTGGGGATTAACACCTGGCCCTGCGGACTCTGGACGCGCAAACGCATCCGCACGCGCGTCTGCGCGGGCACGGCCCCTGCGGGCACAGACACCGTAAGGGGAATGGTCAGCGCGGCGCGCGGAGGCAGCCTCAGCACGGACGGAGCCACAACCGCGCCCGGCGGCAGCCCGTCCACACTAATAACGTCCGTCTGCGCCTGCGGAGTTCCATTGGCAGCCGAGAGCGAGTAGCCGTTGCGCACCGCGCGCGCATCGCGGGAAATCGCGCCGCTGGCAAGGACGCTCGCCGTCAGCGGGACGCGTCCAAACATCTGCCATGCCACCATTGCGGCAAAGAAAAGCAGGCCCAGCGCCACTGCCCCGCGCTTGCGGTCCCACAAGCCCCACTTCTGCGCGCGCGTCAGGGCCGGGGGCGTCCGCTCCGGCTGCACTCCGTACCTGAACTCAATCAAGCCTGCGACACCGCGCCTGCCCAGCACATCGTCGCAGGCATCGGCGCATTCCCCGCACCCGATACACTCCATTTGCCCCGCGCCCTGCTTGATGTCAATGCCCATCGGGCAGACTGTCTCGCAGCGCCCGCACCGAATGCAGTCGTCCGCGCGCTCGTCCAGGTAGCGCACGGCCAGCGTGTTGGTGTCGGCGAGCAGGCCCAGCATCGCGCCATACGGGCAGGCATTGGCGCAGAACTTGCGGCGCACCCAGAGCATGTCAGCGGCAACCACGCCCGCCAATCCGTAGATCACCAGCGCGGCAGGGATGTCGCCCAGCGGATGCAATGCCGCCCGCCCGACTGTGCGCGGCGCGAGCCAGTACGACGCGACCACCAGGCCCGTGCCCCACGCCATCGCTAGGAGCGTGAGCGACCAGACGCCCCGCGCCAGCACCCACTGCGCCCGGCCCCGGCGCGCGCGCAACGCTTTATCTAATCGTGCCTTGAGCGAGTCCGCAAAGTCGGAGGCGAGAGTTTGGGGACACACCCACCCGCACCACACTCGCCCGTAGAGAAACGAAACCGCCACCAAAGCCCACACGCCCAGCATCGCCACCCAGAACAGGAGCATCAGGTCATGGGCCGCCATTTTGTGCCACGCGAAATAAAAGACTCCCTGACGCACATCCAGCCGCAGGCCGTTGGTCAGCGGCAGCGCGACCAGCAGCAGCCCGCAGAGCACCTGCAAAACACGCCGCAGCGGGTGCCAGCGCGCGGGAGTTTTGGCCGACACGCGCGGCGGAGGCGCAGGCTGAATGATGCGGGAAGAAAGGTCAATCACGGTGCTGTTATTATACCCGCCGCGCCCTGCGAACCGGCAAAAAGCGCCTTGCCGCCGCCGTGCCGGGCGTGTTTGCACGGCATGGCACAGGCATTCCCCTGGCGTTTGCAGCGCGTACCAACGACGGACGGATTTGTTCCGTCGTTGGTACGAGGGTAAAATGCCGGGGCAAAGCGCAAGCAACGCCGTGGCAATGCTGTCGGCACAGGCTTAGGCCGGGGGTGTAAAACTCTCGGCAAATATCAGGGCAGGCCCTCGCGGGCGCAAGACATGACGGCGGAAGTCTTTCTTGCGTCCGGCAGGACATGGCTTGGCATTTGCCAGGGGTTTCACGCTCGCGGCTCTTGCTTGGGCCGACAACTTTGTTTCCCCGGTGCAGCCGCCCGGCGGCGGGAGGCAGGAAACAGCACGCCCACTGCCGAACCGTCCCAGGCGATACGCAAATAGCAGCAGGAAAGACAGGCGGCTTATGTTTCGGCGAATGGTTTGGATAGGAGCGCTGCTCGCGCTTTGCTTTTTGTGTGCGGCGCCTAGGCACGGGCGGGTCAACGCGGCGCGTCCGCAGGCCGCGCGGCGCAAACACCCCACGCTGCCCGGCTCGCAGCCCGGCGGCGCGACTTTGCTGCCGAATGGGTGGACGCTGACTCCGGCGGGGCATCTGGCGCCTCTGCCGGGCGACCTGCCTTTGCAGATGCTGCCGACGCCCGACGGCAAGTTTTTAATTGTCAACACAGGCGGGTTCCATGACCACGCGGTGAGCGTGATCAGCATCGTTGCGGGCACAGTCACGCAAAGCGTCAATGTGGGCAAAGACTGGGACGGGCTGGCGCTGAGCGCCCAGGGCGATGCCGTGTTTGTGTCGGGCGGCGGGGCACCATCGCCGGGCTTTCTGGCGGGCGCGCGGCGCTTGGGGGCGACGCCCGCGATGCTGGCGGGGTTCGCAAAACCGGTTCTGCGTCTAGGGCTGGCGGGGGGAAAGCTGTCTGCGCCCGTGGGCGTAGACGTGGCCGGCCTGGACGAAAGCGCGCGGTTTGTCGCGGGCCTGGCGTCAGGGCGCGGGGGCGCGCTGTATGTGCTTGATGCGCAAACCAATACTTTGTATAAGCTGGGCGGCAGGCCGCTGGCGACGCAGGGGTTTGTCGGGACAGGGCATGCGCCAAGCCGGGTTGCCCTGTCGCCCGATGGAACCGTGGCCGCAGTCACCAACGAGGGCGCGCAAACGGTTTCTTTGTTTAACGCCGACACGCTGGACAAGATTGGCGACGTGCCTGTTGGTATCCATCCACACGCGTTAATGTATGGCAAAGACGGGCGGCTGTTTGTGGCGAACGCGGGCAGCAGCACCGTCTCGGTGATTGACGGCGGGGCAGTGACCGAAACAATCAGCACGGCCCCCGACCCGGATGTGCCGGTCGGCTCCACGCCGGACGCGCTGGCCCTCGCGCCGGACGGGTCGCGCCTGTATGTCGCCAATGGCGGCAACAACAATGTCGCCGTGCTGGACATCTCGGACAGGCGCGAAACCAAAGTGCTCGGCTTTATCCCGACGGCCTGGTACCCCACGTCTCTGGCTGTCTCGGCTAACGGCAAGACCTTGTTTGTCGGCACCGCCAAAGGCGCAGGCTCGCGGGCCAATGTCCCCCCGCGCACCTCGGACACCCGCACGGTCGGCAGCTCAGCCCGCCCGTTTGACTATATCGGCAATGTCTTAACAGGCCATGTTGCGGTTGTCGCGGTGCCCGATGCCGCCGCGCTGGCCGCGTACACCCGGCAGGTGGCCGCCAACATCCCCGCGCCGCCCGCTACCCTGACAAACCACAATGCCCGCCTTCAGGACAGCGCGTTTGCCGCGTTCCGCCATATCACGCACGTTTTGTATATTATCCGCGAAAACCGCACTTATGACCAGGTGATGGGCGACATGGCGGGCGGCAACGGCGACTCCAGCCTGTGCGTGTTCGGGGCAAAAGTCACGCCCAACGCCCACGCTCTTGCCAGGCGCACCGTGCTTTTGGATAACTTGTACTGCAATGGGGAAGTGTCGGAAGACGGCCATCAGTGGTGCGACAGCGCGTATGCCACCGACTACACCGAGCGCTCGTGGCCGAGCCAGTACAGCGGGCGGGGCGAGCCGGACTCGGACGAGCGTTTGACCGCCTCGCCCGCAGGCTACCTATGGGATGAAAGCGCGCGCCATGCCCTAACCTACTACTCGTATGGCGAAACGGCAGGATTAAAAGCCTCGCCCGACGCCCCGCCCACGCCGAGCAGCGACCCCAGCCACGGCACGCTGGACGGGCATATCAGTGCCGCGTGGAGCAGAATCCCCTTCAGCCGGCACGATACGGAGCGCGCTTCTATCTTCCTGGCAGACCTCAAGCGCGCCGAAGCCACCGGGCAGTGGCCCCGCTTCCAAATCATGTCTTTGGGGGAGGATCACACCGAGGGCCTCAAAGCAGGGGCGTACTCGCCGATTGCCCATGTCGCCGCCAACGACCTCGCCCTCGGGCAGATTGTGCAGGGGGTTTCGCAGTCACGCTTTTGGCGCAATACAGCCATCTTTGTGATTGAAGACGATGCGCAGGATGGCCCCGACCATGTGGATGCCCACCGCACTGTCGGGCTGGTGCTGTCGCCGTATGCACGGCGCGGGATTGTAGACAGCACGTTTTACACAACGGCGTCATTCGTGCGCACCATGCAGCTGATTCTGCACATGCCCCCGCTGACGCAGTACGACCAGGCTGCCGCGCCCCTGTATGCCGCCTTCACCGACAAGCCCGACTTCGCCCCACTTTTGCTGACAGCGCCCTTGGTAGATACCGAAGCGCGCAATCCCGCCACAGGGCCGGGCGCAGCCGCCTCCGCGCGCCTGGACTTGTCTGCCCCCGACCGGGCCGACCCGGAGGCTCTCAACGCCATCCTGTGGCACGCCCTGCGTCCCGGCCTGCCCCTGCCCGCCCCGGTGCGCAGCGCGCGAAGGCTTTTCTAGCGCGCGTTCTGCTTGACACGCAGCAAAGAAGGGCCGGACGCTTGAGCGTCCGGCCCTGTTCTTTTGTTAGCCAGAGGCGGCGGCATCAAACCACGCGGTGAAACTGGGGTATGCCTGCTCCCGCCCGTCGTGGTACAGGATGACAACGCCTTTGTTTTTGCCTGCCTCGTCTTTGTCAAAGCATGCGAAGGCCCCGGTGTCATTGCGCCGGGCGAAGGCGGTCAAATGGCGGGCCGGGTCATACTCGCGCAGGCGCGCGCTGACCGACGCGATCTCGTCCTCGTGCAGCATCTCCCACGGCCCGAGTGTGTCGGGGGCATCGGCGGAGGTGGCTTCTTTGTTGCGCCTTTTGAATACAGCCATGATCTGTGCCTCTTTGCGGGCGGCGTTTGGTGCCGGCGATAAGCCAAGTGTACCTGCCCCGCCCCCATGCCCAAACTTAGCCCGGTCTTAGCCTACATTATCCCCTAATAATTACGCTGGGTTATGCCGATATAAATAACACTGCCAAAGATTAAACCCAATGGCCTTGTCTTTTATCACCACTCTTAACAGAAAGTAAGGTTACGATGAAAAGTATTGCACGCGCGCCGCGCGAGGCGTGTCTACCCACCACAGACGGCTGCGCGCGCTGCCAGTCGGCGGGGCGGGCCGCCGCTTCCGACCATACCTACCTGCTGCTTGGCCCGCAGAACAACCATGCCCACGAGTCGCTCGCCCGCGAACTGGACGCCGCCAACGTGCCTTACCGCATTTTGGAGGGCGCGCTTGCCCTGCGCACGCAGAAAGCGCGCTTGTCCGGCTTTGCGCTGTCGTTTATGCAGGGCCTGCCGTCTGCCGTTGCCGATGCCGTCAAGGCGGGCTTTTATTCCGGCGACTTGAACTGCTCGCTCAGCACCCTAGCCGCGTTTGTGCGGGCGGAGCCGATCAGCCTGCTGCTCGCCGATGCGCGCCACGAGTGGGTGCGCGACGCCCTAGACGACGACTGGCTCACTTCGTTCTTCCACCCTATCGTGGAGGCGACCACGGGCCTGGTCTTTGGCTACGAGGCTTTAATTCGTGCCCGCCATCCCCAAACCCAGGAACTGATTGGGGCCGGGCCGATTATCGCGTCCGCCCATCAGCTCAAGCTGGAGCATGTGCTGGACCAGCAGGCGCGGCGCACCGCTATTAAGCACGCCGCCGCGCTCGATGTGCCAAACATCCGCTTCTTTATCAACTTCCTGCCCAACACCATCTATGACCCGGAGATTTGCCTGCGCACGACCATGGAGGCCGCAGACAAGTACCATCTCGACCCCGCACGCCTGGTCTTTGAGGTAGTGGAGACGGAACGCATCCCCGACCTTGCGCGCCTGCGTCATATTTTAGATTATTACCGCTCGCGCGGCGTGGGCACCGCAGTGGACGACATGGGCGCGGGCCATGCCAGCCTGCAATATCTCACCGAACTGCGCCCGGACT
>JAABUJ010001489.1_pt1 | contig 34353 bp, 24 predicted proteins | sample 5559131 | NCBI WGS metagenome assembly JAABUJ01 (sample SAMN10711875, study PRJNA513366) | rock metagenome | isolation source: Antarctica rocks | place: Antarctica: Victoria Land, Mt New Zealand nord | collected 2016-01-07
CTCAGGACGAACAGCAACGCTTAGGCCAGCCCTATTCCCTCCGTTCGCAACAGACCTCGCTCATATAACCCAGATCTCCAGCATCAAGTCTGGCTCCTCACCCTGCACGGCCGTCTCCACACCGCTCTCCTCCCAACTCACATCAACTCCATCCTCGACATCGGCTGCGGGACCGGCGCATGGGCCCTCGCCATCGCCAAAGAGCGCCCCACCACCCAGATCACGGCCACGGACCTGACGCCCCCGGATTGTACGCCTCCACCAAACGTCGCGTTTCTGAAGGCAGACGCAGACCAGGATTGGGACTTTGCACGCAAGTTCGGCTTCATCCACGGCCGCATGCTCACCTCCGGCATCCACGACTGGCCCGCGCTCCTGTCCCGCTGCTGGGACCACCTTGAGCCCGGCGGCTGGCTGGAGCTGCTGGATGTCTGCCACCCTTTCCGCGCTGAGGATCCCGCCAGCGATAACGCGTCGTCCGGTTTCATTCGGTGGGGTCAGGTGGCGGAGAGGTGCTGGGCGATGAAGGGTCTGGATTACCGCACGACCAGCAAACACGTGCAGAGGCTCCGTGGCCTCGGGTTCGAGGATGTGCGGGAGGAGGAGCGCAAGTGGCCGTTGGGGACGTGGTCGGAGTCGGAGCACGAGCGGCGGATCGGAGCGCTGACGTTGACGAATTTCGGGACTTTTTTGGCCATGGCCGGTGAGGGGATTGTCAGGCAGGATCCTGGTATCGGTGCGCGGGAAGCACGGGACTTGGTGACGGGTGCGCAGAGGGACTTGATGGAGAATTGTAATGCCAAACGGTTCTACTTGACTATGTGAGGGATTCTGCACGTGCTTTTTGTTTTCTCGAGGCTCGAGTTGAGGTTGGTTCATCGCTGATAGATCTGCAGGAAACTACATACAGCACGGAAGCCCGGGAGGATTTGAAAGCCGATCCAAAAAATACATCAACATCGCTTGACTTGGCTATGACTGTCAATACATAAAATCTACATTGGAGCTGCTTTTTCCAAAGAGCAAAGAGCACATCTTGCTGAGAGCCCCATCAACCGTGATCCTCAGCCGCGGACGTCACAATCCTCCTGCGCAATGGCCGTTGAATCGCCCTGTCCTGAACGCCAAGTCCTGAAACGCCAAGAGCTCAAACATGTCAAGGGTGCCCTCAGACCAGATGCCGAACAGACTCCTGGCTAATATACCTGTCTCTAAACTCAGGTAGACCACCATGAGTATCATCCCTCAGCTCATATGCCTCGTGTCTCGCTCTTTGCGTCCCTGATTTGAGGGTGTTGGTATCTTTGGTGCTGTGGTCGGTCCGCGAATGGAGTCGTAAAGACGCCAACGTCCTGCTGGCGAAGGATGACACGTTTTTGAGCGCCTTCAGAAGTCTCTGCCCGAAGACATTCGCAAGGAACGGTAGACAGGCGGATACTACACCCGCGTGAGGCTCGACGTAGGTCCAGATGGAGTCTTCGAAGATGGTGGCTATATTTCTGGGTCAGCATTGTTATGAAGTCTTCTACGGAGTGAAAAGGTTGAAGAAGAGGGATGAGGATGGCAGAGGGTGACCAACCGGATATATTTGCAAAGTCCACAGTCTTGGTCTGCACTGCGCGCAGGGTACTCGAGATACTCGCCCTGCAAGCGGAGAGTAAATTGGCTGCAGATCAAAAACCCTAGAACTCCCAGAAGAGGGATGCTCACAGCGAGCCGAGCGAGAACGATAGGAGCACCAGAAACTTCTGGACCTTTCCCATTTGGAGGTTCCACACCGGTACCACCGGTAACAACAGAATCATATAATCCAGAGCGGTGTTTGAGATGGAATTGCCCCAGAGGAACTGGACGAAGTCAATGCAGTGACCCGGTTTCATGGGTTGCCACGCCTTGTCGACCGGCGAACACTGGAACATGACGGAGAAAAAGACGCCGAAGAACCAGATGGACGTGAGGGCGCCGAGGGTGAAGACGGCATAGCGGAACCATCTCAGCTGGCCGAAGATGCTGTAATATGAAATCAAGACGGATATTTTGATGGTCGCAATGGTAACGGTGTAGCCCAGCGCGGGCCAATATATCATCTGTATGAGTACCCTATGAGCCCAACATCTTCCTCCATCCGAGGATGTTTCTCCAAGCAACGCAACGCACCTTCAGCAGGAACGTCAACTCATCCGGCGTCAATTCACTCATTGGTTTCCCCTCTCCGCCTTTGATAGCCACTGAGAGTCGAGGAAAAGAATCAGCCGAGAGAGTATACCAAAGCGAACATTTTCGAACGGCCCCTTAACTTACACAGGACACCGAACACCGTCTGCAGGTAGAGGAGCACGAGCGCAAAGCACAGGACCCAGTCGTCGACTCCCAGGTGCTTCTGCTTCCTCGCCAGCCTCAGCCCCACGAAGACGGTCGACAGGGGCGTCAGGAACGAGAGGACGAGGATCGACTTCTTTGCTTCGAACGTCAGCATTGTGGTGGCGGGCGACAGCAAGGCTGATTCAATGATCTCAACAATCACTAGTTAGGGAAAAGGATAGATTGAATCGATAGGAGCTACACAGCTGACGGGCGTCTCAATTGCAGCCCCAGCGTTCAGCCATGCGTGGGGTCTATTATTGAGTAAGGCCAAAGACGGGTGAACATGGCTCGTTACACCTTGCTACACAGAAACCGCGTTTTGTCACCCCATTATGGTTGCCCATCTTCAACCTGCAGCCGCAGTCAGGGTTGAAGCAGGGTGTATGTCAGTGCGTGCCAATAGGGGCGCTAGACCCCGCCTCTGGCTTGAAACCAATGCATTGTCATCCAGACGTTTTTCCTAGAGAAAGAAAGAAGGAGGTGTGGAATGTACATGGCATGAGAGAAAGTCAATATAATACGGGATAGAACATTTCATGCCTCGTCACTTAGGCGCAATGTTAGCTCTCGATCGAGGGTCGGGCCGTCGACCCAAGGTAGCTCCTCACTAACACAAGCCTGGAGCTAACTTAGAGTAGGGCTGGGAAGGAAATTCGTTCGCGGGGATTACCTTACCTAGGTAAGGTAACGGCACTAGAACGAAAGGACACCTGATCGGCCGCCCGAAGATGCATGACATCCAGTGGTACGGCTATCGGACAGAGAGCCGCTGCTCGGTGGTATGCCTTAATTCAGATGGGGATCATGCAGGGTCTGTTAATAGTAACAGGAAGGTTTGTCCTCGGTCCAGACTCACCCTCCTTGATACGGCAATAATGCGACGTGGAGCGGCACAGCAAGTGGGGTGAGCTTACAGGTTTCATTGCAGGCGTCGTGCATAAATGTTTTGGCATTAGGTTTGTAAAGGTATGAGCTTGGTATTCCATGCGCTTGCATGAAAGAGTTTGGGTGAGGTAGAAAGCAGTCTGTCGTAAAGACTTCAACAATCACCCCATCATGGCATCAATATATCATATATCACTAGACCTGATAGCCCATCAACCTAATTGAAGCCTTGTCCTGTGAAAGGTCTGATGTTGTGGTTTCCAAGTCTTTTTGACATGCTATTTTCTGTCTGCATCTTTCATGCAGGTGCATCATATACCGAAGTTTACCCCGTTGGGTATTCGCTCCGCAGTCCTGCTAAGTTACGAAGTATGCTGTTCTGTATGCATCCCTTGCATGTAGCTGCCTGAGAGACCAGCTTGTTATTAACGTTACTCTCAAAGTCTCAAGCTATCGTTCTCGTGCTACTTGCTTCTTTTACCATCAGGACAGCCATCGAGAACCCGCGTTAGCGCTATTTTACCCCGGGGTGCTGAGCGGTTTTGACTCGTTATTATGGGAGCGCCATGGATATCCTCAATGTCCAGAGTGGTGGCCTGTATTACAAACTATGTACAGTGAGTTGGAACACTCCTACTATCCAGGTCGAAGGGCAGAATGTCTTATAAAGCATTGATGATGTATATTTCCTCCTCCATCAAGAGAAATCATCTACCTATTCGATAAAACAGCGCTGGGTATGAGGCAGTTGGCATACATGTGTGCAATGCAGCAGCAGTCTCAACTGTCAGGCAACAAATAACCTGCCAGGGCACAGCCTCGGTGGCTGACCTCGGAGACTGAACCCCCCGCTGCCTGGACCCTTGAGATGAAGGTGGACTTCTTTTTACGGAGGGCTATCTATGAATGAATAATCGCTCTCAGCAATCATCAACCAAGGATTGAGAACTAGCACCCATTGGCCTACGGGACCATTCTTTCACCTCCTATATCGAGATGCAGTTTCTTTCGCTCTTTCTGATAATATTGGGGACGTGGATCCTTCATGCATTATGGACTGTAATCTATCGCCTGTTCTTCCATCCTCTTTCTCGTTTCCCCGGTTCCAAGTTCGCAGCGGCGACCAAATGGTATGAATTTTATTACGACCTGATCAAGCGGCCCGGTGGCACGTTCATGTTCGAGATTGAGCGGATGCACGACGTTTATGGTATGTATTCGTGGAATAATCCCAAGATAAAGTCGAGTCAGACTACCCACACCGTGGCTACTACCAGACTGACACTTTCTGATGCGAGCTAGGACCGATCGTGAGAATTAACCCTGAAGAGCTCCACGTCAGGGATTCGGGATGGGTTCGGGTTTTATACACAGGTCCAGCATCGGTAAAACGCTCTACGCCCCTGCTCGACATAGCTTTCTGACGTCTACAAAGGGCTTACGGGATAAATATCCCCCAGCGGCGCATATGACAGGAACCCCATACGGAAGTAAGTAAGCCTTCTATGTCTTGCGGACTGGGCGCCAATGTATGATCCGGATAGTCTTCGGCACCATCGATCATGAAGTTCACCGAAAGCGGCGGGCAGCCGTCAGTCCATTCTTCTCGAAAACGGCGGTCACTTCTGCAGAACCGATGATATATCGAAAGATGGACCTGCTGTGCCAACCACTGAGGGACAGTCTAGCCATTGGCGGAGTCGTGGAACTTCGCAAATCCTATCTGGCCATGACGACGGATACGCTCTGCGGTCATGCGTTCGACAAGTCACTCGACTTACTCGACGAAGATCGGAAAGCGGACGAATGGAAGAGGACCATTCGAGCGGTGGCAATCTTGACGCCCTTGATCAAGCAATTCACGTGGATCATTCCTTTGGCCTTGAAGTTACCATTGGCTCCTCTTCGGATGGTGGTTCCGGATCTTGCACGAATCGTTGCATTGCATCGGGTAGGCACAAATTCTAGCAATGCTTCAATAACTGGATTTTACTCAGCATGATGAGCAGAATTGCTGACGCACGAAGTGGTTCAGGACATGCACACGCAAGCCGATGCGGCCATCCGCGCCAGCCAAAGTGATCTGACGGGCCAAAAGACTGCATCATCAGACGGCACCCCCACCAAATCGACCAACGTGTTCGAGAGCATCCTCGCAAACAAGGGCCTCTCTGCCGAAGAGAAAGGGAAAAACCGAATCGCGCAGGAAGGGTTCGTTGTGCTCGTCGCAGGAGGCGAGACCACCGCTCGGGTACTGACAACAGCCACATATCACCTGCTGGCAAACAGAGAAACCGCTCTGTTGAGATTGAAAGAGGAATTGGCCTCCATCATGCCTGACCCGGACACGCAAGTCGATGTGAAGACTCTGGAGCAACTTCCTTGGCTGGTGAGCCCCCGCTTTCCTCGCACCGGTCACTCCAGGGACTTGTTAATTAGATTCACTGTGTGCAGACAGCGGTCGTCAAGGAGTCCCTGCGTATCACCGCCCTGGTGACATCCCGACTGCCTCTTGTATCTCCGCAAGAGCCTTTGCGATACGGTGATTGGGACATCCCGCCTGGAGTAAGCAGTATTGTGCTTGGAATCTTAAAAGAAGAATTCTTGAAACTAATTCACTGTAAACCTCCAGACACCGATCAGCATGACTCTCCGCGACGTCCTTCTCGATCCATCCATCTTCACCAACCCACTCGAGTTTTCACCGGAGCGATGGCTCTCATCAAAGTCCTCGGATCTCGAACGCATGAATCAAGCCTACGTGCCCTTCGGCCGTGGCAGCCGAATGTGTGTTGGTCTGAAGTAAGTGCTTCACTTCTTCTCAGGGCTGTTTTGGCCCCAGATTGCTTTCTTTCAATGCTGACATGTTTTTCGGGACACGGCAGTTTCGCGCTGGCCGAAATCTATATAGTCATCGCTTGCTTGTTTCGCCGCTTTGATCTGCAGTTACACGATACGATCCGGGAGCGGGACATTGATGTGGTGCGCGATTGCTTTATTGGTGAGGTGTCGCCGGAGAGTGCAGGTGTTCGGATCAAATCGCTGGGAGTGACGGCTATCAGATCTGGAGAAACGTAGCGTTTTGAGGATTTGCCACGTGCAGTCACAGTTCCTAGCTACGCTACATTTGGAGGGTAAGGCTTCACCGCAGCTGATTGGGCCTTTGAAGGTAGACAGGTGTGAATAATGAGCTGTAAAGAAACCAGAATCAGTTCCCATAACTTACAACATAGAACCCCTCTTAATGCAGCAATTATGTAGTCCTGCGCTGCGCACATGTGCTGTGTGCAGTACACTAGGTGCGTGCAAGCTTTTTTCATCTTAGTCCATTCTGCAGCCTGAAAACAACCCTGACCACAGCAGGAAAGTATTTGTACTACTCCAAATGTGATTCCACAACGTCAGCACTCGCGCAGATGCAGGCATCTGATAGCTGCCTTGCGTGAATAGAAGCTGAACCTTGAACCAAATAATAGTAGGTGAAATCATGGACAGGTTTCAGCTGCAAGAGCTTTTTCAGTCTGCCAAGCTTCTTGCAGCGCTTGTGTGCTTTCTTGGGAATCTTATAAAACGTTTTCTGCATCCGATGAGGTGCTCTGTCGAAACAATCTCGATCTCTCCTTGTACGTCTGCTTGAAGCGCACCCTGACGCACCGTCATTTTCGACGCGAGTAAGATCTGTCGCTCGTTGACACTCATCGTCGCTCATTGGCTTGTGTTCACCATGAAACATCATGTGTCGGCCTTCTTCGTCGCATGGGCATCTGTCACAACAGCTCGTCTGTTCAGCGAATCCATAGGTGCACAAGGGCTTCTGGGCTCACACTTCGGTGTCCCAGGCCTCGCCGCTGCCTACGACTATGTGGTCATCGGGGGAGGCACGGCAGGGCTGACGGTCGCCCGACGCCTCGCGGCGAATGCATCCGTCACCGTTGCGGTGATCGAGGCGGGCGACTTCTATGAGTTCAGCAACGGCAATTTCTCCGAGGTACCAGCGTATGCGAGCCAGTTCACGGGCAATAATCCCACGCAGAAGAACCCGTTTTTGGATTGGTACCAGTACACAGAGCCGCAACCGGTCAGTCGGTGCTTCTTCTTTGCAGCAAGGATTGATATCTTTCTGGCCCTTGTGAGGGGAACTGATGTAATCTGTTTCAGACGCTTGGCGGTCAGAGATTTCTATACGACTCTGGAAAAGTGCTCGGCGGGACCAGCGGGCGGAATTTTCTGTGGCAAATACGGTCAGTAATCATTGATGCGGAGAGCCGGCTCATTGCCATGCAGAGGAATTCATTTCCATCGTGGCGGTGCTGATTGTGTCGAAGTGGAACTGTCGGTGCTTTCGACAAATGGGCCGAGCAGGTAGGCGACGAAAGCTACAAGTATAGCAACTTTCTACCATACTTTCAACGGAGCGCAAACTTCACCCCATCAGATGCAGCACAGCGGCCACAGAATGCTACAGCACAGTACAATGCTTCGGATTGGAGCCCAACCGGAGGACCCTTGCAAGTCGGATATTCTGAATGGGTGAATCCCGTATCCTCATGGCTCGGTCTAGCGTTCCAAGAGTTAGGGCTCAAGGAGCTTCCAAGCCTTCTGAGTGGTACTCTGATAGGCTGGTCATGGCTCACACTTACATTAGATCCTGTCACTCAGACAAGGAGCTCGTCCGAAGTGTTCTTAAGAGAAGCCCTCAAAGAGACTGTCAACCTCCTCGTATACAAATCCACGTTGGCAAAGAAAATAAATTTTGAAAACGGATCAGCTATAGGTGTCACCGTAGACAGCGGTGGTGTCACTTACAACATCAGTGCCCGCAAAGAGGTTATTTTGTCGGCTGGAGTGGTTTGTGCTGTTTGCTCTACCTTGGCGATGACGAAATGCTCACTATAATACCGATTAGATGCGATCGCCGCAGATGCTCATGGTATCAGGTATAGGGCCGAAAGAGACGCTGGATGGTCTTGGAATTCCAGTGCTTTGTGACCACCCCGGGATCGGCCAGAATATGTGGGTAAGTTACACATGACGGATATACTGCTGAGCGAGAAGTAACCCTATCTCCGGATTGTATCAATACACTACATTAGGACTCACCCGGTTGGAATCGAGCCCAGCCCGACTTTTGCTGATCATTGCAGGACAATGTCCTCGTAGGACCCACGTATGGAGTCGACGTCACAACCCACAGCAGTCTCTCAAATCCAACGTTCATTGCTCAAGCCGTTGAGCAATACAATGTGAACAGGACTGGCATGCTGACAAACGTTGGAGGAGACGTGGCAGGTAAGGCGCGCCCATCTCATGAATCTGTTGGCTGTACTGGTCTGCTTGCGCACTCACCTCAGCTTCGTATTCCATGCTGGAAGAAGCTACCAAGCGAACAACCAGACTTAATCAATCGTCCATCGAGTTGCTAATGCTTTGGCACCAAAGGATTCGAAAAGCTTCCCGCCGATATGCTGAAGCCAGCAACGTATGAATCTTTGCAAGACACTTTTCCCGCCGATTGGCCTGACATCGAGTATCTCGTTCTGGACGCCTACTTCGGAGCCGGAACCGACAGCAGTATCGTCGCCGGCAATGTACACCAGTATGTAGCCGCTTCCGTCGGTTTGGTCGCCACGTTCTCCCGGGGCAACGTGACCATCAACTCGACGGACACTGCCGTCAATCCAATCATCAGTCCCAATTGGCTCAGCGATCCAAGGGACCAGGACGTCGCCGTCGCTGCTTTTCGGCGGGGACGCCAATTATTCTCAACCGACGCCATCAGGCCCATCGTCAAAGCCGAAGCCTTTCCCGGCCAAAACATCACGACCGATTCCGAGATCTTAGACACGATCAAGAAAAGTGCCAATTCGATATACAACGCCGCCGGCACGAATCGGATGGGAGAACCGGATGATCCGATGGCTGTTGTCGACAGCAAAGGCCGTGTGATCGGGGTCGGCGGCCTACGAGTTGTAGACGCTTCCATCTTCCCGTTTTTACCACCCGGTCAACCGTCGGCAACTGTTTGTGAGTAACGCTTGAACGGTTCGAACAAATGAACGGTAGTGCTGATGACTTGTTTCTTCCGTAGACGCCTTGGCGGAGAAGATTGCGGAGGATATTTCGCTCTGTTCCTGAGTAATAATGTGTTCATAATGCCTTTTGTCTTTATGCTTGCTGGACTGAAGAGAGCCGTCTCATGTCCATGTTAATCGGGCAGCCAAAGGTCCAAGATAATGTATATGTGTGTTTGTCCTCGACTTTGAACTTTGTCAGCTCCTCCGTTACTCTCCTCATCTATTAGACTGTTCGAGACAGTCAGTACCTAGAGGGTAGAGCTAGAGCCAATAAAAAATGAGTGTTCCGCGAGGTATTAACGACACCTCGTTGATCGTAATTAATATGGTAAACGACCATTCTGCGAACTTGACCCAGTCCGCTTTGACTATACGAGTTAGCTAGGTTGTACATACATACCTTTGTAGGGCTGAGGTAACGTGATTCGGGCCGATGTACGGCCCGGGAATCACGGGAGCTATAAAAGCCACTGGAGAACTCATGACAGCGCCGCCGACTGCGGAAAACTATAACACAAACACATGAACTGTTCAAGCTGTCATTGGTACTGAAGCATGACCTGTTGACTGAGGAAGAGATACGATGGGGGATCTTCAGGACAAGTCAGCTTGCACAAGTCATCTCACCAAGGTTGATGCATTTTCCCGTTTCAGTTTGCGAGCTCAGAACGTGGGGAAGATCCGGCACTCAGCCGCTTCGATGACACCTGCAGCCAACCGCACTTCCTCCAACTCCAACGTCGTGTCAGCCTTGTCATCAGCTCGACGTCTGAGTTTCGTCGAAACACGACCTGCTCCTTCATGATCCGGGTAATCCGGGAGTGCCTCGGCAGCGGTGTTTACCTACCTCCGTGAGAAGCGCTTATAGCCGCCCTGGAGTACACTCCCGCGCACACACTTACAACCATGATCCTGCATATCTTCAAACGCAGAGCGAAGTAGCGCTCCATGTCGGGGCTTGTTTCGATCCTCTGACATTTGGCATTGCGATCGTCCTCCCGTTCAGCATCGGCTCAAGTGACCAGAGCGCAGCCATCAATAATCGTGACGGCCAACTTGCGCCTATGGGCAGGATGAGGCCGTTGATGCATTTGTTTCACGGTATTGAGTCGCAGTCCAAGATCTGGGGTTAGTTAAGTTGGCAAGAAGACTATAAGAAAAGCATGCGCATGACAAGGCTTCTCATTCTTGGCTTTCACAGATCTTGACTCGCAATTCAAAGGACGATTCGCCATTACAGCCTCGAATTTTCGACCATGATTCTTTTCTCGGCCTCTGCAGCTCCATACCTTGCCTTCGTGTTTTCAATATGCTTCCCCACTCCCACCTTCTCAGCTCGCACAGGCGCCTCTCTAGTCGCCAAACCAGTGATAGCAATCGTCCCTGCTGCCTGGCATGCGCCCATCCACTACGCGGGATACGCTGATCAGCTACAACATGCCGGGTACGACACAGTCACGCAGCGCCTCCCCAGCACCGGCTCTTCGGATCCCAATGTTCAATCGGTGGCCGCTGACGCGGACTTCATCCGAAAGAATATGCTGATGCCCTCCATCGATGCGGGCAGGGAAGTTGTCCTCGTCATGCACTCCTACAGCGGCGGTCCTGGCAGCATGGCGGCCAAAGGCCTCAGTGTTCCTGAACGTCGCGCGGCCGGCAGACCTGGCGGCATCCTCGGCCTGATCTATATTTGCGCCTTTGTCGCCAAGAAGGGCCAATCGCTGCTGGACGGGAGTGGTGGGAAATTTGCTCCGTGGGTGATCGAACACGTCAGTGCATTCATTGCTCCCTCTCCAACTTTCCCCTCGTGCAAAGGCGCTGACAAAATCACGAAATGCAGAAGGACGGCCAATTAAGTGTCCAGGATGCTGCAGAAATCTTCTACAACGATGTCCCCACAGGGCTCCGTAATGCTGCTGTCGCCGAGCTGCTACCCCAAGCTCGACGGTCTGCCGAAACGGTGTGCGGGGCTCCCGCGTGGGCCGACGCGATCTTCGACGGTCGGCGCGCATACGTGCTCTGTGCATTGGACAGAGCCATCCCTATGGCCGGTCAGAACCACATGATCCAGCAGAGTGGGGTCCAGTGGGATCTGAAAACGCTCTACACGGGCCACGCCCCCTTTTTGAGCCGACCGGAAGAATTGAGCGCATGGACGATCGCCGAGGTTCTCGAGTTTCAGGGCTTGCAAGGTCCGGATATACTCGCACAAAATAGGATTGTCGGCGGGGGTTCTGCCACAAGCTAGAAGGGAAGACTTTTCATGCTGTTGAGAAAGGAGTCTTTTCGGGCTTTCCCAACGGTTACACAGCAGGCAGGGCGGAAGATGATAAGATGGGCTTCCTTGTTTGGAGCAAAGCAGCGGCACCTTACCCAGAGCAAGGTCACTGGGAGCCTTCAGTGCGAGGGAACTACGAAGTGTAACTATAGTTATATGTGACTTACATGAACGGTAAAAATGCCTGACCCACCGGCATGTCTTGAACAGACGGTAAGAAAAGCACATGTTAGACACCCCTATTACCTATCCTTAGTTGACCCAACCCAACCCGCAACCCTACCCATCTTTGAATAACCCGCGGACCCAGCCTACTCAATATAGCATCGTTTTCTTTTTAATAGTTGCACTTTTGGCTTATAGCTTGTTTCTCTTTGCTCTGAGCTTCTATATCGCCCATTTACCGCCTGTACTTCCATCCTCTTGCCAAATTTCCATGCCCGAAGCTTCCGGCCTTGACGATATGGCATGAGTTTTACTATGATGTTATCAAGCGTGGGGTAAAGATCTGGAATATCTGGAATATCAAAGAATGGCACAGGCAATACGGTAAAGCGCTTGTCCTGCTCCAATCTTCCCTGTGATCGAATCCACCATAGTGTCTGTGGGGAACGACATGCACCTATAATCGAAGCTTATGAGGATGTAGGACCAATCATTCGGATAAATCCAATCGAGATCCATATCGATGATCCGGATTACTGGGACGAGATCTATGCTCCCGCATCGAAGAAACGGGATAAGTATGGGTGGTGGACCAGACAGCGGGTGCTCCTGGCTCGGCGTTCTCTACCGTCCCCCATGCCGTCCACCGAATGCGCCGAGCCGCACTGAATCCATTCTTCTCAAAACGCGCCGTCACTCAATTGGAGCCTATCATTCGCGAAAAGGTCGAAAAGCTAGCGAGCAGGTTCGAGGCGGCGGTGGAGACACGGGAGGTCATCAGAATCGATGTAGCATATATGGCATTGACAGTGGACGTGATCACGCAATACGCATACGCGGGAAGCTACAACTATCTGGCCGAACCTGATTTCAAGCTCGAATGGAAAAACACACTGATCGGCGGGTTTGAGATGGGCGCGACCATGAGACATCTACCGTGGATGGCGAAGACGCCCGACTGGCTCGTCAAGGTAATCAATCCGAGGATGATGATGTTCTTCAGTAGGCAGAGGGACGTGAAGAGACAGGTCAAGTCAATCATGGAGAGTAGAGCTGCGGGTGCGGAGAAGGCCTGCAACACGATGTTGCAGAGCCAGGAGCACAGACTCTCAACACTGCGAATGAGCTTGTCAAGAGAGCTGATATCAAGCCAGTTTCATGCGGACGTAAGCTCAACTCTTGGTCAGAAGATGGGTATCCCAGGTGTGTGGTACTGACCGCTTCATCCAGCTTCCACTGACGAGCGAGCCTGGCCACTTCAGTCTGTCCAGGAAGCTTATGATGCTCTTGTGACGAATGGGAGACTTCCGGACCCCCAGAAGCGTAAGACACTTCTGACTGCTATCCCCGCACAGCTACTCAACACAGACTGATGATCGATGTTCTTCTTTCAGCCAAGGCGGGCACTAGATCCTACCCACGCAAGATTGGCGCCGGCTCTAACGGTCCTCGCGAAGCTGAGCTAGTGACTGCTCTTGATGCCATTCCAGAGTGTAAGACAGGTCAGAACGGCATGGCGTACTTTGAATTCCCAATCACCGACCCTGTCTTCACTAGCGGTGCTCAGGACTCCCAGGGCCCGGAACGTGTTATTGCTATTTCGCCATCCCCAGGTCAGGGTGGTACACGGTCATTCATTTACTGTTTGGCTGTGACCCACCGTGGTGGAACAGATCCCACTGACGGTTCGTTCCGCCTTTGCACCTAGACGAGTTGGTTTCGAGGCCTGGCGTCTAGCTTGATTTGGTGGGTACTCAGGATGTAGAGCAGGGACGATGACGCTTGTCTGGGTGTACGCCATCAACGGTGACATAGGATGGGTGTTGGATATGCGCTCGAATGGATGAATCTCTCAAAATAGCTCTAAATAGCGATTGAACACACTTCTGGGCATCTGGCACGTACCCAAACAAAACCCTCTTTCATACCAAGGAACTCTAGCCCACGTCGCTAGTATGTCTTGACGCTCTTAGTCTAGAGTATCCCTTACTTTTGCAGACCAACAAAGCTTGAGTTCTCAATTGAGGTCATTGCCGAAAATGGTGAGCGATAATCTCAAATGACTTCACAGACCCTTCAGTCAGACAAGTGCCACGGTCAGGAACACTCTTATAAACTCTGACTAAGACACTTCATTGAAGGACCTCTGAAATGGTCTACAACAAGGGCTTGAAATGACTCGGTTGACTGGCCATCTGCTGTTTCTCAGATTTTTGAGTAAAGCCTCATTCTTCAGCATGTTCAGGCCCCTATATCGATCACTTGCCATTGCCATCCCGAGATCCTGTTTAGTGAAGGGAGTCTTAGTCATCGGAGGTATGCATTAATCTTAGTCTCAATCTTTACTTTCCCGAAGCCAATTGGAGGTCACAAGGAACACTGTTGGATCTTGTCGTAGGTAAGGAATAGATCCGTAGCATCGACGTAATGGGAGTGAAGCTGTTTGAGGCTTGCTGTCAATACTAGGCTTGACCCTCAATTATTCCCATCTCGGAAGCCGCTCTCGCAGCAATGTCCTTGACGTCGTCCTTCAACCCCTGGGTCGTCGCAATTTCACCGAACCTCTTCTTCCAAAACGTCCACCGCCCCAAACTGTAGCCCCTGCCCTTACCCCACAGCCACTCATCACCGTCCCACACCGAGCCTGGCGCGCCGTCCTTGCGGTGGTAGTCGCTCTTACAGAGCTCATGGATGCTCTGCCCGGCAAGGAGGACCCAAGTGGCAGCAGGTGGCACGTACATGCCTGCGCGCCGTTGCTGCTCAGGCGTCTGACAGGGCACCTCGACACTTTGGATGAAGCTCACCTCTGCGTGAAACGCCATGCCTATCGGCTGCTTGCCACGAGCAAGGTACATGGCGCCGAAGGTGGTAGCGTTAAGTAGAGGCACGGCCTGATCATCCCAGTTGCCGCCCATCTCGTCCTCAGGCTCGATGTCTGCTCATGGAGTGCCTGTCAGCGATCGAGTAGTACTACTTGGGCACGCCGCAAATGCTCGACTTACCGATCCCATACTCCCTGAACATAATCGCGAGCTCCGGCAGGGCCCTCCAGTACACTCCAGCACTCCTCCATTCGGGAGTGATGGCATTACCATGTTCGTCCATGACGTCCGGTAGCTTTGAGATCGAGTTGAGCAGGTCAATCAGACTGTCCATGAGCTCCTTGTTGCCACCTAGAGCTCGTACCGCATCGCAGAGGATGCCCCAGAGTGTCGCAACAGGCGAGGGTTTTGGGCCACGCTTGAGCAGTGGTTCATATATTGAAGAGATCGTGCCGGCGGCTCTGTCTGGCTCTGTGTTGCTTTCAAGGAGACTCTGGAGTGTGCTGATTGCGTGCTGATGCTCGGGAAGCTGCCGATACTTGTCTTGACGTGCGGCGTCAGCCCAAGCTTCTATCGACATGCTGGTGCATGCTATGGCTCTCTGATGCTGGTAATATAATCATTTCACTGAAGACTTTTGACGTTGTACTGTAACCCTAATTCTTATAAAGAGTGCTGTCGGCATACTAATGACTACCTTAGGCAGCAGCTCGTCCACTATCCTGACCAGGTAGACAAAAATCTTATCTATCCCACAACCAGCATTGGAAGACCCAGATCTAGCAACGAACTGCCACACGCACCAACTCCTCGTCACTATCGCCGATACAGATTCGTCTTCGTTGCTAAGCCTACTACACCACTGGCATCCCGCGCACGACCATCCGTCGTCCGCGCAGGCTATCCTCACCAACCTCAGCCCCAGCATTTTACCGTCGATCCGCGGCTTCCGCGACTTAGGCACGCATCGATTGCCGGTCGCGCAAGCGTCGGACGTTGTAGGAAGACACTCGTACCTATCATCTTTGGTCACGGCGGACCGCAGCAACCAAGGGAGCCCTCCCGCCTCTGACGAGGCGGAACTCATCTCCCGGCTCGTGGAGCACCTGCGCCGCGAACCCGCGCCGCACTCGCAAGGGGTTTCCATTCGAATGTTCGCCATTCCCGTGCTCAGTGACAGCACAGAAACGTTGTTGACCGGCGGCCCGGCCCCCGTGTGGAAGTGGGCCAAGCCGGAAAGTACCTACGGTCGGACGACTGGGTATTGAGAAACGGATATGGAGCGCGCGATCGTGGATGGAGAACGGAATGCTGGGAAAGAGCTGCGTTTGTTCGTGCGAGGGGTTTCGGAGGAGAGGAGGGAGGAGCTTAGGACTGGTAGGGTGAGCTTCCTCGCAAGGAGTTAGATGTGGTAGAACATAAGTCGGGATGTGAGTACACGTATATCCTTCTCATTGTTTTATAAGGGTGTATGGCTATGTTTTTTCCTTCCCGCAAATGCGACGTGGAGTTCCTAAAGCTAGAAACAAAAGGCATTGCCCACCGCTGATAACACAGCTAAGTGGTATATTGCTGATGGAGCTTTTGATATAGTAGCTCAGCAGACTGCCACATTTGCAAGTTATATCTATCAAAACAAATCCAAACACCAATCAATTTCCCCTGGAATTCACAGATATAAACTCGAACCAGCCAAACCAGATCAGTGTGATTTCAGCGCCTTTAGTCGCCTAAAACCCACTGTACCACAAAAGGTCATTAGATGAATTGCTACCAATTCATCTACTAAAGGCATATATAAGTGCCCGATATCACATCCTCCCCTACTTAGAGCCTTGCGTCCACGCAAGCTAATAAGGTCTCTGGGTCTCCCCAAGATAGAACCGCCTAACTTGGTGTGTAATATTGCAACTTATATACTAACCCCCAAGGGCTAACCTTGACGAGGGTAGAAAGTCTGACTGCCCCCTACAGGGCTCGAACTTCAGACCTTCATTCTCGTTTAGCAATTCATCTACTGTGATTTCAGCGCCTTTAGTCGCCTAAAACCCACTGTACCACAAAAGGTCATTAGAGGAATTGGTAGCAATTCATCTACTAAAGGCATATATAAGTGCCCGATATCACATCAGGAACAGCTTTTCTTATCGGCACTCGTGGACAATATATACAACCCCAATTCCAATTCCAGGACTTGACATCAGAACTCCACCAAGACAAACAACATCATCCAAATCCCCAAAGTTACACCAAAACAAACTCCAAAACAACACTACAAACCCAGCACCACGAACCCCACCGCAACCCCACATCAGCCCTCCAACCCATCACCTTATCACCTGTCTGTACGGCGGCGCCGCCGCCGTCCCACTCAGTGCCAGCGCCATCCTCGGGTTCCTCGTCTCCACAAACCCATCATACCCATCCCGGACACACTGCCTCAACATACTCATACACTACCTTAGGGGAAGCCGCTGGTTCTAAGAAATCATGCTGATGTAATGTTCTATGAATGTTACTATTAATAGTGTGTCCTTATGATGCTAGATTAGTAACACAATATCAATGAGATTTTGAAATAAACATATGTCCTTCTGAAAATGGATGTTGCTGTCATCCCAAGCTCATAGACAATATAATAATCACAGCATGTTGCTCTGAAGGTGTGTCAAATAGTCAATGACATGTCAATTGACAAATGTATGTTGATATTTGAGCATGTCCTTAACAGGAAGCTTCATTTCCAGCATATCCTTAACAGGAAGCTTTGTTTCCAGCATATTCTTGACAGGGAGCTTTGTTTCTGGCATGTTGTTGTCAGGAAGGCTTCTTTTGTTTGGCTATCTTGAGTCATTGCTTCCCTAGTTAGTTGATGACATCATAGTGGTGTCGTCATGACTTCTTGCTTATAGGGGTATATAGCTGGCACAAGGCCCACCAGCAAGCTCTGCACACCCTACAGTGGGGGCGACAGTGAGGGTGAGGGTGAGGGCGAGGGCGAGGGTGAGGGCGAGGGCGAGGGCGAGGGCAAGGGTGAGGGTGAGGGCGAGGGCGACAGCAAGCAGGGGCAACAGCGAGGGCAACAGTGAGCGAGGGCGACAGCAAGGTGAGGGCGAGGGTGAGGGCGAGGGCGAGGAGCGAGGGTGACAGCGAGCGAGGGCGACAGCAGGAGCGAGGATGACAGTGGGGTTAAGGGCGACAGCTGGGGTAAGGGCGACAGCTGGGGCAAGAGCAAGCAGGGATAACAGCAAGGGAGGCAACAGCAAGGGTAACAGCAAGTGGCAGGGACGACAGTGAGGATCTCTATCAGCAGTCATGTGTATATAGAAATATATTCTTTTATGAAAGTAGTATATAAGATAGATTTGAAATCCTGCTGTCATCTCTCACACAGTCAGTACCAACATGCTTTTGTTACCAGCAGTGTTTTTCATTCAAATTCATGTCAGTACCAGCATGCTTATCTTACTGACAGCATTCTCAAATACAAGCATGATCTTTTCTCTAAAAACCTTGCTGGACAAGACATGTGCTGATCTTGGGAGGCTGTTATCACAGTATTACTATCGACATGGTATCACATGTAAAGTTATTACAACATGTGTGATATCATTGCTTACTCATCTCTTACTAAGCACCCCTATTTATGTCTTAGTCATCATTTTCTATATATACTCTACATAGCATAAACAAAAAGAAACAACTTTCTACAGATCAATTCACATCTGATAGCATCAAAGATTTAAAACATACTTTTAAGCAGTTCTGAAACTCAAGCTTTGATCTGAGCTAATTTAATTTATATTTTAATTATGAAAGTTCTGATGCAGTCATGCATAAATTATGTATTTATTCTCTCTTCAATGCTCATCATTACTTCAGTGTTGAGACTATAAAATAAAGAGATAAATTTTTATATTATATTATATGAAGAAAAGTTCTATCTTTCTTATATTGTAATATGTTTAACAGCAATTCAAATCAAACTGAAATTAATTTATTAATTAATATCTTTAATCATTTACAATCTTTCAGTATAAAGCTTAACTTTATTTTTATAATGATAAATAAACTCACTATTATCAGTCAGTCATCAGTGTCAGAAATGACTTCTTAAGTTAATTACAAAATAATGATAAGTTAAATTGCATTTCTTTAGACTTAATTAAAAAATATTTATGTTAATTAATTAATTTTTAGCTTTATATCTGAGATCACATCTTCATTTAATGCAGCTTCAGAGACTTAAGAAATATTTAATGTAATAATGTTTTTCTTTATAATAATGTTTAAGAATTCTCTGAAGATGAAGATATTATTTATTTATAAAAATAATCAAAAAATGAATGCTGCAGAGATGTAAATTCTTAAAATGAAAGCTTACTTTCAATTTTACAAAATGTTAATGAATTGACTTCTGAATAATAAAGCAAAGATTATTGTTATGATCAGTTATTTGAAAGATACTGTTAAAGTATGATGACTTTAAAAAAAAGAATAATTTTAAGCTGAAAAAGATCTGTTAAATGTCAGATCTTAAAATATGAATGACTTCTTTTTAGCATTTTTACTGATCTTTAAAAATGTTAATGAAATAAAACATTAACATTGCTGTTATGAGATACTGAAACAAACAAAATCAATTCAACAATATAAAGTAAAGTTTACAAAGATTGTACAACTTCTTCAGTTTATATCAGTTAAATATGAACAGAAATGACAGTTCATTTAAGATTTAAAGCAAAAGATTTAATTTAAACTCTGAAAGTATTTAGAGACTGAAGTAATTACTTTTAATGAATTAATTTGATAAGCTGATCAAATTGAATAAAGTCTTCAAGAAATACATAATAAAAATCATCTTAACATCTTTAATGACTCAAATTTAAATTATAACAACTCATTAATTAATTCTTGAGATTAATTTCAAAGCTATGAGAGATCAATTACATTTAAATTAAATAAGTCAGATACAGAAGCTTATTGAATTTAATGTAAAAAAAATAGAATGTATTTTCACTATAAAAAGTTCTTGCATATAGTTAAAGACTGCTGAGAAAACAAGAACACTGATAAGAATAAAGATAAGAGTAAAGATAAGAATAAGAATAAGAATAAGAAAAAGAATAAAGATAAGAAGAAGTTAAAGATTGTTGAAGTTGATTTGAATGATTTGAAAAATTAAAGTTGTTTATAAATATAAAAGTATTTATGAACAAATTAACAGAAGCTTCTATTCAACTTAATAATGATCTGAGTAAAGCATTCACACTGAATGATCTAAAACTCTTATTATTGAGTATAATCTTTAATTAAATCAACATTCTCAATTTAAATACATATATTCTTGCAGGCTGCATTCAAGATGAACTGAACAAGATAAACATGAAAGTATTAATTGATTTAGATGTAAATTAAATATATATTTTCTCAATAGTTGTCAATTAAATATCAATTAATAATTGATATGAAATTAAATCACTTAAGATATCTTTATTAAACAGATAGATCATTTAATTAACTGCAAAGCTGATCTTTCATTTCAAGATAAATAGTTTTCAACAATGATTAAAAGCATAAATTATGAATCTTTAAGAATATAATCTTATTCTGAGATTAATCTGACTGAAAGTCACTAATTTTCAGATCAATTAAGCTACAGACTGTATGACAATTCAGAATTGATAATGAAAACATTATTATTTATTTCTGAAAAAGTGACAACAAGCTGTAAATGAGTTAACATTAAATGTGATTGAAGAGTGTACAGCTATGAAGACACTTTGAAATTACAGAATTATTAGATACTTATTAGTAATTTAACAGAACTTAAAGAAGTCAGAAGCTGAACTGTTAATTATTATGAATGAATAACTATGAATCATTATTGAAGAGTTTCAATTCATATTTAAGTTGACTTTATCAGACAATTTATCATCTAAATGAGTATTTAAACATAGCATTAACATCAATAATGTTAAGTCTATCAACATAAATGTTTACTCTCTGTCACAGCTATAGCTGAACAAACAGACTAAATAGATAACAGAATTAATGAATAAAGATCTGATTTATGAATTCATAAGTTTATAAGACTTTCTGATTCTGTTTGTTAAAAAGAAGAAGAGTACATGATGAATGTATATTGATTACAGAATATTAAATAACATTATTGTTAAAAATAAATATTTACTTCTCTGAATTCAGAAATGTCTAGATTGAATCAACAAAATCTGATATTTAATTAAGCTTAATCTCACTTTAAGCTATTATCAAGTTTGTATAATCAAAGACAATACAAAAAAGACTGGCTTCAACATTTATTACAGTAAATATGAATTCATAATTATATTCTTTAAGCTATGCAATGTCTTAATGACATTTCAGTCAATGATGAACTCTATATTATGAAACTTACTCAACAAATTCTGTCTAATATATCTTAACAACACATTAATCTTTTTTAACTCAATTTTAAATTATCAAAAATACTTATAAATCATTCTTAATATCTTAAAGAAACATAAGCTATATGTTAAGTCTAGTAAGTGCACTGTTGAGGCAAAAATTCTTAAGTTTTGTAAACATATTATGAGACAAGACATACTATGATCAATCTCTATCAAAATATCAGTCATTAAAAATTAATCTGCTCTGAAGACAGCACATTATGTACAGTAGTTTCTTGAACTGACTTTGTATTACTGATGATTTGTATAAGAATTTGTATGAATTGCAGCATCATTATTGAATTTGTTTAAAAAGAATGACATTGAGTTGTGTATAAAGAAGAATTGACTCATTATCTGAAATGCATTATGTAATAGTGTCTTTTAATGATTTAAGAATGCACTTACATTCAAATCAATACTTATTTAAGTAGTCATACACAAATCATTTATTATCAAAATAAACACTTCTAAATAAGCAATTGACTGTGCTCTGATGCAGAATGAAACAGATAAGAAATGTCATTCAGTTATTTATAATGATCAGAAGTTATAAGATGCAGAGTTCAATTATTCTGTTTATGAAAAGAAGCTATTGATCATTAAGCATACACTTTGAACTTAACAGTACTATATTAAAAATAATCATATTACAACTATTATTATGAATTATGAAGATCTACAATATTTAAAGAATACACTGCATCTATTTAAATGACTAGCTCAATGAATTGATAAATTTCAGCAATATAATCTTAACATTCAATATTGATCTGAAGCTTAGACTGTTATATTAAATTTGATTAGTTATTAATTTAATTTTATAGAAGAAGATTTAATAAATAAAGTGTTCTTAAATGCTCTGTAAGAACTAGACAATGTGAAATGAAAGAAAGCAATGATACTGTATCTGAAAGATGATACAGAATCTGAAAAGTCACTGCTTTGCAAGTATGTATGTAAAAATAATGTGATGAATCAATTTTGACTGCATTATGATTTGAAATTGAACAACTCATATTTAATTTAAAAGTAAAATGATGATGAAGTGTCATTTCTACAGTTTCAGTACTGTGCAGACTTTTTGAAACATATATACACTGAATATGAGCATTTAAAAATGTCAGAACTGCTAAAAGTCATTTGACTTCAAGCTTAATGACATAAATTATTGTAGAATATTAAATTATTTATAAAGTATTGTTTTAACTGTTAAGTTGCTCAGCAACCTTAAAAACATTAAGAAATTAAAGAATATTTGTATTTAATTTGTAAGAATTTATTACTGTTTAAAAGATAAAGAATTAACATAATAAACATACTATCTTGAATGCTTTAAGAGAACTGCTAAATTATAATGATAATTAATTATGTTACAGATTGATCTGTAATTAAAGCTGTTTTGAATGCAATGAAAACAATAGTTGCAGATTTTCTGTGTAATAAAATCTTTATAAATTATAATTTACCAAGAGAGTTACTATTCAATAATGATATGAACTTTCTCAGCTATGTTGTGATCTACTATTTAAAAAAGCTCAGAACTTAACATAGAACAATGATTTTTTATTATCTCTGTATAAATAAAAAGATAGAAAATCTAAATAAAATATTGAGCTTCATGTTTACAAAATATCTTATGAATAAATTAACTTAATTATGAAATAAATACTTATCACAAGTACTTTTTGCAGTCTAAATCTGAGCTCATAATATAACTAAACAGAGCTCATTCTATCTACTGTATAAAGTAAATTTACAATTATCAGACAACTTAAACAATCTCTGATTGCTGAGAGAAACTGACTTTGAAGATCAGTTAAAATGAATTGAGTAGGTACAGATAATTTAAATAATTATTAATGAAATTTTTTTATGAAAGATTATTGAATCAAAAATGATTCATAATGAAACAGTGCAGTTAAGCACTACAAAGAAAGAAGACTAAATACTTATATGAAATGAAGAGTCTTAGAAGTTTAAAACTAAATGATTTGAGTCTTATAAGATATTGAAAACTCATTCATTAGAAATTTATGCATTAGAAATGCTTACAAAACATGTTTTATAAAATTTAATTTATAATAATTAATTTGTAAAAGCATATATCTTTAATGTTAATGAATTTTAAGCTAGTTCAGAGCTGCAAAGTAGTCTGAAATGAGCTAAATTATTTGTGCAGTGATTAAGTTCTGAAGTTAATGAGATTTTTAAATAGAAAGAGTCATCATTATCTTTTTATAAAGAACTCTTGATCATATCTTGAGCTAAATGAGATCACAGACAAAAAGAAGAACTATATAAGCTCTTAATAAAGAAAAGAGAAGATCTCTTTTAGAAGACAATTTATAAGATATAAAAACATTATGAATGAATAAACTTATCTATATTTTCATTACAGAATGTTTTAAAAGCACACTGAAGTATTGTTTTTCTCAAACTGATCTTGATTGAAGTGAATAATGTAATGAATGCATTACAGAAAACTATTAAAAACTGAAGAAATGTTGATGATTTGATTTTAACATTTATGACAGAAGAGAGATGTAATTAAGAGAAAGTGAAAGTTTTAACATTACATAATATTAAGAAAAAACTGAATGATTAAAAATAACTCAGTAAAGATTTGCAATAATGACATAATGAGTTGAAGTTGAAGCAAACAAGAAGTAAAGCTAAAAAGAAAGATCAAAAAGTCTTAACTTCAATAATGATTAACAGTAATTTGATGATGATCTGTGAAAGAAATATGAGTTTATATAATCTATGTAAAAGACTTAAGAAAAAGATTCTCATAGATTAGAAGATGATAATATTAGAAGCAAAGCAATTTCATTAACTATCTATTTATTAAAAAAAAAAAAAAAAAGCTATAAGCTAAGTACAGACTGTATTTAAAGCAAAATTACTGTTCACTGTAATGATGCAACAGCAAGCAGAAATACAACTGATGTAAATGAGACAGCAATGTAAGTGAAGCAATAAATGCATCAATGTTAAATCTTTTAACTTAATAATAAAAAATCTCAGCAGCTATCTTTAACTCATCTACAGTGCTTGAAACATTCTCTGTTGATGAGTAATTGTAGTTAACAGAAAGTGTAACATCATCAATGATGATGATGAGAGCAGCAGACAGAGCAGCAACACAATAATAATGAGAAGTTGCTGAATTGATAGATGAAGAGAATTTAAACTTTGTATGATTTAAAATAATAAGTAATCATCATATTAATATAAACTCATACTTATAAAAGCTGCACTGAATACTCTATGCATCTTAATGACAGTTTATACACAAATTATAAAGAAAATAATGATCATTAAACTTAATCTAAATGCACATTGTAAATGATCTGTCTTTATACATATAGTTGTTGCAGACAGTCAGCTTACATTTCTTATAAATATGAGTGACAGCAACTTCACAATATATTTAGTAAGTGCAAAAATGATTTAAATTCATATTAATATATAAAATTAACTATTAAATTATTGACAATATCTTAAGCTTAACTCTGAGTCAATTCTTCAATAACAAATTAATTAAAACATTAAGTAATGAGAAGCTAAGCTGATCAGCAGTTAACTCATTAAAGAGAGAAAAGAAAGCAGTATTAAAAGTAGAATGCTTAATCAGCTTTATATATTGTTAGCTTTTAAACTGAAATAGAAATGATAACATATTGTAAAAGAGAGTTTTTGCATCTTTTTTATGATGAGACTGTTCAGTAATCTTGTGAAAGTAATTAAGAGCAGACTTATAATGATTTAAATTGTTGTTATCTGTATTTAATGATGAAGTGACAACAACAGAACTATACAGAATACAGATTTGAAAGATAAATTTATGAATTATTAATGATGCACTATAAATTACTCACAAAAAGCTTACATGATAGTAGAGTGAATAAAAATTGATAAGTATGATAAGAAAAGTAAACAGAAGTTGAAGTGTGATTGAAAACTTAAAAGAAAAGAAAAGAACTTTTTTTTTTAAGAATATTGTGATTGATGATATAGATAGATGAGATAAATAGTGAATAATTTATCTTATTATTATGACAACAATGACTTACACTTCTAGTCACTTTTGAATGACAATAGTGATGTGAAGTGAAGTAAAACAATGTGAATGTAAACTGCAGACAGAAATTTTGCAGAATGTCAAGCAAATCTCTGCATTCACATCAGTGAACTGTTGTGACTGTGCAGTAGGAAAGAATGTGATATCATTGCTTACTCATCTCTTACTAAGTGCCTCTATTTATGTCTTAGTCATCATTTCCTATATATACTCTACATAGTGTAAATGAAAAGGAACAACTTTCTATGGACCGATTCACACATGACTACAGACATGATTTTCTGGAACTGGCGAGTTCCTGTAAGGTACCCATGAACCACATTCACCGGATCAATCGACAAATGCTCGCACAGATCCAGGTTCGCGACCCCAAACATGCAGTGGCCTCTTCCGTGCGTCCAGACTTCCAGCAGCTTGAGGAAGATGCCGCCTTCCATCGTGCGGACGTCGGCGCAGACTAGGTCGCAGTCTTTGAGGATGGGCCGGTCGAGCGGGTCGAGGCATTCGTGGGTCGTTGCCGTCATGCGAGCGTCTAGGTCGTTGTTGCCGAGCTTCGAGGAGGAGCTGGAGTTGGAGCTGGAGCTGGGGCTGGGGCTGCGGTGGCGGAGGAGGCGGCTGGGGGTTTTGTGGGACGGGTTGTAGACGTGCGCTGGGTTGATTTGGGGACCGTTGTAGGTTTTGACGACGGAGGAGGTGTGCAGTTTTGGCGGGGAGGTCGTCGAGGTGTCTGATTTGGTTGCTGCTGGGTATGCTCGACGCGGACGCGGCATCGCGAGAGCGGCGAGGGTGGCGAAGAGGAGAGTCCGTGCTGTCAAGGTGGTGGGTTGGGGGGTAAGGTAGGGTTGGGAAACGCAATGGTTATATGAGCGTCAAGTAGGGTTGGGCGATAAAACTGTAGTGACTTGAGACTACTGCAATTTGTAGATAGTCGGGAAGAAAGTCGGGAAAGCTGTGGAAGTCGAGCTGTGGATACAACCAGGTCATCGGAGAGGGAGCTTGATGGCTCCTTCTATACTCGTCATCTGGCTCTCTATCTCGCTGAAGACATACAAGACTCTTTTGCTCTTCTGCTCGTCCAACAGCTCATCATGTTCTAATTGCAATGTGTTGTTCTTGACTCTGTATCATTTCAAGCCTATGGAAAGTACGATTTACAATGCCTGATCATTTGTCCCAGCTATAGCAGAGGGAGCTTAGGCACGTGTTGATATCAATCTCTGGTCGAAATTTGCTATTCCCATACTTATGGAAGGCAGACGTCATAACCAGTCTGAGCGCGGATATCGTCAATGACTGCCTGAATAGAGGTCACATAAGCCTGACCTGTGGCCTTGTTCCCACCAACAAGAATACCGACAAGCTGACCATCTCTGTTCAACACAAAGGCACCCGAATCCCCTTCGTCGGAGAATATCTCGCCATCATTCCTGCACACTGCAAATTCCTTCGTCAATGTTGGCTGCTCACACCATTTGATGTTAGAGACAATGGCACTGAATTCCCCAATCTTGACTCCTGATACACATCCAAACAGCATCAGTTCATCACCCAGCTTCATTACTCCGAATTCACTGATTGCATCACCTGGCCTCATTACTATAAATTCAGGCGTTTGTCAGAAGTCTGGCACCTAACACACATTCTGTCAGATGGGGCAGCAAGACATTAGACAATGTTTTGAGCATACAGTGTTTTGTTTAAGTCAAGACATTTGCACTGCAATGAGACCTCAGTTCAAAGCACATCCAGTTGACACATGAATATATTCAGATATGGCAAAGATATGTTCAAATACCTGGTCTGTGAATCAGTCTATAGAAAGTTGTTCCTATTTGTTTACACTATGTAGAGTATATATAGAAAATGATAACTAAGACATAAATAAAGACACTTAATAAGAGATAAGTAAGCAATAATATCACATTCTTTTCTACTGCACAGTCACAACAGTTCACTAATGTGAATGCAGAGATTTGCTTAACATTCTGTAAAATTTTTATCTGCAATTTACATTCACATTGTTTTACTTTGTTTCACATTACTATTGTCATTCAGTGCAGATGACAACAACTTAAACTGAAAGAAGTTTATTTCTAATTGTGTTTACAAAACTACTGACTATTCTTATTTTAAGAAAAGCTTACAAAACTTTTCTTTCAATATATTATTGTCTTGATTTTAATTCAAAAATTAACAATACATAAAGCTGATTAAGTATTCTGCTTTTAATATTATTATCTTTTAATCTATAAGAATCTTTTTCTTAAGTTTCTCATATAAATTATATAAATTCATATTTCTTTCACAAATCATCATCAAATCACTGTTGATCATTACTGAAGTTAAGACTTTTTAATCTTTTTTTTTAGCTTTATTATTTGTTCACTTTAACTTCAACTCATCATGTTGTTATCATAAATCTTTATTGAGTTATTTTTAATCATTTAATTTTTTCTCAGTATTATATAATGCTAAGACTTCTGCTTTCTCTTAATTACATCTTTTTTCTGTTATAAATGTTAAAATCAAGTCATCAACATTTCTTTAACTTTTAATAATCTTTTATCATGCATTCATCACATCATTCACTTCAGTCAAGATCAGTTCAGAAAAAGCAATACTTCAATGTGCTTTTGAAATGTTCTGTAATGAAAGTATAAATAAATTTATTCATTTATAATGTTTTTATATCTTATAAATTATCTTTTAAAAAAGATCTTCTTTCTTCTTTATTAAAAGCTTATATAGTTCTTTCTTTTGTCTGCAATCTCATTCAGCTCAAGATATAATTAAGAGTTCTTTATAAAAAGACAATGATAACTTTTTTTATTTAAAAATCTCATTAACTTTAAGGCTCAATCACTGCACAGATAGTTTAGCTTATTTTAGACTGCTTTGCAGCTTTGAATTAGTTTAAAATTCATTAGCATTAAAGATATGTGCTTTTATAAGCTAATTATTATAAATTAAAATTTATAAAACATGCTCTGTAAACATTTCTAATGCATAAGTTTCTAATAAATAAGTTTTCAATATTTTATAAAACTTAAATTATTTAACTTTAAACTTCTAAAACTCTTCATTTCATATAAGCACTCAGTCTTCTTTCTTTATAATGCTTAATCATACTGTTTCATTACAAATCATTTTTAATTCAATAATCTTTTATAAAAGAATTTCATTAACAATTACTTAAACTATCTGTATTTATTTAACTCATTTTAACTGATCTTTAAAGTCAGTTTCTCTCAGCAATTAAAGGTTGTTTAAGTCATCTGATAGTCATAAATTTATCTTATACAGTAGATAGAATAAGCTCTGTTTAATTGTATTATAAGCTTGAATTCAGGCTGCAAAAAGTGCTTGTGATAAGTATTTATCTTATAGTTAAGTTAATTTATTCATAAGATATTTTGTAAATATGAAGCTCAATATTTTATTTAGATTTTCTATCTTTTCATTTATGCAAAAATAATAGAAAGTCATTGTTCTATGTTAAGTCTTAAGCTTTTTTAAGTAATAAATTATGACACAGCTGAGAAAGTTTATACTGTTATTGAATAGTAACTCTCTCAGTGAATTATAATTTATAAAGATTTTATTACATAGAAAATCTACAATTATTGTTTTCATTGCATTCAGAACAGCTTTAGTCATAGATCAGTCTGTAATATAATTAATTGCTGTTATAATTCAGCAGTTTTCTCAGAACATTTAAGATAATATATTTATTATGTTGATTTCTCATCTTTTAAACAATAATAAGTTCTTACAAATTGAATATGAATGTTCTTTAATCTCTTAATGTTTTCAGAGTTATTGAGTAACTTAACAGTTAAAATAATATTTTATAAATAATTTAATATTCTGTAATAATTTATGTTATTAAGCTCAAAGTCAAATGACTTTAAGCAGTCCTGACACTTCTAGATACTCATATTTAATGTATATATGTTTTAAAAAGTCTACACAATACTAAAACTGTAGAAATGATACTTTATTGTCATTTTACTTTTAAATTAAATATAGATTATTCAATTTCAAATTATAATGCAGCTAAAATTGATTCATTACATTATTTTTACATATATAAGCAGTGACTTTTCAGATTCTATATTATCTTTTAAATACAATATTATTGCTTTCTTTCATTTCACATCATCTAGTTCTTACAGAGCATCTAAAAACACTTTATTTGCTAAATCTTTTTCTATAAAATTAAATTAATAATTAATTAAATCTAATATGACAGTCTGAGCTTCAGATCAATATTGAATGTTAAGATCATATTGTTGAAATATATTAATTCATTAAGTTAGTCATTTAAATGAGTGCAGTGTATTCTTTAAATATTGTAGATCTTTATAATTCATAATAATAATTATAATATAATCATTTTCAATATAGTACTGTCAAGTTCAAAGTGCATATTTAATAATTAATAGCTTCTTTTTATAAACAAGATAATTAAGCTCTGCATCTTGTAACTTTTAATCATCATAAATAACTGAATAAAGTTTCTTATTCATTTCATTCTGCATTAAAGTACAGTCAATTGCTTATTTAAAAGTGTTCATTTTGATAGTAAATGATTTGCATACAGTTACTTAAATAAGTATTGATTTAAATGTAAGTGCATTTTTAAGCTGTTAAAAGACACTGTTACATAATGCATTTTAGACAATGAATTAATTCTTCTTTATACACAACTCAATGTCATTCTTCTTAAACAAATTCAATAATGATTGTCAGAATTATTACCTAATCACAGCTTACCTTATTACTGCTGCCTTCACCTATTAAATAAATAGTCTACTTAGTCATTTAGTCACATGAACTCAGTCATGTGCCTTAGTAAGTTACTTAGCTACTATTTAAATAGCTATTGTAGCCCTTACATTCACTCATCTTTTTACTTATATCATAGATTTATCATTAGAGTTATAGCTTTTAGCTATTAGACTTAGAAGACTGTAACAATATAATAGCATTAACTTAAAGACTCAGCATTAGATCTTTATACTTAATAACTTCTTTGTTCTTTACTTTCACCTCACTTCTACCTCACCTCAATACCTCATCACCTTTCTCAGCCTCATCAAAACATCAGCAACACATTAATTTATCTGTTTATCTAACTGTCTTTTCACTACTCTATCTCTTTACTCTACATTCATTCAAGCCATTGTAGTTCAACAAGCTAAACACTACTATCTTATTTTACTTTTATATCAGTATGAAGCTATGTCTTCAGCTTATTTATCTGACTCTTTTGCTCAAAATGAGCTTCTCAATTTAAAAGACATAAAAGAAAGTCTTTTAACTGTATAAGTCTCATTATCTTCTTCTTCTGAAGTCAAACAGTCATCTAGTGAATTTACTCATCTAAATGTCTTGAAATGATAGACTTGTATGACAAACAAGCTGATGAGTGACATGCAAGAAATTCTAATTACTTTGCTTTGTCATTTTAAATTAAGATCACAGTCACAACAATTCATTAGCTCTTCAAAATTATCTGATTAATCTTATTAAGCTAAGAAGTCAACAACAATTAATCTATCATATTTACATCTTTCAGCTCTTACATCTATCTCAGCAAGAAGATCTGCATTCAAGCTCAATACAAGATGATCTGTTTTTGAGTTAAGATGAAATAATGATTATAACAGTGACTATGATATGAAAGAAATGAATGATAAGTGTATCAATGATAAAAAGAAAGAAGAGCTTAAACATAATTATTATTAAGAATTCTTGCTGCCTTCTGTTGCTACATTGTCACTAGTCTTTCAATCAGAGAACATTGACTATTTCAATTTATATCTTAATGATGCATATGAAAAGAGCAATTTTGTTCAGCTAAGAAAGAATGTGTACTATTGCAATGTGCATCTCTTTCTGAGTTAAGCAAAGATCATCATCATAATTAAGAGCATACATCTTATTCACATTAGTCTTTACATTTATCTTTGCAGCTTTACTCAATAGTGATATGTTGCTGAACTGTCAGATCTACAACAGAACAGTTTACATGAAGATCTCAGCATGAAAAACTGAGTACAAATTCTAATGACTCAATTTAAACAGTCAGAGCAAGTCACCTTAAATGTCTTACTTGCTCTATGATTTATTCTTGACAACTTACAAAATGACCACAATAGTCTTACAGCTTACATGCAAGCAATGATTTAAAACAAAAGAAACACTGACTTATTCACATTAAATTAGCTGTCATTAGCCTGAAACAAGCTCAATTCTAAACTTCAGTGTGACATTCTGCAGCCCAGATATGACATGATGATGACTAGCTTTATTGAACAGCTAAAGAAATGCAAAGACATGTGAAAATGTCTGTTTAGTTAGTCTTCATACTGATATGGACAGTGAGACTATAAATTACAATCTTGAAGTCAATCATTATTATACAATTTTGCTGATAATGATCAACAGCCTTGTCACTCTGACTACTTGTCAAATAATGCCTTCAAAAATGCCACAAATTGAGACTATGAAACAAATAATCAAGGCTATGAAATGAATAATTGAGGCTACAGAGCACAACAACTGAATTATACATCATTATATGATTTCACTAGTAATGACTGACAGCTTTGTTGCCCTGAGTATTTGAATGATTGATGAAACAAATCACAATTTAAACATTAAAATGAAGCCTTATCACCACCTTACCTCATCTATTTCATCAAAACAAATGAGCCATACAGGGCATATGAGCCAAATGATGCATTGTTTACCAATAACAACACTGAAAATGAGCTTTCACATCATGCTGATGTCTCTGAATCTTCACATTACACTGATGTCTTCTTTAATGACTCTGCACAGCCTACTCAATATGATGATTCACTTTATTCATGTCATTCATGTGAAATGCCTCTAGAAACAAGTGAAAACCTTTGAAATTACATTCTTGATTGATATGAAGTTGACACTCATTTCAGTATCACTAAGGCAGCTACTCAGCAAGTCAATTACATCAAGCATGCTCTTCAGAACATTGTTGTCATTCTATAATCATCAGTTTATGAATACATTGCTGTCAAAGCAACTCTATTTTGACATGATGCTGAGCAGGAAATGACTATTTGTCTAGATACTGAAAGCACAACTATGTTTATTGATTAAAGTCTAGTGAATAAGGCTAAAATTAAACAAACATTCCTCATAATGACAGAGAGCTTTTTCAGAAAGCAAGTTCTTGATTAGTTAGTGAAGTTACTCATCATTATAGTCATCTTGTTGTCATCAATAAGACTAGATATCATAGCCTATCTAGTGAATGATCTCTGCGCTGAAGTCCTATTAGACATGGATACCTTGACAAGAGAAGAGATTAATATTGATTTAAAATGAAATAAGCTTACTATAGACTATTGAGAGACTGATTTAGTCTTTAAAACATCTCAAAATTCTACTGACATGCATATCATTATGCAGCCTACTATGCACAAAATTCTCTGTCAACAAAGACTCAATTATCTTGCTCTTTTGAGTCAATTTTGAGTCAAAACATCACCACAACAAGGCAAATTGTCAGCTTTGACAGCCTTAAGTATCTTATCACTTACCTTACTATGTGAAGGTACTACATCAAATCACCACATGAATGTTGTACTACACCTTATTGTCATCAATCTATATAATCATTTTCATCATGACACAAAGACTTTATAAGGCTTCATATCTATATAAAAGAAGCTCATCACATCTTCTTCTTACAACACAAAGCCTTACCTAACAGTTCACAACTTACACAAGCATTTTGCTCACACTATCATCTCATTGACATCTCATCATCAAACTGATTTCAAGATGTCTTACTGTCACATCATCATCAAGTCATTCAGTCATAACATCTTGACACTGTCTCACAAGCACATCATCATTGTTGCATTTTCAAGCCTATAGGGCACAGACTATTCAGATAAAGGCATAGTGATAAAGGCATTGCAGTTTCTTTTGTTCATGACACTTGTCAGAATTATCACCTGATCACAGCTTACCTCACCACCACTGTCTTCATCTATTAGGTGAATAGCCTACTTAGCCATTTAGCCACATGGACTCAGCCATGTACCTTAGTGAGTTGCTTAGCTACTATTTAAGTAGCCATTGTAGCCCTTACATTCACTCATCTTTTTACTCATATCATAGATTTACCATTAGAGTTATAGCTTTTAGCCATTAGGCTTAGAAGACCATAACAATGATGCTGTGATTCATACAAATTCTTATATGAACTATCAGTAATATAAAGTCAGTTTAAGAAACTGTCATATATAATGTGCTGTCTTTGAGACAGATTAATTCTTAATGACTGATATCTTAATAAAGATTAATCATAGTGTGTCTTATCTCACAATATATTCACAAAACTTAAGAATTTTCATCTCAACAGTGCACTTATTAAACTTAATATATAGCTTATGTTTCTTTAAGATACTGAGAACAGTTTATAAGTGTTTTTAATGATTTAAAATTGAGTTGAAAAAGATCAGTATGTTGTTAAGATATATTAGGCAGAATTTGTCAAGTAAGTTCTGTAATATAGAGTTCATCATTAACTGAAATGTTATCAGAGCATTGCATAGCTTAAAGAACATAGTTATGAACTTATATTTACTGTAATGAGTGTTGAAGACAGTCTTTTTCATATTATTTTTAATTATACAAACTTAATAATAACTTAAAGTAAAATTAAGCTTGATTAACTATTGAGCTTTATCAATTCAATTTAGACATTTCTGAATTCAGAAAAGTGAATATTTATTTTTAACAGTAATATTGTTTAACACTTTATAATCAATACACATTCATCATGTACTCTTCTTCTTTTTAACAAACAGAATCAAGAAGACTCATAAATTTACAGATTTACAAATTAAATCTTTATTTAGTAACTCTGTTATCTGTTTAATCTGTTTGTTTTGCTGTAGCTGTAACAGAAAATAAGCATTTATATTAACAGACTTAATGTTATTAATGTCAATGCTATGTTTAAACATTCATTTAAATGATAGTTTATCTAATAAAGTTGATCTGAATACAGATTGAAACTCTTCAATAATAATTTATAATCATTCATTTATAATAATTAACAATTCAGCTTCTGACTTCTTCAAGTTTTATTAAATTATTAATAAGTGTCTGACAGTTCTGCACTTTTAAAGTATCTTCATAGCTGCACACTCTTTAATCACATTTA
>JAABUJ010001490.1_pt1 | contig 34345 bp, 35 predicted proteins | sample 5559131 | NCBI WGS metagenome assembly JAABUJ01 (sample SAMN10711875, study PRJNA513366) | rock metagenome | isolation source: Antarctica rocks | place: Antarctica: Victoria Land, Mt New Zealand nord | collected 2016-01-07
CGCAAAAGTCGAAAAAAGAGCTCGGCGAATCAAGCGAACAGACCAAAAACGGCCGAAGACGGGGCTAAGGCCTTCGCAAACCTTGATTTGACGACGGTTTCGTCGCGAAATTCCGCAACCTGTTAGGTCGAGAGGAGTACGCCGCTCGACCCAGTGGGCGAGGCGCATTGCGAAGCCGACGACGACATCCGGTGCTCGCAGCGTACGTCGCCGGAGGCAGCCCGAGCGCGAGGCCGGCGCGCTGATTGGACGTCGGAGGGCCCGAGCCGGCGGCTCCGTCGGCCGTACTTTGAGCACGACGCCGTCGGAACAAGTATTGTGCTGAAGCGAATCGTTGCGCATTTGTGTTGACATTGAATACAACGTAAAGTTCTCCGCTAAGCGGCGTGGCCGAAGAGGCGAAACGCGTCGCCGTTCGCTTAGCATGTTGCCGAGGTCCGCCGAACGTCGGTGTGCCTGCCGCGCGTCATGCGTCGACGAGCGGTCTCTTCGGCATGCGCGCTCGCCCACGAGCGAGATGGGATCCGTTATGCTCGCTTCGCTCGTCTTCTCGCTGCTCAGCGCGCAAACGATCGTGCCGGCGGCCGCCGCGGTCACCGCGTCGCCCACCGTCGCGATCCCGAGCCCGTGCCCGTCGAGCTCGCCCGCTCCAATCGGCTCGCGGCTACCGATCGGCTCGCCGGCGCCGCACGCGTCGCCCGCGCCGTGCGGTGCCTCGCTCGCGACGATCGGTCACGTCATCTCGATCGGCCGCAATGCGAATCTCGTCGGCTCTGCGCTTTCGGCCTCGACCGGGACGATTAGCCAGGCGCAGATCACGACGCGGCCGCTGCTGCGACCGGGCGAGGTCCTCGAGGACATTCCGGGTCTCGTCATCAGCCAGCACAGCGGCGGCGGCAAAGCCAATCAGTATTATCTGCGCGGCTTTCAACTCGATCACGGTACCAATCTCGAGGCCGAGATCAACGGCGTGCCGATCAACCTCGGCACGCACGCGCACGGTCAAGGCTACTCCGACATCAACTACCTGCTGCCCGAGCTCGTGAACTACGTCGAGTTCAAGAAGGGCACGTACTTCGCCGATCAGGGCGACTTCGCCGTGGCCGGCGGCTATTCGCTATTCTATCGAAACACCATCGAGCCGACGAGCACGTTCACGATCGGCGATTTCGGATACGACCGTTTTTTCACGGCTAATTCGATCAAGGTTGGGACCGGCTCCAATCTGCTCTACGGCTCGGAGATCGCGCACGACAACGGCTCCTACGTGCGAGCAGACGAATACCATCGCTTCAACGGCCTGCTGCGCTATTCGCATACTTCCGGCCCGACCGTGCTCGCGATCACCGGCATGGCGTACAACGGAGCCTTCAATTCGACGGACCAGATCCCGCAGCGGCTCGTCGATGCAGGTGTGTTGAGCCGGTACGGCTACATCGATCCGACCGACGGCGGGAACACGTATCGCTACGCGCTCTCCGGGCAGCTCACCCGGACCGACGCGCGCGGTGCGACGAAGGTCAACGTCTACGGCGTCAACTCGCTCCTGAGCCTGTCCTCGAACTTCACATACTCGCTCTTCGACGCGAACGATTACTACAACGTCACGGCGAATCCGGTCACGTGCAACGTTGCGTATACGACCTGCGCGCCGAACGTCGCGACGCCGAACCAGAGCGCCGCCGGCTTACCGCCGACGGTAGTCGGCGGTGGCGGGAGCTCCGCCGGTGGTGGGCTTCCGCTCGGCGGCGCCGCATCGGCGCCGCGCACGACGAAATACCAATCGTACTGCCCCGGCAACGATACCGCTCCCGTCGGCGCCGCGCCAGGTTCGATCGTTCCAGCATCATTCTCGTTCTCGTGCGGCGACCAGCGCCAGCAGATCGATAAGCGCCTGTACTATGGCTTCGACCTGAGCCGCAGCTTCGTCGGATCGCACGTTACGGTGACGATCGGTACGGGTCTGCGCAACGATAATATTCCGGTCGTCGGACTCTATCTCGCGAACGCAAAGCAGCATTATCCGAACGGCACCCTCAGCAACGACCACGCCACGAACACGTCGGAATACGCCTACGTCGAGTCGGAGATCCACCTCGGCTCGAAGTTGCGCGTCGTTCCGGGCCTACGCTTCGACCGCTTTAACTACGGCGTCTCGGCATACGATCCCGCGAACTCGGGCGCCGCGAACGAGGGTGTGCTCGATCCCAAGTTCGTGCTCGCCTACGCCCTCTCGCCGCATCAGGAATTCTACGCCGATTTCGGCGAGAGCTTCCATTCCAACGACGCGCGGCGTCATCGGGAACGTCGATCCGCAGACCCACGCGCCGTTCGATCCGACCGGAGCGCCCGTCGGCTTCAACTCCCCGCTCACGCGCGCGTCGGGCGAAGAACTCGGCTATCGCTATTCGTCGGCGAAGTTGACGACGACGGTCTCGGCGTTTCGGCTGTTGCTCGCTAACGAATTAGTTTTCGACGGCGACCATGGCACGACGTCCGTCGCCGGTCCGGACGTGCGTCAGGGTTTCGAACTCGCCAACTTCTACAACCCAATGCAAGGCTTGGTCTTCGATGCGGACCTCGCGACGACCACGGCGCGCTTCCTGACCGATCCGCTCAACCAGGGTACAGGCGTTCCCGAATCGCTCGCAGCCGTGATCTCGGCGGGCGCGACGGTCGATAAGCCGCACTACGCTGCGAGCTTGCGGATGCGCTATTTCGGTCCGCGGCAACTCGACAACGCTGGAGACGCGAAGTCGCCGCCGTCGATGGTCTTCAGCACGCAGTTGACCGCGAAGTTACCGCATCGGATGTTCGCCACGCTCAACGTCTTCAATCTGCTGAACTCGACCGCGCCCGACGTGACGTACTTTTACGCTTCTTGGACGAAGCACGATGCGGCCAATCCCGCCTATGCAAACGATCCGGCGATCAATCCGGCACTCGGCGGAACCGGCATCAACGACTTTCACTTCCATCCGTCGCAGGCGCGCACGGTCCGCGTCACGCTTTCAACGGGTCTGTAGCCGCTCCGAAGCGGCGCAGCCGCAGCGAATTCCCGACGACGAAGAGGCTCGACGCGCCCATCGCCGCGGCGGCGAAGATCGGCTGGACGACGCCGAAGACGGCGAGCGGCACGAGCACGACGTTGTAGGCGAACGCCCAGAAGAGGTTCGCGCGGATCGTGCCGGCGGTCGCCCGGGCGAGCTCAAGGGCGACCGCGACCGCGCGCGGATCGCCCGAGAGGATCGCCGCGCCCGCCGTCTCGACGGCGACCTCGCTGCCGCCGCCCATGGCGAGTCCGACGTCCGCGGTCGCGAGCGCCGGCGCGTCGTTGATGCCGTCGCCGACGAAGGCGACGCGGCGACCCGCGTCTCGCAGCGCCGTCACGTAGGCCGCCTTGGATTCCGGGCTCGCCTCCGCCGACCACGCGTTCGCGCCGACGAGCGACGCGAGCGCGGCGACGGGTCCCGGCCGATCGCCGCTGAGGATGCTCGTTCGGATCCCGAGCGCGGCGACGGCGGCGACCGCGGCTGGCGCGGTCGGGCGCGCCGCGTCGGCGAGTTCGAGCGCGCCGATCCCGCGGCCGTCGCGCGCCGTGAAGACGACGGTCGCGGCGGGATCGAGCCGCGCGGCGAGCGCGTCGATGCCGGCGATCCCGGCAGCCGCGAGAAAGGCCGCGGTTCCCGCGAGCGCCGTCGCACCGGCGACCTCGCCGCGCAGGCCGCCGCCCCGCGTCGCCGCGACGTCCATCGCTTCGGCGAGCGCGAGGCCGCGCCGCTCGGCGGCGCGCACGATCGCGCTCGCCAACGGATGCGCCGAGCGCCGTTCCAGCGCCGCTGCCGTCGCGATGACGTCGTCGTCCAACATCCCCGGCGCCACGAGGACGCGGACGACCTCGGGCCGGCCGGCCGTCAGCGTCCCGGTCTTGTCGAAAACGACCTCGTCGACGCGCGCGAGCCGCTCGAGCGCGACGGCGTCTTTGAAGAGCAGGCCGCGCCGAGCGCCCGCGCCGACGCCGACGATCGTCGCCATCGGCGTCGCGAGCCCGAGCGCGCATGGGCACGCGACGACGAGCACCGCGACCGCCGTGACAAGCGCCCGCGGCCAGGGATGGCCGGTCGCGAGCCAGCCCGCGAACGTCAGCGCCGCGATCGCGACGATGACGGGCACGAAGATGCCCGCGACGCGGTCGGCGAGGCGCTGAACGGGCGGCGTCGAGCCCTGCGCGGCGCGGACGATGCCGACGATGCGCGCGAGCGCCGTGCCGCGGCCGACCCCCGTCGCGCGCAGGTCGAAGGCGCCGTCGCCGTTGAGCGTCCCGGCGCTCACGGCGTCGCCCGGGCCGACCTCCCGCGGGATCGGCTCACCCGTGAGCGCCGCGACGTCGATCGCACTCGCCCCGGCGAGGACGATGCCGTCGACGCCGATCCGGTCGCCCGCGACGATCGCGATGACGTCCCCGCGCCGCACGTCCCGCAACGGCACCTCGTGCAGCGAGCCGTCCGCCTCGCGGCGGCGTGCGGTCGCGGGCCGGAGATCGAGCAGCGCGCGCAGTGCTCCCGACGTGCGACCCCGCGCCGCGACCTCGAGATACTTGCCGAGCGTGATGAGAGCGACGATCGCCGCCGCCGTCTCCGCGTAGCCCGGCACCCCCGCCGCCGCCGCGTAGACGGAATACAGATACGCCGCGCTCGAGCCGAGCGACACGAGCGTGTCCATGTTCGAGTTGCCGCGCCGCAGCGCCGCGAGCGCGCCGCGATGGAATGGCCAGCCCGCGTAACCCCACGCGGGCAGCGCGAGGGCGAGCGCGACCCAGGGCTGGCCCGCGAAGCCCGGCGCCATGCCGACGCCGACGACCGCGAGCGTGCTGACGATCGCAACGACGAGCCGGACGCGCGAACGGCGCTCGGCCGCGGCGCGCCGCGCAGCGTCGTCGTTACCGGTATCGTCGGCATCGAGATCGACCTCGAGCGCGCCGTAGCCCGCGTGCTCGATCGCCGCGACGAAGGCGGCCGGGCCGCCGCCCGGACCGTAGTGGATCGTCGCCCGCTCGGTCGCGAGATTGACCGTCGCCTCCGCGACGCCGGGGACTTTCCGAAGTGCCCGGCCGACGTGGGCGACGCACGACGCGCACGTCATGCCGGTTACGACGAGCTCGGTCTCGAGCAGCGCGGGCAAGAGGGTTTCGGAGGCGCTCACGCGAGGGCGTAGCCTGCTTCTTCGAGCGCGGCGCCGGTGAGGGCGGGATCGAGCGCGGCTTCCGAATCGATCGTCGCTAGGCCGGACTCGAGATCGATCTGCACTTTCGTGACGCCCGGGAGTTCGGCGAGCGCCTCGCCGACGTGGCGCACGCAATTGTCGCAGGTCATGCCGGAGACGTTGAGCTGGGTTGTCATGCTGCGAACGAACCCGCCGCGCTGCCGCGAGTTCCAGCGCGGCGCCCGGTCAGAAGTCGGAGGCCGGGGGGTCGGTGCACGTGCCCTCGACGAGCCCATCGCCGAGCACGACGCGCAGCGGCGTCCCGGGCCCAACGTGCAGCTCGTGGCCGCGATGGAGCGCGTTGTAGCCGCTCACGGCGATGCCGACGAACGGGAAGATGCCGGCAGCGTCGGGGGCGTTGCCCGTCTCGCCCGTCGCGAAGCCGTCGGCGAGATTGGGATCGGCCATCGCCGGCAGATGCCGTCCGTCGTCGAGTTGCAAGAAGCGCGGCTCCCAGGTCAGGCGGCCGGGCTTGCCGCTTGCGCCCGCATGCTCGGCGAGCGCGATGATCCCGTAGCCGATGGTGCCCTTCGGGATCGGCGGGATGTCGCCGTCGGGCGGGACGTCCGTGAGCGTGCGAAAGAGAAATCCGTCGCCCGCCCGGGTCGTTCGCGTATCGAGCGTCGAGGCGAGCTCGGTGTCGACGGCGACGCAGCGCGGCAGCGGGTGCTCGGAGATTGCCCCCGCGGGCGCCGGGCCGGCGGCGATCGCGCTCGCGACGAACGCGGCGAGGGTGACCGCCCGCCTCACGCTCGCGCGCGGATCGCGTCGACGGCGGTGAAGAACGTCGCGATCTCGGCATCGGTCGTGTAAAAATGCGGGCTCACGCGGATGCCGCAGCCGGGCCGGTAATCCACGAAGATCCGGCGCGAGACGAGCTCCTCGGTCGCCTCGCGAGCGCCGGGGAAGTCCATCCCGATCCAGCCCGTGCGCCGCGCGGGATCCAGCGGTGTCGGCACGTCAAAGCCGCGTTCGAGCGCACCCTCGGCGAGCAGCGTGGTGAGCCGCACGTTGTGCTCGCGAATCGCGGGGACGCCGACGTCGAGGATCGCATCGTGGCCCGCGCGCGCCGCGACGTATCCCGGGATCGTCGGTGTGCCCGTCGTGAAGCGGTGGGTGCCGCCCGCGTGCCGGATCGGCGCGGGCTCGAACGCGAACGGCTCGGCGTGGCCCATCCAGCCGGTCACGGCCGGCATCAGCTGTTCGCGGACGCCCGGCCGCACGAAGACGAACCCGCAGCCGGGCCCGCCGCAGAGCCACTTGTGACTGCCGCCGACGATGCAATCGACGCCGAGGGCCACGGCGTCGATCGGCACGATGCCCGTCGTCTGGTACGCATCGAGGACGAAGAGCGCGCCCGTTTCGCGCGCCCGCGCGGCGATTGCCGCGGCATCGATCGTCGCGCCGGACTGGTAGGCCGCGTGCGAGAGCACGACCATCGCCGTGCGCTCGGTGATCGCCGCGAGCAGGCGCTCCGTCGGCACGCCGCGGCCGTCATCGGAGGGGACGACGACGACGCGCGCGCCGTGGCGCTGCCAGGCATCGAGCACGTACGTGACGCTCGGGAATTGCAGCGACTCGACAACGATCTCGCGGCGGTCAGCCGGATAGTTTAGCGATGAAGCGATTGCGGCAATCGCGAGCGAGACGTTGGGGACGAGCGAGACCGTATCAGGAGGCGCGCCGACGATGCGGCCGATACCGTCGGCGATCTCGGTGAGCGCGGGATACCAGGCGTGCCAGGCCTCGGGTCCGTCGTGCGCCCATGCCTCCCAGTAGGCGGCGAGCGCCTCGCGCGCGCCGACGGGCGGCGCGCCCATCGAGTGCGAGACGAGATACGTGGCGGTCGCGAGGGTCGGGAATCGGTCGCGGAGGCGCGGCGCGGTGCTCGTTATCATCTCGGTATTCCATACGACGGCGTCACCATCGCGACCGTCCGGCAGCGGAAATGACTTTTATCGATGCTTGGTCTATCTGAGGCCCATGACGAGACGCCGAATCGACGCTCGCGTCGAATTAGAGTTCCTACGCGCGACTGAGGCGGCCGCAATCGTCTCCGGAAAATTGGTGGGTCGCGGCGATAAGATCGGCGTCGACCAGGCCGCCGTCGACGCGATGCGCCGCGTGCTCGGTGAAGTGGACATCGACGGGACCGTCGTGATCGGCGAGGGCGAAAAGGACGAGGCGCCGATGCTCTACATCGGGGAGGAAGTCGGTACGAAGGACGGCCCGAAGGTCGATATCGCCGTTGACCCGATCGACGGGACGACGCTCGCGTCGATCGGGGGCCCGGGCGCCATCGCCGTCGTCGCGGCGGCCGAGCGGCACTCGCTCTTCGATACGCACGTCCCGTACATGGATAAGATCATCGTCGGCGCGGCGGCGCGCGGCGTCATCTCGATCGAGCTCTCGGTCGAAGAGAACGTGCGCGCGGTCGCCCAGGCGCTCGGCCGGCCGGTCACCGAGATCACCGTCGCGCTGCTCGACCGTCCTCGCAACGCCGAGAAGGTGCGGGCGTTACGGGAGATCGGCGCGCGCGTGCGGCTCTTCGGCGACGGCGATATCGCCAACGGGATCATCGCGGCGCTCGAGGAGCGCGGTCGGCTCGACATGATGATGGGGATCGGCGGCGCGACCGAGGGCGTCGTGACGGCTTGCGCGGTCAAGGCGCTCCATGGCGACATGCAGGCGCGCCTGTGGCTGCGGCCGGGCGACGACGAGATCGCGAAGGCCGAGGGGATCGATCCCGGCCGCGCGCTGGGCCTCGACGACCTCTGCAAGTCCGATCTCGCCATGCTCGTGGCGACGGGCGTCACGGACGGCGAGCTGCTCCAGGGCGTCACCTACGCCCGCGGAAGCGCGTACACGCAGTCGATCATCATCTCGTCGCTCACCGATACGATGCGCATGGTCGATGGCAAGCATAATTACGTATCGTTTGCCGCACTCGCGGATACCGATACGAACGGCCGCAGTAGCGGCGACTCGCTGAAGGAGAACGTAACCGCATGAGCAGCCAACTCGCCTCGGTCGCCAAGCAGATGGTCGCGCCGGGCAAGGGCGTCCTTGCCGCCGACGAAAGCACGGGCACGGCGAACAAGCGCTTCGCCGCGATCGGCGTCCCCGAGACCGAGGAGATGCGCCGCGATTACCGCGACATGCTCTTCACGGCGCCCGGCTTCAGCTCGATGTTCAGCGGCGTCATCCTCTATGACGAGACGATCCGCCAGAACGGTCGCTCCGGCAAATCGATGGTCGACATCCTGCTCGGCGACGGCGTGATGCCGGGCATCAAGCTCGATACGGGCGCCATGCCGCTCGGGCTCGCCAAGCCCGACGAGAAGGTCACCGAGGGCCTCGACGGCCTCGCAAAGCGCGTCGATGAGTACGTCAAGCTCGGCGCCACGTTCGCCAAGTGGCGCGCCGTCATCACGATCGACGCCGCGCACGGCATGCCGACCGAAAATTGCCTGCATGCCAACGCCCACGCGCTCGCCCGCTACGCGGCGATCTGCCAGGCGGGCGGCCTCGTGCCGATCGTCGAGCCCGAGGTGCTCTCCGACGGCGCGCACGCCGAGCAGTCGCTCGAGCTCAGCTACGACGTGACGAGCCGCGCGCTCCGGGCCGTCTTCGAGGAGCTCGCGCTCGCGAACGTCGACTTCAAGGAGATGATCCTCAAGCCGAGCATGATCGTGCCCGGTCAAAAGGCTGCGAAGAAGGCGAGCGTTCGCGAAGTCGCCGAGAACACGGTCGACGTGTTGCTCAACTGCGTGCCGGCCTCGGTCGCGGGCATCGCGTTCCTCTCGGGCGGCCAAGAAGACGAAGCTGCGACGGCGCATCTCAACGAGATCAACGTGATCGCCAAGGAGCGCAGCGCCCCGTGGCCGCTCACGTTCTCGTACGGTCGCGCGTTGCAGCATGCGGCGATGCACATCTGGATGGGCGATAACAGCAAGGTCGGCGCGGCGCATGCGGCGCTCGTGCACCGCGGTACGATGAACTCGTTCGCGTCGCTCGGGCAGTGGTCGCCGGCGAAAGAAAAACAAAAGGAGCCGGCGCTTCGTCGGTAACCGCTCGCTTCTGAATCGTCGTCGGGGGCGACGCGCGGGACCACCTCACGAGGATGATAAGAGGTGGTCCCGCGCATCGCTCCCGACGACTCGTGGCGCTCGGGAGTACCTGCTGCGCTGGGGCGACATGGAGTCTGGGCTGCGTCGCGAGACGCGGCCCTTTTCATGACCCGTCGACAAGGGTCGAACGGCTTGGACCCGGTAGCGACACGGATGCGGCATCGTTACGAATTTGCGCTCCACGTCGTCGCAGACGAGCACGTCGGCGGGACGGCGGATGCGCAGCTCGCATTGCTGGGCGCGCAAGGCTGGGAGATTCGCGGCGTGACGTCGCGCGGGACCGGCGTCGTGGTGGCGCTGCAGCGGCCGCTCGACGAGGATGCGCCGCTGCCGGATCACGACTCGCTCGCGGAGGCGCTGGCCGAGCCGCTCGCGGCACCGACCGAACGCGAGCTCGAGGCGACCAACGGCCGCGAGCACGGAGCGCGCGAGCCGGCGCTCGAGTGATCGACGCGCGGATCGCCGCGCTGCTCGACCGCCTCGCGGGCGCAATCGTCGAGTATCCCGCGCATGCGGTATCGCGCGTTCCGGCGTTCGCACTCGGGACGGCCTTCTTTCCGGTGGGCGCGGGGCTCGTGGATCCGGCGGGTCCGTTGCCCGACGACGCGATCATGATCGTCGCCCACGTCTTCGATGCGCCGTCGGTTGCGTACGTGTTCGGCGAGGGCGGCGGGAGCGAGCGGATCGCTGGGAACCGGACGTGGCGCGGTCTGCTCGCGTTGCTCGAACGCGCGGACGTCGATCCGCGGCGTTGCTTTCTGACGAACGCGTACATGGGCGCGAAGGTCGGTGCGCCGTGCGGGCCGGTTCGCGGCGGTCGAGCGTATCGTGCGGCGTGCGAGGCGTTTCTCGGCGAGCAGGTTCGCGTCGTGCGGCCGCGCGTCGTCGCAACGCTCGGGCGGCCGGCCGCGCTTGCGCTGCGCGCGGCGAGCGCGGATCTCACGCGGCGGTGGGCAGGCGTCGCGCGGCTCGCCGATCTCGATTGCGAGCCCGCGCGGATGTTCCAACGCGACGTCGCGTTCGCCGACGTCGTCGTGCCGCGCGTCGTTGCGCTCGGCCATACGTGCTCGTGGACCAGCCGGCGCCTCTACGCCGGCGAGCTCGGCGCGAAAGCGGACGCGGCGTTGCTGCACGACGCGGCCGCCGACGTCACGCCGTCGGCGACGCGGCACTCTCCGTCGTGATTCCGAGCTCCTTGAGGAGCTTTGGGATCTTTCCGCGCAGCGTGAAGAAGCCGCGCGTCCCATGCGGATAGGCGAGCGCGTCGAAGTTCCGGCCGATCTCGCGTAGCGCGATGTCGTCGTCGGCGAGGCGCGTGCGAATCGCCTCGAGCGCGTCGTGGACGGGCCCCACGGGCGCGAACGGCGTCGCGATCGTCGTTACGTCCGCCGCGTGCGCGCGCTGGACCAGCGTTCGCACGACGGCATCGAGATCCGAGGCGTCGAGGATAACGGCCGCGTCGCCGCGCGGTGCGCGGCCGACGCCGTCGACGACCGCCGATCGCGCGAAGTCATAGGCACCGGCGGCGAGGCCGGCCGGCGAGCGTCCGTTCGCAGCGACGAGTCCGATCGTCGAGCGGACGTCGGCATCGTCGAGCGGTAGCGACTCGACGGAGACATCGTCCTCGTGCAGCAGCAGGATCATGGGGCCGGTGACCGGGTCGAGCGGGACGACAGCGGTGCGCTCGACGGGATAGTCCGGGCCCTCGAGCGCGGGAGCGCGCGTCGCGAGCACTCCCGCGGGGTCGAAGCGGCCCTCGGTGTAGCGTTCGATGTTGCCCGGCCGCGCGAGATAGGTCTTGCCGCGTGTGTGGAACCCGCCGACCCAGCGCCAAGACAGCGTGTTCGAGGCGGGGTCGCCGCACAGGAGGTGCCGCATGAAGAAGTCGGCGCCGAGTTCCCACGGGAGCTTCAACGTAAAGATCCAGAGGCTCGCGAACCACATGCGCGCGTGATTGTGAATGTAGCCCGTCTGGGCGAGCTCGCGCGCCCACGCATCGAACGGGGCGATCCCCGTCTCGCCCGCTTCCGCCGCGGCGAGCGCTTTCCGACGGGCGGGAACCGCATCGATCTCCGCGCGTCGCTCGTCGATCGACGCGAGATAATCGTGCCACACCGCCGGCCGTGCTTCGAGCCAGCCCTTCCAGTACGTACGCCAGAAAACTTCGCTGATGAACTTATCGGCGGCCGAGGTCGAGTGGGCGGCGAGCACCGCGCGGAGGATCTCCGGTTCGGTGACGAGGCGGGCGCGAACGTACGGCGAGAGTCGCGAGACGTTCTCGTGATGCCCCGGCCCGAGATCGAAGTTCCGCTTGGCCGCGTACTCGCGGCCGGCGTGCGGCACGAACGCCGCCAAGCGACGGAGCGCCTCGTCGCGAGTCGGCGGCCAGGGGGCGAGCTCGGGCGCGGTGGCGGCGGTCATCCCGGGTTTGTACCCGTGCGAGGCGAGCCAGCGCCGCTCGCGAAGGGGCGACGCAATGGATGGCTGCGCGGACGTCTGCGATTGTCCGGAGGATCGTTGAATCGTCGACTGCCGGGTCTGTAGGCCGGGATCAGCGCGTGCGTGTCCGCCCGCTCGAGACGAAGTGGAGGAAGGTCAGGGCGAGCGACGCGATGAGGGCCACGGCCGCGATGCGATGCGTTCCCACGTCGATTGACTGCGCGTCGGCATCAACGTCGGGCGCCGAGTTGGCCATGCTCACGAGCTCGCCCGAGCCTCCGTCGTGCGGTACTGCGAGCGGATACTTCGGCCTGGCGGTTGCTCCACTGGGGAGTGCGAGCCGTTCGATCTTCGCGCTCCCGCGCGCAGTCGGCGCGCTCACGGGCGGCTCTGCCTCCTCGTCGCCCGCCTTTGCGTAGGATTCGGCCATCTCGAGGACCTTCGACCACTCGGGATGCTCGCGAATGTCGCCGTGGGTTCGCGCGAGCGCCTTCCCGCCGTAGAAGAAGATGAGGTTCACGGCGACGAGGAGCACGGGGAAGATCCAAGGGTGGTGCGTCGCCCACGCCGCCACGGCCGTCATCATGCGTGGCCACTCGGCGTCGACGCCGACGGGCCGGCGACCGGCACGTGCACCTGGGATTCCATGATGAGAGTATCGGCCGCACGTCGGCGTTCAGCATGCCCGGGCCGGTGAGCCCGCGCACGGCGCAAGGCGGCGGTTCGGAGGCGTCGAATCGCGCCGGTCACGACCCCCATCGGGAGAGATGGCAGAGCGGTCGAATGCGGCGGTCTTGAAAACCGCAGAACCGGTGACGGTTCCGTGGGTTCGAATCCCACTCTCTCCTTGTTGCATAAGGGTTTTCGGCAGATTCTTCGTCGCTAGCTCGGCCTTCTCCGGAGCGCCTCGTGCCACATTCGTGCCACCAGCGGATGAGGTAGGTGATCCGAGTCCCAGACGGGGTGTTGACAATCGGATATACAATGTCTATCCGAACTCTCTGTCGGGGGAACTCTCATGACCGTCACCATCGCGCGCTGGGGCAACAGTCTCGGTGTCCGCATTCCTAAAAGCGTCTTGCAGACCGCTCATTTGAGCGAAGGCGACCGGGTCGACGTCGAGGGTCGGGATGGCGAAGTGCTCGTTAAGCGACGCGCCAACGTATCGTTACGAGAACTGTTGGATCAAATCACTTCGGATAATCTTCATGGTGAGCAATTTGCGGAGTTGGTCGGAAACGAGCGCTGGTAGCGAACCTTACGTTCCAGATCGCGGCGACATCATTTGGGTGTCGCTCGATCCGCAAGCGGGTCGTGAGCAGGCTGGTCGTCGGCCTGCTCTCGTGCTTACGCCTCGAGACTATAACGGCAAAACGTCGCTCGCTCTCATTTGCCCAATCACGAATCAGGCCAAGGGGTATCCATTCGAAGTTCCGATAGAGCCTGGCGGTCCGATCCACGGCATCATCCTTGCTGATCATGTCAAAAGCATGGACTGGCGCGTTCGCCAAGCCGAGTACGCGGGCTGCGTATCTGAATCGATCATGGGCGTGGTGTACGATCGTCTTTCTGCTTTGCTGGGTGGTTAGCGACGAGGATCCGATCGAGTTCGGTGACCGCTGCCGCCTGCCCGCCCTTCACCGCATCCGCGTAAACGTCGAGCGTAATCGACGGGCTAGCGTGCTGCAGGACTGAAGAAACGGTCCGGATGTCGACGCCTACGCGGAGCAGCCATGTCGCGACCGCGTGCCGCATCGCGTGCATCCCGACGACCGGGAGCCCGGCCCGCGTCGCGATCACACGAGCCGTCTTCGCGAGCCCGTCCGGATCCGGCATGACGACTTCAAGGCGCGGATGACGGCGCAACCGCGAATGCCGCCGCGTCCGCTTGGGAAGGACGCGCCGTAGCGTATTCGTATCTCGCGGGCATTATTTGATGTATCCTCTCAAATTTGAGAGATACGCGGGTGGATAAGCAGAGCGTGGCGTCCCCGTTGGGATCGGATACTGCGATAGCCGAACGCCGTCGTCTCACGGATCCCGCGTATCGTGCCGAACGGCAGCGGCGCGCTCCCTATGAGCGCATCGCTCGGCTCGTGATCATGCATCGTTTGACAGCTGGACTGACCCAGAAGGCCCTGGCAGAGAGGGTGGGGACCAGCCGCCCGCCTGGAGCGTGGTGACCACGCGCCTAGTGTCGAGACCCTGCATCGCCTCGCCGACAGCTTCGGAAAGGAGCTCGTCGTCGACTTCGTGGCACCGGGCCGACGTGCAACTGGCGGAAGCCGCGTCCGCCTAAGTCACAGCTTCACTCAGAGCGTGAGCCTTGTACTCGCGAACGAGGTTCATTACATACAGCGGCGCATCAGGCGAGAGCGTCCAGCCTGCGGGCCCGCGCCCTGCGAGTGAGTGCAGTTGCGCCCGCTCATTCGGCGGAAGAAGCTCGATCGCGGCGAGCACCTGCGTCCGTTCATCGGCCCAAGCTGCTCGTTCACGGGCGCGAGCAACCTCGGCTTGCCCGTCACGCTGCCGCTCTCGAGCCTCATCTCGATCGCGCCGGCAGACCCACACCACGTCCCGCCACCGCTGCGGCTCCTCAACAACCCCAATGACGTCAGCAGTACCACATATCTGGCACATCCCGCGCAACCAGCGGTTCCGGACAACCTCGGATCTGGCTGCGCAGCGCATGCATCGCTTCCACATCCGGATCTTTCGCTCCAATAGCCATAAAAGATTGACCCGACCATTCTTCTTTCCAGAACTTAAGCGCCGCCTCGGATTCGGCGACTCCTTCCATCTCAGGTTCAACCATGGCCAGGTCCGGAAATGTTCGAGCTCCAGCCTGGAAGCGACGATCGGGGTAGGGAGCGTCGTAAGCCGCCATCTCCTGATCGGTAAGCCTTGCCCCAGAGTCGCGCATCCATTGCCCCACGGGCAGATCATGCGTATTGCGGACCAGCGATCTCCACTCATAGTAATGCGGACCGAGCGGCTTGCCGTTGGGAAGCACTGTGTTCATCACAAGCAGTCTCTCCAACTTAGAACGGAAGCCGCGATCGACGGGCAACGTGAGCCCTAGCGTCCCTCCCCAATCCTGAACGACCAATGTGACATTTCGAAGCGCGACGTGCTCAACGAGACGCAGTAGGAACTCTCGATGAAAATGAAACGTATACGCGGCGTCCCGCACGGGCTTGTCGGAACGACCGAAGCCGAAGAAGTCGGTGCAACAATTCGCGCGCCACTTTCGAGCATCACGGGAATCATTTTGCGATAAAGATAGCTCCAGGCCGGTTCACCATGCAGACATAGAAATGTTCGTGCGGCGTCTCTCGGCCCTAGATCCAGATAGTGGGCTCGAAGCCCTTCGTAGCCGGCCAAAGAATCAACGTAATGAGGCTCGTACCGATAACCGGGAAGTTGTTGGAAGCGCGCGTCGGGAGTTCGTAGAGCTTCAATAGTGTTCACAAAGTCCTCCGCAGTGCTCTCGCAACGATTAGCTTATGCAGCTGGCGGCGACAGTAACGCCGCTCGCTCGAAGCTCTTTGACATCACCCGGATAGCAGTTGTCAGGGCGTCTTTTGGTAGCTTCACGAAGCCTATAATGGCATTTGGCGCATATCGGTGAATCGAATTGATAATGCGCTCAAAAGTCTCGAGGTTTGCCGGTGCTAGGATGCCTCCCCCAATGAGAACGCAATCGTACGTCGTGCGTGCGAGCTGCGCTATGACGGGCGCAGCAGACCCATCGACTTGAATTTTGCAGTTGTCCAGGTGGTCATCTTGATCGGCAAATTGCTTTTGCGAATCCGCCACGGAAGCCATAAGCTTTTCGGCGGTATTTAGCGTCGGGTCAGTTACGGCGGAAAAGTCTATGGCGCTGGGGTCAAGGCCAATGAGAAGGAACGTTTTCATAAATACACTTTCTAGCGACATCCCATTTAGGGACGCTCAGGAGTGTTGATTAAAACGTAATAACGGCTTTTCCGCTCAAGCGTTTCCCCTGCTCCAGAGACGTAAGCAGCGCGGGGGCCTCAGCCAGCGGGATGGTTTGCGCAATGGGAATCGTTAGCTTACCAGCTGCCGCGAGATCGATTACATGTTGAAGATTGTTCGCCTTTACGTCTGCGAAGACGACCTTCCGGGACCGAGACATAAGTGACTTTAAGAACTTCGGCTGTGTTGGAACGATGTCAACAATAACTCCGCCACGTTTGATCAACCGATCCCCTTCTTTCACAGTCAGGCTACCGTTGGCGTCGAACACAACATCGAAGGAGCCGTTCATTGAAGTCGGTAGCGGCTTCGTATAATCTAATGCGAGACTTAGCCCGAGCGACTGCGCTTGTATGATGGATTGTGGTCCCACTCGACCGACCACTTCTGCACCGATCTCGCGGGCGATTTCAATGGCGGCCTTGCCGACCGCCCCCGTCGCGCCGTTGATAAATAATCTTTGGCCACGCTGTAAGTGAGCGATTTTCACCAGCACCTGCCAGGCGGTAGTGCCAGCAATTGGAAGGCTCGCTGCCTCAGAGAATGGCAGACTGTCGGGTTTCTTCACCAGCAGATTTCGTTTGGTGATCAGCCGAGACGCGAACGCGCCGGATTTCTTCATGGGCACCGTTCCCACCACGGCATCGCCTGACTTGAGGTCCGAAACCTTCGAGCCTACGGCCTCAACGGTCCCAGCGAAGTCGGTGCCCATCGCCCGTGGGAACTTTGATCCGGTCAACATCTTCATGTCCCCGCTGCGAATCTTCCAGTCCATTGGGTTAATCGAGGCCGCCGCGACGCGCACAACCACCTCATCTGCCTCCGGTCCTGGAAGTGAGAAGACGCGAACGCGCACGAGTTCGGGACCACCATAGCGGTCGTATTCAAGTCTTTCCATGATTTCTCCAATGCGCCGTCGGTGCTCTGCGTTGGTCGAATCGGCACTGCCCTTTGGCGTGAGTATGAGAATGAAGTCTGATGTATACGTTCCATGTTCTCGTTGCGACGTGCTCACCAATCTCCACTTCGGAGTACCTGCCGTTTGCTGAAACGATGGTTACGCACTCAGATGAGCCGGCAGCCATGCTCCGTGAAATCCGCCCGGGACGCGTTGCGGGAGTTGCACAGTCGCGATGCGCGTGAGGTCGCGCGCGTCGACGATGACGAAGTCGCTTCCGTCGCGCGTCTGATCGTAGACAAAGCCGAGTAGCCATCCGTCGTCCTCTGCCTTCGCGTCGGCAGCCGCGACGAACACAAACTCCCCGGCAATCTGACTGTCTCCGCAATCAAAGCTCGAGCTTTGGTTGGTCGCGAAGTCGTGCTTTACGATGCCGCTGCGAGCCCGTCCAAGATCGGCGAGGAGGTATCCGTAGCGATACGACAACCCCGTCCGCGACTCGTCGATTCGCGGAAACTCGACCGACGCGTCGTCGAGCGACTGTTCACGCACCTCGCCATTTGCGAGGTTCAACGTCCAACGATGCAGCTTGGCTGCGCCGAAGTCATTGGAATTGTCGCGCCAAAGTTCTTTATAACGCGCCGCATCGAGCACGATCCGGTTGCCGTCCTCGAACGCGTTGACGATGTGGAACACGTAGCACGATTGGATCTCAAACCACCTGACGGCCTGATCGCCCACGCGGTTCATGATCCCGAGGCGGGCGCCGTAGTCGTCGCTCCAACGATACGGCATCGTTCCCTGCATCGCTCGCTGCGTATCAAAGATGACCGGAAGATCCATGAAGATCACGTGGTTCTTAGTGATTGCAAAATCGTGCATCATCGTGCGTCCAGGAACTTCGATAATTTGCGAGTGGACAAGCTCGCCGGCGCGGTCGACGCGATGGTATGCCAGCGCTGGCAGCTGCGGCATCGCGGAATAGCCAAAGAAGTGCAACTCGCCCGTGACGGGACAACGCTTCGGATGCGCCGTCATCGCGGTATGTAAGCGACCGTCGAAATCGTACGCACCGATCGTCTCGAGTTGCGCCGTAATTTCGCACGGAAACGACGATTCCACGAGCGCAAAAATCCGCCCGGCGTGCTCAACCACGCTCGTGTTCGCGCTTCCGGCGCGCAAGTCGACGCGCCGGTCCGCTCCGATCACGGGCCTGCCCGTCTCGAACGTATTCGTCCGCACCCAACGGTTCGCGTAGCGCTGCGCTCGACCGTCCGAGAGACGAATGCCGTGAAGCATGCCGTCGCCCATAAACCAGTGAGCTGAAGCGTCGCTGCGCGGGTTAGGACCGTTCCGCACATACGAGCCGCTAAGCTCCGGCGGGATTTTACCCGTGACGGTCAGATCGTCCGATTCGATCTCCCGCATAAGCGACTCGTGGTAGCGAGGAATGTCGAGTGCAAGCGTGTTGATGGCAACCTCCAACTGACGGCGGAGCCGTCCAAATGGGACAAAAAACGTAGCGGTCCGTTCAGTTTGAAATACCACGGTCCGTCGAGATCAGAAATAAATGCAGCCCATTTGAGTGCCATCCCAGCCGTCCGGAGTTAATGCGCTCGACGTCGGGTTGTCGACCGGGAATGAAAGTTTGCGAACAATAGCGGACCCGATGAAGCCGGCACCCGAACGAAAACACGCATTCCAAAATCCATCCCTCTATCGTTTCAAAGCCGCGTCTGCGGCCGTTCACGACCACTATAGGTGATTGAAGAAAGACGAACAATCCTGTAGAGTCCATAGTATTGTCGCAATCGTCCAGGAGAACCCCATGGACCCGCTCTCAGATATCCTGTCACTGTTGAAACCGCGCAGTTACATGTACGGCGGCTTCGATGCCGGTGGGAGCTGGTCAATCCGTTTCCCCGCGCACGAAGGCATCAAGTGCTACGCCGTGGTCTCGGGCCAATGCTGGCTGTCCGTCGATGGGGTTCCGGACGCCGTGCGGCTCGAGACGGGAGACTGCTTTTTGCTGCCGCTTGGACGCGCTTTTCGAATCGCAAGCGATCTCACGCTGACCGCGACAGACTTTAAGTCAATCATTGCGGGGCCACTTCAAGGTGGCGTCTTTACCTACAACGGCGGCGGAGATTGCTTTGGAGTGGGCGGACAATTCGCCCTCGGCGGCGACCACGCCGACATGCTGCTGAGCATACTGCCGCCCATCGTGCATATTCGGAAAGAATCGGACCGAGCCGAGTTGCGCGGATTGCTTGAGCGAATGATGGCAGAGCTGCGGGAGCCGAAGCCGGGCGGCTCTCTCGTTGCACAACACCTTGCCTCGATGATGTTAATTCAAGCCTTGCGTCTGCATCTTGCGGAAGGGCCGCGAGGCGGCGTTGGGTGGCTCTTCGCTCTGGCTGACAAAGAGATGAGCGTGGCGATCGAACTCATGCACGATGATCCGGCGCGGCGTTGGACGTTACAGGAGCTCGCAAAAAACGTCGGTATGTCGCGGTCAGGCTTTGCTCTGAAATTCAAAGCAACGGTTGGAACGTCACCCATCGAATATTTGACCCGATGGCGGATGCTGTTGGCCGGCGACAAGCTTACCAATTCCGGCGATCCGATTTCCGCTATTGCTGCTTTGCTTGGGTACGAATCCGAGAGTGCTTTCAGCGCAGCCTTTAAGCGGACCATGAACTGTTCCCCAAGGCAATATAGCCGTGGCCGGAACTCGGCTGCCGCTTAACAATTGCGATCGGGGAGCTGCGTAAATGGGTTTCGAATTCGGGGCGCATTGATATCGCCGTATCGTGACGGCGCAGCAAGCGGTATACGGAGTGCGATGCTTCGGGACGACGAACCAAGGGGCGGATCTTACCGCGATGGGCATGGCTACCGTGATGTCTCACGAAACGGACCTTTTCATAATGATGGGCGCTCTACCCGCGAATAGAGCGGTGGCCTGTCACAGCGACCATATAGCTCCGGCAAAGCAACACCAGATTGTCCCGCAGCTTCGGGATCATTGCAGCCGACGCGCCCGACCTAGGAAAGATGCCGTCGCACCGCCCATCGCTGCGAACATCAGCTCAATGGCGAATTTGTCAGGTGGAAACGCGATGTCAGGCGCCGTCTTGATCATTGCCGCCAGCGCCTTCCGCGAACGCTCGACCGATCGTTTGACGATCGCGGGACCACCTATGTCCGCCGAGATTTGATAAAGCGCCGTTGAAATGTTGATCCGCATCGTCTTGGCGTCTACGTAGCGCTGCACCACATCGCTCACCATTGCCAAGAGCGGCTTGCCGCGCGCATCGTTGCAGGCCATCTCGACTGCCTCGGACACCTTGACCATATGATTATCCAGCAAGGCAAACAGCAGCGATTGCTTGTTCGGATAATACTGATAGAGCGTTCCTACGGAGACGCCAGCCCGTTCGGCCACCCTGGTTGTCGTCAAATGGTCGAGACCAACCGTCAGCAAAACCTGAATAGTTGCCTCGGTGATCGCCTCGACCGTTGCCGCCGATCGCTCCTGAATCGGCGTCTTTCTTGGCTGATACGCTAGTGCGGGTGCGGCGTTCATAATGCGAATTCCCAAAGTGAACGATTCTTCATATAATGATTGCAGATCGAGGAACGGCTTTCAAGAGAAAGTCGAACAATTCTTGAGTGGCCATAAGATGGGCGTCTGCCCATAGGCGAACTAACAAGTCTGGAGCTATCATGCCAACCGTTGAAGAACGTATTCAGAAGCTAGAAGATGAAGCAGCGATTCGCGAGCTTGCTGCTGCGTTCGCCGATGCAACCAGCAGAGGCGATAAAGCCGACTTTACATCAAGTTGGAAAAAGGACGGCGTCTTCACAATTGGAGCTCCGCTCGCGAACGTCTGCAACGGTGTTGAAGAGATCACGGCCTTCATATCCAAGTTGCGGGACGACAAGGAGTTCTTTGTGCAGTTTGTGCACTCCGGTCTGGTCGACGTGAAAGGACATCATGCGACGGCCCGGTGGCTTGTTGAAGAAGTTGGAAAAGGCGGCGACAAGTATTACCACAACTATGGTTTCTTTGCTGACTCGATAGAGAAAGTCGATGGCAAGTGGCTCTTCGCGGAGCGGTCTTTCCATTATGTGTACTTGGATTTTTCGTCATTTACCGGGAGCACGTATTCGCTTCCTAATCCGCTGCCAAGCCGCTAACAAATTCGGAGTGGCGAACACATGATCGTCGTTACAACGCCTACCGGAAACATCGGATCAAAGGTGGTCTCTCACCTTCTAGTGGCTGACGTGCCCGTGCGAGTCATCGCGCGTGACCCGTCTAAGCTTTCCGCAACGGTTCGGAAAAGAGTTGAGATCATTACCGGTTCGCTGGAGGATGAGGCCGTAATGGAAGAAGCCCTGAAGGGAGCAGAAAGCGTGTTCCTCGTTGTGCCTCCATCGTTAACAGACAACAACGATGAAGCGTACTACTTGCGGTTTACTCGACCTGCACTTAAGGCAATCAAGAGCCAGGGTGTCAAACGCGTCGTGGATGTATCCGTGCTTGGACGCGGCTCAGAACTTTCCAAGAAAGCCGGCCCCGTTACAGCGTCTGTGGCCAAGGATGTTGAGATCGAGGAGAGTGGGGTCGATTACCGTGCCTTGTGGTGCCCCGCGCTCATGGAGAATATGCTTAGTGCGTGCAGAGTATCAAACACCAAGGGGTGTTCTCTTCGCCCAGCCATCCGGACATCAAGATGCCCCAGGTTGCGACCAAAGATATTGCTTCGATGGGCGCTAAGTTTTTGCTAGATAAGAGTTGGACGGGACAAGGCGGTAGTGCTGTGCTCGGACCAGCGGATCTTTCGTTCACCGACATGGCAACAATTATGTCGGACGCACTTGGAAAGACGGTCCGCTTTGAGCAGGTATCCGGAGACGTCTATAAGGCTCAGCTGATACAGTACGGTGCGAACGAGATCTTTGCACAAGGCATCGTAGACATGCTGATTGCTAAAGACAACGGTCTGGACAACGCCGAACAGCGCACGGCTCAGAATACGACCCCGACCAGTTTCCGCCAGTGGTGCGAGGAAATGCTCAAACCCGCGGTGCTCGCCGTGGAGCCGACATGAGCCATGTTGCCTGGACGCATAGCGTCGATACGTGTACTTTGACCGGACGTTGCAAATGATTGAGCGCGCGAATGGCACGATGGCCAGAGCCGATAAGGGGCCGGTGAAACAGCCGCCTACGCTCAATGGCGCTCCGGGAAAAGTTGCCGATACCGTCTCCGGTTGGCCTCGCATAATCGCGACGGTTCACTGGGACCTACTTCACCCGTCGCAGGTCGATGGCATCGATTTCTACGTCGGCGATGAAGAGCTCGGGCACATCTACCTTGACGGTTCGGTCCATTTAGCAACGACTCCACGTCTCGGCGCAACTTTGGTGTCCGATGGGCTCGCTCAGCCGTTTCCGTATGTGCACGGCTGGGTGCAAGCGCAGATAGCAAGTATTGGTCCGGATGCGGCAGTCGCGCTCTTCCGGCGCAACTACGACCGGCTATCGGGCGAAAGCTAGCGGCGTGTCGACGAGCACCACATCTGGAGACAAATGAGAGCGCAAGAAGCCAGCCTTGTGCAATGGGAGCTCGCCGAAGTAACGAGCTCTCATCTTGACGAGCCCCTCTCCGTCGTTGCCGCGAAAAACGTGCCCTACCTCCCTGACAGCAACCGCCTTCAAAACCTCAACCTCTATCTGCCCAACACGCCAGAAACGTTGGCTTTGGTCGGGACCCAAGCCAGATCCCTTCCGCACCCAAGCTCGCAGTCTTGGCCCCCTCAATATCACGCACATATCCACGGCGGTGCATGGCGCGACCCTCAACTCACCGCCACGTCAATTGAACCCACAGTCGCACACGCGTTCTCCGCCACTGACGTGCCTTTTCCAATCGTCGCAATCGCGTCGATCAACTACACGGTCTCTCAGTTCCCCACGCGTCCGACCCTGTCTTATGACGCCATCAAGGACAACCATTCGGACCCCGCGCGCGAGGCCGTACACCCCCAACACGTGAGCGACGTTCTCCATGCGTTAGCCTTGCTGCGCTCATTCGGGTTCAGCGACCGGTCCTACATCCTCTCGGGCCATAGCTGCGGTGCGTGTCTTGCATTCCAGGCTATCCTCCAGCCCCCGCGCTACTAGGGGTAATCCCAACGTTCGTGTCACCAGCCGCCATTTGGTGGCTCAGGCTGACAGCGGAAGGCGCGTGCCCATGTCGAGCTCATAGCGGCCGTATGGATTGACGTGTCCCCAGATGAGCGGCGTGAGCGCCCGTCGATCAATGGCGGTCAATCGCTCGCGCCAATGGGGTCGCGCCAGAATCTGCTGCAGCATCAGCGTGTTGATGTAGACCATGCAGTTCTGCAGGAGGTGGAGCGCCAGCATACTTAGCTCATTATCTTCGCGCTCGTTGCTCGCAAGCTCGCCGTGTTTGCCGAAGAAGACGAAGTCATTGGCACCGTTCCATTGTTCGATGACATTGAGCCCCTCGTGGATCTCGCGCCGAAGTGCCGGCTCGTGCAGATACCGGCACAGGAAGACGGTCTTGACGACTTTACCGAGTTCGGTGAGCGCTTTGTAGGTAGGGTGCTGAACATTGCTGCGGGTGAAGCGCCGCAGGATTGCCTCCGAGTGCGCGGTGCCCAGGCGCAGCGCCGTTGCGTACTTGATCATTTCGTCGTACTGCTGGCGAATAAGGTCCCAATCGATGGGACGCGATAGGACGGGATTCAGGTGCTTATAGGCGCCCCACGTGCCGCCTTCCGGGCGATAGAGGCGCTGGACATGGATCGGCTTGAGTCGCGGCAGCAACTGGAATCCTAAGAGGCGACAGAATGCGAAGGCCACCTCGCTCTGTCCGTGGCTGTCGACGTATTGTCGGTCGATTTCCATCTCCGTGCAGTGGCGCAGGACGCCTTCGATCATCGCAGCGGCCTCGGACGACGCCGGCGATTTCAGCTGCGAATAGATGCACAGCGACTTACGCTCGACATGCCAATAGATCATGATCCCGGGGCCACCATAACGAAGATGCCACTGTGTCATTAGGTTCTGATCCCACGCGCCGAAGTGCTTGGAGTCAGCGGCGCAGGCGGCCGTCCCCTCACCCCAGATCGCCGAGTTACGCACTCGCAGGGTTGCATTCGTGACGATGCCGATCGCTGTGCGCAGCTGGTCTACCGTGATGTAGCGCCGCCGCGCGTAGACCAGGTCCTTGTACGTTGCGCCGTGCGCCGCTGGGTTCATGCGTTGCAAACCGGCATTCGTACCGATGCCATGCAAGCACAGTAGAAGACGCGGGCGCAAGGTCTCGCGATCGAGGATCTCGTGCGAGGTGGCGCTGCGTAGAACGTCGGTAAAATTCAACCGCAGGTCGGTTTCTTTGAGGATGTCGAGCAAGCTCGTCATCGGCCAGACCGAGCCAACCTCCGCCTTCAGCGCCGCGAGGTTCGCGGGTTCGGGCTGCGGCTCAAGCGGCGAGAGCGCGATCCAACCGCCGGCCTTGCTGGTAATCGCCACACTTGGATTCGCCGGCAGGTTGTCGTTTAGCGCCCGCAGCGTCGCGCGCATCTCGCTGCACAAGCCGTCGACAAAGATGTCGGCATCGCGAGGAAGCTGCAGCGCGGCGTAGTACGCGACGCGCTGCGACTCAAAGTCAGCCGGTAGATCTTCGTCCGGGTTGCGATAGCGATCGGCGCCCACGACCCAGATCTCCTTGCACCGCAGCCGCTCGCGCAGCGCCTCGAGGACGCAGATTTCATACGTGATGCGGTTGACGCGTAGCCGACCGTTGCCGTCTTCATCGACGACAGCCTCTCGCCAAAGACCGCGTACGAAGTCGAGTGGAACGTCTTCGTCAACGGGATATATCGGCAACTTAAACTCGGCGTAGCGGATGAGAAGCTCCAGCGCGCGGATCACCGGTCGGTGCAGGTCGTTGTTGGAGCGGAATTCGAGCGTTCGGAGCAGCTGCGGGACCATCTTGCGGTAGTGAAACTTATACGAATTGCGAATTAAAGCGCGCAATGTCGTTCGATAGCTCGGTCCGGTCGCTCTCCACTCTTTGACCAGCGCCCGCAGCGTCGATTTCGCTGACGATCGGAAATACGACATCGCGGACGATACCGTCGGGATGAGCGAGCGCCACATCGGCGACCTGAAAGAGCAGACTTTGTTTGCCGCTAACGCGCTTGAGATCCTCAAGCAGCTCGTGCTCGACGCGGCGCTCGGCTCGCGCGTTGATGCGGTGGATGGTTTCAACCAGCAGATCGACGAGGTTGTCCGTGACCGCACGCCCGCGCACGACGGCGAAAGCCGCAAGCCAGGTCAGACGAGCGCTTTTTGGGTGACGGCGCAGTTCGTGCGGTTCCTCGACGGCGACCCGCTTGCAGTAAACCTCGAGCTCGTGCAGAGGAATGCCAGCGAATAGGTCGTCTGGGAGTTCCAGCTCGCGCAGAACCTGAAGCTTTGCCATCTCCCTGCGCAGACTGTTGACACCCGGCCGCCCCGCATCGCTTCGCAACTGATTGATGAGGGCTCCTCGCGCTAATGTCGACGACGCTTCCGACGTGCCCGCCTCTAAAATGTCACCATTACGTCGGTGGTCGACAGAATCGGCGTCATCAATAGAAGTGCCCGGCTGCAAGAGCGCATCGAGGCGTGCGCGGCTCACCGAGGGGAGCCGTGTGAGGGTGGCGTTACACAGGCGCTCCTCATGCGCCCGGATCGCTGAACGAACGATCCGATCGATACGCTCTGCAGATGGAGGCTCGATGCGGCGGCCGCGGCACTCGGCTTCCAGCGCGGCGAACATATCATCGTGGCTGCGTGGGGCTATCACGACGATCTGATCGCGCAGCCATTCGGTCAGACGCTCTGCATCCTCGACCGTCGCCTCACCATACCCACACAGATTGCGGATCTCGGCGCGAGCGCGCTCTAACGTACGATCGCTCATTGCGCCAACGGCGCTAGGTTCGACGCCGAGCTGCTGCGCGACCTCAGTAATGAGCTCGGCCGTGATCGCGGACGTCGCCGATGGGAAACGGCCGTGGTTTTGAAAGAATTTCAGGAGCAACGCAAAGTCCAGGCGGTTTGCACTGCTTTTTGCGATGCTGAGATTGTGCTCTTCAGCGGACAATTTCCAAGCATCAAGATTGCCATCGCCCGTAGCATCCATCGAGCGCCACCCGTTCACAGCTAAGCAGAGTGCCGCCGATCGGATCAACGCTCCGGGAGTGGCCTTGTCCGCGTCCGGCAGTGGCAGGGAGCCATGCCCGAAGCCGCTTCAGAATGCCTTCGCTTAGGACTCCGAACGCAGCGCCGCTCGCCGGCTGACTTGATCCATCACCGCCGCGGACGGGTGCGAAGCCATCCACTTCGCACAGCGTTTGGACCACTCGGGCGACAGCGACGTAACGTCGGCGGTTGCCGCATCAGATGGCGGCTGGTGACACGAACGTTGGGATTACCCCTCGTACGCGAAGGGATTCATTCGACCGCTCCGCTCGGAGCCGCTCGGCGAATCGCTGCGACGATGTTCGTGTACGCGCCGCACCGGCAGATGTTGCCGCTCATCCACTCACGGATCTCTTCATCGGAGCCGCAGTGCCCCTCGGCGATGCAGGCGATGCCGCTGAGGATCTGACCGGGCGTGCAGTAGCCGCACTGAAAGGCGTCGTGTTCGATGAACGCGGCTTGGAGCAGATGGAGATCCTCGCCCGAGGCGAGCCCCTCGAATCTCCGCGTTCTGCTGCATGACGGCGAGCATCAGGCAGGCGTTGACGCCGACCGTCGACGAGCACCGTGCAGGCGCCGCAGTGGCCGAGCCCGCAGCCCTTCTTCGTGCCGGTCAAGCCGAGGTGATCGCGCAGCACGTCCAGGAGCGTCGTGTGAGCTGCCAAGCCATGAAGATCGTGACGCTCGCCGTTGACCGTCAGCGCCACCTCGAACGCGTCGAGGGCCGCGACGGCATCCCGGTCACCGTCCGGGGCGGCCTTACGCATTGGCATTCACCGCGCTGCGCGCGCCGGCCGGAAAACCGAACCGCGACGAGCGCCACACGATGCAGACGGCGACGAACGTCGTCGCGAGCATCGCGAGCGGTAGCGACTCGACGCCGACCTGGGCGAGCAGGAGTGCGCCGACGATGCTCCCGCCGGCGATCGACGCGTTCCAGAACGTGGTGACCATCGCGAGGACAATGTCGGCGTCGTTCTCGGCCACGTCCGCTGCCGCGGTGTTGAGCAGCGGAGACGCGCCTCCGAACGCGAGACCCCAGATGGCGACGCCGACCACGTCGACCGCGGCCGATCCGTGAGCGACGGCGAGCGCTATCGCAGCGATTCCGAATCCGCCTAGCGCGACGAGCGTGCACGCCCGCAGCGCTCGGTCGACGAGATGGCCGACGACGGTCAGTCCGATCAGCGCCGCGACGCCGAACACGAGCAAGACGGCGTCGACGTGCTGCTGGAGCCCGGCGCGCGCGAGAAAGGGCGCGACGTAGGTGTAGGTGACGTTCTGACCGAGCATCCATGCCAGGACGACGAGCATGACGGGCCAGAGCCCGGGCGTACGCATCAGGTCTCGGATCGAGGACCGCTTCCGCGCCGCTTCGCCGGGGATGTTCGGAACGCCGAGCCGGATCCAGACGAGCAGTAGCAACGCGAGCGCCGAGAGGACCGCGAACACCGCGCGCCATCCGGCGAGCGAGCCGCCGAGCGTCCCGGCCGGGACGCCGAGCGCGAGGGCGACGGGCGTGCCGACCATTGCGACGGAGATCGCCTTTCCCTGGAGCTCGGAGACCACGAGCTTTCGTGCGTAACTCGCGATGATTCCCCATGCCACACCGGCCGCGACGCCCGCGAGGAAGCGCGCGCCTAGCGTGAGGGCATACGAACTCGAGATCGCGGTGACGGTGTTGAACGCGAACAGCCCCGCGACGGCCGTGAGCAGCAGCGTACGGCGCCCCCACCCGGCGGTCGCTCGCACGACCGGGATCGCCGAGAGCATCGAGCCGAACGCATACGCGGTTACGAGCTGTCCCGCGGTGTCAACGGACACGCCGAGCCCGCGACCGATCAGTGGCAGGAGTCCCGCCGGGATCGTCTCGGTCATGATCGTGACGAAACCGGTCGTCGCGAGCGCGAACAGCGCGTTCATCGGGAGCTGGTCGGCCGCTCGGGGCGTAGCCGGATCGCCGTTCGGCGCGCTGTCGGTCACGAGCCGGCGAGGAAGCGCGTCACGCGGAAGTCGACCATCTGCGGACACTCGTCGGGTAGCCAGTGGCCGCATCCCGCGAGCACGTAATTCGTTATGTTCGTCGCGTACGGACGGACTTCTTTGAGCTGAAAGGCGCCGAAGCCGCCGTGCCCGCCGCCGGCGAGCAGCAGCATCGGGATCACGAGCTTCGTCTCACCGATCGTTCTGTTTTCCACGACGTCGGTGTTGAGAGCGCGGTAGTACTGCATTGCGGAGTGCCACGGTGCTCCGGCATACGCCTGGCCGTCGCGAACGAAGAACTGGTGGTCGAACGCTTCCTGCTGGGTGGCGTGTTCCCGTATGAAGTGCTCGAGAAAGAACGCGTAGTGTCCGGCCACGAGCGTCTCCGGCAAAGCTCCAAGCGCCACAAAGAAGCTGAAGTGCCAAACCAATGACTCGCCTTTCGGTGTGAATGCCGGAAACGTGTAGATCGTGCGGTCGGGGATCGGTGCTTCCATGAAGGCCATTCGCGAGATTCGATCTTGATGCTCGACGGCGAGCGGATACGTGAGCCAGATGCCGATGTCGTGGGCGACGAGGTCGAACTTGCGCTTCGGGCTCAACTCTTCGAAGAAGCCGAAGAGCACGTTCGACACGGCCTGGCCGTCGTAGCCGTTGCGAGGCGGCGACGACTGACCCAAACCCGGCAGGTCGATCGCGACGACGGTGTGATCGTGCTTGAGAACCGGCATCAGATGCCGCCACTCGTACCACGTGCTGCCGAAACCGTGAACGAGAAAAACGGTCGGCCCACGCCCTCCGACGACGTAGTGAATCGTCGTCCCGTCGACGGTAGCGCTCCGTGACGTGAAGCCGGCGGGAACCGGGAACGTGTCGGCCGGCGCAGCGGAAGCAAGCGTGCCGACCGAGACGAAGGCGATGACGGCAATTACCGTAGAGCACAGGTTCCGGAACACGTAGACCATCCTTCTGCGACCCGCCGGCGAATTGTGGATCGGACTGACCATAACTACATCGAGGTGACCGTCTTGTCAAGGAGTTCTGAATCAACTAATCTGGAATCGTGCGCGTCGGTAATGGTGGCTAAGGTCGGGCGACCCCGGGAGTTCGACGTTGAAGAAGCGGTCGAGGCGGCGATGCTCCTATTCTGGAAGCACGGCTTCGAGTCGACGTCGCTCTCGGCGCTCAGGATTGAAATGGGCGGCCTTTCGGCCGCCAGCTTCTACGCCGCGTTCTCGTCGAAAGAGGCGCTGTTCGAACGTGTCGTCGACCGCTACGTCCAGACGTACGGCCGCGTCTTGCGCTCGCTGTGGGAGATCGACGTCCCGCCGCGTCGCGCGGTCGAACTGGCGCTGCGGCGGTCAGTCGAGATGCAGACCAGTCGTAAACATCCGAGGGGTTGCCTCGTCGTCCTGGCAGCAACGGCGATCGCGTCGCACAACGAGCACGTCGCGCGGCGGGCGCTCGACGAGCGCGCGCGCAACCGCGCTGGCTTCCAGAAGTGCTTCGACCGTGCGATCGCCTCCGGAGACTTGCCGCAGTCCACGAACAAGGAGGTACTCGCGACACTCTTCGACACGTTTCTCACGGGCATCTCAATTCAAGCGCGCGACGGCACCACTCGATCCGAACTAAACGCCGCCGTGACGGAGTTGATGACGATCTTCGATCGCTACGCCGGTTCGAGTAGTGTCACTCCGCTGAACGCCGTCACCCGTGGCTTGGAACAAACCGATTTGGAGAACAGCACCGGTAGCAGATGAGCCACGGGACGTCTCCAATGCCCGTCGGCGTCGTAGGAGCGAAGCTGGGCGAAGGACTCGCACATGCCCGCGATCGATCAGTTGCACGGCCTGGTTCTCTCCGCCGTCGCGACGCGTGACGAAGCGAGCGTTCGCCGTGCGGCCGACGTCTTCGGCGCGCACCACTGGTACGTTGACGCAAAGGCGCTCGCGCACTCGAACGACGTTAACATCATACTTTGGGGACCCTGTTACAAGTTTGCCGCAACAAGGCTTCGCGTGTCCCGAAATGCTGTCTCTAAGCAAAACGCGGCGAGGCTTAAGATCAGCGCATGTGCCGCCCACGGTTGACGTCATCGACGACTCGGTCGATTGTGTAGCTGCGCGGCAGTTCGACCTGGAAGTGGTCGCCTCGGTTCGACGGTGACGCGCTTTTCGTCATTGTGACCTTCGTATGCGACAGCACTGCCATAAAGCCCAGCGCCACGTGAGTCATGCGATCTTGCTCGCGCTGCGTGAACTCGCGGCGCGACGCAACGATTCCCGTCATTTCATAACTCGCGTCGGCGACGAGCATCGTCTTCTCAGATGTCTGGGTGTTCCACGTAAGGCCCGTCGTCTGTACGGCTTCTCGATCGGTCCTGCGATTGCGAAATCGAACCCGCTCGCAGATCACCCACAGCGGCGTCCTCGCGTCGACCAGCAGATATTCCGTGCGGGCAAACGTGTCCGGATCATCGACAAGGGCACAAATTGCTCGCCGTCGACAACTATTGAGAAGGCGAGGCCGGTTTTCACGACGCTTCCGCGAACCGTCGTCCAGCTCGAACGTTCGAGATCGTCGTACAGCGGTCCAGAGACGTGAAAGGCTGGAACCAGCGGCAGGACGTGTTTCTCGAGTTCCTCGACTCTGGGATGGCTGTAGCCGGCCATCGCACGGCGTTGTGCTTCAGCTTCAGGCGGCCGCAGATCGCTCAGATCACCGTCTTCGTATCGAAAGACCACTTCTGTATCGACGTAAGCAATGATCCGATCGCGTAGCCAATCCGCGTCTTGAGACAAGCGGCTTGCAAACGCGTGAAGGAACTCGCCCGTTAGTTCCTCTGCCGTATATCGCTCACCAGCCGCTTGCCGACGACGCGACGCCTCGAGAAGGAGCCGGTGCACACGTTCCCCAGTCTTGGTGCGTTGATTTTCTTGGTCCAAAACGTAACCGATAAAATGCACGGCGCGTTCGACACGGTATGCCTCTCTGATCGAGAGATCGTCAACGGCAAGCGCGGGCAGCGATTCCATTGCTCGTTCGTTCGGCCCGCTTGAATCGCCGATAAAGTTAAGGCATCTCTGATTTACTCTTAATTTATGATACACTTGTAAACGATGAGAGACAAGTACATCTCCTTCGGTTCCGCTGACTTCAAGCGTCATGCGAAGATAACACGGCGTGCGGCGTTCCTTAACGAAATGGAACGCATCGTCCCTTGGGAGGGATTAAAGGCAATCATTGAGCCGCACTATCCCAAAGGTGAAGTGGGCCGGCGCCCGATTCGACTGGATCTGATGATCCGAATTCACTTGCTGCAGCAATGGTACGATCTGAGCGATCCGGCGTGGAAGAGGCACTGTACGACGTCTTGTCCATGCAGCGGTTTGCCGGGATCGATCTCGGAACCGCTCCGGCCCCCGACGAGACGACGATTTGCAAGTTCCGCCATTTGCTCGAAAAGCACGACCTCGGCAAGCGGATGTTTGAAGAGATCAACGCGCACCTGGAGCGCAATGGCGTGAAGATCGGCACGGGAACGATTGTTGATGCCACGATAATCAACGCGCCGAGCTCGACAAAAAACCAGAAGAAGGAACGTGATCCGGAAATGCACTCGACGTGTAAGGGCAACCAATGGTATTTCGGCATGAAAGCGCACATTGGCGTGGACAGTACGAGCAAAATCGTGCACACGCTGGAGACGACAGCGGCGAACGTTCACGACAGTAAGATGTTCGCGCAGCTTCTTCACGGGAACGAAACGCGGGTCTGGGGTGATGCGGCTTACACCGGCCACACGGAGTCGATGCGAGCGAAGGCTCCCTGTGCACAGGATTTCACGAGCAAGCGAGGATATCGCAATCGCGCGCTCTCCGAAGCCGAGTTGGCAGCGAACAAGCACAAGTCATCGACTCGATCGCGGGTTGAGCACGTCTTTGGGATCCTCAAAGGGATGTTCGGCTTTCGCAAAGTCCGGTATCGAGGTCTCGCAAAGAACACGAACCGCCTTTACGTTTGCTTCGGACTCGTAAACCTGTTCGTTCAAAAGAAGCGAATGCTACGGGTCTCGACGCTTTAGCATGCCCAAGCGCCTGGAATGACGGCCGAAACCACAGAACCGCGCAAAACCGTAAGTCGATAGCCGCTAAAGTCGTCCACATCCGGCGGTCGATTCGCTTAATCACTAATTAGCTGCGCAGATCAGACTTGCCTTAATCGTTGGAACGTGCGCAGAAGATCGGATCGTGTCCCGGGACGTGGTGTACGATTCGAGGTTACGTAGCGACGGCTGAGATGCGATGGAGGCCGTTATCGCTCACGACTTGGAGTCCTTCGAGCTGCATATAGCGACGCTGTAATTGCCACTCGTCGTTCTGCTCGAGTAAGAGTGCGCCGATGAGCCGGACGATCGCTGCGTCGTTGGGGAAGATGCCGACGACGTCGGTGCGTCGCTTGATCTCCGCGTTTACTCGCTCGAGTGGGTTCGTCGAAGCGATCTGTGTGCGATGCGCTTTGGGAAAGCCCATGAATGCCAACACGTCGTACTTGGCATCGCCGAGCATGACCGAGAGCTTCGGAAACTTCGAGGCGAGCTGGTCCGCGACGACGTCCCAGTGTGCGCTCGCGGCTTCGGCCGTCTCTTGGGCGAACGCCGTGCTGATGAGCGCGAGGACCATTTGCCGTTGGCCCTTGCCGGCGTGAGCCAGGGCGTTACGCATGAAGTGCACGCGGCAACGCTGCCACGTTGCCTGGAAGATCTTCGTCATTGCCGCCTTGAGCCCGGAGTGCGAGTCGGAGATGACGAGCTTGACGCCGCGCAAGCCACGCCGCGTGAGCGATCGCAAGAAGTCGATCCAGAACGGCTCCGCTTCGCTCGGCCCGACCGCACGCCCAAGACCTCGCGAACCCCGTCCGTATTGACGCCGACGGCGATTATCACGGCGACGGACACGATACGGCCGACCTGCCGGACTTTCACGTACGTCGCATCGATCCACAGGTACGGCCAGTCGCCTTCGAGCGGCCGGTTGAGGAACGCACCAACGCGCTCGTCGATGTCACCGCACAACCGCGACACCTGACTCTTCGAGATGCCGGTCATGCCCATCGCTTGCACGAGCGCATCGACGGAGCGCGTCGAGACGCCTTGGATGTACGCTTCTTGCACGACGGCGACCAGCGCTTTCTCGGCCGTTCGCCGAGGCTCGAGCAACGCTGGAAGATAGCTGCCTTTGCGCAGCTTCGGAATGCGCAGGTCGATCGCACCGGCGCGCGTTTCCCATAAACGGTCGCGATAGCCGTTGCGGCTGTTGCTACGATCAGCGCTGCGCTCGCCATACTCGGCGCCGCAGCGTTGTTCGATCTCGAACTCCATCAGCCGCTCGGCGACGTGTCCCAGGAGCTCGCGGACGATGTCGTCCTTGGCCCCCTTCTCGACGAGCTCGGAAAGTGCGATACTGACTTTGGCCATCGTGGTGTCCCTCGTGCGGAAGTTGCTTGTGCAAAAACAACCTTCGCCAAGGGCCCCGATGGCCGCTCCCTAGGCTTACGAGAGCGGCCCGCTCGTACACCACGCCCTGGGACACGATCGAAGATCGTCCGCAAACAGCGGCCCACAACGCAAGAGGTAGCCCAATGTCGAAGATCGCGCTCATCACTGGTGCTAACAAGGGAATCGGACTAGAAACAGCCCGCCAGTTGGCCCGGGATCACGGTTTCACGGTTTTGCTCGGCGCACGCGATTCTAAACGCGGTACCGAGGCCATGGACGAACTGCGACACGAGGGTCTCGACGCACATTGCCTGCATCTCGACCCGACCGACGCGGCCTCGATTGAAGCCGCTGCGCTTCTCGTCAGTACCAATTACGGGGTTTTGGACGTGCTCGTCAACAACGCCGGGATCTTATTGGAAGCCGACTCCGCGCCGCCCGCGCAAGTGTCAATGCAAACCCTGCGCGACACCTACGAAGTCAACGTCTTTGCCGTCCACGCCGTGACGCAGGCGTTTTGGCAGTTAATGGAGCAAGCAAGCGCCGCGCGTCTGGTGAATGTAACTTCGTGGGTCGGCTCGCTTTCGCTGCATTCCGACGGCACGTTCGGGGATTACAAACCCATCGCGCTCTCTTCGAGTAAAGCAGCCCTCAACATGTTGACGGTTCACTACGCGTGGCAATGGCGTCATACGCCGCACCGCGCGAACGCGGCGCATCCCGGTAACGTATCGACGACCGGCAACCCACATGGCGAAATCAGCGTTGAAGAGGGCGCTAAAACCTCGGTTGAGCTGGCGACAATCGGAGCCAATGGACCGAACGGTACGTTCTCGCATCTAG
>JAABUJ010001493.1_pt1 | contig 34295 bp, 38 predicted proteins | sample 5559131 | NCBI WGS metagenome assembly JAABUJ01 (sample SAMN10711875, study PRJNA513366) | rock metagenome | isolation source: Antarctica rocks | place: Antarctica: Victoria Land, Mt New Zealand nord | collected 2016-01-07
GGGGGTGCTGACCGGCACGCCCCGCTGGGCCCGCACGATCTGTGACCAGTAGCCGATACCCCCTTCGACGGCGGTACTGAGGACATCGCAGAGGAAGCCCGTCCGGGCCGGGGTGGGGGTGCGGGTGCGGGTGCGGGTGTCAGGCATGGTGTTCTCCTTCGTGGTGGGTGCGGGGTGCCGCTGGGGTCGGTGCTTCTGGCTGGGCGGCGGTGGTGCACCGGACGCAGCCACCGCCGAGGTAGTTGGCTCGCGCGTTGCGCGCGTGGCGGCCGAAGGGGCCCCGCGGCCATTCGGCGGTGACGCGCATCGTGCGCCCGCACAGGGTTCTCACCGTGGTGCCGATCGGGTCGTGCGCCAGCGTGGCGTGCACCTTGGTGCTGCCCTCACTAGCGACCGGGGTCAGGGCGGTCGCGAGGTGTGTGATGGTGGCGCTCATGCGAGGGTCTCCTCTGCCGTGCGGTCGGTGGCCAGGGGTGCGACGGTGATGGTGGTGACTGCGGCGCTGCTCCACGTGGCGGTGAACTCGCTGTAGGCGCCGTCCTCGGTGCTGTAGGTGTAGGTGCGGCACGCGAAGGTGACGGTCTCGTCCTCGGTGCCGGAGTGGGTGAGTGAGTCGGCGACGGTGCCCAGCGCCTCGCGGACGGCGTCGTGGAAGTACGTCGCCTCGATCTCGACGTTGGGGGCGTCGAGGTAGCTGTCGCTGATGGTGGCCCGGTACTGGGTAATCATGGAGGCATTCCCTTCGTTGGTGTAAATGGTGGTATTCAGCCGAGTCGGTGCGTGAGGTCCGCGGCGATGGTGGCGGGTTCGGAGTCTCCGACGGGCAGGACGCGGACGAAGCCGTCGAATCCTTCGAGGTAGAGGACCATGCCGATGCTGGTGGGTACGACGTAGACGGTGGCTCTCGTGGCGAGGGTGCACAGGGACACCCACGGCCAGGCGCTGTAGAGGGTGCGGGTGGCGGCGTCGGTGGCCTGGGGGTGCTGGCCGTGGGCGATGCAGCGGCCGGGCACCGTGGCGAGGTGGGCTGCCAGGTCGCTGGCGTAACGCAGGGCCAGCTCGCCGATGGTGGTGGTGTCGGTGCTCATGGTGGTCTCCTGAACTCGGGGGCTCGTGCGTGCCATGGTTCTAGTATAACCAATACCGGGAATGGTGGCAATACCACCGAGCGAATTGGGTTCGATCAATCTGGGGTGATGACCCAGCGGGCAAAGCGCCGTGACGCTCGGCGTACCTGGGTGGGGACGGGACTCAGGGGTGCGGCCTTGGGGAGCCATCCGCTGGTGAGGTCGGGGTGGTCGAACTCGATGCTGGCGATGGTGATCCCGAACAGCCGGAACGCGAGGGTGGCGGGGTGGTTGTCGGTAATGGGAGCCGCTGTGCCGGGAGGGGTCTCCGGTGTCGTGATCGTCATGGTGTCCTCCGGGGGAGTGGGTGAGCTGGCGATGTGCCGTCAGTGCGACACGGCGGCGAGGAGTGCGGTGATCTCGGCGATCTCCAGTTGCTGGAGCGAGTCGAGCAGGAGTTGACGTAGTTCGGCGACGGTGCCCTCGATGACGACGCGACTGTCGAGAATGAGAGCGAGAGGCCGGGCCACCTGCTGGCCGTCGCCAAGGGTTGCCCCGCGATGGCGAACGTCAAGGTCGGCGCGCAACGCAGTAATCCGTGTGGTGTCTATTTGGGGTGTTTCGGTGGTTGCCATGGTTCCAGTGTAACCAATGGTGGTAATCCTGGCAATAGTATGGGGGGCCTTCTTTCCAACAATCGCCGCGGTGGGCGTTCCTACACCAGAGGCCGGGCGTGGGAAGATCCTCTCAGGGAGGATTCATGCGCAACGGTCACCATCCGGAGACACCACCCGACGGCTCAGGGCAGACGTCGGTGGCGCTGGCCGCCGAGATTCGTCGCACCCACACACGCCACTTGCGCTGGTTGACCCGCAAGCTGTTCAGTGAGGCGGGGGAGTTCCAGGACGGTCTGGATCCGGTGACGGGGCTTCCACCATGGCGCCTGCCAGCCATCGAGGCACGGTCAGTAACCCAGAGAGACATCGAGGTCCGCGTCGCCGCTGGTCGCCAACCCGAGTACGGGCAGGGCGAGGATGGCGATCTACCCGCAGGGACGACCCGAATCCGGGTGCCGGTCAGCGCACACCACGCGAGGACCAGGGCCCCGGCAACCCTCGGGGACTGTGAAATCAGAGCGTGGGCGGTAGCGCTATTCGACCCTCAATGGGAGCGCTACGTGTTCCACCAAGAGATGATGCCACCGGGCGTGGTCGCCACCTACTTCCTCCATTTCCTCGGCCCGGAGGGGTACCCGGTGACCATCCCGGAGACATCGAGCCCCGGCGACGAGTCGTGACGGGGTCGAGGAGTTTCTTCACTGTCCTGGCCGGGATCACCGTGCTGCGGGACACCGCCAGCACCCGGGTCGCTGTGCTGCGACGCAGCGACGACCGGGGCAGCGCGGTCCTCCCCGGGCAGATTTACATCACCGCCGCCCTCATGGGCGTTGCGATCCTGATCGTGGGTGGCGTCGTCGCGGTGGTCAACAGAGGCATCAACCCCTGGGAGCTGCTCGCCTGGTTCGTCAGTATCGGCGTTCTCGGCGTTGGGCTTTTCTTCTTCGCCGCCGCGCCCACGGCGCGCGCGGAACGGATCGCGGCCCAACGTCTACGTCAGGTCGCGGGGCGGATGGGACCTGCCCTGCGGGAGTGGCTGAACGTGGAGCACCTCACCGACGACGACCTGCAGTGGTGGTGCGAGTGCGAGGACAGTGGTGTCACCACTGAGCAAGCGCAGCGGTGGGCGGGCCAGGGCCTGCCCTACCCGCTGCTCGTGGCCGCCCCAGGACTGGACGTCGAGGAACGGTCCGTCCGCGCGCTTGCAGCACTGATGCAGGCCGCCGGCGCCTGGGACGGAAGCGACCGTCGCGTGCTGGTCGAACTGATCGGCTTCCATTTCGAGCTCGCGGCCCCCAGCGGTTACTACCCAGTGCTTGACCGTTGGCTGGCGCTTCCGTCGGAGACAGTGCGTGAACGGGTGGCCACCGCCGTCATGCGAGCAGACATCGACCAGGCCCCCTTCGCTCCGGCGTTCCGGGTGAGGGCGGCAACCCAAGCAGTCTTGTACGACCTGGAACAGGAGCACGGAATCGAGGGATATCGCTCCGGCCCGCAGCGTGCGGCCCACCCGAGTTGGCTCGTGCGCGCCGCATGACACCCCTCCCAGCCGTTCGCCGACCAGGCGGTACGGATCGGGGAGCAGCCGCGTCAGATCAGCTCCTGTGCGATGAGACAGGCAACCCGTTTGCCCTACTGCGTTGCGGCTGCGGTGCCACCACCGATCACGAGGGCGGGGACTGGGAGTACGCGATCGTTGAGGACGACATCGTGATCGGTGGCGTCGCTCATGACAGCCGGGAGTGGCAGCCCGACGGCGAGGGAGGGGTCCAACGCCGCCCTCGCGCTGTCCCGGCTGCAGATCACGATCAGTGATGGCCGAGGCCAACGGCTTCCTGACGCGCGGACCCGGAGGCGGGTGCCGTCCATGACCGGCGACTACCGCACTCACGCCGAGCTCCTCGAGCAGCGTCGCGCCGCCCTTGACCGGTGGTGCTCGACAGCAGAGCGGTATGCGGAGGCCATGGAGGCCCGTGCGCGGCAATCAAAGTGGTGTAGTCGTCTGGTTGGTCGCAGACCGTCAGACGAGGCGGTCCTTCGTTTCCTTGCCGACTCCAAACTCGCCCGCGACCAGGCAGTGGAACACTGCTTCGGCGCGGCAGAGACGACGTGGGGCATCCTCTCCGGCCGTTATTACGGCAGTATCGGTAGTGCGCGCCAATTCCGCCTCGAAATCACCCTCGCCGAGTTGATCGAGGACCATCAGGCCGAAGCACCCGCTTGGTGCAAGCGACTCAGCGCGGTCACCAGGCAGCTCCTCAACGCTCGAAACGCCGCTGTCAACGGCGACCACACCCTGGTCGAGACGTAGACCAACACCGTCGCAGAAGCCGCGGCCACCGGCCCCCAGAGCGGACGGTTCAAGCTCGCCGAACGACGCCCTGGTTGCCGCCAACCCACCTGCGATCACCTGGGTCAGGTTCGAGCTGTTCACCCCGGCATCGCGCACCGACGTCGCCGGGAACACCGCGGCCCTGCGAGCCCTGCTCGTCTCGTACGGCGGATGACCGGTCGCCACCGACTCCGAACTCGACGCCCTGATCGCCCTGGTCCGGAGCACTCACGCCGACGAGAAGATGTTGGTATTCACCGAGTACAAGGATACCGCCAACTACACCTGCGCCGCGCTGCTCGATGCGAAGATCGAGGGCGTCGGGCTCGCCACAGGGGACAGTGAGAACCCTACGGTTCTGGCCTACCGGTTCGCGCCGGCTCCAACGCGCTGCCCGGCCACGACAGTGGCGACGTCGCCAACATCGAGTCCTCGTGGTTATCGTCTCATCCCTTTGGCCGCACGGTGGCGACGGCCCGCGCTGACGCCGCGGCGGCCCGGACCGCGCAGACCCGCGTCGAGGCCGGGCAACACGCAGCCGAACACGCATCCGCCGAGGCCCAGCCAACCATGGAGCAGTTACGGACCGAACTCGCCGAACTCCACCAGCAGCACCGCGCCGAACGCGACCAACTACGCACCTGAGCACCGCGAACAACTCGCCGACCTCCGCATGCTCGCTCGGCCTGCCGAGCAACGCGCCGAGGAACACCGCGACCGCGCCGACCGAGCCGAAGCCCTCATAACCGAGCAACGCGCAGGCTCCGCCGCTACGAAAAGCGAGCCAGTCAGTGACCCGCAGCAGCACGGGACACGGCACGGAGCGAGCTTGCGCAGACAGTGCGTAAGCATCCCCAACCACGGCAACGACGCGCGATGTTGGGGGAGTCGAGACCAGCAGTTCGTAGCAAGCCCCGTCACGCGCCGGCGACCGCTGCTACCTACGGGCTCACGGGCTCTTCGCGGTGCAGGCTATGTCCCATCTGCGCAGAGGGAGGCGGTTGTCGGTACCGTCTGCGGCTGATTGGGAAAGTGGAGGATAGTCGTGGACTTCGGGAAGCTGCTGTCGGAGGCCGGCGAGTCGGCGCCGGTCGAGCCGCGCGAGCTGTACGCGTCGCTGGCGGATAAGGCGCAGGGGTATGGCTACCTTCGGGACGTGCAAGGGCAGGTACTGACCGCCTGGCACGCGCGTAGGACGGAGCGGGACCTCGTCGTCAAGGTGAACACCGGTGGCGGCAAGACCATCGACGGTCTCGTCATGCTGCAGAGCTACCTCAATGACGGCAACGGTCCGGCGCTCTATGTCACCCCGAGCAAATATCTGGTCACCCAGGTGCGCGAGGAGGCGGACCGGCTCGGCATCGCGACCGTGGACAACCCCGACCACGCGCGGTACCTCGCGAGCGAGGCCATCGCCGTCGTGAACGCCGACAAGCTGGTGAACGGTCGATCGGTGTTCTCAGACAAGCGCCCTACCAGGCCACCCGTGCCCATCGGAAGCGTGGTGGTCGACGACGCGCACGCCGCAATCGCGATTACGCGGAAGGATCTGTCCATTGAGCTGCCCCGGGAGCACCCGGCATTCGACGAGATTCTCGACCTGTTCGCGGACGATCTCCGGCAGCAGGCCCCGAACGCGTTGCTCGACGTACAGGATCACAGCCACGCCGCACTCGCTAGGGTGCCGTTCTGGTCGTGGCGAGCCCGGATTGAGCAGTCGCGTCCCCTGCTGCACCGGCACCGCGACACCGACGAGCTGAAGTACACCTGGCCGGCGGTGAGCGAGGTCCTGCACCTGTGCCGGGTGGTCTTTACGGGCAGTGCGGTGACTATCACCCCGCCGTGCCCGCCCATCCGGCACGTCACCGGCTTCGCCGAGGCTCAGCGGCGGCTGTACCTGACGGCGACCCTAGCGGACGACAGCGTGCTTGTTACCGACTTCGACGCGGACCCCGACAGCGTCGCGTGGCCGATTACACCTGTGACCGCCGGCGACATCGGAGAGCGCATGATCCTTGCGCCACAGGAGATCAACCCGGGCCTAAACGCGGACGAGATCCGCGCGGCGCTCTCAGATCTCGCTAAAGAGTTCAACGTCGTGGTCATTGTGCCGAGCGGCAAAGCGAGCGGCGCCTGGCGCGATCTCGGGGCCACGGTGGCCGCTGGCGAGCAGATTGGCGAAGTGGTCGGACGCCTGAAGGCAGGTCATATCGGCCTTGTTGTCCTGGTCAACCGGTATGACGGGATCGACCTACCGGACGATGCATGCCGGGTCTTGGTGCTCGACGAGCTGCCGGAGGCGTTCAACGGCGACGAGCGGCTCCAGTCCCAGCTCACGAGCCGCTCGGCGGGTATCGACGACCGGCAGGTACAGCGCATCGAGCAGGGCATGGGCCGGGGCGTGCGCAGCAACGAAGACCACTGCGTTGTGATCCTGCTAGGCGCGCGGCTCGCTCAATTGGTCGCGGACCCGCGCTCATTTACCCGCTTCGGGCCGGCCACCCAGGCGCAGCTCGAGCTTTCCCGAACCGTCGCGGGTGACCTCGAGGATCAGCCCCTGGACGCGGTCATAGCAGTCGCCCGACAGGCGCTCGATCGGGACCCCGACTGGGTGAAGCTTGCGAGGCTAAAGCTCTCAAAGTTGCCGCCGCCCGCCGCGACGGTTTCGCCGGTATCTACGCCCCGCCGACGGGCGTTTGAGGCCGCAGCGGATGGGAACTACCAGGGCGCAGTCGAGCACATGAGTGCCGCAGTTGCCGCCGCCGAAGGCGACCGGGATAAGGGCTGGCTGCTAGAGGAGCAGGCGGCCTATTGGGACCACGTTGACCCGAAGCGTGCTCAGCAAGTGCTCCTGAAGGCTCGAGCCAAGAACACGTCAGTGCTCCGGCCGCTGTCGGGTGTCACCTACGAGCGCCTGGCCTCATCCGGTGACCAGGCCCAGCGGGCCGCGGACCACCTAAGCGACCTATACGAGAACGCCACCACCCTCAGACTCGGGTTCGAGACGCTCCTCGCAGACCTTAAGCTCGACCCAGACCGAACGGGCGAGTTTGAGGAGTCGATGCGGCAGCTCGGCGCACATCTCGGCCTGGCCGCCCAGCGCCCCGAGCGCGAACTCGGCGCCGGTCCAGACATCCTGTGGTGCCTAGGCGCCCGCGGTTTCTGGGTGATCGAAGCCAAGAGCGGCGCCAAAACGTCGGTGATCCACAAGAGAGATGCGAACCAGCTCGCTGGGTCCATACATTGGTTCCGGGACCGGTATGACGCGGATGCAACGGGCGTACCGGTCATGGTGCACCCGGCACGGCAGCTCGCCAGGGATGCCACCGGCACCCCCGGAATGCGCGTCCTCGACGCCTCTGGTCTTGAACGAATTAGGACAGATGTTCGGGCTTTCGCGGCCGCGCTCGCAGCGACCAGGTGGGACGCGGCCGACAATCTCAACAGGCTCCTGGCCGGCCATACGCTGCGGGGCACCGACCTCGCCAGGTACCTCAAGGATGCCAAGCCGTACCGGTAGCGCCCCCGGATGGGGGTGCCTTATGCGAGGCACCTGGGTCATGCGCTGGCGCGGAGATAGGTCGACATGAGATTGGCCGCGGGGCATCGATGCTCCCCGCCCTGCGCGTTCCCAGCACTATCACCGCGGGCGGCCCTGGTCTTTGGTCTGTTCCCCGCGGGCAGCGGCCACCGGCGTCGCGTCTAGCCATCCGCGCCGCACCGGCGTGAGTGTGCCAGCCTGAAGTGGCCCCACTTGGAGCCGTAGTGCATCCTTGACCGGGCACGAAAAGGGGGCGAGGAAACTTCCTCGACAGTTAGTCACACGGCGTGCTACGCCAGGTTGACCTGCTGAGCGTGTGCGGGGACGGGCACTCAGTCCCTACGCAACCACCCAACAGAACGACCAATCCATCTAAACCTCCTCCCGCTCACCGGTCGGCTATCGGACACCCTCGACGCCTTGTCGAATGCATCGAGCGCCGGGCTGAGACGTTAGAACGATCCACTCATAGCCCATTGTGGTGCGCTGCTGCGACCGCAGCTTTGGCCAAGCGAAGATGGCCAGTTGTTGCTCACTTCGCCGTGAGTTGCCGGAGAAACCGCCCGAACTGGCCCATCGGGAAACCGCCCGGCCCACCACCCTCACCGACGAGCAGCGCGCCGCCGTCCTCGCTCTCGGCGATGACCTCGAGCAGGTGTGGTCGGCCCCCACCACCACCGCCAAAGACCGCAAGCAGCTGCTGCATACCCTGCTCGAGGAAGTCAACATCACCATCGAACGCGACCACGGTCACGGCGCAGCACACCTGCTGCTGCGGTTCAAAGGCGGCGCCATCACCGAACTATCCGTGCCGATCAAACGCAAACCACCGGCCATACGCACCGACGAGGACACCATCGACCTCCTCCGCCGCCTCGCCGTGCACTACCCCGACGCCGTGATCGCGGGAGTCTTCAACCGGCAAGGACGGCGCTCCGCCCGCAAACTGTCGTTCACCGCCAATAGGGTGCAAGGACTACGCCAGCACTGGAACATTCCCAGCCACCAGCCACCCACCATCCGACCCGAAGGAGAGGTGCTCACCGTGGCCGATGCCGCCGCCGAACTCAGCCTCGCCCCCTCCACCCTGCACCGCTGGCTCGGCGACGGATTCATCGCCGGTGAACAACTCACCCCCGGCGCCCCCTGGCGGATCCGGCTCACCCCCGAGCTCCGCGCCCTGTTCGTCGACGACGCACCCGAAGGCTGGCTGCCCATGCTCGAGGCCACCCTCGCCCTCGGCGTGTCTCGCCAAACGGTGATGCAGCGTGTCAAGCGCGGCGAACTCCAAGCCGTCCACGTCCGCACCGGACGACGAAAAAACTTACGTATCAACGTTCCCGCCCCCGCAGACCACCTTTTCTAAACCAACAATCTCGAAAGGAGCAGTGTGATGACACATCCAAGAACGACGCAACGTCCGTCTGCAAGACGTAGCGCGCGCCCTCCACCTCCAGAGGGGCCGCCCTGAACCCGGCGTTCGCCTCGCGCGACCGCACCTGTCCGGCAGCGACTCCGCCAGCAACCCGACAAGCGCCCGGTAGGCAATCCGATCCGTCAGCGACAAGACGCTCAGCGGCCGCAGGCCCCGCCAGCCCTTCCGAGCCAGGACGACGTCCTCCTGAGCCGCCGGCGCCGCCCGCCGCACCCGAGGCGCCGCCCACGCGACCACCCCGCCGAGATCACGCGCCAGAACGTCGTCGTCGAACCGTCGAGGCAGCAGACGGTTACGGCCCAACAGCTCCGTCGCCACCGCCCCGCGCACGTCCAAGCGCCCGGACAAGGCAGCAGCAGAGGCATACGCCGCATTTTGCACCCCTACCGTGCCGCCGCGCGGCCACGACGACGACTCCCCGGACGACCGAGCGGACGCAGGCTCAGCCCGCACCGCAGCCGGTCCGACGCCTCCTCCGCGGCCCGCACCGCCGCAGCCCGGTCCCCGAGCCGAGCCGCGATCTCCCCCAACGACTGCACGAAGCACGGGTCGCACGGCGTGTGGTTCGCCGGCTCTTCGACATGACGCCCTCGTGGACTTCATGACGCGCAACGAGTTCCCCTTCCATAGGCGCCCACGTTCAGCACCATGTCGGACGTCAACCGCTCCGAGGGACAGACCCGCGAGGACAACACCGCGATGCGCAAGACTTTCCTGCGCTGCGGCTGGCTCAAGGAAGCGCACTACCGAGAAGACTGGCCTGGTGGACGGCGGCGCACCGGTTGCCTCAGTGGCCTACAGCATCATTCGGCGTGACTGGGAGACCGGCCACACCACAACGTTCGTCTGTGAGGACCTGACCGACTGAGCGAACGCACCGTCATGTCGCGAGGCAGCTGGGTGCCGGCTGTCCCGTATGACGATGGGCGGAACGGGCTCGGCCATGCGAGAAGCGGTGATCGGCATGTCCGAGGACGATCTGCCGACGACGCTGCCCGTGGGGGCGGAACTGGCGGGTCCTGCGCTGTCGGTGGGGATCGAGGCTGTCGCGATCGCCTGCTCACGCCGCGGGATGGTGAACGGTGACGCGCTCGTCGAGCAGGTTGAGCATCCGGATGACGGCGGGGTGGTTGGCCGCGGTGTCGCGGACCCGGACGGAGATGCTTCGCCGCGGGGTTGGGTTCACGATGAGTACCGCGGCGGTCGAGTCGGGCAGCGTGCCGAGACCGAGGCGGGGAATCACGGTGATGCCCATGCCCTCGGCCACGAACCTGATGGCGGTGGGGTAATCCTGGGTTTCGATGTGGAAGGCGGGGCTGAACCCCACGGTCGAGCAGGCGTCGAGCACGGCCTGTCGGCAGGGCCCGCGGGCCACGTCGTTGTCCACCCAGGCCTCGTCGCGCAGCTCGGCCAGGTCGACCTGCGCGCGGCGGGCCAGTGCGGAGGTCACCGGAACGACGGCGAGGTAGGGCTCGGTGAGCAGCGGATGCACTTGGTAGCCCGCGATGCCGCCCGATTCGGCGCCGTCGACGGCGATCTCGACGTCCGGTGGCCCAGAATCGGCGGCGAGCAGCTCGATCAGCCGCAGGTCCAGCCGTAGCCGCGGGAATTCCCGCGCGATGGTCGCGACCACCGGCGGGATCCACACGGCGCCGGCGGAGGCGAAGTAACTCACCGACAGGGCGCCGACGCGGCCGGCGCGCAGATCGGCCACCAGCGATTCAAGATCGGCGAGCCGCTCGAAAATGCGGGCGGCCTCGGCCGCCACCGCGCGACCCGCCACGGTAGGCTCGATTCCCCGTCCGCAGCGCTGCAGGAGTCTCAGCCCGGTTTCCTTCTGCAGCGCGGTGAGGTGCTGGCTGATGGCCGAGGGCGTGTAGCCCAAGCTCGCCGCGGCGCCCTGGATCGAACCGTCCGCGACGACCGCGCGCAGTACCCGGAGCCGGTGCACGTCCACACCGACGACACTACAGCCGGACTGAACAGTACGACAGTGATTGTCGCTTGTGCTTACGCCTCAGGCGCGGCACCGTCGCAGACATGTCGAGTAAGCACCTGGCTGCTGCCGCCACTGTGATCACCGTGTTGCTCTGGGCCTGCGCCTTCGTGGTGATCCGCTCGGTCGGCGCGGTGCTCTCGCCCGGGGCGATGGCCTTCGTGCGGCTGCTCGTCGGCTCGGCCGCGCTCGCGCTCGTCGCACTGCGGTACCGCCGACCGCTTCCGCGCGGCCGGGCACTGGCCTTCGTGCTCGGCTACGGCGTCGCGTGGTTCGCGGCGTACACGGTGGTGCTCAACTGGGCCGAACAACACCTCGACGCCGGCACCGCCGCGCTGCTGGTGAACGTCGCGCCGATCCTCGTCACCGTCGTCGCCGGCATCGTGTTCCACGACGGCTTTCCGCGGCCGGTGATCGTCGGCATGCTCGTTGCCTTCGCCGGGGTCGTGCTCATCACCGTCGGAGGCAACGGCAGCGGTGCCGTGGACTCGCTCGGCATCGTGCTCGGCCTGGTCACCGCTGTCCTTTACGCCGCTGGGGTGCTGCTGCAGAAGGTCGCGCTGCGCTCGGTCGACGCGATCACCGCCACCTGGGTGGGCTGCGCTGCCGGACTGGTCGCGACGGCACCCTTCGGCCCGCAGGCGGTCGGCGAACTCGCCGACGCCTCCGGCGGTGCCATCGCCGGGGTGGTGTTCCTCGGTATCGGCCCCACCGCGATCGCGTTCACCACGTGGGCCTACGCCCTCGCCCGCACCGACGCCGGACGAATGGCGGCGACGACGCTGTCCGTCCCGGCTCTCGCCGTGCTGCTGTCATGGGTGGCACTCGGCGAGGTGCCCACAGCGCTCGGGCTGCTAGGCGGGGCACTCTGCCTCACCGGGGTCGCGATCAGCCGCAAAAAGCCACGCGCCCGACATGCTGCGACCGAGCCGGCCGCGGCCGCGTGAACTCACGACCGTTGAGTTGGGGCATGCCAAGTAATCGTTGGACGCATCCGTGGTGATCGGCTCGGCGGGTGGTGTGTTGTCTGTGTCGGTGAGGTCGTCGCGTTCTGCCGGACCCACCGTGGTCACAGTGGGTCTTTGGCTGTGTTGGGCTCGTCGTTCCCGGCGATCCGGGTGATGGTGAAGACGCATCTGTTGGGCTGTCATCGCCCGGGACGACTCTCCGGGGACTTTCTCATGGCCAGGGACACTCCGGAGTTCAGCGCCTACTGGACCCCGCCAGTGACCAACTTTGACGCCGAAGACGCACCCGCCCAAATCGGGCGGGTCTTCGACTCCGTCACCGTCTACCCCTGGGTCGCCTCGCACGGCAGGCACCGGCCCACGGTCGCCGCGGCCTCTCGTGGCCTGCCCGCCCCTCTGCGCGTCACCAAGCGCGGTGCGCTCATCCTCGCCACGCGAAGCCAACCCGACACCGCGGCCGTTCCGGGTCGCGGTGATGTACGGCGGGCGGCTCTTCGGTCCCTACCCCCCGCCGAGGTCGACCGGGACGCGATCGGCGCCTTGATGGCCGGCCGGACACCCACCCAGGAGGACTCGCCATGAGGACGGATCTGCCGAGGACGGTGCTCGTCGCTGCGCGGGTCCGACGCGGGGGCTGAGGTGTCCACGACCCCGCCGACCACCCTGGCGGTCGGGGACCGGGCCGAGCTGCGCCGCCGTGCGGCGGACGTCGCGCTCCGTGGCGCTGCCCGCCGACGGGCGTGCATCGTCCTGCTCGCCGCCGCCGGCTTGTCCACCACCGAGATCGCGGCACGCCTCGGGGTGAGCAGGCCCACCGCGGCGGCCTGGCGGACCCGCTACGAGCGTGCCGGGCTGGCCGGGTTGTGTGACGTCGCGCGCCCGGGGCGTCCCCGCCGGGTCGACCGCGAGCAGATCATCCGGGCCACCCTCGACCCGGTCCCCGTCCACCTGGGGTCTCGGCGCTGGACCTGCCGCGCGCTGGCCGAACACCTCGGGGTGGGCAGCGCGACGGTCGCGCGGGCGTGGCGGCAGTTCGGCGTGGTCCCGCAGCCCGCCGGAGGCTTCGTCCTGGGTACCGCGCCACCGCTGCGGGCGGACACGGTCACGCTGGTCGGCGTGCTCGCCGGAGTCGGCGGCAGGGTGGCGGTTCTGGCGGTCGACGAGGCAGCCGGCCCGTGCCCACCCACCGACGGGGGCTGTCCGATCGACCTGGTGCGTCGGTGCGCGGCGCAGCGCCCGGGCAGTCGGCTGCACGTGGTCGCCGACCCGCTCGGGCGGGTCGGGCTGCGGGGGACCGCAGCGGCGCGCTCGTGGTGGGCGCAGAACCCGGCGGTCGAGCTGCACGGCCTCGCCAGGGAGACCTCCTGGGACCTGCTCGTCTCGGTGTGCCACGGAGTTTCCGCTCGGACTCACGGCCGAGTGGCAAGGAACTATTGAGACGACGGGCATCGATTGGCGTCCGTCCCAGAAATATCTTTCCAATGATGCCGAAAGCGCGATGAAGTCACGGCTTGCCGTTGACCGGCAGCGCTCGGATCCAGTAGCGTCAGAAATCGCCGGGGTCACCCACTAGGAGTAAGTCAAATGGATTGGTCATTTGCCGATGAAACGGCGGGTCCGCACGACGGTTTCGCCGTCTGCAAGGCCTCCGGTGATGCCGACCTCGAGCAGGTCGACATGTTATGGCGAGCGGTATACGGCGAGGAATACGGCTGGCTTTCGGTGGATGCCGTTGCGCTGCACAAGGATAAGTACCACCCGCACTCGGTCTACCTGCTGGCGACGGTCGCCGGCCAGGTGGTCGGGACGATGCGGCTCGTCGTGGACTCCCCGGAGCGGTTGCCCGTCGAGCAGTTCGTCGACATCGGCCCGCTGCGGGGCGGGGGAGATCGGCTAATCGAGTGCCAGCGTCTCATGATGCTTCCCCAGTTCCGCAACCGACGCTTCGAAGAAATGCCGTTCGGTGTGCTGGCTGCACTGGTTAAAGGGTGCCTACACTGGTGCTTGATAAATGGCGTCAGCCACATCGTCGCCGATCTTTTTCGGTCCACCGCGACCACCCCGATGGCGCCGCTGCTGGCGTTGGGCTTCACCGAGACCGGAATCGAGTTTGTCGACACCGAGTTGGCTGAGCCGGACGAGAGCGTCGCACTCCTGCTGGAGGTCGGCGAGCTGTTCTCCCGACCGTTCCGCAGCAGCAACCCGTTCTACCGCTACCTCATGACCCCGTGCGGGGTCGTGGACGTCTACCACTGACGCGCCCTAAACCCCCCAGGAGAGGTGATCCATGTCTGCCGAGACCGAGTCCTTCGACGTCGTCGTGATCGGAGGTGGCCCCGGCGGTGCCATGGCAGGCACCCTGCTGAGCGACTTCGGGAAGCGGGTCCTCATCCTCGAGGCGTCGCAGTTCCCGAGGTACCACATCGGTGAGTCGCTGCTCTCCGGCACCGCGGAGCTGCTGAGCAGGATCGGCGTCCTCGACCGCCTGGAGAACGAGGGCTACATCAAGAAGCACGGGGTGGAGTGGGTCTGGGGCGAAAGCCGCGAGCCGTGGACGGTCTACTTCAAGGACGCGCTCGCCATGCCCTACGACTACGGCTACCAGGTGGAACGTGGTGAGTTCGACAAGATGCTGCTCGACAACGCCGCCGCCCACGGGGCCGATGTCCGCGAGCAGCACAAGGTCACCGGATTCTCCCTGGCCGAGGACGGTACCTCGGAGGTGAGCTTCCAGGACGCGGCGGGGGTGGCGGGCACCGTCCGCTCGCGGTGGATCGTCGACGCGTCCGGCCAGGGCGGCACCGTCACCAAGCGGTTGCACGAGCAGCAGTGGGACCCGTACCTGAAGAACCTGGCGGTCTGGTCCTACTGGAAGGGCGCACAGCGCCCCGCTGGCCGGGACGCCGGGAACACCTTCCTGCCAGCGTTCGACGAGGGCTGGTGGTGGTTCATCCCGCTGCGCGGCGACGTCACCAGCGTCGGAATGGTGGTGGACAGCAAGGTGCTGCAGGAGCACCGCGAGGACGGCATGGAGAAGTACTACGCCGACTGCCTGGCCCGCACCCCCGAGCTCGCCGCCCGGCTGGCCGGCGCGGAGCGTACCGAGGAGATCCGGGTGGCCAGGGACTGGTCCTACATTTACGACCGGTTCTCCGGCGACGGCTACATCGCGGTCGGCGACGCCGCGTGCTTCATCGACCCGCTGTTCTCCACCGGCGTGCACCTCGCGATGCTCAGCGGGTTCCTCGCCGCGGTCACCGTCAACACCGTGCTCGACAAGCCGGAGATGGGCCAGGAGTCGGTCCTGGAGTTCTATGAGACGGCCTACCGCAAGGAGTTCGCCAGGCTGCGGGCCCAGGTGTACTTCCTCTATGGCGGGCACGGTGGCAGCAAGGACAGCTACTTCTGGCACGCCCGCAGCCAGTTCGAGGTCCCGGACATCGACCCGGAGAAGGCCTTCATCTCGCTGATCGCCGGGGCGTTCGCGCACCGCTCCTGGTACAGCCGCTACCTCAAGCAGCTCAGCGTCCCCATGGGGCTGCGCAGCACTATCGAGGAAATCTTCGACGGCAAGTCAACCGGCGTCGGGGTCAACCCCCGGCAGCCCGTCGTCCGCGCGACCGACGTCACGGTGATCGACGACCTGGCTATCGACGGGGTGCACCTGCGCCCGGCGCGCTCGATCGCCGGCCCAGGTTCGGCGCCGCTGGCGCTCACCGCGGAGCTCGAGCGGCTGCTGGCCATGGCCGACGGCACCACCAGCAGCGTCGATCTCGTCGAGCGGTTGGCGGCGGCGGACGGCGACGACCGGGACAAGGCGCAGAGCCTGGTCCACGAGGCCGTCAGCTACGGCCTGCTCGTCCCCCAGGCCTGACCCCCCGAGCGAACGGAGAACACCCGTGGCCACCGTCGAGCTGCTGAGCGAGGACGCCGTTCCTCCCAAGGTCGCCCACCTCTTCGACGCCGTCCGGCAGGAGTACGGCTTCGTGCCGAACATCCTGCGGGCCATGGCGCACTGCCCCGACCTGCTCACGGTCTTCGTGCCACTGTGGGGGCAGGTCTACCGCTCACCGACGATCGGGCCACGGCTGCGGGCGCTCGCCGCGCTGGGCACGGCCAAGGCGCAGGACTGCACCTACTGCGTCGCGCACATGACCGAGTCGGCCCGGCGGGCAGGCATCGGGGAGATCGAGATCGGCGCGGTCGGCAGCCTCGCCGACGAGCGCGCGGTGTTCGCCGACCGCGACGCACTGATCCTCGAGGTGGCCGACGCGCTCACCCGCGATCCCGACGGGGTGACCGGCGAGCTGCGTGACCGACTCACCGCGGAGTTCACCCCGGAGGAGATGGTCAACATCGTCCTCGCGGTCGGGATGTACAACCTGACCAGCCGCTTCCTGAAAGCCCTATCGATCGACGTCGAAGCCATCTTCACCGACGCCGCACCCGCTCCGAGATGAAGGACGTGACCATGACGACCACCCGTGTGGTGCAGGATCCCTCGACCACGCTCAAGCAGGAGATCATCGACACCTACGGCCGCGACGCGTGGGACGTGATCCTGACCGTCTACGTGAACTTCTATTATTCCGAGCTGGACATCATCGACCTGTGCGCGCGCTGGCTGCCGCGACGGCACAGCTTGCGGGAGAAGAACTACCTGCTCAGCCACGCGGCCGACGAGGTGCAGCACGCCCGGTTGTTCCGGGAGGGTGTGGAGGTGCTTGGCCAACCGTGGTACGAGTTCGACCACGAGCCCTACCGCATCGACGACATCGGTGACAGGTTCGCGAAGCTGTTCTACAGCGACGACGAGATCGAGGTGCTCATCGGGCTGAACCTCTACGCCGAGGGCGTCCTGGCGATGGAGGAGATCTACCAGCTCGGCCGAGGCCGGTCGCAGTACTTCTACCAGTTTGACCGGATTGAGCGGGAGGAACGCCGTCACGTGGCGTTCGGCATCACCGTAGCCAACCGGATCCTGGAGCACAACGACGAGGCCCGCAAGCGCGCGATCGAGTACTGCAAGTGGTACCGCGAGCACTTGGAGGGATATTTAGGCGGGCAGCTCAAGAACTCGATCGTCTGGGCGATGGAGGCTGGGTTCGTCTCCGAGGACTACATCGAGCGCACCCGGATGCGCTTCAACGACACCATGTCCAAGATCGGGATCGCTGAGGAGCTGGCCGATGTCCACTAGTGCGTATGAGACTGCCCTCGCCGCGGTCGAGCCGGTGCTGCGCTCGGAGGTGACCGAGCACCCGTTCATCGACCTGATCCTGCGGGGCGACCTCACTGAGCCGATCTACGCGGCTTACCTCCGCGAGACCTACCACCTGGTGCAGCAGACCCCGTTCTTCCTCTCCGCCGCGGCATCACGCAGCAAGGAGGGCTGGCTGCAGGACTTCTTTCTCAACCTCGCGATCGAGGAGCGCCACCACGACCGCCTGTGCGTGCAGGACCTGCGCCGGCTCGGCTACGACACCGACAGCTACCTCGCCTGCCTGCCCGGCCTCGGCACCTGGACGATGGTGGCGCAAAACCACTGGGCCGCCACGATGAAGGACCCGGCGGCGCTGCTGGGGTTCGCCGCGGCGACCGAGGGTCTGGGCGCCTCGCTCGGCCCGACGGTGACCGAGGCGATGGGCCGCTACCAGTTCGCGCTGCCCGCCCTGAACTTCCTCAAGGTGCACTCCGAGGAGGACCAAGAGCACATCGAGATGGTACGCAAGGCGTTCGACCGCGCGGCCACCAGCGACGCGCGCTACGACCTCATGGTGATCTCGTGGCAGTACACGCTGCGCGCCTACGGTCAGCTGTTCTCCGACGCGATGACGCACGCGCCGATCGCGGTGTGAGTGCCGTCGCCGCCTCGGCGACCTGCGCGTTGCCCGCGGCGCTCGACGCGATGGCGGAGAACACCACCAGCTCGCTGTTCTTTCGCCGTGGCGGGGCCCGGGAGCGGGTGAGCCACGCCCAGTGCCGTGCCGAGGCCGAGCAGCTCGCCGAGGCGCTCCGCGGGCTCGGTGTTGGCCCGGGTGGGCGGGTTGCAATCCACGGTGGCACCAGCTACGAGTGGGTGCTTGCCGACCTGGCGTGCCTGGCCACTGGGGCGCTGTCGGTGGCGCTCTACGCAAGCGCCCCACCCGGCCGGGCCGTCGCGGCGGCAGCGGAGAGCCGCTGCCGCGTCGTGCTCACCGATCGCGGCGACGCCGTCGAGCTGTTCCGCGCTGCCGGCCTCGAGGTGGTGTTCCTCGGCCCGGCGGGAGCAGCGCCCGTCGGCGTTACCTCGGTCGGCGACATCGTCAGTGCCGCAGCGTCGTTCGCGAGACCGGCACCCGCCGCACAGCCGCGGCACGGCCCCTTCACCGTGGTGTCCACCAGCGGGACGCTCTCTGAGCCGCAGCTGTTCGCGGTGCACTCGGCGCCGCTGCTGTTCACCATGGACCGGTTCGCCGAGATCTACGGTTTCGACGGCAGCGACCGGTTGCTGCTTTACCTGCCGCTCTCCCACCTGCCGCAGCGGATGATGCTCTACTGGGGACTCGGCGCCGGGCTGGACTTCGTGCTCTCCGACCCGGCCCACTTCGCGGCGGACGGCGCCAAGCTCCGACCCAGTCTGCACGTGACCGTCCCCCGGGTGCTGGAGCACCTGCGATGGCGCGTCACCACGGCGCTGCACCGCGCCGGGACCGAGTCCGCCGAGGCCAGGGCCGCTGCCTACCGCACCGCGTTCGGCGGTGCCATCACCTCGATCTTTGTGGGGAGCGCACCCACCGACCCGGCGCTGCTCGCCGAGCTGCTGGCCGCCGGTCTGCCGGTCAACGAGGTGTACGGCACCACCGAGCTCGGGATGATCGGGCTGAACACCCCGGCTGGGCGTCGGCCGGGGACGGTGGGCCGTTCCATCCCGTGGGGCGAGGTCAGGCTCGCGCCCGAGACCAGTGAGATCGAGGTCCGGACGCCGACGCCGTTCCTGCACGGTCGGCTCGTCGACGGCGAGGTCGAGGTGCAGCAGTGGGACCCGACGGCCTTCGAGCCGACCTCCGACGTCGGTGAGCTCGACGCCGACGGCTTCCTGCTGGTCCGCGGCAGGCTGCGGGATTTCCTGGTGCTGCCCAGCGGGGAGAAGGTGTTCCTCCGGCCGATCGAGGACTCCCTCGGCGTCGCCGCCGGCGCCGGGCTGTGCCAGGTGACGACCCTGCCGGACGGCACGTTCGCGGCACTGCTGTTCTTCGAGGGCCCGGTGCCTGCCGAGGCCGACCTCGTCGCCGCGCTGCGGGCGGGCAACGCCGCGCTGCACCCGTGGGAGCGCATCAGGTCCTTCGCCACCGTCGACCGGTTACCCAGCGTCGAGGAGGGCTGCCTGACCGAGACGACGAAGCCGCGGCGCCACGTGATCGACGAGATGCACGGTCGCGGCGCGCGGTGGCAGCGGCTCGGCAACGACAGTCGGCGCAAGGATGTGCCCGGATGATGCAGACGATGACGCTCGACGGCGGGACCATGAGCTACCGGGTGCGGGGCAGCGGGCCACCGCTGGTCCTGCTCGCCACGCTGTCCGGCAGCTGGCTGCGGCAGGTACCCGAGCTCAGCAGGCACTACACCGTGCTGACCTACGACATGCGGGGCTTCGGCGACTCGCCGTCGTCGGCGAGCGGTTTCCCCAGCAACGCCGAGCACGCCGACGACCTCGCGGCGCTGCTCGACCGGCTCGATGTGGCGCAGGCAGCGGTGGTCGGGCTCTCCCACGGTGGCCTCGTCGCCCAGCACTTTGCGGCCAAGCACGCCGACCGGCTCTCCGGCCTCGGCCTGGTCGCAACCTTCTGCGTGCCGCACGGACCGACCCACCAGCTGCTGGGCATGCTCAACGGGTTCCTGCAGCGCGAGGACCTGGCCGGGTTCTGGGAGGTGCTGAAGAGCCTGCTGTTCTCCGCGGCCAACGCACCGACGATGCTGCGCCGGGAGACCCTGCTGCGTCAGGCCATGTTCGACCAGTACGACACCTCTGCGCTGCGCAGCATCTACGGCCAAGCCGTCGAGCACGACAGCACCGGCTGGTTCAGCGGTGTGGCGTGCCCGTCGCTGGTAGTCGGCGGTGCCGAGGACATCCTATTCCCGCGCGTGCTGACGGAGCGGCTGGCGAGCCAGCTCCCTGGCTCGCGCCTGGAGCTCCTGCCGGCCGCCCACCTGCCACCGGTCGAGGTGCCTCGGCCGTTCAACGACCTGGTGCTGGCGACCTTCCCGAGCTCGCGGTGACCTCGGGGACCACCGGGCTCGGCCCTGGTCTGACCATCGCGCTCCCCGGGGCCGATGTCCACGTGCACGAGACCGGCCGCGCCGACGGGCCACCGGTGGTGCTGCTCCACGGGTTCCTGACCTCGTCCTACACCTGGCGCCACGTGTACCCGGCTCTGGTGCACCAGCACCGGGTCGTCCTGGTCGACCTGCCGGGGTGCGGCTCGTCGCCGGACCCGCGGTCGTCCCGGTGGTCGGCCGACCAGGTCGCCGACCTGCTCGTCGCGCTGCTCGACGCGCTGGGACTCACCGACGTCGCGCTCGTCGGCAGCCAGATGGGCGGGTCGCTCGCCGCGTGGACGGCGGCGCGGCACCCGGGCCGGGTGTCGCGGCTGGTGGTCATGGCGGCGGGGGCGCTCGGCGAGGATGCGGCCAACCTCGGGCTCTACCGCGCACTTGGTGCGCCGGTCGTCGGGCCGGTGCTCGCCCGGCTCTTCCCGCGTGGCCCGTTCGCGGCGAGGTGGGCCTCGGCGCACGGCGAGCAGAACCCGCCGGAGCCTGCCGCCGTGACGCGCTACCACCGCCAGCTCCGCCGGCGGGGTGCGGCGATGGCCCGGTTCGGGCTCGGGGTCCGGTTGAGCTACGGGGAGTCCTTCGACGTGCTCGCCGGGCCGCTCACCGGGCTTCCGGTCCCGACGCTGCTGGTGTTCGGGGAGGACGACCGGTTGGTGCCACCGTCGACCGGGCGGCGGTTCGCTGAGCTCATCCCGGACGCCCGGCTAGTGCTGCTCGCCGGGTGCGGCGACTTCCCGCAGGAGGAGGAGCCCGAGCGGGTGGCGGCCATCCTCGCGGAGTTCCTGGACCCCGGCGACGTGCGCCGGTGACCGGCCTGCCGCTCGTCACGTCTCGGGACTACGAGGAGTACCGGCAGATGTTCGGCCTGGGGGGCGAGGACCTATCGCGGTCGCTGCTCGACTGCCCGGGGGGTGCGAGCGACTTCGCCGCCACCGTGCGGTCCCGGGGCGGTCGCGTGGTCAGTGTCGATCCACTCTACGCCGCTGCGCCAGACGTCGTGGCGCGCATCACGGTCGCCCAGCGCGACCAGGGCCTGGGGCGGGTGGTGGGCCACCTCGGCGGCGCGGGCCTGGCTGCGGCCGACGGTCTCGCCGCCTACGTGGCGCGGCGCCGACGGTCGGCGCAGCGCTTCCTCGCCGACTTCGTGCGGGACCGCACCGGCTCGGACACTGACTACGTCGCTGCGGCGCTGCCCGCCCTGCCGTTCGCGGACTCGACGTTCGAGATCGGTCTGGTGCCCAACCTGCTGTTCAGCTACGCCGACCTGTTCGACCGGCGGTGGCACCGCCAGTCGATCCACGAGCTGCTCCGGGTGTGCGCGCAGGTGCGCATCCACCCGGTCGTGGAGGCACCGGGGCGGCCCTACGCCGAGCTGGATCTGCTGCGTGCCGAGCTAGCCGCGGACGGCGTGGTGCTGCGTGTCGTCGCGTCGAGTGATCGGCGGCGCCACCGGGTCGACGGTGCCACGCTGGTGTGCACGCGGCGCGGGGCAGCGGCGGCGTGAGTGTCAGCCCCGCCTCTGCGCGGGCACCGCGACCGGGCCGGGCCGGCCGGGGGCTGCCGGCCGGCCCGCGGTGCGCACCAGGGCCGTAACCGCGGGGTGCCAGGGCCGGCGGAGCGGTCCGGTGAGGACCAGCGACCGGTGGGTCCGCTGGCGCAGCGGAACCAGCACCACGTCGGGTCCCACCATGCCTGCGGCGTACTCGGGGACGATGGAGACACCGACGCCGGCGCGCACCATCGCGAAGAGCGTGCACAGCTGCCTGACCTCGGGCACGGGCGAGGGGTCGACCAGCACGGCGACGTGCGTCCGAAGGTGGGTGAAGTCCAGCAGTGTGGCTTCGCCCACCGACGCGCGGCCGCGAAGCCGGGCACTCCCCGGTCGCAACCTGGCCGGTCAGCGCCTACCCGTATCACGCACTGGGGCACTAGGCACTGTCTCAGGCTCACGTCTCCAATCCGGCGCTCGCGCGCAACTGTCGAACCAGGGGCGGTGGCTCATGGGACCGTTCCGCGAGGACCCAAGGATCGTCCACCGGCACAGTGCAGCCGACTTCCGACACTCACCATTCATGTCAATGTCCGAGGTCGTCTGCACGGTTGGCCTGGGCGTTTGCGGGTGAGTGCAGAGGAGTGCGGACATTCTGGTGTGTTCATGGTCGTGTGCACGAACCTGCGTCGCGTTCCGTGCTCCTGTGCACGATCTCTCCCGGCTTACTGCGAGCTGGGCCGCGCCGATCTGGTGTGAGCCCAAGTCGTCACCAGCCGGTTCGCTGTCAGGCGGGGGTTCTCACAAATGGTCAATTGTGCGAGTTCTGCGAAGACTCGATTGCGGTGCCTGTTCACCCAGGTCGCGATTCGCACAACACCTCGCATAATTCCGCGGTTGTGACAGTGGGTTCTGCGAGGATGCGGGGATGGAGTTGACCCCGCAGCAGGCCGCCGACGCGGTCGAGCGCCACCCGTGCCCTAAATGCCAGACGCCGCCCGGCAGCCCGTGTCGCACCCGCGGCGGCAAGACCGCCGCGAAGTACCACACTGCCCGCTTCATCCTCGTGCCCGCACTGCGCGAGAACCTCGCAGTGACCGTCCCGCCCGACCGCGGCCCCGGCACAGCGTGGAAGCCCCGCCCCGTGGTCGACGCGGCCGAAGCGCCACTGGGAGGCGCCCCGATCCGGATCGGCTACGCGAGATGCAGCACCGCCCAGCAGGAGTTACAAATCCAGATCGACGCGCTGACCCACGCGCACTGCACCCGGATCTTCTCGGAGAAGATCAGCAGCCGGATCAAAGTCCGGCCCGAGTTCGAGAATGCTCTCGCCCTGGCCAGCGACATCAAGCAGGCCGCCCCCGACCAGCCGGTCATCCTCACCGCCCACGAGATGAAACGCCTGGCCCGCAACGCGGGTGAACTCATGGCCCTCACCGCCGCACTGGAGACCAGCGGCATCCAGCTCGAGCTGCTCACCGGCCCGCTCACCGGTATCTACAACCCCGCCGGTATGGGCGCCATCCTCTTCGCGGTGCTGGCCGTTGCCGCGCAACTGGACCGCAACTACATCCGAGAGAAAACCCTGGAAGGCCAACAGGCTGCCGCGGCCAAGGGCAACCACGGCGGACGCCCCAAAGTCATCGACGACGACATGCTGCTCTTCGCCCGCGCGTTGAAAGACCAGGGCACCCCGATCCCGCAGATCGCCACGAAGCTGACCATCGCCACCGGCAAGAACACCGGCCGTCGCCCCTCGGTTGCCTCGCTCTACCGCGCCCTGGCAACCCAGGGATAACCCGGAACGGCACAGACCACCCGGCGAGCCGTGGTGCCCATCAGCAGCCCGTACGGGTCTTCGGTGCCCCCGACGGTCACCCGGTCACCGAGTGGGGCGCAGTTGAGGTGGCAATGATCATTCCTGGCAGGCACAGTGGGGGTATGCAGCAGCCGACCGCGGTTCAGCGGCTCGTCGATGCCATGCTGGATCGGGCTGAGGGGGATTGCCCCGGGGTGGAATTCATGATCTGGCTTCCATCACTGGAAAGCTTGTTGTTGCCCCGCGACAGTGACCGGGGCGGGAACCACGGGGCCGCAGCACCCCGTGGGATGCAGCGCCGCTACCGCGGTCGCCGCATCCAAGCCTTCGACCACAGCGGCGCCCTCACCGTCTGGGTGTCTCCCGCCGGCGGGGTTCCTGCTCCACCGCACGCCCCCACCTATGTGGGTGACCTGCTGGCGGAGCACTTCACCGCCCGCTGAAACGGCGTGCGGTGGTGCGGGTCAGCGGTCGAGTTCGGGGCGGGGGTAGTCCTCTTCGGGCAGCGGGACGGTGATTGTTTGCTCCAGCTGATCGGCCTCGTCGGCCTCCCACGCAGCGGCCATCGGAGTGGGGAAGAGACGATCGGCACCGTCGGTGCCGGTGTCGACGTCGGTGTCCTCGATGGGGGTGTGCCGCTCGATCAGGTCGGCCTCGGGGACCTCATCGCCGGGCCGGGTGGGCTCGATCATGGTCGGCCTCCTGGGTTGCGCGGAGTTGGGCGTTGTCGGTTTCCAGTTGGGTGTTGGTGGTTTGCAGGTGCAGGATCTGGGCGATGCCGGCGAGGTTGACCCCGGCATCGATGAGGTCGGTGATGCGCTCGTTGGCGTCCACTTTGCTGGGCACTCCCACGTTGGGTCACGAGTCGAGAGGCATACGCGTGCTCGAATCGCTGTACACCGCGCACCTGACGATCAGCGGTCACCAGATTACTTGGCGGGAGATCGTCGGTAACGCTTTCGGCCTCGCGTCCGCGGCCGGTGGGTTGCGCCGGCGGGTTTGGTCCTGGCCTGTTGGTGTCGTTGGAAATGCGATGCTGCTCACCGTCTTCCTGGGCACAGCCCTGCAGAGTGGGCAGGGGGCGCCGCTCCACGGGCAGGCTGTGAGACAGGTGTTCTTCATTGTGCTAAGCATCTACGGATGGGTGCGCTGGAGAAGCCACCAGGCTAATGGGGAAGGCCGTGCCGCTGTCGTCCCCCGCTGGGCCAGCCGCAGGGAACGCACGCTACTCATCTCTGCGGCACTGCCTGCAGTAGCTGTGTGCTTCGCCGTCTTTCGGTCCGTTGGTGCGGGGTTCCCCGTGCCCTGGTGGTACTTCCTCGCCGACTCGTGGATCTTCGTTGGTTCCATGGCGGCCACGTACGCCATGGCCCGGGGCTGGGTTGAGTTCTGGCTCTGCTGGATTGCCGTCGACATGGTCGGCATTCCTGAACTCCTCCATTTTAATTAGTGGGCTATCCATTTCACTGCCCGCGTCTGCTGAGCTACCGTCTCGCCGGAGCACGCTGGTGGCGTGGTGGCTGAATTACCAGTCACCGGCACCCAGCCAAATAGCAAGTGCGTCAACGCTTCCGGAGTCAAAGATGGACACGTCCCGCCTGACACCGTGGCGGGGGGCCGACTGTTGAGCGTGGCGTGCGGCTCACAGCCTGCAGTGGTTCCGCAGGTCAAACGTGCGCCGGGCAGTGAAATGGATAGCCCACTTTAATTATTATCCGTCAGCCACGCTGTATGGCGTCTATGGCACTTTTGTCATCTACGGGCTAATCGCCTGGCGGAAACTCGTTCGCGCTCAGTACGTCCGCCGTAGTGCGCGCCCGCAGCGTAAATCGGTGGAGGCCCATCCTGGATGGGTAGTCGGGCAAGAATAGTGACCGGCTGGGTGGGCATACGCGGATCACACCTTCGGCTTGTGGGCTCAGCGCGAGCACTCGGCTCGGCGGCCGCGGAGTCATCGGACCGTGACGCCGAGGAGCTGACTTGCGCACGCAAGGAGTTGACCTGGACAGTCGGCCGTCCTGCCCGAGCCCGTGAGCTGATCCCCCTGCTGGCGCCTGGCCGGAGCGGACCGGGAGAGTCATTGGACGCACGCAGCGAACAGCGAACGTAGGTTTGACAGTATTATCCAACTGGTTGAGGCTGGGCTAATGCCGAATGTGAGCTCCACGATTACCGATGACGTTATCTCTTACCTCGCCGAGCAGCGCTTCGGCCGGCTCGCGACTGTTGACGCGAAGAACGCGCCGCAGAACAACCCGGTCGGTTTCCGGTACAACCCGGAGATCGGCACCATCGACATCGGCGGCCACAACCTCACTGCGAGCCGGAAGTTCCGCAACATCGGGAAGAACCCAGCCGTCGCCTTCGTCGTGGACGACCTGGTATCGGTACGCCCGTGGCACGTCCGTTGCGTCGAGATTCGCGGCCGCGCCGAGGCGCTGGAGTCTCCGTCTGAGCTGATCCGCATCTATCCCGAACGGGTCATCAGCTTCGGCCTTGCCGGGCCGCCGCAGTTCGGCTGACCCAGCCTCCTAGCAGCGTTTGATCGCAGGTCGAGTGGTTCTCGAGGTCCGCGGGACACCGTGGGGGCACCTGCCCACGAACGCCCGCTGGAGGCCTTCGAATGACCGACTACCTGCTTGAGATCCCTGATGTGGTCGGCGCGGCTCTGCGAGTATCAGCGCTGGCCGCCGAGCACGCGACCAACGCGGAGCTGAACCGTCGCCTTGAGCCGACGGTCGCCGACGCGATCGTATCGGGTGGTTTCGCGCGCCACTTCGTCCCCGAGCGCCACGGGGGCACGGCCGGCACCTTCACCGACTACGTCCGGGCCATCGCGGCGGTTGGTGAAGGCGATCCGTCCGCCGCCTGGGTCGCATCGATCGCGGCAACCCTGGGCAGGATGTGCGCATATCTCCCCGTGGAGGGTCAGCGCGAGCTCTGGGCTGAGGGGCCCGACCAATTCATCGTCGGCGCCCTGATGCCTGGCGGGCAGGCGACACCGGTTGACGGTGGTTGGCAGATCAGTGGCGAGTGGCCGTATATGAGCGGCATCGACTTCTCCGACTGGGCGCTGGTGTGCTGCGCGCCCGACCGTGGAGACCGCAGCGAGGTCCGCTTCTTCGTCATCCCGCGCTCGTCTTACGCGAGTGAGGAGACCTGGTTCACCGTTGGAATGCGGGGTACCGGCAGCAACACGATCGTGGTGGAGAACATAGTTGTCCCGAACCATCGAACATTCACACGCGACGAACTCGTCGCGGGACGCGCTCCTGGTGCGGATGCGGCCTGCCATCAGGTTCCGCTTAAGGCCGTGAACGGGCTCTCCTTTGCGGCTCCCATCCTCGGCGCGGCCCGCGGGGCCCTCGCGCTCTGGACGGCGTCAGTACGAGAGAAGGCAGCCGTACCCTCTGCGAACCGCATCCAGGCCGGTGCGGGGGTGAGCAGCCAACTCGTGCTCGCCCGCGTAGCAGGCGAGATCGACGCTGCCGCCCTACTGCTCGAACGGGTCGCCGCCCAAGCTGATTCGACCATCGCTAGCGAGCTAGACGTGGCGCGTGCTCAGCGTGACTGTGCCCTCGCCGTCGACGTTCTCGTCGGTGCCGTAAATCAGCTATTCCGGACGTCGGGGACACGTGCCCAGTCGGAGACCGGGGCCTTCCAGCGATTCTGGCGCGATGCGAACGCGGCTGGCGGGCACGCAGTTCTGCAGTTCGAACCGGCGGCTCAGGCGTACGCCGGACTCGTCCTAGACAAAGGTGCACCGGCATGACCAGGCGAGTAGTGATCACCGGAATCGGCGTACGAGCCCCGGGCGGTCTGGGAATCGAATCCTTCTGGGAACTGCTCACATCCGGTCGGACGGCCACCCGCGCGATCTCGTTCTTCGACGCGTCGCCGTACCGCTCCCGCGTCGCTGCAGAATGCGACTTCAACGCGATCGCGGAGGGACTGACGCCACGGGAGATTCGGCGGATGGACCGGGCAACGCAGTTCGCGGTTGCCTGCGCACGCGAGGCTGCCGGGAATAGCGGCCTCGCCCTTGGTGAGCTCGACCCTCACCGCGTCGGTGTGAGCCTGGGCAGCGCGGTCGCCGCCGCGACCAGCCTGGAGAACGAATACCGTGTGCTGTTCGACGACGGTGCCACGCGGGTCAGCGACCCTGGCTACCTCTCGCCGCACATGTTCGACTACCTGATCCCTGCGGCGATGCCGGCCGAGGTGGCCTGGAGCGTCGGTGCCGAGGGGCCGGTGACAATGGTGTCCGACGGCTGCACATCAGGTCTGGACGCGGTTGGGTACGCCTGCCAGGTGATTCATGAGGGCAGCGCGGATGTCATGTGGACTGGCGCTGCGGACACGCCGATCACGCCGATCGTCGTGGCGTGTTTCGACGCGATCAAGGCGACAACTACGCACAATGACGACCCGGAGCACGCGTCCCGCCCGTTCGACGGCACGCGAAACGGATTCGTCCTAGCTGAGGGCGCCTCGATGTTCGTGCTGGAGGAGTACGAACACGCCCGGCGTCGGGGCGCGCCGATCATCGCGGAGATCGGCGGGTATGCGTCGCGCTGCAACGCCTACCACATGACCGGGCTCAAGAGTGACGGTCGAGAGATGGCCGAAGCGATTGGGGCTGCGCTGGACGAGGCGAAGATCAACGCCACCGACATCGACTACGTCAACGCCCACGGCTCGGGGACGAAGCAAAACGACCGACACGAGACCAACGCGATCAAGCGCAGCCTCGGGGAGCACGCGTACAAGGTTCCGGTCAGTTCGATTAAGTCCATCATCGGCCACTCCCTCGGAGCAATCGGCTCGATCGAGATCGCGGCGAGTTCATTGGTGATCGATCGAGGGACCGTCCCGCCGACGGCAAACCTGCACACCCCGGACGTTGAGTGCGACCTTGACTACGTGCCGGTGACGGCACGCGAGCAGCGAACCGATGTGGTGCTGAGCGTCGCCAGCGGGTTCGGGGGATTTCAGAGCGCGATGATTTTGCGGAGGGCGTCGTGAGCAAACCGCGTGCTGTCATCACCGGAATCGGCGCCATCTCGCCCAATGGATCGGGAACCGACTTCCATTGGAAGGCCACCCTATCGGGCAGGTCTGGTATCGCTGAGCTGACCCGCTTCGACGCGACCGGCTACCCGGCGATGCTCGCGGGGGAGGTCCTCGACTTCGACGTCGCCGAGCACATCCCGGGGCGGCTGCTCCCGCAGACGGATATCTCGACCCGCTTCGCCCTGGCAGCGGCTGAGTGGGCGCAGCTGGATGCGGGGCTCGACAGCACACGACTGCGTGACTACGACATGGGCGTGGTCACTGCGAATGCTTGCGGCGGTTTCGACTTCACGCACCGGGAGTTCGACAAGCTGTGGGGCAGGGGGCCGGAGTACGTCAGCGTGTACGAGTCGTTCGCGTGGTTCTACGCCGTGAACACCGGCCAGATCTCAATCCGGCATGGGATGCGAGGCCCGGGCACGGCGCTGGTTGGCGAGCAGGCTGGCGGCCTCGACGCGCTTGGACACGCGCGGCGCACCGTTCTTCGTGGAACCCCGGTCGTCGTCAGCGGCGGCGTTGATTCCGCCCTCGACTCATGGGGCTACCTTGCCCAGCTGTCGGGCGGTCGGGTCACCAGGGCAACGGACGCCGAGCGGGCGTACCTCCCCTTCGACCGCCAGGCCAGTGGGTACGTGCCCGGTGAGGGCGGTGCGATCCTCCTCGTCGAGGATGCCGACGCCGCTCGCGTACGTGGTGCGGCGCAGGTCTACGGAACGATCGCTGGTTACGCTGCAACCTTCGATCCGCCGCCGGACTCGCCTCGCCCACCTGGACTGGCTCGCGCTGCGGAGCAGGCGTTGGCAGACGCTGGCCTGCGCCCGGCGGACATCGATGTCGTGTTCGCGGACGCGGCTGGTGTGCCTGAATTGGACCGCATCGAAGCCGCAGCGATCAGCCAAATCTTCGGTGCGCACGGAGTACCGGTGGTGGCGCCGAAGGCACTGATCGGTCGGCTCTACTCCGGCGGAGCGCCTCTCGACGTCGTCGATGCACTGCTCTCGATGCGTGATGAGGTCATTCCCGGCGCACCGGCTGCGATCGACGTCCCTGCCGAGTACGAGCTAGATCTTGTTATCGGTGAGCCGCGTAGCCAGCCGGTCAGGACGGCGCTCGTACTTGCGCGCGGCCGCCACGGATTCAACGCCGCACTGGTTCTGACCGCGAACTGACCCCCACGGCCACCGCCACAACCAAACCCCGGAAGAAGGAGCACTGCCATGCCGCATCTGACCATCGATGACCTCCGCCGGATCATGATCGCCTGCGCGGGCGCGGATGACGCCAGCAACTTGTCCGGCGAGATCGCCGACATGCCGTTCGAGGACCTCGGGTATGACTCGCTGGCGTTGATCGAAACGCTCGCGTGGATCAGCCACCAGCAGGGGATCCGCATCCCGGACCCGGACCTCGCCGAGGTGCAGACTCCGCGGCAATTGCTCGCCCACGTCAATTCGGTCTTGACGGCGGGAATCAGCGCATGACCGCCGAGTCGCCTGTGAGCGCGGAGTCGTCAGTCGTGCACCGACGACAGCACAGCCTCGTCATCGACGCCCCGCCCGAGGTGCTCTATGACCTCGTCGCTGACGTCACCCGGTGGCCGGTGCTGTTCGAGCCGACCGTGCGCGTCGAGCTGATCGAGAAGTCGACGACTTCGGAGCGGTTCGAGCTCTCCGCGCTCGTCAATGACGAGCTCGCGACGTGGCGATCGCGCCGCACATTCGACCGCGGAGGGCTGTTAATCCGGTTCGCGCAGGAACGCAGCATGCCGCCGATGACGGCGATGAGCGGGGATTGGTCGTTCATCTCGACCGTTGCTGGCAAGACCGAGGTAGTGCTTCGACACGAATACTCGGTAGCGGACGATGCGCCCGACGCCGTCGCGTGGGTGAACCGGGCGTTGGATACCAACAGCGAGCGCGAGTTAGCGGCGCTGGCCCGGGTGGCGGAGTTGCACGCGCCGTTGGACCACCTTGTGTTCAAGTTCGAAGAGACACTACCGCTGCGCGGCAGCGCGGCGGACGCGTTCGAACTCGTCGCTCGCAGCGATCTGTGGTCCGAACGGCTGCCGCACGTCATCGAGTCCGTCATGGATGAGACGTCGAGCGTCCAGCGCTTGACCACGTCGACCGTGACCCCGGACGGATCACGACACACCACCAGCTCGATCAGACTCATCACGCCCGGGGAGGGCATTGTGTTCAAGCAGACGCTGTTACCAGCGTTCCTGATCGGCCACGCCGGAGACTGGCGCTTCCACGACGGACCCGGGGGCTCGACCGTCACGGTGCGGCATATCGTCGCGGTCAACCCCCAGGGCCTAGAAGCTCTCCTGGGTCCGGGCAGCAGCCTGGACGACGCGCGCGTGTGGACGACAGAATCGCTGAGCAAGAACAGCCGGATCACTGCCTCGTACGCATCGGTCTTCGCCGAGGGGCGGGCAAGCGCCCCCACCGACGACGCGGACATTTCAGCATGACCGCAGTCGACATTACGACCGAGCTGGCAAGGGGATCAAGCTCAGCATCGGTGGGAGGGCATTCACGACCCGGGGGACCCGATCGGCAAAATGTTCTTCGGGATGCTCCCTGATGGCCGAGTTCGAGTCGGACCTGATCCGCTCGCGCACCGTCGAGGGCATGCGGGAGGCCGCCAAGCGTGGACGACTCCTGGGCAAGCTCTCAAAACTGTCGGTACTGCAACGGAAGCGACTCCTCGCGGACTACGAATCCGGGGAGTACAGCGCCGCGCAGCTGATGGACATCAGCGGCCTGTCCCGCTCAGCGATGTACGCCACGCTGAACAAGGCACGGGCAGAGCACCGTGGCAGCCGGGAACACCGGTAAGGGTAAGAAATAGCCCCGGAGTTCGTTGAGGTTCGTGCCGGTGTCATACGCCCTGCACCGTGCCCAGATCCAACGCCCGCAAGCGCCGCCGACCGTCGCCCTGGGTCATCACCTCGGCAGCGGCGCTGACAGATCCCACACCGCCGTCGCCGCCACCGAATCGGGCGCACGTGCGCGACCAGCAGCTGCTCGTCCTCGTCGAGCTCGACCCGCTCCACCGTGGTGTGCTCGACCCCGAGCAAACCAGCCCGTACCCTGCCGTTGCGCACGCCGTTCCCCACCCTCTCCTGACAGCCGTCAGACAGCCGGAAACGTAGACGGGGAGCGGCGTGTCGCCCCTACGACGCGATCAACCCACCCACGGATGCGTCAGGAGAGCCTCTAAAAAACTCAAGATCAACATCGGTACTCCGTCAACCAAGGGAACTAGCGCGCGGCGCGCGGTCCGGCCGCCGGGCTCGCGGCGTGTCACTGGTAGCCGGAGAAGTCCTCGTCATGGATCCGGTCTGGGTTCGCGCCCGCGTCCCGCAGAGTGGCGACAGCGGTGTCGACCATGCCGGGGGTGCACCATGCGCTGGCGGTGGCCGAGCCCTACGGCATCTGGGGCGGACTGTCGGCGCAGGAGCGCGAAGACATGCTGGCAACCCAGCGCCGAGCCGAGTCGATGCCCGTCCCGGTCCGCAGCGACCACCGGCAGGACATGGATACCCCCTGATTCCTTCTTCACCTCCGAGTGACCCGGCTGTCGCGTTCAAGCGCAGCCGGGTCACTGCTCACCGCAGCCCGGTGAACCACCTCGGCAGCACAGATCCCACCTCGATGCAGGGGCCCGGGCCGCTGCCCATTACCGGTGGCGTACCCGGTGGGTGATTCGTTGGGCCGCCGCTGCAGCAGCGGCCCAGCATGCTGAATCAGCATGATCGAGGTCGGCTCCGCAGCTTGCCGCGCCCAGTGCTCCACCGCCGTGCAGCGGGGTGAGGAGGCCCCGCCCATCGAGGCTCGCTGATGCACCGAGGGCCGAACCAGGCCACTGCCCGCAACAATCGAGCTGCGGGCCAAGAACGCGCCTCGGCACAGGGTTGCCGACGCCGGTTGCTGGCTCCGGGTATGGGATCCCGAGGGGTGGTGCGCTGCGTAATGCCCTCGCCGTGCATTTTTGTGCGCTGGGGCGGGCGGGAACCGGTTGAATCGCTGGAATCGGCTGGCCGGGTAACATTGGACCCGTGACGGAGCCAGAGCAAACACCGCAAGCGGGAATTGCCGACGCGCTCGGCGACTTGTCGGAGCAAACCCGCCTCCTTGTCCGGCGGGAGATTGACTCGGCGCAGCGAGAGTTGTGGAGCAAGGTCAAAGCCAGTGCCCCCGCGGCCACCCTGGTGGCCACTGCTGGAGTGCTCGCCGTGCTCGCCACCGCGTCGGCCTACCGTTGCAGCTTACGACTACTGGAGAAACGCCTACCGCCGGCGACCGCCGCCTTGCTTGGCGCCGGCGTGTACGGCGCGGGTGCGGTAGGCGCGGCGGTCGCCGGCGCTCAGCGGTTGCGGGAATTGCCTGCGCCGTTTCCGACCGAAACCGCGCATGAGACCGCGACTCTCCTCGCAGAGTCGGCGACCGGCACACGTACCTAAGGGCAGATTCGAGGCCCAGGGCTGAAATGCTCATGCCGCAGGTGCGGTGCCGGTGCTGGATAAGGACCCCGACACGTACATCGCCGAACACACCTGAGCAGCCGACAGCAATCGGATACACCGCACTTGCCGACGCCAACACGCGTCGACGGTCGTGCCCGCCTTGCCGCTCCGCATGGTGCAGCGTTACCTACGGGCCGGCCAAGGAAGCGGCGCCGGCCAGGGCGGCGGATCTTCATCGCCAGGCTCGGCATTGTACAGCTCTTGGCCTGCTGCACAACGGCCGCATGGGTACTTCCCGCTCAACGCACTACGTCCACCCGAGGAGCCACCGTGAACGAATCTGCTTCGATCATCGACAAGTTGCACCATGTCCTAGAAGAAGACGACGGTCTCGCGGACCGCTTGGAGCGCTCACTGGTCGAGGCGCACGCCAGAGCGCAGTCGGAACTCAACCCTGCCGTATTCGACGCGCTGGACTGGCCCACCGACCTCGCCGCCTACGAGAGATACCTCCAAGGATTCCTGCGATGGATCCCGCAGCAGTCCGACGCGCAGGCATGGAAGGAGCCTGCCCCCAAGGAGCGATTCGCCAAGGAGGTCAGCGTCCGCCTGGGTCACTTCTTCTTTCTGATCGACCAGAAGGTCGACGACGACTCGGTGATCGTGGAGAACAGCGAAGCCTTCGCCGAGTGGCTGACCGACTACACCCGTGAATGGGGAAAGTTCCTGGACACGCCCGATTCGTTCGACAAGGACATCCTGGACTCGTTCCTGCGCGACGCCCCGGAGTACACGATCGAGGAATCGCTGGTCAACGGTCGAGCGAACATGCCCAGCGGCTGGGTCACGTTCAACCAGTTCTTCGCCCGAGAACTCAACGCCGGGCTGCGCCCGATCGCCGAACCGAACAGCAACCTCGTCCTGACCTCGGCGGCGGACTGCAGCTTCGAGCACCGTTTCGATATCGACGAGAACTCCCAGATCCCCGCGATCGAGGTCAAGACGACACATCGCTACGGCAGCATCACCGAATTGTTGGAAGGGAGCCTGTACGGCGAGCGCTTCGCTGGCGGCACGTTCGTGCACTACATGCTGCCGCCCTCGGCTTATCACCGATTCCACTCTCCGGTCGCGGGCCTGGTCAAGGAGTCGTTCGTGACCGCCGGGCGGG
>JAABUJ010001495.1_pt1 | contig 34230 bp, 44 predicted proteins | sample 5559131 | NCBI WGS metagenome assembly JAABUJ01 (sample SAMN10711875, study PRJNA513366) | rock metagenome | isolation source: Antarctica rocks | place: Antarctica: Victoria Land, Mt New Zealand nord | collected 2016-01-07
CCCGGCAGCACGCTCATCTTCGCCAACGCCAACACGACGCGCGCAAACACGTAGATGCAGATCTGCTGATTGACGGAACTCTGCGCGCCGCGGCCGCGGCCGAAGACGGCCCACCCGCCCACCAGGCCGGCGATGAAGGTGTCGTAGCGGCCTTCTTTGCCGGTGGAACCTAGGCCGAAGGAAGACGGTTGAGTGGAGGAGGGAAGGGAGGAGAAGGAGGGCAGGTGCCGCAGGGCGAGGAGCGTGCTTTTGTATAGCAGCGCAAAGGTCGCGAGGTTGCGGGCGTGTTGCCGCGTGGCTTTTATGATGAGCCGGAGCTTTTCGCGGAGGCTGTGGGGTTCCGGGGGGAGGGGTTAGGGCGGTGGAGACGGGGAGGGATGATGGGGGTAGGGGGTGGGGGGTGGGGGGTGAGAAGGACGTACGTTCCGGAGCGGAAGAGGAAGACCATGCTGTTTTTGTTCCGGGTTGATGTTAGCTAGCTGTTTTGGCTTTCGTAGGTGGGATTGTGGGTTCGTTCGCGAGGTGGAGGTTTGGGGGGTGCATACACCAGCGCATGTGGAAAGCGGACTTTGGCTCCGTAGACGGCGCCGTTGCGGGCGGCTTTGATGAGGGCGAGGTATTCGGCGTATTGGGGGTTTAAGATTATGCCGTTCAGTGTCTCCTGGCGTTCCGCCCTGTCAGTCGAGCACTCGCTGGAGTTCGTAGAATCAGACTTTACCTTTAACGCTAGAGAGTCCATTGTGGTTGTCGAATGCTAGACCTCGGCAGGGCCGCGGGCGAGGAGGGTAGGGAGGAAGGGTGGTTGAGATAGTAGGATTGGAGAGCGGATTGGCGTTGCTGATGTCCTTAATCAATGACAACGTTCTTCAAGAGTTCGCTGTTGTGTCGGGAAAATTATAGGTTCGAAAGAATGAGTTGCTTTGCTTGGTCTTTCGCACATGACAGTGACAGGTGAAATATGTCGAGTACCCCACAGCCTCGGGATCTCTCAATGACGGTGCCGCTAGAATGGGCTAGGCTTGATACGGAACAGGGTAGATCTTGACTTCAGTCAGGGCTTTGGGTACCAGGTACCCTCATGATCATCTAACAACTCTGACATGGAGAGGAGGGTTTTGGACTGCTGCTCTCTCCAAATGGATCTTTCCTGCTCTTCTTAGAGTAATTTTACACTGATGTGATGTGAGCTTTACCAAATCACACATCACCATCGGCTTTGAAGCGACCGCTTCCACCCAACGCTACCGCTTTCTCCTGGATTGTTCTCTATCTCATCAAGGCATGGTTACCGGCACCTTCATATATATAGATAACGGCAGGAGCAGTATGGGAGCGAGACACATGTGTCCTTATAGAGGCTGCAACTACGTGCTAGCTGTAGCATGAATCGTATGTCCACAGGTCCCAACATCCTGCAACCAAAACTTGCAAATCCCGTTTGCCCAATCCTGAAAGAAACAAGCGCATCTCATGCCGCTAAATTGCAACAAATGTAGAACCGATCACAGATTATCTTCGTACACCCCTCATCTCAAAATCATCCGTCCGGCTCTTCCGGAGAAATCCCCCGATACCTCTAGAGCTGGTACGGGCGCTGGGATCGTTAGGGGTGGATATGTCAGTATTTGACCTCACGGCTGTCGCAGTGACCGCTCCGGGTCTCGAACCCACATGTCTGGATCCCTCCGCAGTCTCGGGGATATCAGCCATTCCTTGCTCCATCAGTTCCTGGTCTGTGCTGGTTTTGCTGATACCTCGCTTTCGGCCGAAGAAGCGGTTGCGGTGGACGGCGGAGTGACTCGGTCGTAACCGATTTGGGGAGTCGGTGCTGTAACGTGACGCGGCGTCCAAGTCTTGAGAAGTGGTCCTTGCCACACTGTCTGTGTCGGAGGGGACACCCCTATTCTGAGCCGTGGTGCTGATAGCTGATCTATTCAAGTCCAGCGCACGAGATCTCGACCTGTCCTCGTACACATCCGAGAATATGTCCGACGAAGAAACATCCTTCATCCCCAGGGAGAAGTCGACGCGCCTCGACATAGCAGACAATGACTCTCCACGAGTACGTGTGGCACGAGACGTACTGGGCGCTTGACGGAGGGTGGATGGATTCCGTCCAGTCACCGGCTCATCAGCGGCATTTGGGACGAATGGAACCTCCCGTGAAATTGAGCCATATCGTGGTCCAGGACCGTTCTCGAAAGTAGTTGCGCTGGGAGGAAGTTCCGGTGTGACGTACTGAAGGTAATACGGGGACTCTTGGTTTTGGCCTGGAAGACGCATGCGCGGACCTTCGATACCGAGCTCTTGCATCGAGACCATCAGTGCACATATGAATTTGTTGCGGCGCTGGAGACGCAGAAGCTCGTTCTGCCAATTCGACTTGTAAAAAAAGACGACGTTGACAGTCATTGAATGTGCTTCTGTAATGTCTCGGATCTCCGTCAGGATGTTGCTCTGATATTCTCGTTTCTCATTTTTGACGAATTCGAGAAGAAGCTGCCGCAGCTGATCGATCTGGTCTAGAGTCGTGCCGAATTTGAAGATCATGGGGATACTTTCCGCGAGACCACCTGAACGACGCATATTGAGAATGAACAGTGTGTTGAGATGGCTGTTCGGTGCCTGAACGACGTGCCCTTCCAACTTCTTGAACTCCGTATAGAGAAGTGCAATTTCCTTCACAAAGTAATCATCTCCTTTCCCCAAGACACCAGTGTTGCCATAGATCGTAACCCTGTCGCCGACATCAAACGGGTGCTTGACAAAAACGAATACAACCGACTGGAGGAACTCCTGAGCGGTCGCCGAGAAGAGCCATGCAAGACCAAGTACTGTTGATCCGAGAGAAGTGAGGACACCGGCGGCGGAGGTTGACACCAGCGAAATGAGCACTAGGAGAGAAATAATAATGACGATGAAGAACAGAACGCTGTCCAACCTGGAAACGACTGAGTCAAGATCCTTCAATGAAGCAGTGATGGATTTCCGTTCGCGCCCAATCTCCACGCACACTGCCTCGAGCTCTTCCATGGATATATCGCCGTTCATATCCTTGTCGAACATGGTGAAAGCTGCATCGGCCTCGTCATCATTGTTGAATGCGTCCTTCAGATCGTCCGAGGAGACCGTTCCCTCCCCTTCACGCACAAATGTTCTGTATAACCGACGGGCGAGGACCTGACTGCCCTTCGTGGTGTTTAGGAGTGCCAATATGACCTGTTGCGGATGCGTACTCTTTAGCACGCTTTTCCCGGTGAAGTCCATGGCCACCTTGCCCGCCACATCCGTCACTGCGTTGAGAGCTTCTCGGGCATTCTTCTGCGCTTTGTCCAGGTATTGCGCTGGAGTCCTCGCACCCGATGCAGGTTTTGAAGGTCCGCCATCCTCGAACTCGGAGTCGTCCATGGCGATCATTTCTTTGGAATACTGATAGAGTTTCGTAAGACTTCCAATTTGGAATTTGTTGATCTCTATCCGATCAGAATATGTCCGCAAGTGGAAGCTGATCGCGATGAGCTGAATGATGACTTTCTCGACGAGATTGAGAGTTGCCCCAACGAATATGGAGACGATAATCTTGTTCATTGTCGCCTCCCAGGGTTTGATACCGTTATTTCCGTCCATATGATGGTTTGTCATCGTTGGAAGGAAGGAGACCTCAATCCCAAGCCACCAGAAAAATATTGTTGCCGGTATCTCGAGTTGTTTGCCCATGTCTCTCCATTTCTTACCGTTATTTGTGAAAAGACTCGAGACCAACCCCATAGGCCAGGGGATGCCTTTGGCTGCAATCTGGGATCTGGTTAGCGGATCTACTGACCAGGGAACAACAGTGGACTTACTCTCCCGGCGAACAGGGTCAAGAAGCCTATCTCAAGCCAGACCGCGAACCAACTCAACGTCACCCCACCGACATTGGCATCTTTGAACACCAGAGCGCCCAAAAGCAATGGAATAAGCAGCACCGTCACCACCGGCACTATGTACGTGAAATACCGTATCAAAACACTCGAGTTATGGATCTTCTTGAAAAGCTTTGCGATTTTGGTGGATGGATGGTCGGGGCTTTTGTAACCTGAGGTCTTCTCGTGTATTGGATTGGTAGCAACGTCAAAGTCATCCACCGGATCAGCCCGTCGCGACCGCGACCGATGGATGGATATCGAACTTGTCACATGGCCTCTGCCCTCCGAAGTTTGCACTGTCGAAGCAATCTGCTCGGCTTGGGCCACGGCCAGCTCGTCGTCCAATCGGTGTTCTTGCTCACGGGTCCGAAAAGGTGATAATGGAGACAGATAGTATTCACCTGCTGGCTGATGGGTCTGGAGGTTCAAGTGATTCCTGTCGTTCTCGGATGACCCCTCGCCCACGTAGGTGCCATCTTCGCCGGACGACGCAGACGCTGCATTGAGCGGATTGAAGATGGGTTGAGGGAGCTCGTGGACGGGAGTCGACATACGCCCTGTCTTGACCAATGGTACGTGAGGGTGCCCGAGGTGCTTCTATTCTCGAAGATACGGCCGATTCGATGCTTGACCGTACGGCAAGTTCTTCAGTCCGTGCTCGAATGTTAGACTGTATTGATGGATGGGCACTCGTGAAAGCTGTTCTGGGAATAGAGGAATTCAGATGAAATCCAGTAACGACAGTGAATGGGGATGATGCGTTCAGGTCCAGATTAAGGTACTCGTACTGTTATGCTTTGACCAGGTTGATCAGTGCGGACGGATCTGGTAAAGCCGGCAGTCAAAGGATAAGAACGACAAAGAAAGAGTATGAAAGTCGTCTCAGTGTACTTGAAACATCATATCTTTACAGTCTTCGAGAGATATTTCTTGAGGAGGTGGCTGCTTCAAAATTTCCATAGCATGTTCCATAACCTAACTTAACCTTACCAGGTAAGCTATCGATAAACAATTGGGAAGAACGGAGTCTCGGCAAATGCTCCCCGCCCCAACGTCATTCTCTTGCGACTGGTCTACCAATGATATTCGCAACGACATGTATAAATACATATATACAAGACTTTCAGATTTTTCTCTTAGGTGAGTGAGGATGCAAATTGTGGTAGTATTCCTTCTTGTATGACATGATACATGTTCTTATTTCTAACTCACGAAGGATCGACGATTCGATTTTGATATTGAGTTAGTCAGCAGCATGCGTTCCGAACGTTGGGGAACGCAGACGCAGGGGAACGAACGCCTTTCCCGTTCCGTGTAACCACAACAAATACCTTAATTTTTATGGAGAAGGTATTATGCAATTCAACTGCGAATCCCATGTGAATTCTCCTCGTGCTGAAGAATATCATTTTGTACCTTGAAGATAGAGTACTTGAAGGACTCGGCTTAAAATGGAAATGGATTGGAATTGACTGGAGTGGAGGACTTGGCTCGTGCTCGCCTGTCGCTCAGGGTTGTTTGTTTCCTCGCTTGTTTCTTCACATGCTTGCCATTATTGATTTCACACCGCCAGAACTCGTACAGTAACCCCACTACTCCTTACTCTCACAACGAAGTCTACATTACTTGAAACTCTCAGCTTTACTCTGTGCCAGCTCATCGCTTCATCTTCATCTTCATCTTCATCCGTTGACCATAGGACTTCACAATGAGGGGCGAAGTACGTTGTATTGTTGCCCTGCAGTTCTACTGTGGACTGGCCGACGCGTCCGACAGTCCGCAACGCTGCATCTCTCCATATCAGATACAACGCATGCCAACTACGAGTACAAACATCATACTGACCTTCAGCCATAGGTCTGTCATCTTCACATTGGCCAAGCAGGCACACAATTGGGCAACAGTGCTTGGGAACTGTAGGCAATCTATTTGTACCGCTTCGGGCCACTACGAACCTGACAACTGATGAAGATATCTCCTCGAGCATGGCCTGAAGGCTGACGGCCGTCCTGATCCCGATGCTAAAGACATCGGCGACACTGGTTCTTTCGAGACTTTCTTCACCGAGACGGGGAGGGGAAAGTACGTGCCTCGATCGATTTTCGTCGACCTGGACCCATCGGTACCGTCACCAAGAAGATGTGTGCTGGACGATACTGAGAGACATCACAGCCAATTGACGAAATCCGCACTGGCCCGTATCGGCAGCTATATCACCCAGAGCTGTTGATTAGCGGAAAAGAAGATGCTGCTAACAACTGTAGGCCACGTGTATAACATAGGCGGCTAGCTATTCTAACGGCTTGCTTCAGACGCTCGAGGCCACTATACGATTGGAAAGGAGCTGGTGGACAACGTCATTGACCGCATCCGCCGCGTTGCTGGTAGGACTCCACTTGGTTATAATACAGCTGCCCTACTCATGCCGCAGCAGACAATTGCTCGTCACTTCAAGGGTTCTTGATCTTCCACTCCTTCGGTGGCGGTACCGGCTCCGGATTTGGTGCCCTTCTCTTGGAACGTCTCTCATCTGAATACGGCAAGAAGTCGAAGCTGGAGTTCGCCGTCTATCCTGCTCCGCGCGTCTCTACCGCGGTCGTAGAGCCATACAACGCGGTATTGTCGACCCATAGCACTATCGAAAATTCGGACTGCACCTTCTTGGTCGATAATGAGGCTGTCTATGACATCTGCCGCCGGAACCTGGATATTCCTCGCCCAAGTTACGAGCATCTCAATCGTCTCATTGCTCAAGTCGTGAGCTCCATCACTTCGAGTCTTCGTTTCGACGGCGCTTTGAACGTGGACTTGAACGAGTTCCAGACGAATTTGGTTCCTTACCCGCGTATCCACTATCCTTTGATTAGCTACGCTCCAGTTATATCGAGCAACAAGAGTTCACACGAGAGCTTCAAGGTCTCTGACCTGACCTTTCAATGTAAGCTCATCCGTTTCGTTCGACATGTTACTCGCTGATGCCTCCAGGCTTCGAACCAAATAACCAGATGGTCGTCTGTGATCCTCGCAGTAAGTCTATAGTCTCATCTTCTTAGTGGAGTTGCATTAATTGGATCGTCAGATGGTAAGTACATGGCGGTAGCGTTACTCTACCGTGGTGATGTAGTCCCACGAGACTGCACTGCCGCCGTGGCCTCTCTAAAAGCCAAGACCTCGTTCAACCTAGTGGAATGGTGTCCTACCGGCTTCAAGCTTGGCATAAACTACCAGAAGCCAGTCCGCGTTCCAGGCGGCGAGCTCGCTCCTGTCGACCGTTCCGTTAGCATGCTGTCTAACACCACCGCAATCGCCGAGGCCTGGAGCCGCTTGGATCATAAGTTCGACCTAATGTACGCAAAGCGTGCCTTTGTGCATTGGTATGTTGGAGAGGGAATGGAGGAAGGCGAGTTTAGCGAAGCAAGGGAGGACTTAGCCGCATTGGAGAAAGACTATGAGGAAGTCGCCAGTGACAGCGTCGACCCTGACGCTGGCGGAGAGGAACAGTACTAGTTGCTTGCTCTACTGCTCTATCCTGTTTGCCGCCTGGGGATGGGTTATGCTCTTTGGTGCCTTGGTGGCTTCTCGACTTAGCGTGTCGTGTCTGGCGTCCCACCGCACATATTCTCTCAGATTGTCATATCATGATGAAGCGTACCTGTACGGGGCCTGCACATATCCAGCACTCTTTTTTCAATGTCAAGACCTTAGATTAAACACTCTCGTTCATGAAGTATGATTGTCATCAACAGTGGCCGGCTTTGGGTCGTTCGTTGCGCGAACACACTTCCAATACCTGATATTCAATGAGGCATGTGAAGCCGTTGTAATTCCCCTGTCTGCCCTCTGTACCTTACGTAAGCTTTAGATCCCGCGCTAGATGGTGTAAAGAGCTACCGTACGTATCGACAAGCACATAACGTTATCGTGAACTTTTTCAAGAACAGGCGTTCAACAAATTTGGAAAAGCTCGCCGCAACAATGTTACGTCAAATGTGAGTCGAGGAATCTGTGACGACTGATCATCAGTTCGCCATTCTGCTACATAGCTAACTCCAATCCCCACCAGCAAACCGCGCAACGCCCGGTCGAAACGCGCACTCGAGAAAAAAGCCCCCCAAATCCACGAAAATCCCAAAGCTACCCTCTTCCTGCGAGGCAGCACCTGCTCCGAAATCGTCCAGCTGGCCCTCACCGACCTGTACTCGCTGAAACGGCCTCTGGCGATCAAATTCACCAAGAAAAACGCCATCCACCCCTTCGAAGACGCCTCGTCGCTCGAATTTTTCAGCCAAAAAAACGACGCCTCCCTGCTCGTGTTCGGCAGCCACAGCAAGAAGCGCCCCCACTCGCTGACGCTGGTGCGCTGCTTCGACGGCCGCGTCCTCGACATGCTCGAGCTCCACCTGCAGCCAGACAGCTTCCGCACGCTGGCGCAGTTTAAGAACCGCAAGTGCGCCGTCGGCCTCAAGCCGCTGGTGGTGTTTGCGGGGACGCCGTTCGAGGCGCCGGCGGCGTCGGGGTATACGCTTGCGAGGTCGTTGTTGCTGGATTTGTTTCGGGGGCAGGAGGTTGGGAGTGTGGATGTGGAGGGGTTGCAGTATTTGATTTGTGTGAGTTCGGGGGAGGAGGGGGTGGGGGGAGGGGAGTTGGGGTCGCCGTTGATTCGGGTGAGGGTTTATTTGATTCGGACGAGGAAGAGTGGGCAGCGGTTGCCGAGGGTGGAGGTGGAGGAGATGGGGCCGCGGATGGATTTCAGGGTGGGGAGGATGAGGGAGGCGGAGGAGGGGGTGATGAAGGAGGCGTTGAGGAAGGCGAAGGGGCTTGAGGTATGGTGGTTTGAGGTCGGTTGTGGGTGGGGTGTGGAGAGAGGGCTGACTTCCGCGATGTGTAGCCGAAGCAGAAGAAGAATGTGGAGACGGATGTTGTGGGTGATAAAGTGGGGAGGATACATCTTGGGCGGCAAGATTTGGGGAACCTTCAGACGAGGAAGATGAAGGGGTTGAAAAGGGGGAGAGATGTGGATGCAGAGCTTGTTGGTGCCGAGGAGGATGATTTGACCTCGGTGGATGGAAGTGGTGACGAAGGTGAGACTAAAAAGGCTCGGACAAGGTAGTGCAAGTCGGGATCTACGCTACGGATTGCTTGCATATTGCTAGGTGTACGGAGTCAAGGACGGGTAAGGTATTCATATGGTATAAAGCCGTGTCTATTCTAATGCTCCCAGCCTTACCGAACGTCGTAATCATTGTTCACGTTGCTTCTATATCCTCTGACCTGCCCAACGCTTTCACGGCAGCTGCAGGCCTTACCGGCAGTTCCTTGCGATTCTGAACAATGCGCTACTGCTGTCAGTCACAGCAATGGGCTCGAGTGTATTACTGCAGACATACCAACAAGTTTCTAAGCAGCACGACAATCGTGACTTTGCCAATGGCTGGCACATATATCGAAGCCTTCTGCTTCACATCCGGATCGAAGTTCTAGTCACCGGTTAATCGAACTAGGACCTCACACCAAGACCCGCAATGACTCACCTTTTCGCTAGAGAAGTTGATACACACAGCCCCATCTCGAAGCAAATGTGTAGGGAACCTGAACTTCTCTCCTGGTACACCACTGATCACCACATCGCTCAAGGGCACGCAATCCTCCAAACCCCACCCCTCTTTTTCAATGACGTCGTGCCTCCTATTCTTGATCCCTTCCCCTCTCGTAAACTGCTGCACGCCGGTTACATCGACAGAATACACACACGCGCCATCATTGGCCAGTAGTGCTGCCAATGGCCTTCCCACGACCTCGGAGCGGTTCACTACCGTGATCGAATGTCCGAACAATCTGTTCCCGTACGGCAAGATGGTGTTGTAAACCCTCAGATATTCCAGAATCTTGACAATCGCCAACGGCGTGCAGGGCAGAATACTTTTCTGCAACCTGGCCTCGTCGAGGAACCGAATGTTCTGGTACATGTTGAAGATATACCGGTGACTGAGCCCCTCGACATCCTTGCTGACGTCCGTGATCTGCTGCAGATACTGATCTTGACGGTTGTTGAAGATTGGGTAATACACTATGATGCCATCAACGGCGTCGTCTTGATTGGCAGTGAGAATATGCTGTTCAAGATCTTCGCGGTCGACTTCACGCAGTTGGAAATCGAAGCCACTGGGGACTAGTCAGATCATACTTGCTCTGGTCCAGGTCGAGGTGGTGAGGAATAAGATGTTGGTACGAACAAGCTCACTTTTCGTTACAGGTGCGTGCCGTCCAGTCCGCGTACATGCGCGCCGCTGGATCTATATTCGCGAGGAAACCGACGAGGAGTGGAGGTTTGTCGAGCTGTTGTAGCCCTTCAGCTATTTCTGCCAGCAGATTCTTCGCGACTGTGCCCGCGAGCACGACCTTACAAGACGCTGGAGCATCTGCTTGGGTCGCCATGCTGCGGAGGCTGCGATTAAAAATACGTGGTGGGGTGCTTTCGCGTCTGGGGGAAAGTGAAGCGATAGGGCTGAGAGATAAGATAACGAACGGCAAGAAGCGAAACCCTAAATATTGACGTCAAGCTGTTAGCCGTTGCTATTTTGAATGCGGACAAGATAATGACAGCAGCGTTCAACCAATCTCGACATGTCTGCCATAAGGGAGTACCTGCTTACTGTCGAAAAGGACGAACAGGAAGCAAGGCACACCGCGGAGTTGACAGCGAAGAGTAAGTCGTGCGTCCGATTGTTCCACGTACTGAATACTGAGTTGACCAACATGCCCAGAGCTCGAAACCAAGCAACTGACTCTGATTGAGGTCGTCCAGTCGCTTGGCGAGTACATCAATGACGAGGATGCAGCCATCCGCTCCAAGACCATTGGTTTTCTTTCTGTGGTTCTGGCGTCACTCCCGGAGAAATTCCTTTCCCGGCAGCAGCTCTCAGTCCTGTGTCAATTCTACTGTGACCGCATTGAGGATGGAGGGGCAGTGGAAGCTCTCATTAGACTTCAGGGTTTGGGGAGATTCGACGGGGATATGACTGTGGCAACGTTCCGAGCGTGAGTGCGTACCTCCGACATCCGAATACCCACATCTATACAATGCGCAGTGGTCAAACTCGGATCATAGAGGCTAGGCTGACTTAACAACACTATAGCCTGAATGAGCATTTTCAAGATCTGCAGCTGAAAACACAATCACAAAGGTTTCTTGTACTGGAGCTCCTCAACGGACTCATGACCAGCCATCGACAAGCTCTAAGAAACCTTGGCGAAGAGTCTCTGATTGGTATCACCGACCTCGTCAGTGGTGAGAAGGATCCCCGGAATCTGATGGTCATTTTCTCCATCCTCAAGGCTGTCATGGTCGAGTGGGATATTGAGAACCATGCCGAGGTTTGAAGCCTACCATCTCCTCCTCACTGGATATCGCCACTAATCGTCGGACAGACACTCTTTGACTCTGTGTTCTGCTACTTCCCAATTACCTTTCGACCACCACCTGATGATCCATACGGCATCACTGCGCAGGACCTGAAGACTCGCCTTCGGGATTGTATCGCGTCCACAACACTCTTCGCCCCTTATGCTTTTCCCCAGCTTCTAGACAAATTAGACTCTACTTCACCTAATGTAAAGGTATTTAACGTATTGCCCAAAGTCCTGAACTCTGCTTACTGGTACTAGAAAGACGTACTGCAGACTATTACTGCATGCGCGTCATCGTATGATGCTACAACCAGGTCACAATATTCCATAACTCTGTGGGATTCACTGAAGTATGAGATTCTGACCATGCAGGAGGAGAATCTGGCGGAAGAAGCTCTCGCTGCACTTCGAGCAATTGCAGTGCGGTTATCAAGCGATTCAACCAGCGCCACCACGCAGACTACCATCGCTCAGTACATGAGGCCGATCACGAAAGAGTGTAATGAGCAACTGCATGAACCACAGCACAAACAAGCAAAACCGGCAGGGAAAATCCTCAGCTCTCTAGCAGCAGCATCTGCAGTCGCCTTTAATCTTGTAATCAAAGCCACGGTGGCACCGTTACTTACATTATATCAAGATGCAGATGGCATAGCGACACAACGGGCTCTGATGGAGGTTTTGGTTCAACTATTCGATTCGGCTTTAGAAGTTTTCGGAAGTTGGACTTCATTCCAAGTCTACCCTATGATCGAAAATCCATTGAACCCATTCAAAGACCGCCTCTTCGAGCTTTTTAGCCAAGCGCTTATGAGTACAGCTAAGGAAGAAATCTCCTTTCGAGTGGTAGCCTCGAGAGGACTTCTTCGGCTTGCTAAGCTACGCAACTACCTTGAAGAAAGTGAAAATGGCATGGTGGTGCAATACTACAACGAAATAGTGCTAACAGAAGACGGGACGGGACGGGATGACCTCAAAAACGAAGCCATTCAAGCTCTGGTGGAAGTCTCAATGTCTAAGCCCAAGCTGATCATGGACATCACCTTTCCGGCATTCATGTCCAAACTGCCGGACACTGACGAGGGTGGACAAAACGACTATATCGTCACTCTTGAAGGCTTGGCAAGGCTGAGTGTAGAGAAAGCCATCTTCGACACTCTGATAAGACGATTGTTGAACAAGCTGGATGTGGTTCTATCAAGCAACACTTCGCCAGCATATCCACGTGCTATATTGTCAGCACTACACTATGTGTTTAGCCGACGTAAACTTGATGGCGATCCGAACTTGCAGAATTACTATAACAAGATAGTGGTTGATCTGATCAGGAGAACGGTCTCTACTACCACCGGAGAAGGCTCGCTCACGGTCCTCAACGATGAATCCGTAATGGAGATTCTCGGCTGCCTTGCAAACCTGCTCATTCGCGCTCTTGATGAAGACAGACGACGTCTGGTGGCTCAGCAGATATATACACTATTTACCGACAAAAATGAGTTCACACCGGTTCCGTTCAGGACGGATGCAACTACACCTCAAATACAGACGATGGTCTTATCCACTTACATAATGGCAGGCGTACAACGTGATGTAAGTGTACAGGGCTGATCTTACCGCTGCTGGGACTGATCGATCTGTCAGGCCCCTGTACCATACGGAGATCTTGACACTTCAGAGACACACGCTTTGCTAGAGGAGCTGGTCCGAATAGCATTGACAGAAGACGTTTCAGCTACAAGATTAGCAATCCTACGGCAGATTGCTCTTATCATCAACAAGTTCCTCCCTGCTCGCAATACTCACCTCGCATCTGATATCCTCTGGCGGCCGGGGAGAGGCCTCCTCTCTGCAGACAACCTCTCAGAATCTTCAGTTCGCGTTATCTTCTGGATAGCAAGAGCCCTCATCCTCCGTCTCATCAATACTGACAAGATTCTCGACCAACTTCTAAAGCTTCTCAACCATCCATCGTACGGCTCTGTCTCTGCTCGAGGCTTTAGCTTACTACTTGCGCCCGACGAAGTCTTAACGAAAGAAAACGGCGTAACCATCCGTCTCCTCGCCAAACAGAAAGTCTTCAACATCTGCGCCACCAGCATCCCGCCACTCTTCCGAAGCGCCGACCCAACGGCGAAACCCAACTATCTCATCGCCTTGTCCGGGCTACTGCGCTACGTCTCCAGCGACGTCCTCATGTCCGAAATCGAGATTATCCTGCCCTTATTACTCCAGAGCGTTGAGCTTGAAGACGCAGAAGTCAAGCTCGCGACCATCGAGACCCTCACCATCATCGCGCACGAGAATCCAAAGGCCGTGGAGGGCCATATCTCCAGTCTCATTGGCCGTCTCTTGAAAGCTGCTACCGAACTGCACCGGAATACCCCCGTAAGTCACCCAATCCCCATCCCCAGAGTATGCTTGGATGGCTGCTCATCTTGGTTCCCGTTCATAGAAAGTTCGGTCTGCCTCGCTCCGCTGTCTACGCACCTTCCCCGGCAAAGTGAAGGACAGCGCGCTCCTGCCGTACGGGAAAGCGGTGATAAGGGGTCTGATGGCCGTGCTGGACGATCCGAAGCGGGGCGTGCGAAAGGAAGCGGTGGACTGTCGGTCGAAGTGGTTGGGTTTGGATGAGCCGGATGAGGAGGATTAGAAGGAGGTTGTAGAAGCAGCATGCGAGAGGCGGGAGTTGGTTGATGGTACAGTTGGTATGTGTTCTGTTTGCTGCTAGGGGCGTAATCGATGACAAGCCTTCCGTCATAGAGCCCTTAGATGTAGATTGAGGTGCGACTGTCAAGTACTCGGCTACCAATGAATCCTACACCCGCAGCTGCACTTGACAGGTTACGTTCGGGAACAGCTTCGATGAACAGGACCGTGTACACGGCTGCTACCTAGCCAGTAGAAATGATCTAGAGCGGATGACGAAGTAGTCGATGAATCCACAAGACCATCATATCTGCTCGACAAGATGGTGAGCGCGTCAGCTTAGGGTAGTATTTGTCTGTCCTATGCCCATGAGAAACACGGACGATGATATTGGAGGGACGGTAGGGCAAGATTGTGCAGTAGAAAACTAGCGGTCCAGGAGTCTTGATCCACTCGCACTCGTACAGCCCTATAGCGGAACGGGTTGAGTATGTGCGTCGTTGGGGGTCCCAGAGCACAGGGCTCGAAGCAAGTGCACAGTTGTCCCGTATGGCCCCTGCCACTGCGTTCCCGCCCTCTCTGGGCCCCCCATTTCCCAGCTAGGTGTCAGAACCGCCAGAATGCGTATGTGGTTCGTACGAGAGCTAAGGTCGTGTGGCTGCACAGTTCAGCCTCATAGGGAGGTAGGTAGGTCTGAATGTAAATTGAACTGCTCTGAAGATTGAAAGCAGAGAGTAAGAGTGACGGTGTTGGTGACGGCAACAACGACGGTGGTGATAACGGTGACACGCCGAAACTAAAAGACTCTGTGCTGCAATATCGGAGTCTGCTACTTTTGATTTCGTGCAGACTCTGGTAATAGAAACATCTAATTGATGCCCTGGATATGGGTGTGGAGGGTATACTTTCGGCAACAAGGTCGCCTCTGATTGGTGTCTAGCCCTGAGCAAGATGTAATGGACTAGTCTTTTTCTCACTGTTACCGGCACTCAACTGGTTCAGCAATTGGGTTGTAGATGCGCAGAGGTGGTTAGAGTTACACCGAAGACGACAAAAGTGGGTACCTAATGCAATGATGGAATCTACGACCTTCACTCCCTTCTTCAAGCTCTCCCGGTCCGGCCGTTTTCAGAACTTCGTCTACCCGCATCCCCCGAAGCGAAGTGAACTCCACCTCCGAATTTTTGCAACCCAACCATGGCAGCGGTTCATTAGACTCCTCCCTCAAGACCCTCAACTTCGACTGGAACACATCGCTATCCACATATGCACCCTTCAACCACCTCTCGCCCTCCCCGATATCAAACGCCCTCCGCGCGTGCAGCACCCGTCGGTTGTTGAACACGACGCATTGGCCCTCCTCGAGCTTCAACTCGAACAACGCATCCTCAGCCTCGACAATCTCCGCAAATCGCCTGGCCGCTTTCAGATAGTCGCCAAATCCCTCGCGGTTATGGACGCCGCAGACGTCGACTTCGAAGGGGGCCTGGAAGGGTGGCGCCCAATTGACGACGGCGAGGCGGCGGACCTTCGTCGAGAGCCTGTACGGCTCCAGCTCGACGGTGGGGCGCGTGAAGTGATAGTGCTGCCCGGCGTTGTGGTAGTGGTAGGTGACGGGGAAGCGCAGCAAAGCCTTGAACTCGTCCCGGTAGAGCTTCCGCATGCCGTACGCGGCCCGGTAGCTGTCGGAGAAGAGCGAGTTCCCGCCGGCGCAGGTGGCGCGCAGGCAGTGCAGGAGTTGCAGGCCGGGCGGGTTCTGCATGTACAGCAGGTCCATGTGCAAGCCCAGGTGCTGGTGCGTGTACGCGACGTTTTTCGCGTCCGGCACCGACTTCACGTCCCAGGTGCGGCCGTAGAACGAGTCGCGGAGGGGCCCGATGCGCGTGCCGATGCTGACGACGGATTCCTCAGTGGAGGGCACGTCGGAGAGGAAGATGAGGCCGTAGCGGTGGAGGTGCATCAGGGCCTTGAGGAGGGTGGCTTCGGAGCTCATGTACGAGTCGTAGGGAAACCAGCCCACGTCTTTCTCCATTCTTTTCTTGTCCCATGCGGTCGTTTGACTATCATCGTAGCGGGACAGGACCCGAGTAAATCGAGACCAGTTTCGCCTGAAGAACCTGTCGGGCAATGTCGTGATGTGGTCGGGTCCGAAGCCCGGGATATCGTCCTGCCACTCCAGCTGGACGTCTCCGTTCTCCTGCGTCGTCAGCTGCTTGACGACAAGGTTTTCCGGTATGTCTGAAGTTTGAAAGTTCTTCTGTTTCGTAGAGGAGTCGACGCACTTCGGGCAGGAGCAGGCATCTCGTAGGTAGTGAAAGTCGAAATCGTGGGATTGCTCCCCCTTCTTGTGGTTCTGGATTTGTACACAGTGATTGTTATAATCTACCAGATATGAGAGAGGCGCTGGCCGGTATGCATTGCTCTCAGATTGTCGCAATCGATCGAAGTGGTAAGGCTCGTCCGGTACGGAACCCTCGTCTGCTGGGGCGACGCCGGCTTCTGTTCCCAAGCGTCTCAATTGCCCCCATCGTGAGGACTGTAGTATTATACCTTCACTCCGAAGACATCGCCCACTGAATTGCCGTACCCGGAGTGATCGGGAGATAAGAGTTGACATTGCTGTCGTCGTTGTCGAGAATCCTGGTCCGTGCTTGACCGGAACTCAAGAGAGTTTCTTCACCTGATATTGACAGCTCTTCCTTCCAACCGAGCTCTTCCGAGAATTTATCTAGGAAAGTGAGAACATCGCTTCTCGAATCTCACCGAGGACCCAGCCAGATGTATGTCTGGGGGCGGAGAGCACCTCAAGGATGAGGTACGTTCATTGTTACACCAATTGGCCCATCCGATCTAACAACTACATCCAGGGCTCGAAACAGCAAGTCGTGATAGCGGGAGCGATCGCAGGACTCGTTTCAAGGTACGCCCCATGCACGTTCCCACACCATGCTGTCTTCTTAGACTGTGATATCCAGATTCTGCATCGCTCCCCTAGACGTCATCAAAATCCGGCTCCAGCTCCAAGTCAGCTCCATGGCCGACCCACTATCCTCGGACCAAACCACCACCACCCGACCCAAATACCACGGCGCCCTATCAACCTTCAAAACGATCCTCCGCGAAGAAGGCATCACAGTCCGCCTCTCTCTCATTCCCTCACCACCTCCCCTGCATCTACGACACGGGCTGACTGCTCACCGCAACAGGGTCTCTGGAAAGGCAACATCCCCGCCGAAGCCCTCTACATCCTCTACGGCGGCATCCAATTCTCCACCTACCGCCAAACCACCGCCCTCCTCCACACTCTGCCCACCCCCAACCACCAACCCCTCTCATCGACCGTCGAATCCTTCATCGCCGGCGCCCTGGCCGGCGCCCTCGCCACAACAGCCACCTACCCGCTCGACCTCCTCCGCACCCGCTTCGCCGCACAGGGCCCCGACCGCGTCTACGCCTCGCTCCTGCACAGCATCCGCGACATCGCGCGCACCGAAGGCCCGCGCGGCTTCTTCCAGGGCCTCGGCGCCGGCGTCGGCCAGGTCGTGCCGTACATGGGCTTGTTCTTCGCGGCGTACGAAGCGCTCCGCCCGGCGCTGGCGGGGCTGGAGTTGCCGTTTGGCTCGGGCCACGCGTCGGCGGGGGTGTTGGCGAGCGTGGCGGCGAAAACGGGCGTCTTTCCGCTCGATCTGGTCAGGAAGAGGTTGCAGGTGCAGGGGCCGACGAGGGAGCGGTATGCGAGCGGGAATACTCCCGCTTCGAGGGGCGTGGGGAGGACGATGAGGGCGATTGTGAGGAGGGAGGGGGTTAGGGGTCTGTATCGGGGGTTGACGGTCAGTTTGGTGAAGGCGGCGCCGGCGAGTGCGGTGACGATGTGGACCTATGAGAGGGCGTTGAGATTCTTCAAGGAGACAGAGAATGATCGGGTGGTACGGGCTTGATCGCGTACTATACCTTCTCGTCGTTGCTTGGACATCCGCAGCGGTAGTCCTTCGAAAATATGTATAGTATCGTACCTCTTCTAAGGTCACGGTCAAATTAGAACAGTTTTGGTGACTTGCAGGAGTCCCGTGAATGGTTGAAATGCTTGCGGCTGGACCACATATACGTTCACAACCTTTTCTAGCCCTAAGAGGCAGCGAGCGGCAGGGAACGTCAGAAGTACAGAGCAATGTCACCAGTAACGGTGGAATGTAGTCTAATGAAGAGAAGAAGTCTTGCCACGTATTTCTGCTAGACCTACTTCTTTCAATCAAAGATGAGCTTCTGATTTCGGCAACCTGGAAGAAAGTTGACAGCAATCTTTGGATTAATTGGGACAAGTCACGTCCAAAGGAGCCTTTGCAGGTTTTAATCGTCTATAATTATGGTACGGGCAAGTCCAATGTTTCGATATGGTTTATTTGGATCCATTAAATGGAGGGACCGAGTTCCAGCCATGCAGGCGCTATCTGAAGCCCTATCAGTCCATCCCAGCTGCTTTCTGTCAAAAACTTGCAGCTTCCAAATCACGAAAGCAGTAGGTAGTGTTGTAACCGCAAAACGAGACTCTTATGCCCTAAGCGGAAACCGTGGCCGGTTGATTCTGCGCTTCGGGGGCGGCCGGTCCACCTTTACCTTTCGAAGCCGTATAATCGTGAAAGAATTCTGGGTCGTTATCAAGTTCCTCTTTGACCTAAGGCGCAGCGTATCAGCACATCATTGCTACCCAACAAAGTCTCGCACCCTATAACTTACGATATCCAAGCCACCCACCAACTCGCCTCCCACCCACAACTGCGGAAACGTCGGCCAATCCGCAAAATCCTTCAAGCCCTGCCTGACCTCGTCATCCGCCAAGATATTAAAGAACCCATACTTGACCTCCTTCTGCCTCAGCAAACCAACCAGCTGCCTGCTGAACCCACACTGCGGCCCAGACGGCGTCCCCTTCATGAACAGCATCACCGGCGCCGCCTTCACAAGCTCCGCCAACCTCTCCTGCAACTCCTCCTTCGCCTGGGCTCCACCCGACATCTCCGGTGCCGTCGCGGGGTCCGACGCCTTCGGCGCGTAGCCCGAGAGATCCTTCGTCGCTCCCCCATTCGCACCGTTACTCTGCTGCTCTTTCGGCGGCGTCGCTTCCAGCGCAGGCGGCAAGCCCGCCTTCCCCGTGTTGCCCGACTTGCCGGCGTTTCGTTCGACGGCGTCGCGCGCTTTCCCCGCGTCGCTTCCCGAGACGGTCTCGAGCGTTTTGCCGTCCCGGACCAGGACGAGGAAGGGCACGGCGGTCACGTCGTAGGATTCGGAGATGTCGGGCAGCTCTTCGGCGTTGATGGAGAGGAAGGAGATCGTGGGTGGGGACTGCACGGGGTACGAGGAGGCGAGGGCGGAGAGGACGGTGGACATTTGCGCGCATGGTGCGGCCCAGGGAGTGTGGAAGTATAGGACTAGGAGTGCGGTGGCGGGGAGGTGGGAGATGTGCTGGTGGAAGTCGGCATCTGCGGTGATCTCGGTGACGGTCGACATGGTGGTATACAGGCTGTGATATGAATTGTGTGGTGGAAGGTTGAAGATTGCACCGCCGGTGGCGGGGTTGTAGAGGGGTTGAAGACCTGAGTGTAGCTGGTGGAGCTGGGATTGGCTTTAGTTGTACTATATGACTTGTGAGCTGATTAGATGTCTATGATCTCTGTGGGGAGGGCGATGTTGTCAATGGATTTAATATAGCAGACACGGTAGGAGGTGGATCGTTGTATTATTACTTTTTGTGAAGCCGGAGAAGCGCAAATCAGCCTAGTGCCATGATGGCATCTTCTTTTAGATGACGCTAATCAGAAGCTATCTTATCTAATCGCCGTCAACCTTGACCCCGATGAAACCCTGTCCAATCAACTTGACTTCAGTACAGATCAACAGTGATAATTTCACTTCTTATGCCTGCCACAAGCATGAACATTGGAGGCAAAAGTACTAGCTACAGTACCCTCTCTATGTTTAAGACACCATGCACATCCTTGACTCCTTATAATGTTTTGAACAGTTGACGCAAAGAGAGGGTTCCTTCTTCCCGTTTCCCAACCCAAGCCCTTCCCTTAAGTTTCCACAGATGTACACAGAACACGGTAATTGTTCCCCTGGATGTTGGCTTGTAGGCAGCCTTTGCCATTGTACGATTGGCTCAATTCTCTTATGTTGTTCGATGATCGACCCACCGCCTGCTGATCTCATCAGCTCCTATAGATCTGACACTTCTGAAGGTTGCTGTCGGTCGATAACCTCTACCATACCGCCCGTGCCCACGGAGTCGGGACGTTATTGTTCTTTGTTCCCCGCGCAAATCCGACGTCGTGTGCAAGTGCCATATAACTGGATATCCTGCAATGCCCTGCCCTGCGCACGAAACTGCTACTCAGGCTCAGCAGCACTGTAGTGAGACCGAGTCGAAGTTCCTGGAGAGTGAGACCGCTCATATGCATAAGACGTCGTGACTAACAACCCGGCTTTCGTGCGAGCAGAGAACAATGCTGGTAGGGTATCGGGTGGGCCTCCTAGCGAGGTCAGGGTCATGTATAGACGTCTTATTGCTCGCCAGAAGGTCACGGTACTGAAATCACAGAGGCTGGGCTCGCCTTGAGATGGGCGAAGACCATGGCTAGCCGTCTAATCGCAGGGCCTTCATGCACTTCATCAGCATTACTGTTCTTCGCTTGCTCTATCTCTGCTTTGACATCTTGTACAAGTGGAAGCATATCTCCCCACACTTCGTCCTGGTACCGGTTGAGAACATCAAGCCACTGCGATAGATGTGCTTCAATTCCCTCCGACGACTGACCACAGAAAGCTTCCCCGTATGGCCACGTAGTAGTTGCATCCGGACTAAGGTACGTATAGCTACCCTCGGTATGTAAAGTGTTGGTGTCGTCACTTCTGGATCGACCGTTCGTATCACCGAATGACTGATGAAAGATGGGCAGCAAATTTAGCGGATTGGTAGGTGCAGGGGCACGGTGTACCGGTGGTTGAGGAAGTTGAGCTTTGATTCCAGTCAAGAGATCCAGCTGTCGGGTAGTAAGGCGCGAAACCAAGGGATCCGTTGCTGCCACCTCTTGGTCGTACATGTCACGATAAGCTGAAGGGTCATCGACAGAAAATTCAGGATCGGAAAGGAGAGAGACCACTGCGGCCCCGTCTCCCGCATGAGATGCAAAGGTTGCCGACCGTATTCCCATGGTCGGTATCTGGTCGTCTCCACTCAGGGCATTTGCAGCAGATCCGGATATTTCGTCATGCTTAGTATGGGAATCCAATTGGCCGTTATAGACCTCAGCTCTGCCATGATCCGCCATTAACGGCCCATTACTATTGTCAATGAACTCATCGAACTCGTACTGAGCTCCCTTCTCCACCCTCCGTACGGCATTAGGGCTTGAGCGAAAAGACTCCGATTGTATTGGAGCGTGACTGCTTCCAACTCCAGCATCGGGTCGACTCTTACCGCTCTGTACAGCAGTGGACGATTCAGAAAGACCAGAAGTGCTGGAAGATGATTGGCCCTTGCTTCCATTGGTTGTGCCTGCTAAAGTTCCGGGCAGGAAGCCATTGGCGCTTGAACTACCCAAAACATCACTCATTAAGCCGGACGCTGAAGCACCCAGACGCGTCGCCATGGAAGGCTCCGACATGACTTCTGTGCCATCAGGGTGGTCTGGAGCAGTAGTGCTGAGTTGTGTTTTATTGGACTTGCTATCAGATAGTTGAAGTGTGCCATGCTCTTCCTGCGTCCCGGTCTTCGAGCTGCCGTTCCGGCCCCCCATAGATAAACCCACTTGCTCCTTGCGCGCACTGTCCAAAGATCCGGCAGGCCTAGAAGACATCGGCAGTGTCATTTATGATGTCAGTCTATTCGAATGGGTCGGCCCTCTCTTATTATTGAACGAGCGACAGGCATCAGTATAAGCACGAATGCATTATGATATCGATTATACACCTAAACCTCGGCAAATTACTTCTGCTGTTTTGGATCTACCACCTTATGTAAGCTTATACGAAATTCGTCCCTACCTAAATCTGGATGTTTTCTCATGAGTACGGTACTGGTACCGTAAAGGGATTGTGAAAGAGCTAATGTAGCGTGATTGTTGTAATATGAAGCCTTGAAAATATTGGCTAGGTAGATGACCAGCACGAGGGGGACTGTTCGCTTGTTTGAGGCTGGATTGAGGTCTGATAAGTAGTTCAGGGTATTCAGAACATTTACGGTAGTGATATTCTTTGGTTGAAGACTGACAGTCACAGAGTAGGTTGATAGCTAGTCATATACAGCTTAACTCATCCTAAGGATGCTTTGCGCCGGGTATATCATAAGTAAACCGCCACCTGCGACCGATTGTTGAACAGTAAGTCAAGCCCATCAGATCAAAGCCGCGAGACTTCTAACACCTCCAACGGTAAGACTTCCAAAACGATATTTACCACCGTACGCTTCGGAGAGGTTCCATAAAGACTATTGCCGCTCTTTCCTTTCGGGTCCGCCATACGAAGAATCCCGCCGCTAAACCCAGAAGAGTGAGCATCCCAAACACAAGGCCTAGAAGTGCTTCAACCGGGAGTTGCCCACTGGACCTGCTGGGCGCACCTGGATTTTGAGTTGGCGAGCCAACCGCTGTAGGTGCGGACGAGGCCGATGCAGACGTCGAAGTCGCAGCCAGAGGTATTGACGCCAGATAGCTTATGATATCCGGCAAGGGCACAACGGTGGCGTAGTGTGAGCATGCAGTTACAGCCTGATCCAATCAGTACGGATACCTCCAAATTTGCAGCGCCTGGTGGATCCGAGGAACGGAGGGAAGGGACATACAGTTTGGGTCAAACAAAAGTCCACCATGGCTAGTTGACCCATGGCACCGAGCCGGCTCTGCATGCTTGCCAGGTTAGTGCTCTGAGCACTGGCGGCGCGCAGGGCACTGGCGGCGATGTCGTTTGCGGTCATGACTTGCTGCATCATAGAGCTCTGCACTAGGTTGTTGTCCCGATTGCCATCTGCTGTCGCGCGGTAGGACAGAGGCGCCCAGATGCCGAACACGATGGTCGCGACGACTGTGAGGACCACGCAGATCCAATTGAGACTGAAGGAGATGACATTGTCATTCTTCGACGTGCGCTCAATTGTACCCGTTGGTGCTGGTGCTGGTGCTGCCGGCGTAGTGACATCGCTAGCTTTCTCGTTGTGGTTGTGATTGTCTGGCTGGGGATTGGACGTAGGGTTTGGCGGCTCGGTAGCTTGCTTGGTAGCTTTCTCGCTTACTTGAGCCGCGTGGGGTGAAGGTTGCGGAGACGAAATCGCATCCGTCATTGCTGCTGCTTCCATGAGGGCATCTGAAAGAACTCCGAATGTAACACAGAGGCACCAGAGACCGAAGAATATATATGGAGTCAGGCTGAACGGGCGTAGCAATTCACAATTTGGCGTTTATGACCACAGCCTCCTCTCTTATGTATGAAAGCTAACACGGCACTGCCCCGAAAGAGGCTTCAGCTGCAGTCTAGCTTCATATTGACAGCGTGGGTATTGGAGGTTGTCAAGTTAGTACGAAGGTGATTTGCAAACTTCTCCGCCATCCCCGAAGACTTCCCCCATCCTATGTCCTTAACTACTAGGGAACCTTCAACATCAGTACTTTTCAAGCAGGAAAATTACCCTCGAGACCCAGAAAGCTTTGACCGAAGATATAGCTGGTAGATAACACATTGATGTGTGAGAGTGTCACTGTCATCTCCTCAAGGAGCAAAGTCCGGGGCTTGATGACGATTCTTGCAAGTCACTATCGTACAGGAAGGCAAGTTTCGACTTGGACCTTCCCCTTTCCTGCACCTCAATCAACCTGGAACAAGCTGGATATCCCAAATGGTGCTCGACACATCAGCAAAGTTCCAATCAGGTAGCAAGAACCCTTGACAAGCCTGCCTAAGCAGAGCCTTCCCGGGCCCGAAGCTTCGACTCAGTGCTGTATATCCTGTTCTCCTCAGGCTCCTTTTGTTGACCCACAACCGCTATCTATCAGAATGCTCAGGAAGGCAGCAAACCCTCCAGACAGGCTTCAAACATACTGAGTGCAGGCACGACCCAGTAGCTAGATGACAATAAGTCAGATCCCGCCGGGGTGGCATTGGCGGAGATGAGTATGATGTAACACTAGGAAACGTAGGTGTAGCCGCCCCGAGCCCGCATGCACTGCCAGTACGGCGAAAGGGCCAGCAAACACTGCGAAGGAGAGTTTTTCTGCTACCAGTACATTCCACTCCCTCATATGCACATGAATGAGAACAACCTATACAACTGACACCACAGAGCGGAGACTCGCATGAATCCCTAAGTCTTAGAGCTGGTAAAGATTCTGGAAGACGTGGAGCGCGATCCATTCAAAGAACAACAACACTATTGTCAAAGCTACGTTACAAAACAACGAAGACGGACCTCGCAATCTGAAGCTACCAAGTTGCACGCACCCGCTTCCCTCCCATCTCCCCACCCCTATTCTAATTTTACAACACCTCCCCCACAATCTTCGCCGCCTCGCGATACGTCGCCAGGAGTTTCTCGCACTTCTCGCGTTCGGCTTTGATGCCGTCATCCTCGTACAGCAAGTCGCCGAAGAGATCTTCCCTGTACAACTCGCTGACGAGGCGGTTCTGGACGGCGTCCTTGGAGTGGTTGACCAGCAGGTGCATGACGGCTTTGGGGACCTGGTCCGCGATGGTTTCGCGCACGATGTTGAAGTACGAGGAGATTAGGCGGCGGATGAGTTCAGTTTCGAGGGCTTCGCGTTCGGTCAAAGCTGGTTCGTCGGCGCCGTTGGCCTGGAGGATCTCATTAGCGTTCGATGGGAGGATAGCATGTGAGTAAATAAGGAGCTTACGAATGGGGAGCTGTAGTCGTAATCCCTGCTTGTGGGGGGAAGGTCGTAGTCGTCTTGTGGAAATTGCGGTTGTTGTGGAGAGCGCTCCAACATCCTGTTCTCGCCGCGCCGGATGCTTTGGCTGAAGCTAGGCTCAACGCTGTGACTGACGTGTCTGTTGCCCATGGCCGCGGCTGCCGCAGTGCCGCCAAGTGCAACCGACCCAGCCGCTGCGGGCAAACCGCCCTCCTTACCGAAGAAATAGTTGAGGAAAGAGTCGCGTGTATTACCCGCCGCTTGTCCGTTATAGCGCTGCGGTGAAGCAGAGCGTCCTCCGTGTACCATCCCAGTAACATGGCCGTTTCCGGTTTCCATAGGTCTACCGACGGCAGGTGACCTACTCCTACCTACCTTCGTAGCGGGTCCCCTGACAGGAAGGCCTTGGCTGTCCTTCTCGTCTTGTATCTCGTCAAGGTCATCGGGTGTTTCAGCGCCGTTTACCCCCCCTAGCCCTTTGATCTGTCGTCGATCCCGTTTCCGACGTGCTTCGGCCAGGGCTGCCTTCTTCTCCTTCTCTTGCTTGTTCTGGATGACTGATGACATTGCAGCGGCTGCACCGAGGAAGTTAGGGTGGTTTGTATTTATATATGCCCGTTGAATAGAAATGAGAGATTCGACGTAATTGGATGCAGGACCAAGACGCTCCCGAAGTAGGTCCGAAACAACCTCGATCAACTTCGCCTGTAGACGCGGAAATCGGGAGAGTTCGGTAGAGCCGCAGGTGTGACAGATCTTAATGAGTTCTTCATAGACTAGCTCCACGCAACGTTGACTAGGAATTTCCAGCATCTTGATCTGCGGCTTCACCAGAAGATCGAAGGCGAGCTCGGGAACAAATAGACTAGGCCGAGGTCCGGTGGAGTTGCGAATCGCGGTCCTGATGTCAAGAACCGAAAGGTTCATCGTTGGGTCGATGGTTTCGAGGGAGTTGCCGAACACAGAGTTGAATATATAATAGATCCTTGCACCACCACATAACTCTTTAGTCGAGATTTCGGAAGATGTACCGTCGATTGAAGAAATGAAGGAAGAGGCGAAGCGAGTCATGAGCTGCAAGATGAGCGAGCCACGGTGCTCTTTGCCGCTGAATTGCTTGTTGCCATAGCTCGCTAGCTCCTGCTGGGTCTGTCCCATCAACGTGTTGAGTCTGGCCTTGATATCCGGCAACCGATCTCGGATGTGTGCCATGAGTGTGATATTGAGACTCTTCGCCAGGAAATGAGTTCCACATCTGTTCGCCATGTTTCGATATGCTGGATGATGTCTAAAGAACTCTGCCTCCGACTTCAACGCCTCCGCAAGCGACTTATTGCCTTGGATGTCCTGCTGTGATCGGTTGACCACGCCAATGAATCCAAGTTTGAGAGGGTATACACGGCCGGATAATATGTCCAGCGCGTTTGTGCCATGGTCCATCAGGTCCAGTTTAGTAAGGACCCCGATAGTCCGTCGGCCCATGGGATCTACATGCCGTGCGAGCTTCAGAGCTTCCGAGTTGACGATATCGACGTTGGCTGGGGATACAGCCAAGATGATACTGTTCGGCTTCGCGATATATTCGGAGATGAGATTTCGAGTCTGCCTCTCAATATCCGACGGTTGATCTCCGATCGGCACCTTCGTCAACCCGGGCAGATCCACCAACGTCAAGCTCAAGACATGCGGCGAGTATATCTTCAGGTTGATGGGCTGCCGATTGATGCCTTTGTTGTTCCCTGCTATTCGTGCCGTCTCGTTCTCTATCTCCCTCTTCACCTCCGCAAAGTCACGGAACCTTTGACCCGGGATATGATGAAATTCCGCCCACTCTCCCTGACCTGCAACGCTTGCAGCAGTGTGTGGTATGTGTACTTCGTCATTTTCAGGCTTGTCGTCCCGCTCGCTAGGTATATTGATGAGTTGTAGTATGAGCGGTCGGCGTGTAACGATGCCACTACCTCGGGGGAGGAAGTCCCTGCCGACTATATTCTCAAGCACTGATGACTTTCCTGATGATTGCGAACCTACAACAACCTATGAAAGTATTAGTATTGGGCTTTTCGCGACAGCTGGTAGGGTTATAGAACTTAAGGGGCATAGCGGGGCATACGATTTGAGGTAGATCCAGCGAATCATTCCCGATAGTATTGAAGACTAGATCTTGGAGCTTGTTGACTATTCCAAGCAGATCCTCCCCAAGCGAAGCCATTGCGAGAGTTGATGGATGGCCTTCAACTTTTCCCTCCGATGTTGTTGAGATCCCTCGTTGGGAAGAAGAGGTTCGCGTGACAACACTTCTTGATCACCTGGGCAGGCGACTACAAAGATACGATGAAAAACACCTTGCACAGTAGAGGATAGAGACTGCGTCACAGTTGAATCCAGAAGCTTTGCGGAAGATATTTCGGGTCTGTAAGTTCCTTGCGACGGTTCCTGGCCGTTTGGCCCTGTTTATGCCTGGTCTCGCCTAAGAACCATTTCGGGCTAGACTCCCCAAGATCTGCGCTCCGCTGCCGCTTTAAAGCGTTCGAAAGCATGACGTGGGCGATCTGCGAGACCTGATGCACGCAATGCGGGTCAATAAATTGAGGAGAACAGAGATGTATACGAGTACTGGAGGATCTTTCAAACAATCGTCTCTCCTCTAAACCTGTCATCTCAAGTCCAATTTCAGAAGTACTAATCCCCCAACATCTGCAATCAAAGCATGGCTCTCGCAAGGGGCTTATTGATGTTGCTGCCCCTACTACTCCAAATATGCACCTCAACTCCACAGCGTGGGATACCCCAAGCGGTCTTCAACAAAGAAGCCATTACAAGCCACAGCATACGCAAAGCGTGTGTACTCCCAAGCAGCCCACTGCCTTGTCCCTCACCAACTAACCCGCCCTTAGCCTGAAGGAAAGCGAGATCATTCCAGATGGCAAGCCCACACCTTCCCATCCCAGCACGCCCAACGGGTTCCAGCTAGGTAGCTAACCTCAATCTCCAGTCCTCGACGACTTCCACCCCTCCCTCTCCCTCGCCATAACCTACCTCCACACCCACCAAGTCGTGAACCTAGGCAACACCCTCTCCCCCGACGATCTGCAATCCCCCCCCGACCTCGTGATGCACCCCACCTCGGACACCGGACCCCTTCCCTCGTCCAAGAAGATGGGTTACGCCCTCGTCCTCACGGACCCGGATGCGACCTCTCGCGCCGACCCCAAATTGTCCGAATTCTGCCATTGGATCGCCGCCAACTTCACCGGCGTGAGCTCGCAGTTTGATGTGATGGCGAAAGCCACCGAACTGATCGAGTATACGCCCCCGGCGCCGCCGCCCAGGACCGGCAAGCACCGCTACGTGTTCGTGCTGTTGGCTGGGCCGGAGGGGACGAAGCTGACGAAGCCGACGGAGAGGCCGCATTGGGGGTATGGGAAGGTGAGGCATGGGGTGCGGGACTGGGCGGAGGAGAATGGATTGGTCGTTGTCGGTGAGTGCTGGTGTCTCTAGGTGGTAGTCAGTATGAGCTGATGAGGGTTACAGGGGCGAATTTCTTATATGCGCAGATTAAAGAACAGTGATGCGCAGCGCGTAGTTTACTGGCTCGAAATTATGGTAGCTCGTGTAATGCATCAGATCTTTACCTGCGAGTGCGCTAGCATGTTGATCCAGACGACCTGCACCTGGGTGTGGTGACATTGTTTCTAAATTCGCCTTTTGCATTCTTTGAGACTCTAGATACGCCCCCACTTTCAGAACCACGCTGTATGCATGCTCGAGACCCACTACGATCTCTTTGCCAATCAGAGGATCGCAAAGACAGGAAATGGCTAGGCCAATGAGACTTCTGAGAATCACTGCACGCTTCTACACCTGGAGCCAGGTGGATAGGTCCAACGCGGAGTCATGCCGCCCTCTTCGCTCCATTATCAGTCTGGAGACTGCTCATGCCTATGGTTCCGCTACTCAGCCGATTTCACTAGTTTTGGAGCGACCTTTCGACAGAAAGGAAGGTAGAGATGTGCAAAAGCCCTTGGGAATGCGGATAACACCCTAGCTCGAAGTGATAAAAGCAGCTGCTTACAATGCCGAAAACACGAATAGCTAGATATCGGAGGTTAGCAGAGTCAAATTCCTAGTTGCACAAGACCTGGCTTACATTGTTTGTAGCCGCGATGGCGATACTGTCTTCGAATGGATGCCAGCTCATGTGCAGTATTTTCTTGTTGAAGTCGATCTGATCGGCATCCGTCTCCTTTCGCATTCGGCCGCCCTGTCCTCCTGCGCCCGCGGCTGGACTATTTGCCCGTGAACTGCCTTTCTTATTGTTTGTCGCGTTTGTCGGACTCGTCGCAGAGTTGATCGGCGTTGGTACACCAACCTTCTTCTGCTTGAAGGCCGATTTATCTGCTTGTAGCACAACCTCCATCTCCTTGTCAGGATCTGATGGGTAGATCATGAAGTTGTTGTTGTAACTCCCTGTCATTACATTCTTGGCATCGCCGGAGAAGACGACTTCGAACTTGTCGAAGATGCTGTCGTTCTCATACGTGTCACAGAGCCGAGGTCTCAGGTGTTCGTGGATAGGAATGGTCTTCACTGGTTGTCGCTCCATATTGACATCCCAGATCTTGACCGTAAGGTAGTCGCGGGAAAGGATGTAGCGTCCGTCATGAGAGAATCTAACGTCAGATATCGAGGAGATGATCTCGGAAAAGAATGAGCGTGATGATGGGTCTTCTTCCTGTTCAAACTCTGTAGCATGCCGTTAGGAGAAGTTCCGAACACCGATGTGACGGTTTCAGGTTGACTTACGTTTAGCATGCTGATCACAGAGCGCGCTCTCCCTCATGTCTGCCAGCTTTATAGTCCCTTTAGAGCTTGCATACATGAACCAGTTGCAGCTCTGGGGATGGAACTCTGCCGCCGTTATAACTTCAGTAAGCTCCTCCATATTCGCAGGTTTGATATCAACGATATTGAAGCTTTGATCTTGTATATTGAGGTTCCAGAGGTTGATCCGGAGGTCGTCACTACTGATGAAGGTCTCACCATCACTATTGACCGATATACTGTTGATGTGATATGCATGTGCGTTCGCATAAGTCCGTCGAGGTACCGCAGCAACAACCGTGTCATGGTGTGTCAGACGTGGCAGTTTCAACGAAGATGCATCACGAAATGAAGTGTTGAGATTCGGCCGGGATACTCCTGCTCCGCCGCCGCCCACGGGCCCTCCAGGTGTTAGATCGTGCGACAGATTGTTCTCCGCCACCACTTTGAGCGACTTTTCGAAAACTTTCCATAGTTTTATTGTCTTGTCATTTGTGGAAAGGAGATAATGAGAGGCGTTCTGTCGTCGACACCATTTGATCTTGTTGATTTTCTCTTCAATCTCCAGAGATTTGAGATAGTCGAACTCCGGTTCGTGTGACTGAAATTCGGTATGGAACTTGTACTCGCAGGTTTTCTTCTGTAAACAGTCAACTCTGGTCTTGAGAATCGCAGCGGAAATATGGCTCGATTACGGTCTCATTTCTCTCGAAAAGAACAACTCTCCCGCCTTTGTCACCGGTTGCTAGATAATTGCCAGTGTGATCGAACTCGACAGTCGAGATGATGTCCGCTATAGTAAATTGACTTTAGTACCATCGTATATGCGCAAAAGGAGAACATATGCGAGCGACCAAGCGCTGTGCAATGAGGCTGTTATAACAGAGGGCAAGTAAGCCAGACACGGAGGTTGGTAAACGAACCTTCTGTGATATCCTCCACGTCTCCCTTGTCGCCGAAACACCTGAGCAAACATTCGGTCAGCTCACGAGGTCATTCCTTTTCGATACATCTCCCATAGCCGTCTGAATGATGCGTTGACAACTGCGACAGATGCTGAGTCCCAACGCGGCGGTGTGTAATTGATTCAAAACCTATTTGGTTCCGATGAGCAGGGTACGACTCACTGAGTGAACTTCCATGTCGGAGAGCCCGTGTCTCCGTCCACCATCTTTCCTGACCCTCACGAGGGGCGAAGGCGACTTCCGATCGATCCAGCCACGCGCTTTGATGGACTTGTTTTCGCGACAAGCTGTTTGCTTATACGTGGATAGCGAGCTGCCCGTAGATATACACAGCTCTGCTGCAGTGATCGAGAGCACCGCTCCTGTTCTGATTCAAGTGTGTGTTCTTGAAGTCGCGCTCGGTGTTCGTACCCGGCCTCCTACTTCGCTCTTCGTGGAAGGAAACGGTGCTTGAGCTTGAAATAGTGTTCCTGAAGGGAGGAATGGAGCCGACAAGGCTCCTGGTATGACCCTGGAGTTCGTGATGCTAGTAATGGGTGATATGGTATGGTGGGGGTATGCTGGCGAGGTTGTGGGCCTGAGCTAAGGTAGGTTGTAGTACAGTAAGGCAGAGGTACAAAGTAGCTTATTCTGTCCCGGACATTCTGACAGAGTGCGTCAGTGCCTGAACTCTAAGTCAAGAGTACCTTACCGCACCGTACCTTAACAATCTTTGGCTAACAAGAGCCGCACCACCACTACCTACGCGATTCACCATAGGGTAGGCAGCGTTTTACAGCTCCAAGTTAATAATGCAGAAGCCTACGTCCTGATCTTAGGGGAATTGAGCACGATTGCTGCTGAATGGGCTGCGGCATATCTGGACCACAAACGAGCTAGGGCAGAATGTGATGCTGCAATGTCTCGTTGGTGGTCAAACAAGTATTACCTTATTTTCAAGAGAAAAGTTAACCCGAGTTTCAAGTGAAGTACGGGGACACCTCTGAAGAAGATGCCCGTCATATACCTTTGCTGTCTGTTGTGAATATTGTCTTGAGGAATGTATCCAGTCAACAGTCTCTAGGAAACGCCATGGCACCTGGTTCTATCCAATGCGTCCATCTAACAGATCTCAACCTCTTCTATTCTATCCTGCTTTCTCCTTCCCACCCTCTTCCGCCTTGATCTCCTTCGCCTTCGTCTGTCCCTCATACGCATACAACAACCCACTCCCAAACACGACCGCCGCTCCCACCAACACGCCAGGCGCCAGCTTGTTTCCGAACAACCAGATACTCAGGAACAAACTGACCAGTTTCCTGATATTCAGCACGATGGTCACAGTCAGGGCCGAGGACCTCGCCGCCAGTAAGTTGACGCCCCGAATGCAGGCCAATTGTGTTAAGGAGTTGAGGGCCAGCATCAAGACCTGACGCGGGACTTGACTTTGTAATGAAAACTGTTTTTGAACGATCTGAGGGAAGGGGTTTTCTGGCGGGGAGGCGGCGAGCTTGGCGAACTGGTTGCGCATGGATGGGATGAAAGGGATGAATAGAGGCATGGAGAGGAAGTGTGAGTAAAAGAGATTTTCCTGCCAGTGAGAGCCATAGATCGCATAAGTAGACTGAATGTAGAGGCCCATCACAGCGGAGAGAATTTGGGCGAAGAGTAGGATGACAAGCCCGGTTATGAAACTGCTTGTGTCTGTGGACGGAGTGGTGGAAGTTTTGCCCTAGTTGAAAATTAGCTTATGAATGGAGGGAAGGGGAATGGGTGACTTTGGGGCCGGGTGCTTACTTGGGCTTGGGCGTCTGCCATCGCGGCTATGATGACGCCAATGGTGAGAAATGCGACGGAAATGATTTGCAGTCGTGTGAAGCGCTTGCCCCATAGCCAGCCTACCAGTATCGTGGTGACGCTGCCGCCGCTTCGTAAGATTATATGTACGGGGACTGATATCTTGTAGCCGAACACCAGGTTGTTCAGGATATTGACGCTGAAGAAGAGGACGATATTCAGTAGCCAACGCCGAATTGGAATCGCATTTCGCTTGAGGAAGAAAGGAGGGTTTTGGCGGGAGAATTGGTGGGGCCACGCAAATAGAAGAGTAAGTAGAAACTGAGTGAATGTGATAAGCAGCCCTAGGTTAGGGATTAATATTGTGCGTAGGGATAACAAGCAGAGGCAACCAACCGCTATTGGGTTCCTCCCTGATATGTAGCTATCAGCTGAAGTGTGAAGCAGTAGGGTGCTCCAAGGACTTACTTCACTATAGCTTCCAGCGCAAAAACCTGTCAATACACCATGTCAGCTGTCTAAATCTTGTGAATGTTGAAGTTTCCCCGCCGTGTCTTTCTCACATTCGAACAGCATCCACCAAATATCAATCCGACCATAATGCCAAAATTGAGCCACACCGGAGTCGTGTGTCCCACTGCGCGTGCAGTCTCGATTGCCTTCGACATGACGAGCCGCTGAGAGTCAGAGTTTGAAGCATGCCCTGTCGACTGAAGTGAGGAGATCGGGTCAACCTCCTTGGCCTTTAGTGTCGACCCATTAGCGAAGGTTGAAGATGGCTTGCTCGGGAGAGCAATGCGGCGCCGAGCATGCCTCTCTTCTTGAGCGTCCATCAGTCACGGTGTGCTATATCATAGAGTCAGCTTGGCTTCCTGATCATTGACAATATCCAGGCTACCTTGAAACGCTGGAAAGAGTGATGGTCTAGTTTTGGGAATAGATCGAACGTGCACAGCTGGTTTCTGTTATTGCAAGTAGTCGCAAAGGCAGTCTATGTATTCTTTCTGAAGGCTACCTAGGTAGTTGACTCCCCCTTGGACTGATCCATCTGACGGGTTAGCCTTCAACTCTTGACATCCGACGGTATAGCAGTACGTAGGTTTCAAACTTCCGGCTCTGACCAGGCGTCCATCTGCGCCAGTATGCTTCCGTCAACACAGATATCTCTCCTTATGCTTGTTCTACCCTGAGATCTAACGCATGTACAACTACCAAATACCAAAGCTTACCCGTTGACGTACCTACCTTAGACTTCCAAGGTTCGTTAAGCTGATTAAGTAATCCATCCCGAAGCAGCTCAGGGTCCATACAGCTGTGATATCATTGCTTACTCATCTCTTACTAAGCACCCCTATTTATGTCTTAGTCATCATTTCCTATATATACTCTACATAGCATAAACAAATAGAGACAACTTTCTACAGATCAATTCACATCTGATAGCATCAAAGATTTAAAACACACTTTTAAACAACTTTGAGACTCAGGCTTCAGTCTGAGTTAATTTAATTTATATTTTGATTGTAAAAATTTTAATGCAGTAATGCATAAATTATGTATTCATTTTCTCTTCAGTGCTCATCACTACTTCAGCATTGAGACTACAGAATAAAGAAACAAGTTTTTATGCTGTATTGTATAAAGAAAAGTTCTATCTTTCTTATATTGTGACATGTTCAACAGCAATTCAAACTGAATCAGAATTGATTTGTTAATTAATGTCTTTAATCATTTACAATCTCTCAGTATGAAGCTCAACTCTATTTCTATGATGATGAACAAACTCACTATCAT
>JAABUJ010001496.1_pt1 | contig 34215 bp, 29 predicted proteins | sample 5559131 | NCBI WGS metagenome assembly JAABUJ01 (sample SAMN10711875, study PRJNA513366) | rock metagenome | isolation source: Antarctica rocks | place: Antarctica: Victoria Land, Mt New Zealand nord | collected 2016-01-07
AGGTGTTGGCTGGAAGGACGGGGTTGAGGGAGAGGGAGGAGGGTGGGGAGGGGATGGAGGGGAGGGAGGGGCAGAGGGTTGCGGGGTGGCCGGGGGAGGTTGATGATGGGTGGGCGGAGTTGCTGGAGAGTTTGAAGGAGTTTCCTTATGAGCGGTATGGGATTAAGGTGGTGGAGAAAGGATGATTGGACGGGATTGGGCTTGAGCTTTCTCTGTGGTTGGTATTGAATGCCGCTAGACTTGTTCCATCATGATCAGTCTATCTATAAACCGCGATTAGGCGTGTATGCTGGATTTTATGTGAAGAAGAATGCATTCCCTTCCGCATCCTTCCGATGCCCTTTAGTGTAATCCTTGGTGGGATCGAACTCCTCCCAAACGCTGGCCGGGAAGATGTGCTTGTTCCTCTCGTACCACCTCCGATCAACCACTTTCGTCAAGCTCGGATCTGCACCGTAACCTTCCAGCTTCGAGTCCAAAGGTGTTGCCGTGCCGCTGTTACTCTTTTTCGAAGGCCTCGACAGAGGGTCGTATATGCCCAAGTCTGGGGACGGAGAGGCCGTGGAAGAGCGCGACGGAGGTGAGGGTTGCGTGGAGTAGTCGAATAGGAGGGCGCCGCCTGGGCCTTTGGTTTTGTTGATCATGAAGTAATAGAATTCGAAGTGCTGTTCGACGGGTTAGTATTCGTTCCATAGCCGACGTGTAAGTGTACACACGTGAGGTATAATGACTTCTCCACGCACGAGCATCAGATCGTCCACTCCAACCCGAGCCCACTCCCTCCTGCTGTTCGCCTTCTCCCCCGCCCCACCACCGACGCCCAGCTGGGCTCCTACCTTCCGGCTCCTATCCAAAAACACCCAGATGTAGTCGCCCTTTTTGACCTTACACACGCCCCCCGGTATATTCGTCCCGTCGTAGAACACGAACGGTATCAGAATCTCCGTCCCCTTGACTACCTCCTGCATCGACAGGAACTCTTTCCGCAACTGTTCCCGAGTCTGCGCCTCGCGCAGCAACGCCGACTTGGTCATCACCTTCGGCGCAACGCGCACGTTGGCGTTCGGGCCCATCCGCTTCCGAAGCACCGCATCCCCGCCCTCGGGCGGCGCGGGCGAAGGTTTCGTCGACCCGTCCGGTGTGCTGGATCTCGGCGTCGCGACGGCCGAAGTGCTCGAGTCGTCCTGCTCCTCGTCGTCGTCGAGCCCAAACGACAGCTTCCCCTTCACGACGGCTTTCCGCTTCTTCTTCTGCGGTTGTGGCGTCGATGCACTGTGCTTTGACCATTAGCCCCGTCTCTTGCCTGATCGCGGATCTCGCTCACCCGTCGCTCGGTGTTGCGCCGCGCGAGGCTGCCGCGGACGTGAAGCGGCCGATGCTGCGGTCTTGCGCCTCGCGCTCTTTCTGCTCGAGGGCTTCGGCGCGGCGCTTGCGGAAGTCGGAGAGGTGGACGAGGCCGACGGTCTGCGATTTGAGCAGGTCTTCGGCGGTGGAGGCTTGTGATGTGAAGCGGGCGTGGGTTGTGGGGTTGGGGGTGTTGGTGCGCGATGGCATGTTTGAGGATGAGGCGGAGGACGTCATTGTTGGAGAGTGCGGGTGGTTGTTGACAAGAAGAGACTGTAATGCTTTCATAGGGTTCGGTCTGGGATATGATTTCAGAGGCGGTTGCGTTATTCGGAAGAAGCCGTGACTAGGTCCAAACTCCCCTGCCACAAGTGACCGCTCCTTGCATCAAACGAGTAAAACTACGTCTAGTGCATCTATTTTATCACTACTGGGGTTAGAGGACAGCTTGGACCTGCCGCCAGCCACCCACGGACCGGATTGCTAAGGTGATTAGGTAAAGCCTAGCCTGTCAACACTGTGGGGCAAAAGGACCTGGTTGCGTTCAAGCGATGGCACCTGCTGGAATAAAATCTTTTGGCTCATCCAACCCTACCGTCAGACACAAAGATATTCAGAGTGAAGCAAGTCATCATGGACGAGACAATCTCAGAAGCGATTGGTGCTGACCACCGAGCGATGGATACCTACATCGACAACATCCGCAATGCCGAAGACCTCCAGGCAAAGACGGAGTGGCGAAATCAATTGACCTGGACACTGGCCCGCCACGCAATCAGCGAAGAACTGACTCTTTATCCGGCCATGGAAAAACACATGGGGCAGGAGGGCACCGATTTGACAGATGTGGATAGGAAACAACATCATGCAGTACGAAGCCCTCCTTTGGTCATGGAGGCAGTCATCTAAACCTTCTACAGGTCAAGGAGGACCTCTACAAGCTTCAGAGTATGTCACCAGACGACCCACAATTCATGCCGCTTCTCGATCATCTAGTGGAGGATCTTCACAGTCACATTGACCATGAGTGCAATGAGGATATGCCTAGACTCGAAAAGCTACTGTCCAGAGAGGAAAGCCAACAGCTGGCGAAGAGCTTCCAGAAGACTAAGATGATCACCCCGACCAGAAGTCATCCCAGCGCACCGGACAAACCATATTTTGAGACCTTTGCTGTCATGCTAGCCGCCCCGATCGACAAGTTTATGGATCTTCTGAGAGCGTTTCCGGACGAGAGCAAGCTCTGAGTTTCGGTGACTGCAGTCGGCGGCCAGGGGTTCAGTAAATATAAGGACACGGCTGTTTTCCAAATAATTCAAACTATCTACACTTCTGATACATATCTGATCATATGGAGACGTGTCTGATCGTGCTGGATTTGAAAACTCGCTAGCCCGTGACGCGTTATCCTTTACCGAGCTTGATGCTTCTCTTGCTGCACAATATATCACCACTAAAGGATGCATTATTACCTGAGCTACATTCATCCCTTTATTCCAGTCTCTGGTGTTCATCTCGTAGATCGTCGAAGGGAATCGCCATAGTCATGGACTTTTCTTTGCGCTGCAATTCCCTAAAGTGCCGCACCCACCTTACTGACAGAGCGGTGGTCACCACCTGCAGGTACGTCTTCATCCGCGCTGATGATTTCATCTGAACGACCACTCAAGTCCAGCTTGTTGTTAGCCACATCTTTTGCATCGACTGCTCAAACACCCTTGGGCTCACTAACCCCGCTGGTGGCAATCGTCTCTGCCCCGCGTGCGAGACAAATTTGCCAAACCCTGACGATGCTGCATCCACTCAGCTCAGTCCCGCCGAAGACTACAAGACGAGTGTGCTAAGCGGGCTCAGTCCCAGTACGATCATGGAATGTGCTGGACGGGGCCTGGCTTTCTGGAGCTACCAGACAACGCAGGAAGTGTAGGTTTACAGTCTCATTCTGACACCCCCTGGGCTAATCATACATCAGTGTATACCAGGAATACCTTGCGAAAACCTTGACTGACAAGTACGGCACTTTGAACACTCAGATGGACAAACTCATTCATGACGCGAACGCGGAAATTGCGAATTTGCAAAACAAGCTTTCGAGTCAGTACATGTTTTGAGGCGAGGAATTAAGCTCACTGATCTGGCAAATTTAGGCCTACATGTTGAGCATGACGATCTCGCGAGAAAGAATCATGAGCTTGTGGAAGCCTTTCGCGAGAAAAGCCGCAAGCATATCCAGACGCAGGAGCTCTATGACAGACTCAAACGGAAGGCGCTGATGACAGACGTTCAAACAGCTGCGTCGGAATCTGTAGACCACGTCTTGCAGTCCGCTTCCGGGCAACGTTACACCGATCGAGGTGGAGATGCCCGCATCAATCAGCCCTATCAAGTTGCCTCACAAGCGCAGAGACAACGGCAGTATCCGCAGTTCCTTGTAGATCACAGCGGGATTGAGCGCCTTCAGCACCATCAGAGAGACGGGAGTCACGGTAGCGGAGGAGGTGGCAATATGGGCCCACCACCGCCTCGATTTTCTGCTGGCTATGGTGGTCTAGGGTCTACGCTCCGTGAGGCGAGAATTTACCCTCTCAGGAGACAGGATCTGACTATTGAAATAGAAAACGGGCTAAGTGGGACGCCTTCTCAATATCGAACGCGCCTGCCCACACCGGCTCGAATGGCGAGACCATCCGATCGTCTACAGACTTTCAATCCTCACAGCGGCCTAGCGGGTAAATCTCAAGCGCACACGTCGTTCTTGCCACGCCAGCCTCTGAACAGTTTCAGCCCAAACAAATCTAACTCCAGTATGAGCGGCTATGGAATGAGTGCTGGGATGAAGATAGGAAGGCAGCAACGTGCCGGAATGGGCGATCTAGATCCCAACGGGGGCAGATTTTGAAGTATCTAGTGTTATCGCTCAAGGCTTGTTCCTTGCACTCTACGCGTTCTTCTTCTTCAATCGAAAGCCCCGTCATGTGGGTGGCGTTGACTACAGAATGACAGATGAGCCCACTGCGAACTTGGAATGTGGAAACAATCCTGGCTTGTTGTGCTGGTATTGGCTGTTCGCTTTTTGTCATTGTCTGGGACCTCCTCGCTTTGATCCGAACAAGGCGGGTTGAACGAATGATACTTCTCTGGCGCTGTGTTCATATACAATGACTTTGTGGCTATCAATGACCTTGTTAGCAATTCGAATTTCTTTGTCCCTCTGATCATCATCAAAGCAGAGATTCAAATTCCATCCGTCTGTCTTTGTTCTCCGGCAATATATAATGTACTCGAACGCCAAGTTTTGTCAATCAATCGGTTTCGATCTATCAGTCAGTCCAAGTCCTCGAACCCTTCCAAGACGACATACACTTACTTTCAACTGCAAAATGGCTGCTAATCAAAATTTTCAAGGTCGATCATGTTCGGCGATCGAGGCGGTTTGGCCACAAAACGAGACAATCACCCACGGGATATTGCAATATCTCAATCTACGCGACGTCTGGAACATGCGGAAGACCAACTCGACTATGAACGTCCTTCTTCAGGGTCACAGCCGTCCGCTCAACCCGAACACTACATTGAACTTCCTTGGCGCTGGTTGCGATGACAGGAGGCGGCCGCCCGCCAATCCACCCCTCGACATTGACTATTTCGCCTCGCCTGTATGGTGTACGAATGGTCCTCGCCAAGATGTTTTGGTGAAGTACTGCGAGGAAACCCACGCGCATCGCAACAGACAGGGTGGGGGGTTCAACGTTTGCCAAGATTGCCTCGACCACAACGATCATTGGCGCGGGAGGAAAGAATATACCACTATTCAGAATATGCGGGTCCCTGTTTGCAAGAAATGTCAAGACGAAGAACAGAATGCTGCCCCCGACGGTCGCGATACTTGCGTCTGCAAGGCCGCGATGCGAGGTGAATGGAAGTGCGATGGCTGTTGGAACATATTGCACGACGAAATCAGTCTCAAAGGATCCGGCCGAATAACTCGTCTGCCGTTCTATCACCGAGACCAAGATGGCAATATCAAACTTGGCATACGCCGTCCGTACTACGAACTGGGCTGTCGGTGTGGACGCACTATCTCTGGGGATCAGGTATACGCGTGGGCGGTCGAGTGGTGCGCCGGCTGTGAAGGGGTAATCGTTGCCCCTTCGAGAAAGCCCAGCAATCCGCCGCAGTAGCCTAGCAGTCCGTAGGTAATTCTAAGGAGATCCGAAAGGATTGCAGAAAGAAAGGCCGCGGAAACGCATGCTGAGCAGGCTAAGCCGGCTAATGGCAAGGATTAGGTTATTGACTTCGCTTTCGCAGTCTGACAATAACCGCGTCTTGGTTATTGATTTCTGCTTTCTGCTTTCTGCTTTCCGTTCCGCAGTTATAGTTAGATGCAGCAGATAGAGATCATCAATTTACAGTATTACAAACTGACAGAATGCGACTCGAGTGCTCTCTAATTTACAAAGTGTGCGAAATGAACGTGACTATTATACAAGTGAGAAATCACGTGAACCTAGGGTCTAGGCTCGAAAACTGACACACCCCCTCGAGCCCTAGACCCCAAAACCCTCCAAGTATCAAGGCAAGTCCCCTCTGTGACTGCCCTTCCACCTCTGTCCAATTATTGCCCACTAACCCTCCCATCCACTATTGACCACTGTACCCCATACAGCTATTGCCCATGAATAGGCCCTAATTCAGCTATTGACTGCTGAACTGGCCCGCTATTGACCATCAAAGCTCACAGTCTTTAGACCTTCCTGGCGTCCCCCAGAGCCCTCTTCGCCCTCGAGGCTGAATCCTCCCGCGGCCACTTCGGCCACAGATCTCTTATTCTCCTCCAGCTGCGTGCAGACTCCTGAAGTGCAGGCTGGGTTTATTGCCACTGCCTCAGCAGGGCTTACATGGACTTTCATGCCTAAAGAGACCTTAACAGTGCCTGTCATGCAGGGCTTCTGTGCCTATTCTAGGCTGTGACTTGTGTGCCTGTTGCACAGGGCTTTCAACTCGCTCATGCCGTAAGACTTGTAGATTTGATGACGACAACAGTGAAATGACAGTGAGGTGTAAAGCTTCTCATACCCTACTAACAGAGCACAGACAATCCGGTTCAGCGGCATCCAGAGACTGTAAGGCCTCCATAATGAATTCATGAATAGTCGGGCTCATAATCTGTCAGAATACAACTGGATTGCTGTCTAATTTACAAAGTGTGCGAAATGAACATGACTAGCTCAAAAACTGACACAAACTTCAGACCATGTACATATTGTAGCAGGATGTTTTCTTTTGCTCCATGACGTTCACTACGTCTAAGTTCCAACTTTTTCGTCTCAGCCTGCTTGATTAATGTCCTGTCCTAGTTACAGTTGCACAGGCTTCCAACTTCAAAACCTAGCATGTCGTGTCCATATCGTATGACCTCAATTGCTCTTCGTGCCAAGAGCCCAAGGGTTGTCCTCCATGACCATCCATCACAGACCATTTTCAACTCCTTCCGTGTCAAGTTCGGGGCCCTCCACCCCCAGAGTGTATTTCTTTATTTTTATATTTAGATTAGCAAACACAAATGACTCGAGATGAACAATAGTGTTGTATCTCTTTGTTGCCAAACCCTTGTTGCTGCTAGCGAGGGCACGCAGTTCAAGCACGAGCGGAATTTCGTGGATCTCTTTATTGCCGGTTCCTTGACGCTCGCTGCTTTGTTCGTGTAATCTACGTGTCCACGGTACAAAGGTAGCTCAGTGGACAGAGTGTTTGCTATCCCAATTGTCCCCTTCCATAACCCACTACCCAAACCCTGCCGATTGCAAATTACAAGCAATACCTACTGAACAATCATCATAGAATGACATCAAACACTGGATCGATTGCTGATTTCCATCCTGCAGACATAAACTACAACCCTGCTATTCGCCGCCATCGTGGCAGACCCGCTGCCTACCGTCGCTCGCCCTTGTCTAGCCCATTAGACCCAGAGGCTTCAAGGGCTCCAGAGACACCAGCTACTGACCGTTCAAACAGACCACGCCTGACTATTCAAACATTCGATTATTCTACTGCATCCGAACCGGCAGCTGATGAGGCAGATACTCCACACCCTTCCCAAGATGATGACTTCTCTTCTACTGACGAGGTGCTGGATAGTTATTATGATTCTCCATCGCCATCGCCCCCGGCTACAGCAAACAAATTTGAATCAGATTGCCCTGTTTCGCCAACGGACGACAATGACCGCTCGACCGGCGATAACCCCTTATCACCAGTCTCCCCAATTGATGGACCTACCACGGCAGGACCACACGTGAGATTTGCTGACGATCCGCATCCTAACAACCCCCTGACCCCTCTACAACAGCAGCGCGAGAATTTGCGCAACTTGTTACGGAACTTCGACACGCACATTCTTGAGCCCGGCGTAGGTGAATCACAATGGATGAGGTTCCGAGGCGCCCTGCAGCCTGCAGTGCATACGCTCGCAACAGACCAGATCATACACGCTCTCAAGCAGCATTTGCCGTCGGTGCAAGAAACCCTGTCGCAGAACGCGCAGTTCCGAGGCGCTCTGGCCGAGACTCAAGGCCGACAGGATGCGAATGAAGTGGAGATGGAGAGGTTGCAGGAGGAGAACAGAGGTCTCCGAGGTGCGCTTGACCGGCTCCAAGTTGCTGGTGAGGAAAGCGAACATATCAAAGATCTAACCCTTGAGAGTGAACAGACGAAGATCGAACTTGAAAAGACGCAGAAGGAGCTCCAAGAGAGCTTTGATGAGAGGGAAATTGAAGAGGGCAACCTCAGGATCGAGATCACTGCCGCAGAGGAAGCGCTTGCCGCGTTGCAACGTGAACATGATGCCGTGCTTGCAGATCGCCAGGTGCTGCGTACACAGGCACAGCAGACGACACATTCCCTACAGCGCGCTCAGCAACAGCTGAGAGACGCAGGTCAAGAAGCTCTAGCCCTCCGAGGGCAGCTGCAGGAAGCGCAAGCCACTTCAACGGCCACAACTGACCAAATCACGATGCTAGAGAGGCAAGTCATCGATTCTCACGGTGTAGTGCTAAATCTCCGCGAGCAGATCTTGGACCTCGAATCGAGGCAGGCGAAAGAGAAGCAGCGAGACGACAGCAGCGACACCGAAACAACAGAAGACAAGCGAACAGCCATGTCTCAGTCCCCTGACTCACCAGAACCTTCCACACCCCCCGCTACCGGACCAACACACTTCCCATTCCCCCCAGCCGAAGCCACCACCGCCCCCACCTCAACACACTCCCCCCTCGAACAAGCCCGTCGAAACCTCCTCGCCGACCGCCGCAACATCGCCTCGATCATCGACCCCCTCGCCGCCAGCGCCTACTCCACCCGAAGCCTCTCCAAACCCGCCATCCACCACACCACCGCCTCCGGCCTCGCCGGCTCGCAGATCGTCCAAGCCATCCGCGACCACCTGCCCGACGTCCGCGACCGGCAATCCATCAAGGCCGCCTACCGCCGTCTGCAACTCCGCAGCGCCGACGACGAGCAGCTCATCGACCAGCTGCGAGGCGAGGCCAACAATAAGCAGCGGGGGATCGATATCTGGAAGACGCCCGTCCAGATCCTGGAAAGGAAACTGCGCGAGCAGGAAGAGGAGGACCAGGTCGTCCAACTCACGCCTGCCATCGTTGACGTCGGCACCAGCACCACCACCACCACCGAGGAGATAGTCGATATGGAAGCCTACACCGCGATCCGCGACGACCTCCGCGAGACACGCACCCAGCTGGCAGCGCTCAAGCGCCAATACGACGCCCTCGTCCTCGCTGCCGCCGACGAGGAGGCTAGGACGGCGCAGCTGCACTCTGCCCAGGCCGACATGGCCCGCCTCGAGGCGGAAGCCTCCACCCTCCGCCACGCCCTCGACGCCGCCACCACCACCGAGCACCAGCACACCGACCGCATCCGATCCCTAGACGCGCAGCTGCACTTCGCCCAACTCGACGTCGCCCGTCTCCAAGACGAATCCGCTACCCTCCGCCACGCGCTCGACGACGCCGCCGCCGCCGCCGCCGCCGCCTACACCGAACACCAACACACGGAACGCATCCAATTTCTTGAATGGCAGCTCGCGCAACAGCGTGCCGAGATTGAGTCCCTGCACGCCCTTCGCCTCGCCGACGCCGACGCCAACGCCAACACCCACACCGCCGCTGGTCCGGCGAGCGGGCGGATTGGAAACGCGGAGAAGGAGGGGGCGGGGGCGGGAGCGGTGGATTTCATGGCGTTCTGGACGCTGCTGTTGGCCGGGGTGCTGTTTCTGTGGTGGGTTCTGGGGGGCGAGGTGAGTGTGAGTAGGGTTTTGGGACTGGTTGGGTTGTGCGTTTGTGCGGTTGTTGGGACGGTGGGGGTCGGGGTTTGGAGGGGGGAGTTTGTTGTTGTTGATGTTTAATTGTGAGTTGGTGATTTTTTGGGGTTCGATTTTCTGGAGGGTGTATGAGTGGTAAGGTATTTGAGGGGACGATGGGGAGGTGTTTGCACGTTTCGGGAGTTTCAGGCTGGGGGTTTGAGATATGTTTTGTTATACTATTATTCCGTGTAGGATAAGATAGAAAGTGATGAGAACATCATACCTCTCCTCTCTTCTGATTCCAATTATTTCCGATCGTACCTTGTAGACTACCAGACCCACAATATAACGCCCGGGGAAAACCCCCTTTCCAACCCGTGGCCCCTAGAGCCTGACACGTAAAACCCAACGCCATGAACACCCTTCACTGCCTGTCATGTGGTTGGAGTATTCTTACAACGATCCGGAAATCGACCATGATCCTATCATAAGCGGGCTATTCTTCCCAACTGTACCTTTCATACCTCCTCCCCTTGCCTGGGCCTCTGCTCCCGCCCTCGGCTTCGACTCCTGCCGTAGCCGACTCCTCTCCTCCAACACTAGGATCCACATTTCTCTCTTCCGTAAACCGACTGACGCGACCCACGCGACTATCGCCTTCACCTACAACTCGATCTCTATCCGGCCATACCGCCGGACCCACAACCGTCTGCGTCTGCGTCTGCCTCTGCGTCTGCGAGTGCGCGACACCCTCCTGCAGGCTAAACGGCAGTCCAGGCTTCCCAGGCGTCAACGGGCTCACAAGACCAGGTGTGCTCAGTGGACTCGATTCGCGCGACACGTCTCGGCTGATGGTGGTCGGGGAATGAGGAACCAGCGTGCTTTCTGCTCCCAAGTGCGCGGGTCTCATGTGCGGTACTTGCATGTACTGGTTAATTGGTGTGATAGGGCTGACAAGGCCGGGAGTGGACAAGGGGCTGGAGTCGCGCGATACGTCTCCACTTGCGGTGCGGGTCTGCCGGTTTGCATTTCTGGCCTGCCCGACGCGGCTGGGTGAGTAGGCGGGTGGTGTTATGGGGCTGGGTTCGGGGCCGTAGTCTTCGCGTTGGGTGTTGGCGGTATCGGAGTGGAGTTCGACGGGGGGTTTATAATCGTGGCCGTAGGTCAGTATTAAATTGTGAGGCGTATTTTGTTGCTCTTGGCCTGGAACGGATATAACGTCTTTGATGACTTCGGTTCCGTCCAGTTCGTGTGGGGTGCTTGCTGGGAGTTCGACGACCCTGCTTTTGGCTTGGACTTCCACGGGGTACTTTGTTTCTCCTAGAAGCTCACTTGGCTGTTCTCCTTTAGTTTTGTGGTTGGACCAATGCAGGAAGTTCTTTTTGGGCGATGAGGGTTCCTCGGTTTGTTCCCTGCCGTGGCGTTTTCGGAGGCAGAAGATCAAAATGGCTACGACGACCACGAAAGCCACGACGCAAGCGATGACAATGCCTACTATGGCACCTTTGCTGAGAGAGCTGCTGGTGCTATCATTATGATTCGACGGCGTGCTGTTGTCTGGCTTGTTGATGTCGACGAGACTATAATTTGTGAGTGCATCGCTGGCGAAGGTGGCTTGATGAACGGAGAAGTTGTTTCTTTCATAGTCTACGATGAGGTAAGCCTCTTGCAGGAACACACGTCCAATCGTATATTGTGAGCTGTTGGCGGCTTTCCGTAAGGGGAAGTAGTTGATAGCTGGAGATGATGCAGTTGCGTTGAGACCAGGGAAAGGGTATGAAAGCTGTAGATCGAAAGCGGAATATGGCAAACTGATGTTCACAGATTTGGTTGAGCCTGGTAAATCCGCGATGATGAAGTTGAAGGTCAAATTCCAGTTGACCAAAGCATCGTGCTGCGACGTATTGCGACCGAAAGTATATAGCTGTAGATTCGTATCGTAGACTAGGCCGAGTGCTGTCTCGAAACGTTTACAGACCGACTCCGGCAGCCAGAGAAAGGGAGTGGAAGAGTCTATGGTGAAAAGGTCGGCTTCACCGAGCCCAAGTAGGGTCGAAGGATTGGTGGTCCACCCGGTGCCCGCACCGGAACTCGAAAGAGGATGCGCGGAAAGGGTAATCTCGTTAATTGCTGCCACTGGGTTTTGGTACGGATCTAAGTCGAAGCTGATGTTATGCGGTAGAAATCTATTGGTATCGTAACCACCAAGCGTAAGAGACGCAGGGACGTGCTTCAACCCTAACGAAGTGAGCTCAGGCAATCTGATTTCTAATTCCTGCAACCAACTCACGGTTGTAAGCTCCAGCCGTATATCCGTAGCTGTGACTTGGAATGATGCTTGTATTCTCCACCAGACTGCTTAGAAAAGGCAGTTTGTTGGCTCCGGTGAAATTTGTGACTCCGAGCCCAAGCCCTAAAAAGCCTAGCCAGTACTCTGTGCTGTTGAGAACGCCAACAACTTGTGAAGGTACAATTTTGTGCTCGTCGAGATCCACGTTGTCGTATCCATAATGTGCGTAACCCCCGAAGCCTAACTGGGGATCCAGGCCTAGCTCGTAGAGTCCCACATCTTGCCATGTACTAGAAGCATTGGACTGGAACAAACCACCACGCTTATCTCGACATGTGGAAGCTGCAAGAAGATACCATTGTTAGTCACACTCCAAGGAAGGCTTGTACAGAGGCTCAGATCGCGTCACGCTTTTCCTCCTCCGTCAATTGAACATGCTTAGAGGGATTGTCGGTCACTGATGCCATGATCAACGGGGGAGAATCGAAAGTCTCACTTCGATCGCAACCTCCTATGCCCACCACCCAAGTCTCCCGACTCTGCGTACTAACCAAGACATCGAGCCACTGCGGTGGCGATCCGACTCTGATGGTTACGCTATTGTCAATAGTCAGCATCGTGTCAAGTGATGAACCGCCTTGTTTGAAGATCTTACGAGCTCCAGAACCCATCATATCCATACCTACAGTAGAGCTATTAGATGTTGTCAGTAGGTCTGGATCGGGGAGGGGATGTACCACTTTTGCCCCACAGGTACCGCAACGGCAGCAGGCGTGGGGTTCGTTGCAGATAGGTTTGTACAGAAGGATACGAGAACAATAAGGATCGTGAAGGCCCTCTTGGGTGTGATGAGAAAAACTTGGAAGCTCTCACGCATATTATCGAGCTTGAAATCAAATGACTAAGGTAATGAAATAAGTAAGCATGAGTCGGGTATGCTATGAACAGCATGAGCTTTTGGTCGATGGGAAACACGTCCACTGGCATATCATCACCGTGACGTTTGCCTCATAGAGAAGATCATTGGCGACAGTGAGTCGATAGATTTGCTGGTCGCACGAGGAAAGCTCGTGGAACCGATAATGCACGTAACGAGAGAGATTGTGTCGACGCCGAGGTTTGGTCAGCCTTGTGGAACTGAAATGGATAAGTAACTAGACCAGCCACAGCCGGCGAGAGCGGGGACTGGGCGGTGTGAACTGCAAGAAACGATACACTGCTGGCTGATGGCCGCTGGCTGCTGGCGGCATGATCCAGCCAGCCAGCCACTCATTAGATGACCGGGGGGTGGAAGTGAGCACGCACGAGAGACTGCGCTCTCTTCTCTCGGGGATTCCGGATTTACCTTCTTAGCGTAGTCTGGCCGCCGTAGCGTACCAAGTTGGGTTAGTCGCTTTATCAACCGTGGCCGTGGCCTGCGCTGTCTCTTCTGAGTCTTCTCTACCTTACTACTCCGTAACGTTAAGTTACTCTACCTTCGTATGCCAGATACGATACGGGTCGAGCAGATACACAGCAGGAACTCGTGTCATGTCCGACGTGAATTGAGGGACCTCCAGATTAGAGCCTTCTCAGGGGTTACAATGCATTGGGTCTGATCCATTTCCGGTCCGATTGTGGGTTAAGTCGAATATTTCCACGATTAACAATCTGATCAGTGAGATTGTTTCTTTTTCATCTACTGTATTTAATTATTGTTTGATGTAAGGACCCGGACCTTGCATCTGGCCCCCACAGGCAATGCCGAAAAGAGAGGGAGTAGTATGGTCAACAACATTATGATTTCCGATCCTATCATTACTCACAACGACCACGCCAACCTTGGCAGAGACTCATCATGTGGAAAGTCGAACTCGGTACTTTCACAGATCAACGGCATGGCAATGCGGTCTGCCTTGGCTACTGTAGCTATCTGACCTCTGGCCGGACAATCAATTGCAAGATCTGCAATCGCTGTCGCTTACTCTGTAACACAGCATATAAAGTCTGACACTATCTGTACTGTTACATCTCTCACCCTTCGTCGCAGCAAACGTCGAAGCACAAAGCAGATGCATTATCTAGCCCGAGCACGAATTGACTGCATCAACTTTCCTGGCCTCGCCGCAACGGGGATCCGGACGAATCCGAGAGGTAAGAGATGTTTCAGCCAGGATTCGCTGATCATATCAGCCAAAGGAAATGGAAGTAGGAGTGGCGTGACGATCAGAAGCCCGAATGCGTGCCGACGCATAGAATAGTGTGAACCCTTACGGAGTACATCCGACATAGTACCACTTCTGACACAGATGGAAGTAGCAGACTTGGAAGCTGAAAACTGCCTGAAAGAAAAGAGAAGAGGTGACGAATCCGAGATCGAATTGATGAAGGTCGTCAAGGTTTGTGGGTGCCGAATACGAGACCAAGTGGAGAAAGCGGCTGAGCCTAGCATGCATGTCATGGCATGGCGCTGCATCGTCGGGACTTCATTCGCCTAACAGCTCCTCATCTAAACCTCCAAAGTCTCCAAAGTCAGACGGACGATCCAACAGAGCCCTGCACCTTCATGCAACGTATTCTACTCTTACCTCATCTTATCACAGACACCAGTGCGACTAAGTACGAGTACGTACTTTAGGCTATGAATAGGTAACTGACACAAGGCGTTCTTGCGGTATGAGCCATCCCAGCCATGCCCTAGGTGGGCAGTCTCTAGCTGCCTTCCCGAGCCACGCGAGAATCCCTCCGCCGGAGATTGCCTAGACTTCACCACGACGACTTGATATCTTTCACTGCAGCTGATTGCTGCCTCCAAAGACCAAACGTCCTGACTGTCGTTACCAGCATTTCACCGCCTTCGTCCTGTCTCTCGAGCAGTTTGTTCTTTCTTCAAGTCTGTCGTTCAAATAGTCGCTCTCTTCCAATCCTTTCTGGGCAGATAGGCTGCGTTTAATACTGAAGGGTTGAGCTTTCTCTTCAAACCACTATGAAACTAGACGGACGGGTCTTCATGTCCTTTCTTCCCCCGTTTCTGTGCCTGACGCTTGCGTTGTCAACGCTTGGCGAGAGGCCGAAGAACTATGAGCAGCTATGTGAGCTTGCTAGCGGACTGACCCCTGATATCGAATGATGTGGAGATTGATGTCTATTAGTCCAACGTCGCTCTCGGGTCGGCTCGTACCCACTGACCAACTCTTCGTCAACGATACTATCATCGTCCTCCACCACACCGCCAAAGCCGATAGTATTGGCGACAACCACATCCGACTTGACCAACATATACATGCAACCTCCGAGGATACCATCATCGCTGGACACAGAACTGGGGTCAACGTTCGATAGCTCGGACTCGCATGTTGAGTCGACAATCACAACCACATCGACTGCCGACGCGTCTAATGTGTACATACAACGGCCCAGGACAACATCGTCGCTGATCAGCAAAGATGCGTCCATGCCCAGCGGATCGGTGCCCACCAGCTACTCGTCTTACCCATCAGCTACCTCTTTTCCAAGTAGCACGAGATGGAGCTCTTCTGCGAATCCCGCAGCTAATCAAACCACAAGATATTTCCTCCCAATTAAAACGAAGACCTCGATAGCGAGCTCCAACTTTACGATAACGCTGGATCCGGCTGTTTGCTCTGGAACAACGACCGTTTTTGCATCACCCAATGCTCCCAGGATCCGCACGGTGACAGAAACCTATTTTGTGACCATCTTTGGTGAGCTGACAGATCTGACTCCGTCGCCGATGTCGACTCTTTTGCCTTTCTGTGATACAGTGAATATTCCTTACCGGAACACTACTTCCTCTACTTGGACGTGCTCGGGCACTGGCCACTGTATCACCTTTCTGCACACCACCACCGTAGCACTAGGCTCAGCTATGCCTAAACAATCTTCAGCAGCAAGTTCGCAGGTTTTCCAACCGCTTACTGCAGCGCGTGCCAGTAATACTGCATTTGAAACACCGAGGCCCGAGGTTGTAACTACATTGAAGCACACGCAGACTGTCTTGATTGGGGATACAACTCCGCCTTCGTTCGGCCCTGTCAACCCGCCAGCCCAACCTATCCAAACAGGTCCCGATGCGGCGAATCCGACCCAGGAACGAAATGTTCCCATAGGGCCTACTATACAACCCCCTCCTTTCGTTGATCTTGGCGGAATCATCGCATCAGTCTTTAACAATCCCTTCACACCTCCAAAACCGGCTCCATCCCCCCCGGCTGGTGACTCGAGCAACGGAAGGCCTTCAAGCGGTGCGACTGGACCGAACAGAGGCTCTTCAGAGCCTGGCAGTCCAAACGGACAAAGCTCTTTCCCGACTCCGCCAGCGCAAATCTCGCCACAAGCTCCCCCCCAGCTCGACGGTCCGGTGGTCGAAGTAACGACCGGGAGTGTTCTCGTATCGTTAGCAACATCCCAGATTGTTGTTGGTGGAACGACATTCCCCGCTGATCTGCAACCTACTACAGTGGCCATCGACGGGGAAACATTTTCCATCAACCCTTCTCAAGTCGTTGCGTCAGGAATTACACTCAATATCCCTCCGCCAGCTTCGGTCGGGGCAGCTCCAAGCCTGAATTCACCCGTGAGCGTCTATATTGACATCAAGTCCAACAACGTGGTGATAGGCGGGCACACCTTCACCGCAGGCTCTCCGCCAACGTCGACTGTAATCAATGGTCAATCGATTGCCGTCAACGCTGGCCAACAACAAGCTCCTGGTGCAGCCATTACAACGCCCCCGTCTACATCTCCTACGATGGCTCCCAAACTCGTGACCGTAGCCAACGTTCCCTTAGTCATTCAGTCCGCAAACGTTGTCATAGGTGGACAGACCTTTCCACCAGTCTCCTTAACAACCTCGGTGGTCATTGACGGCCAGACGTTCACCATCAATCCGTCTCAAGTTATTGCGTCCGGGACAACTATCGATATCCCATCGGCGGTGCCTACTAACCCATTATCAACAGTCACTGCCGGTGGCCTGACCTTTTCCGTTGGATCAACAGCCGCTATAATCAGCGGCACGACTTACGAAATCGGAGGAGCTGTTTCACCTATGACGAAGGTAATTGGTGGCCAGACAATTAGCTTCGGACCTGGTGGGGTAGGCTTTGCCAGCACGACAGTCCCAGTGGCCGCGTTATCCCAAGTCACCGCCGGTGGCCTCATATTTGCCGTGGGATCTATGGAAGCGATCATTAGTGGCACAACATATGCCATTGGCAACGGCGCATCAGCGACAACAACGGTGATAGGAGGCCAGACCGTCAGCTTTGGTCCTGACGGTGTGGGCCTCGCCAGCACAACTGTTGCAGTGCCAACAATGTCCAGAGCTACTGCTGGTGATCTCACATTCTCCATGGGACCTATGGCAGCTGTTATAAGTGGTACGACATATGCCATTGGCAACGGCGCATCGGCGACAACGGCAGTGATCGGAGGCCAGACTGTCAGCTTTGGGTCTAATGGCGTGGGCCTCGCCAGCACAACAGTTGCAGTCCCAACAATGTCAGGAGTTACTGCTGGTGACCTCATATTCTCTGTGGGACCTACGGCAGCTGTTATAAGCGGTATGACATATGCCATTGGCAACGGTGCTTCAGCGACAACAAAGGTGATAGCAGGCCAGACTGTCAGCTTCGGACCAGATGGAGTTGGCTTGGCCAGCACCACCATTCAGGTACCGACTGCATCGTCCACAGGAGAGACCACACCCGGTCTTCAGCTTTTCGTGGGCAGCGCCGGCAATCTTGGCGTTCAAGGCGTTGCTATTGTGACGCTCTTGGCTTTTGGTGTGGGAATCCTGCTTCTTATGTGAGAGGGTTTGGGATAATGATGATGAGTTGACGAACGGCGCTGGACTTGGGGGATCTTGGGAAAATAATATTTGGTTAATAACCATAAGGCTAATGAAAAGTATCGCTTGTTAGGGCTACTGGGGATTGATATACACTCTGTCACCGCGTTCTGTTCTTCTAGTTGCGATTGTACAACAACATGCAGGGGTTTTGGATAGAGAATTTCAAGGAGGCCAAGCATTAATGAAAATGGTCGTTTTAGCCGTCACTCATCCAATACGTTGCCCTAGAACAACAGGGTGTTGGATGGAACATAGTACTCGACGAGTCCTCATGCCCTGTGCTGGGGCCCACATGGTGCTCTGATATGTTCCTAAGCGTACCGTAACTGGCACGTGACATGAGGACTTGTTGGCTGCACAAGCAGTGTATGGAGTTTGTGAAAAGTACATGTATAACAAAATGCCTGCCTTATCAATAGTAAAGTGGATTATTGAATTCTGCTTACAATCTGATAGTGAGGCTTTTCATTAGGGTATTGTAAGTCGGACCTCTAAGGTATGTACGCGTACGTCAGAGAAAGGCTTACTTAACACCGGTAAGGTCCGACAACATCCAACATCCAACATCAACAGACCGTACATGATATTTGCGCTTCTGTCGGTCTCGACAAGATTGTACTGACGGTCTACACCATTGATGACAGCTCTACTGCTGTCAATTCCACTCATGGACCAGTAGCCCCTCCCGCCGGTGCCTCCTCTTTCACCATGTCATTCACAGAGGACATGACCAGCGAGTTGAAAGCGAGCTCGGCAACGTTGGCCTCCAATGTAGCTACTGCCGTTCCGTTCCTGTCCTCAGCTCTGGATCATTTCAAGACTTCAGCAAGCAACGCGACTTCGTTGCTCAATCCCTCCCCGATGGATCTCCTTCTGTTGGTGCCGCGGATGGTCCTTCGTGCCGGTACCTTTGCCTTGGTCACGGTGCCGGAACGGATCGATAGCATGGTGCTGAGGGGAATGGCGGGAACAGTCATAGCCAGCGCGACTGGGCCAGAAGCTCAGCTGGCCGCAGATGTGCCAGTCTCTTCAATACATGGTACGGCTGCGGCGACTATGGCTGCGGCTGGGACAGAAGGAGTGCAGGGTGGGGGCTTGAGTCAGGCCTTTGCCTTTCAGAACATTAGGAATTTTGGAGGGATATTTACCTATCTGACAAGCAAGTGGGCACTTGGTTGCTTCACTGTAGTGCGTTCCTAGGGCTCACTCTGCAAGCTTGTACTAACCTAGTTTACACAGGCCATCATACTTAATCGGACCCAGGTATACGCCTCCTCTCGTCGTCACATACATTTAGGCTGGCCGTTGCGGTTGGCATTGCGCATCATACCGCTTGTCATGTTCATGTATCAAGGCATTTCACTTCTTCAAGCAATGCGCTGCCAGACATCACCAGACTATTCTTCCCTTCGCTACGGCAAACCTGGCAAGCATTTTGCACTGGACTTCTCCGCTGATGGGGGCCTACTCTACCACCTGAGTTCGATCCTCCTCTTCTGGCAAGACGATAGAGAAAGTTGTCGTGCGGTCAGCATGCTACAACCTAGTGACTCTCGGCAACTACAAGGCTCGCTATCTCTCTTGTGGCCGCTCTTTCAGGGGTTGTGCCTGAGTCAATTCATCGAAACACTCTCATGTGCTCTCCAAGGGCGGCAGGTCATGACCGAGACCGGCATGTCAATCTTTGAGCACTCACTCGCCTTTGCCGAAGCGGAAGCCATGGTAAGCAATCAACTTGGGTTTGGCCCCTTCGGTCCATCGAAGCCGAGCTTGGCCAAGAACGGGGTCAACCTAGCCAACGGCACGACTGACACCTCTATATTGGTGACAAAGTCTTTTATCTTGGAGCGGATGAATACTCCACCCGAAGTACTTCTGATCGGTCTCATCTCGGCCCTGAACAACCTTAGCAGCCATGTACTCAGCGTTCTTGGCTTACAAAACAAGTTCCGACTTATCAGTACGGGATTTTGGGGACTGTGCTTCATGAGCGCGTTCCTTTGGGGGTTTTTCTCCTTTTCACCCGAAACCGGCGGCGACGTTGGAATACTACGTTTCCCTACCGTCTGCATCGTTGGTTTCATACCGCACCTGCTGATTCTGGTGGGTATATGTATATGTGCTTTCATATACCTTCTGGCGCTCACGCTTACTGCAATTTCACCTCCTGCCGGCGTTCAGCCTCCACGGTCGTGGAAAGAGAGGTTGTCTATGGCACATGAGAACCTACAGGCGAACGTACAACTTTCAAGCATTCGAGTGAGCATGCATGAAGACTTCTACACTGCGCTGCTCAAGGTAGGCTTCACCGCTTTGACGGTTGCCAGCGAGGCGGTGTATCTGAACGAGGGAAGACGAATCGGCGTGGCAAGATGGACGTGGCTTGAAGAGGAACGTATGCAAGAGATTGAACAAGCCAGGGAATCTCCCCGCGTTCATGGTGTTTCTGCAACGGCTGGTGTGACGCCGACAGGGGAGCAAAGCGATGAGATTTCTGGCGGCAGAGTTCAAAGAGGTGGATATGCCCGTGAACGAACGACAAAGATACTCAAAGGACGGCAAAGAGGTGCAGACGGTCGATCTCGAGCAGATGGCGTTGGCGCCCTGCAGCGAGGGGCCAGATGGATCATGGCGTACGATTTCTTCAACGGGATATTCTGGCTCATCACGGGCTGGTTTGCTTCGGGCTTGGACAGGCTTCTCGACAAAGCAAGCATCACACGAAGACCACGATGGCTGGGCAAAGTACTTCGACAGGCCAAATTGGCAGACAAGAGCCGAGTTCCGAATCAGACCCAGGAGCCTGACATGCTTGAATTCTGGCTACTCTCCGATGAAGGTGAATTATCGCTGCCAAAGGACAACCACGTCGACGTAGAAGTGGAAACGAAGAAGCGACTACAAATGGCAAGCGACGACTGGGGCGAAGAGGAAGAACAAAAGCTCGACTCGAACCTCTACAGCTGGTGGAAGCACGGCGGGTGGTGGGGCGAGCGCGACGAGAGCGGCGACTACACCCCTTCCATCCAAGACGACGACACCACGAGCGTCACGTCCCTATCCACCACCGCCTCCGACGCCGGCTGGCAGACCGACGACCACGACCACGACCCCAACTCCGACTCCGACTCCGACTCCCAACCCGGCAACCGAACCCCGACCCAGCAAACCCCACACCCACACCCCTACCCCTGGTTCCCCAACCGCGAAGACACCCCGCCCATGGAATCCCCCCTCTCCCCCACCCGCCTCGCGCGCCTCCTAGACCCGCACTCCGCCGCAGACCGACACGAAGCCCGCCTCCTCGCCCAACACCTGTCCGCCGACCGGCCCCTCACCCGCTCCCACTCCCGCCGCCTTCTCGCCACCGCCAACGCTCACGTCCTCACCTCCACCCGCTTCCGCCCCGCCGACTTCCCCGCCCGCTCCACTTCCTCCGCTACAAAACTTAGACTCTCCCCGGACGAAGAGGAACGTCTGCTCGAATACCTTATCCTTTCGAGGCGCGCGCGCTCGCAGGGGATACGTGTAGCTGCGATGACGACGGACGCTGACGCGACGGAGGACCCGTCGTCGTGGAAGGATGGCGCCGATGGGTTGGGGAGCGGGGGGCCGCAGTGTGTTGTTTGCCAGTCGGCGCCGAGGACGATATTGGCGTGGCCGTGTCGCTGTCTTAGTGTCTGCGAGGATTGTAGGGTTAGTCTGGCTATGACGAATTTCGCGACTTGTGTTTGTTGTCGGCAGGATGTGGGCGGGTTTTCGAGGTTGTTTGTTCCGTAGTCCGGGGGGGTAGGAGAGGAGGGGGGATTGGAGGGGAGGGGAGTGGGAGTGGGAGTGAGTTTCGTTGGAGTTTGGGGGTGGCATGGATATGCATAGCGGGGTATGGTAGGGCGAGATCTCGACGGTCTCGACGGTCTCGATCGACAGAGTACGGGATGTATATGTACATGGTAGATCCTGCCCTTTTTGGCATCTTTACAAACACGGTGCAGTCAGCGGACGTGTGGGTCGTAGAATGCATCGTCGCATTCCTGCATATGCTCTCCATCATCTAGAGCGCACAGAAATAGGCAGAAGAACCACGTGAGGAGTTCCTCGCCGGGCATCACAATTGAAAGGATTAACAACCATGATCGTGCCCGGAGAATCGCTCGGGTACAATCCGATCTGCGACTCTATCCCCTTTGTCTATAGTATCAATCAAACGCCCAACATGAGACTTTCTCACCCGATTACGCCCATCCCCACGCCCTATCATGCATCCGCCTCACCCTTCCCACTCTCATCCCTCCCCTCTCTCCACTAACCGTCCCCCCACTCCTTCCTACCGTTTATCGCTCAAGCCTCCTCACACAATCATACTCCGACTCGCCACACCATCGAACACACACCCCCCCGCAACAGGCACATACTGCTTCGTGACGACCTTGATGACCTCCTGAGCCACCATACCGCCCGTCAAGGCCGAGATGTTATGCAACTCGCCGCCCCGGGCGCGAAGGAGTTCATGGAGGGCGTTGGCGAGTGGTTCCGGAAGTGGCGCCGGTGTCGAGGATGATGTGGAGGAGGAGTCATCGACGGGGACACTCTGGGCGGCAGATTGGAGGGAGCGCAGGATATCGCGCGCGTGAGTCGTCAAAGCGTCGCGATCCGGGTGCGCGGAGGCATCGGCGCCATCGGAGGCGCCGTCCAGACCCGAAGGGCGTCCATGCTCGTCATGGAAGCGATCGTAGGCCAAGAACGCGATGGCGATAGGCGCCGAGCTCTCCGGCTCGTGCAAGCCGGCCAGCAGGGCCTTGGCGCTGTCGGGGTCCCACTGCAGGGTCGCGTCGGCGGTGGGTAGCCTCCGGCCGTGGATGAGTTTGACGGAGGCGGCGTTCTTACAGAAGGCGTCGATCTCCTTTTCGTCGATGGGGGTTTTGCGGCCGAGGCGGTGCTCGGCGGCGCGGACGGTGTGCAGGATGTCGGAGTGGTCGTGGCGGGCTTTGGTCTTGTAGATGTTTTGGAGGCGGATGTAGTCGCTGCTTTGGGCTTTCATGTCCGGGACGGAGCCGGGGAGGGGGAGGAGGGCGTGGGTTTGGTGGAAGAGGTTGATTGCGTGGGCGATGACCCAGAAGTTGGGGGACTGGGGTAAAGGGGGTGTGAGTTGGGGTAAGTGGGTTTGGGGGTTGATGTTGGGGGGGGGATACGGACCTGCGTTGTTGGGGTTTTGCTTTCTTCGGTTGAGAGGACTTCGCGCGTTGCGTTACTTAGGGATGGCGGGTTGAGACTTTTCAGGACTGCGCTCACTGCTTCGTCGAAGTTCTCCTCTCCTCCTTCGGGGTTGTTGGTTCGAGCTCCGCTCTTAACCAGTTCTCGGAAAGCGGTCTTCTGTTTGTAGTTCTCCGGATATCTCACATCGTGTGACGCCTTCCATTTCTCGAGATAGTGTAGGAGGAGTAGCAGGTAGGGGACGTGGCCGTGATCGTGATCGCTCAGGGTATCGAGATTGTCACATTTCTCCGCTACGAACGCCGATAATTCCGGCCAAGGACTGAGCAAGCGAAGATCTTGTGTGGAGGTGGGGTCTGGGTGGGTGTCGACTATTGGGTATTGCGGAGGTAACTGTACGGAGAATTGCGAGTAGAAGCCGACGGAGTGGATGTAGAATAGGGGAATTGAGTGCTCCCACGCATACTGGGATATCCTGGAGAGGGTGGCGCTTTGGATTGGGGAAGTGATGAGGATATGCGAGTATTTGCTGAGAAAGTCGGATCGCTCGAGCAAAGATTCAACAGCCTAGGCTGCCCTTAGCATTTATCTACAGTCTGCCAGGAAACCGAACACACCTGTGACATGTGATTGCCAGTAACGTCAGGGTTCAATTCCAAAAGGAGTTTACAGGATTCTTCAGCTCTCGATTGACCGAGACTGTCTTCATCAAGAAAGAAGTTGACTCCCAGATCTGCTTCTGTGACATTTGCGTCATCCACAATGGTAAAGTCGCCGATCCCAGGTAGGATTAAATTCTTCAACGCCTCAATGCCGACAACACCTGGGCCCGAGTTCACCAGTAGGACATGAGCTTCCTCAAGAGCTTGTTGACCACTGGCTGCCCAAAGACGGAGTTGTCTGTCGTACTTCTTCTCCTTTGATGACGGACCTTGTAGAGGTGGCGGTGTCACACTTCTGATCATTTTCATGAGCACAGCAAAAAAGCCCTTTGTATAGCTGTAGTGCACAACGAAAGCAACAAGCCGCTCAGATTGTGTGACGCGCTCCAAAGCGGGACATGCCGCCGGATAAACTGCACGGAAAAACCACCCCTCCCTCATCACACACAGAGACTAACAGATCTCCTGCTGTGAGCACTCTCCTCCTGTGATATTGTTGCTTACTCATCTCTTACTAAGCACCCCTATTTATGTCTTAGTCATCATTTTCTATATATACTCTACATAGCATAGCATAATAGAAACAACTTTCTACAGACTGATTCACATCTAATAACATCAAAGATTTAAAACATGCTTTTAAGTAACTTTAAGACTTAAGTTTTAATTTAAATTGATTTAATTTATATTTTAATCATGAAAGTTCTGATGCAGTAATGCATAAATTATATATTTATTTTATTTTCAATACTCATTATTATTTCAGCATTAAGACTACAGAATAAAGAAATGAATTTTTATACTATATTATATGAAGAAAAGTTTTATCTTTCTTATATTGTGATATGTTTAACAGCAATTTGAATTAAATCAGAATTAATTTATTAATTAATATCTTTAATTATTTATAATTTCTCAGTATAAAGCTTAACTTTATTTCTATAATAATGAATGAATTCACTATCATTAATCAGTTAAGAGTGTCAGAAATGACTTTTTAAGTTAATTGTAAGATAATGACAAATTAAATTGCATTTTTTCAGACTTAATTAAAAAATATTTATATTAATTAATTAATTTTTAGCTTTATGTCTAAGATCACATCTTTATTTAATGCAGCTTCAGAGATTCAAGAAATATTTAATATTGTTTTTTTTGTTGTAAAAAATTAACCTTATATAAGTGAGAACTAATTATGAGTCACAGTTCTGAGAATGTCAGTACTGTAGAAATTTGAAAGAAGTTTTCAGTGTTAGAATTAACAATTAAATTAACAATTTTGCAGACTTCTTATCTTAATTAAAGTGTCAGCAAGCTTTAAAGTGACTGTTTAAAGTCTTGTTCAGTTTATAAACAACAACATATCATATGCACAGCTTAAATCAAGCTTAAGATTATTTATTGAGAGCTTCTTAAGTAAATAAAAGTTAATTGCTTAAAGTCAACAGTATATTGAATACTTAAGAAGTATAAACTTATTAATTAACTTATAAAGAAGCATTTACTTCTGTAAGAGAAGAATGCAGTTAAGAGACTTGCTTAAGTGAAGAAATAAAATGATTAAATTCTTAATGAGTAATTAAAAGTAATTTGAATAAATGAGTGTTCAGTGAAGCAGAGCATGAATAAGAATAGAAAGTAAGTGTTTTGTACATCAGTAAATAAGTGAAAGAAGAAGCACATTTAAGCTGTTCTTAAGAATAAGAATGTGTCTATAATGATGTGAGAAGCTTTTTGAAGTGAGAAGAGATTGAATTTAAATTAAATGAAAAGAGATTCATTAATTAAGAGTAAAAGCTACTTAATGAAGTTCTATCTTAAAATATTAAATAACAATCTGTTTAAAATCTGAATTCTTGATCTCATCTTTATGTAGAACAATGCATTAATTTATAATGTCAGTATTGTTAAGTTATGATTTAAAGAGCATAACATAAACTTTATAAACTGATCTTTTTACAGCTTTAATTTAAATTCTATTAAACATCTTTGAGTTCATCTTAAAAAACTAATCTATGAAGTTCATCTCAACATAAAAAAAGTACATGACAGTAATAAGAAGATTTAAAAGATCTTATTTAAGATCTTAAAGAAAGTCTGGCCTAGACTTAATGAAGAGTTATTAATGATGTTAATAGAGAGCATGAAATTGAGAGTAAAAGTGATTATTGAGATGAAGAAATGATATACTCAATATTAATTAAAAACTGAGTTTAAGAATTTCAAATACTATATAATACTAAGTACTATACAAAACTACAAGACTCTTCAGTATTTTGTTAAAAAGTTCTATATAAATATAATAATGAGAGTTTTAATGAGATAATCTCACTTACAAAGACTTTTAACATAGAACTGTACTTCTTCTGTAACTCTCTTGATCAAGATGTGCTCATAGACAACACAGTTTAGAGATTTCACTAAATAATATAATATAACATAAATATCTACTTTCTTTCAATAAATTATGAGTCTAAATTAGCAAAAAGCTTCTTAGAAAAAGTGCATACTTTTAGTGTGACAATAGCTGAGTATGTTGACTTTTGAGATTCATAAAAGATTTATAATAAATTTAACTTTAGCAGAATCAGCACACTGATGACAGCTATGTATATCAGTTATTGAGATTCATAATTAATCTGACTTTAACAGTATCACTAACTATTAAGATTTGTGATAAATTTAACTTTAGCAGAATCAGCATTCTGCAGCAGCTGAGTACATTTAATTTAAAAAATTTATAAAGAATTAATTTCAGCAAAAATTAGCATTTACAGTTACTTAGAGAGCACTGTTCTTCAATAGCTTAGTATGAGTTATCAGAATAAATAAACATTATTATTTTATAAAATAAGAAGTATAAAAGCTTTCTATTTGTTTTATTTATATTATCTTCAATGTATACATCATTATTTTACTTTATTCACTTCTTATACTACATGTCAACTATCATCATCATAAACTTTAACAACTTCTTTATAAAGCAACAATCTATCTCAATTCTCACTTGCAAGAACTGCAATCAATGATTCATTCTTATAAAAAGATAATTAATAAAAGAAGATCTATAAAATGTTATTAAAGTCTTAATAATCAACATACTGATCAGTAAATTCTTAGACTCATTTTTTTCAGCAGTCTCAGCTTTAAAAGTTAGAAAACTGATGTAAAGACTTTATATTAATTTATTATTTGCATAAACATAAATAATTAAGAATATCTGATGAAGAAAATTAGTATAAAGAATGTTTAAGATATGTTAAAGTTTAAATATAAGAAGAAGTTATAGACAATTGAAAGACAATATTTAATGAAGTTTGTTAAATACAGAATGTCAGAGAATATATTTATTAAAGAAGTATAAATTTATTTAAATAAATTCAGCAAAAAGATTGCTGCAACTCAGTTTAATATGATTAAATTGTTTAAATTAAAATAATAATTTTAGATGTTGCTTTAAGCATTATCAGTTAAGTATGTTGTGATTTACAATGTCATTAATGCTTAGAACAATCTAGACATTAAGAGAAATTTATAAAAATTTTTAAAAAAAGAGATACAATTTAAGATTAATGAGATTGTTATTGTTTTGTGAACAGATAAATAGAAAGAAGATTAATATTTAATGAATTAAAATTGTAATTTATTAAATTACTATACAGTTAATATTAAGCAACATTATTGCAGATCATTTAGCTTAAACAGTAATCATTTTTTTTGCTGCTTTATTAAGTACTTTCTTTGCAACAACTTTCACTTCATTAAAGATTGTGAATTTCTTTCTGACATTAAGCAAAATATTTAAAAGAAAATAAGCAGATTAATTACAGTTAAGCTGCATAGATTGACTGCAGTTAAGTTATATTAGAAGTCAGTTTATAAAGAAAAAGAAAAGAGATATAAAGTCTTTAATGCAGAAATTAATGACAGTAATGATGATGACTTCTTCTTTAAATTTAAAAAAAAAGAAAAAGTTAATAATGAAATTATTACTCTATTTAAGAAGACTGTCAATAAAATATTTAAATCTAAATAAATTGCAGACTTTAAATTCTTCTCATATATAACTGATTAACTTTAACTCTTCAGTGATTTTCTTATATAAATGAGATATTAATGAATTAAAGTTAAAAAAAGACATTTATATTCTCATTATTGTGAAGTAATCATTATACAAATTAGATTAAGAAATTCTATAAGACTGAGTTCAACACTTTATGTGTTTAAACTTGAGATCAATCTTTTATTAAAAAAGTGAATGTGCAAAATGAAACTACATAAAAGCTTTGATCAACACTGTCTTTAAATGTATAATAAGCATAATAAAACTATAATAGAAGCATTAAAGTGAGATAAAGTCTATATAATTAAATATATTACAAAAAGTCTTAATAAATTTGCTTTAATATCTACAATATACACATTACATTCAAAGACTGCCTTCTCTGCTGCTGCTTTAGATACAAGCTTGTATATTTAAACTTATAAACATAATTTTATGATCAACTTCTTAGATGTTAATACTGCATCATTAAACAGAAAGATCAAGACTTATAGATTTTAACATTGATAATTTGCTTATTTTAATTTTGCAAAGTTGCATAATCTTTACAAGATGACAATTCTTGAAAAGTTAATTCTTATTGTTGAGAACAATAAGAACATATATGAGATTTGTGCTCTAATTAAGTTCATTAATAAGTAAGATTACACTGTAAGTAAAAAAAAGATTAACATTCTTGTTCTTGTCTTTATTGATATATACAGTTCATTACTCTTGTCATTTAATGAATATCAGTACTTTCTGAAGATAATAGATAATCATTCTTAAAAGATATAAATGATACTGTTAAAATAATGTAATGAGATCTCATAAACACTGTAAGAATGACAGCTGAAGATTAAACTTTAAATTGATGCAAAGATTCTTGCTGTATAAAGCAACAATAAAATAGAGTTAAAGTTCACTTTAAATGATTAATGTAAATTTCTTAACATTACATCACAATACATAATGTTCTACATGTCAATTCAGAATGACATTGCTAAAAGAGTCATTCAAATCACTGAGAACTCAGTGTGCATTATAATTAAAGAGATATAACTGTCAATAAAGTTCTGAGTGCAGACAGTATAGATAGATATTTATCTTTATAATTAAACAGCAACTAATTTCTTAATTAACAGCAAGTAGACAATTCTTAAGAAAGCTTTTATTGATGTAAAGTTATTCATTAATTACATTTATATATAAGAATGCAAATACTACAGCTACATTGATCTCAAGTTATTATCTGAAGATAAATGTAATAAATTCATGAATTAAGAATAAGTAAGAATCTTTATGAATTACATTGAGAAAATCACAAAGCAGTATCAGCTTTGAGCTTTAGATCTTAAGTGCATCATTAAGAATTACATTGTGAAGTTTACTGAAAGCAAGAAAAGAAACATTGTTGATCTTAAACTGTAACAGTAAATATTAAATGTTCTTTTGAACAGAAGATTCATTGAATGTTTATAGAAGAAGTTAATTATTGTGAAGATTACAGCTTCAGATTAAACATTTATAATTTAAAACAGTAAGATGCAGTTTAACTTAATCATAATTAAGATTAACAAATCTTAAGATAAACAATATAAGATCAAGTTGACTGCAGTCAATCTAAATGAGTTGTTAAATAAGAAGATCAACACTGATTAAATCAAAATAATGATACTTAAAGAAGTCAGAATCTTTCTGTGCATTGAGATCTTAAAATAAAAGAGAAACAATGATGATAATAATTAAGATGTGAATGAGCTCTTAATTAAAATATTAAGAGTTATGCTGACACTTATAACATTCTTTATAAATAAAGAAGACTCTGTAATCAGACTTAACATTTCAACATTTGTTATCTATGCTGAAGCAGTGAAAGACTTAATCTGAGAAGAAATGTGAAAGAATGCTATTTATGTAAAGCTGATAGTTTTAATGACAAATGAAACATAAGAAGAAACTGTGTCATTAAGAAGAATCAACATTGTAATCAGTAAATAAGTCTTTAAACTTAAGCTGAATGTCAATAGATTCTTAAACAAGCTTAAGACAAGACTTGTGATAAAAGACTTTTCATAAATATATAATGTTAATTATAAAAAGATTTTTATTCTCATTATTAAGTTTAACACTCTGTGAGTCTTTCTGACTATTGTTGCACTCAAGAATCTAGAATGTTATTAAGTAAATGTTAATAACATCTTTACAGAATTCTTTTTAAAGAAAATAATCTATATAATATTTTTTTTTAAAGTTAATGTTACATCTAATTGTATTCTGTGCATACTGTGCAGCCTTTATGATCTTAAGCAAGTCACACAGAACTGACATGAACAATGTGTCATTAAACTGCTTAAATTAAATTTTCATTAAAGCAAGATTAACTTTTATCTTTTTCTTCATAGCATTAAAAGAATCATGCTGCTTCTTTATATAAATAATATTATTATAACTTCAACAAATCTGTCACACATTCTCTGATTTAAGCAAGCTTTTATAAGCATGTTTAAAGTTAAGAACTTAAGAAAGACACAGAAAATTCTTGACATTTAAGTTATATATAATTGCAAAATGAGAATTCTGCATCTGAATTAGACTCATTATGTGAATAAGATATTAAAGAATCTTTATATGTAACTTAATAAGCATAGAATCATCAATATTTTACTCAATAAATATGATATTCTTTGCTCTGTCAGCTTAACTGATCAAAGAATAGATTAAAGACAGTATTAATAAATAATTGAAAATTTAATATATGTGACAATTCATATTTAATTAAACATCATCTTCACACTAAGTTGATTAAGTCAATATCTCAATGATTCTGCAAAGCATCATAAATACATACTTAAGAAACTACTGCAGTACATAAGATTAATCATCAATCTTAATATCATATACAATTTTAATGAAAGTCAAGCAATGCTTAAATACTCTGACTTTAACTATGCTTTAAATAAGCAGAATTAGAAATTAATTTTAAAGTGCATTTATATGTTTAAAGATGAATCAGTGTCATGAATAAGTCAAAAGCAGAAGTTTATTATTATTTTAACTACTGAGATCAAATATATAATTATATCAATATGTATAAAGACTGAGATCTGACTTAAACAGATATTAAGAAACATAAATATAAGTAAATATCTTGAAGTCAATTTACACTGTGTGAACATTTAAAAGAATGAAGCTCATTAAGTATCTTTATTTATTTAGCTTAAAGAAGACAATCAAGTCATCTTGATCTTGATTAAGAATATATATATATATATAAATAATTAAAGTACATCAATGTCTTCTATTACAACATTTGCAATCTATATAAGCACAATCAGATTCAAATAAACTTTATATTCAATCAAAAGATAATTGTTAATGAGCTTATTAAGTTTCTGTCTAAACAAATCTTTAAGTAATTTATTAAATTTATGAAACTCACTGTTAATAATTAATTAAACTCTTAAATGATTTGTTAAACTCTTAATAATGTATTTAGTCATTTAATGTTTGCTGTTAGTGAGAGTTAATAGACACAGTCTCATTAAATGAAAATGTTAAGAAGCAGTATTTTAGCTGCTTTTATAAAGCAGAGTAAAATTAACATTAAAGACTGAATAAAGATTCTATTTACATTAACTGCAGTCAACATTCTTTTTACTTCTTCTGTAACTCTCTCAATCAAGACTTGCTCATAGACAACATAGTTTAGAGATTTTACTAGATGGCATAGTATAGCATGAGTATCTACTTTCTTTCAATAAATATAATAAAGTAAAAGACTTTGCTAATTCATGTAACTGCATAAAAGACTTAAATGATAGTCAGCTCAAAAAAAGAACTTAAATAAACTTAATACTAAGTGCTAATCTAAATAGTTTATGTGTCTTAGAATGTGTTGATGCATCAAGATGTAAATAAACATTAAAATAGTAAACAAACAATAGAAATTCATGTATTTAAATTGATTTTAATACTAATTATGTAATCTATGACATGTAAAGACATTATACTCTATCTGATAACATGTGCTGCAGTGATGAACTGCATTTTTCAGTCTTAAATTCTTGCTAACTGTTCTTAAATCATCTCAATGCAGTCTATATAAAGCACATATATTCTTCACTTAAATTCACTTCTTCTTAGATCTTCTGCAAGACACATAAGTGTATGAATGATGATGAGATCAAAATGTATTAAATAATAAATGTAAACTTAAATACTTGATGACACTCAGCAACATATTTACTATAGATAAAGAATTAACATCAAAGTAAAGTCTATCTAAGTCTTTTTTTTGAGTTAACTATCATTTAAGTCTTTTATGCAGTCACATGAATTAGCAAAGTCTTTTACTCAATATAATAATGTTTTTTTTTGCAGCAATGTTCAAGAATTCTTTAAAGATGAAGATACTGTTTATCTATAAAAATAGTTGAAAAGTAAATGCTGTAGAGATGTAAATTTTTAAAATAAAAGCTTATGTTTAATTTTATAAAATGTTGATGAACTGACTTCTAAATGATGAAATAAAAATTACTGTTACAGTTAGTTATTTAAAAGATACTGTCAAAGTATGATAACTTTAAAAAGAAAAATAACTTTAAATTAAAAATAACTCATTAAATATTAAATCTTAAAATATAAATAACTTCTTGTTAATATTTCTACTGATCTTTGAAAACATTAATGAAATAAAACATCAACATCATCATTATAAGACACTAAAACAAACAAAATCAATTTAATAATATAAAGTAAAGTTTACAAAGATTGTACAACTTCTTTAGTTTATATCAGTTAAATATAAACAGAAATGACAGTTCACTTAAAATTTAAAATAAAAGATTTAATTTAAACTTTAAAAATATTTAAAGACTGAAGTGATTACTCTTAATGAATTAATTTAATAAATTAATTGAATTAAATAAAGTCTTTAAGAAATACATAATAAAAATCATCTTAATGTCTTCAGTGATTCAAATTTAAATTATAATAACTCATTAAATAATTTTTAAAATTAATCTTAAAGTCATAAAAGATCAATTATATTTAAATTAAATAAGTCAAATACAGAAGCTTATTGAATTTGATGTAAAAAGAATAAAATGTATTTTCATTATAAAAAGTTCTTATATATAATTAAAGACTGCTGAGACAACAAGAACACTGATAAGAATAAAGATAAGAATAAAAAAAAAAATTTAAAGATAAGAAGAAGCTGAAGATTATTAAAGTTAATTTAAATGATTTAAAAAATTAAAGTTATCTAAAAATATAAAAGTGTTTATGAATAAATTGACAAAAGCTTTTATTCAGTTTAATAATGACTCAGATGAAGCATTTATACTAAATGACTTAAAATTCTTATTATTAAATATAATCTTTAGTTAAATTAACATTCTCAATTTAAATTTATATATTCTTGCAGATCACATTCAAGACAGACTGAACAAGATAAATGTAAAAATATTAATTAATTTAAATACAGATCAAATATATGTCTTTTTAACAGTTATTAATTTAATATTAATTGATAATCAATATAAAATCAAATTACTTAAGATATTCTTGCTAAACAGATAGATCATTTAATTAACTGTAAAGCTGATCTTTTATCTTAAGATAAATAGCTTTCAACAATAATTAAAAGCATAAATTGTAAATCTTTAAGAATATGATCTTATTCTAAGATTAATCTGATTAAAAATCACTAATTCTTAAATTGATTGAGCTACAGACTGTATGATGATTCAGAATTAATAATGAAAATATTATTATTTATTTTTAAAAAAGTGACAATGAACTGTAAATGAGTTAACATTAAATGTAATTGAAGAATGTACAGCTATAAAGACACTTTAAAAGTACAGAATTGTTGAGTACTTATTAATGATTTAACAGAACTTAAAGAAGTCAGAAGTTGAATTGTTAACTGTTATGAATGAATGATTACAAATCATTATTAAAGAGTTTTAATCTGTATTTAAATTGACTTTATTAGATAAATTATTATTTAAATGAATGTTTAAACATAGTATTAACATCAATAACATTAAGTCTATCAACATAAATACTTATTTTCTGTCACAGCTACAGCTGAATGAACAGATTAAACAAGTAATAAAGTTATTATTATTATTTGTTCTATTAACTCCCTATTCAGTCCCTATCTAGGTCTATGAGGGCGAATTGCCTTTGCAAAGGAAAAACCAAAATGGAAAACCTTAGTTCTGCCTCGCGGGCGCCCCGCAGGCAAGGCGCTGACTTATTGCCACTGCCTTCCGCGTGTGCTGATGCACCTGTGGTTAGTCTGCCTCTTGAACATTTGCTTCCACTAATCAGTGGGTGATCTCTCTGCATTCATTGAACCTACTCTGGTTCAATGAACTTCCGTCCAGGCATCCAGGTATGCAAGGCCACCATAGCCTGAGGTATCCTCCTGGGTGATTTGCCGCGCAAGGCTGAAATGACTAAGGAGGTCGCTGG
>JAABUJ010001497.1_pt1 | contig 34206 bp, 28 predicted proteins | sample 5559131 | NCBI WGS metagenome assembly JAABUJ01 (sample SAMN10711875, study PRJNA513366) | rock metagenome | isolation source: Antarctica rocks | place: Antarctica: Victoria Land, Mt New Zealand nord | collected 2016-01-07
TTCGTGTGTCACCTCACGGATGGGAATCTCGCCCATCGTCGAATATCAAGTTGTCGGGGGCGGTTTTATCCGCCCCCGCGCCCTAGTCCTAGTGCATGCACTGGTTAGTATGGGCAACGAATCGCACTTAGAACGGGATCTCGTCCATATCGCTAGCGGCCACTGCCACAGGGGCACTTGGGCGACTAGACGCGGGCGTCGCCTCGTCGCCCCCGTCGGTCTCCGTGCCCCGGTCGCCGGCCTTATCAAGCATGCGCATCTCGCGGGGGCGCACCTCCAGGCTTTGCCGCACCTGGCCCTCGCGGGTCGTATACTCGCTCTGTGAAAGCGCGCCCTCGATATAGACGTAGCTGCCCTTATGTAAGTACTGCTGACAGGTATCGGCGAGCTTGCCAAAGGCGCTGACGCGGAACCAGGTGGTCACGTCGCCGTTCTTACTGCGCTCGGTCGTGGCGACGCTGAAGGTCGCCACGTTGTCGCCGCTGGGGAGCATCCGCGTCTCAGGGTCGCGGCCCAGGTTTCCGAGGATGAGAAGCTTGTTGTAGCTGCCGGCCATCGTCGTGTCTCCTTCATGCTAATCGTCGTCCGACCGAGTCATGGCGCGTGCGTCTCCTCGTTGTATTATAGAACACGCGTCCGTCGTCTATCGTGTGGTTGTCCGACGCCTGACGCCTCGTTTCTGTCGTTAGCGTCGGCCCATGGCCTGACGTCGATGACATGATGCCGCAGTACACCGTCCGGCGCGTGATCCTGCCGCAGCGTTTGAGCCGGGGCCATCACCTGCGTCTCGGTACGGGCGGCCCGTCGCGCCCGGCACGGCGCACGATCAGCCACGCCGATGGGACCGGCGGCTGGGCTGTGTCGACGAGCCGCGTGGTCAGGTCTAGCGTCGCCACCAGGCGTCGGCCGTCAGGCGTCGGACGGGCAGACCGGTCACCGTCGTGGCGAACGATTGTGGCGAGAGACGGTCACCCCCGCCGCTCCACAGGCTCCTCGCGCGACCTGTTCTTTGTGCGGCCTGATTGGCGTTTCCTATGACGGACAAGCGCTCCATCGGTGCGTCACGGCGCACGGAATCGTCCAGTCGCTCCGTCATAGTCCTCCCTTTGGCGCGATATATGCGTTATATCACGATAGGTCGCGATATATCTCTAGCGGCCCGATGCGGCGGCCTCGCCGCGTCAGACAGAGAGACGGTGGACACAAAGGAGACAGATCATGGACGTGATCATAGCGGCAGCGGGTATCAATTATGGCGCGGGCATCATCGGCTGGCTGATCATCGGCGCGATCGCCGGCGCCCTGGCCGGGACGGTGATGAAGGGTGGTGGTTACGGCCTCGTCGGCGACATCATCGTCGGCATGGTCGGCGCGCTCATCGGGGGGTTCCTCCTGAGCCTCGTGGGCCTGGGGGCGAACGGGTTGATCGGCACCCTGATCACCGCGTTCATCGGTGCCTGCATCCTGATCGCGATCCTGCGCGCGGTCAGCGGTGGCCGCTCGCGCGCCGCGTGAGGTGCGCGGGCGCTTGCCGCGCCATCCCTGCGCTGACACACCCATCTTCATCCTGCCCACGGGGGTGGGCGGCGTCATCGGCGCCCACGGAGCGGGCCGCGGGTGATGCCGCCCACCCGCTCATGACAGGTGTACCGGCCCGCGCTGATGTGATCGGGTGGTCTTCTCGGGCCACAGCGCAGGCCGTGCGCCCTCACCCCTTACGGAGAAAATTATGTTGCTAGTCAGACGTCTGTGCGGACCACGGGCTTCGCGCCCCTCTACCGTGCGCAGCTCGCGTGGCGCCTCCCGACCCTCACACGGCTCACGTTGCGGCTCCTGCGCGACCCTCGCGTGCCGCGCCCGGCTAAGGCCGCCACACTCAGCGCGATCGGGCTCGTGCTCTCGCCCTTTACCCTCCCCGGCTAGGTTCTGGTCGTCGGGCAAGCGACCGACCTGCTGGTAATCGCCACCGTCCTCGACGTCTTCATCCGGTCAGCCCCGCGCGCAGTGGTGCGGGAGCACGTCGCCGCACTTAGGCTGCGGAACCGGGTCACGGTCTGATCCGTTGCCTCCGTCCTGACACACACCGCGCCGGGGCGTGCGACGTGCGCCTGATCCCGAACACGTTGGCTCACGCCCCGCGTGATATCCAAGCGTCGGGGCAGGGCACACACGGCCGTCAGGCCGTACGCGACCTGATGGGGGAGGGAACGCAGGCGCCTGCACAGCGGAACATGCTTCGACCACTGGGTACGCCGGCTCAGAGCCCCGCGCGTGCGTTGCTAGCTGCCGGTCCGTTTGGTGATGGTGCGGATGTCATAGAGCGTGCCCTGTACGATCGGCCGCACGCCCTGTGTGCGACAGGATGGCAACGGTCGCGGCGTCTACTTTTGGGCCTTCTTTGGTTTCGTGGCCGGTGTCATCGTTGCGGTGGGTGCCGGGGCGGCAGCGTTGGGGAGGAATTTGAAGAGCTTGAGAGTCTTGCCATCGCGCTCGATGGTGGCGCGGGCGGCGGGACGGCCGTTGGCCATGGTGGTGCGCTCAACCTGCTCGTCGGGGACGTCGATGGTGGCCTTCGTCTGGAGATTGTAGAACTGCATAGGCGATCTGTCCTTTCATACATACGTGTGTCATGCCTAGCATCGCATGTCTCGGCGAGACCGACCTGCGTACTCACTCCGGAAGAGATGACGCGCACCGGTCGGTTTCGCCGAGATGGGACCACAGGATAGGGGGTATGGTGGTCCTCCTGCCGAGGTGGCGGCGTAGCCGGCGCTAGCCGTGCTTGAGTTCGATCACATAGTTGCGGTGAGGCTTGTCCCCTATGTTGGTCAGGCGGTTGTCGATGTGACCGCCGTCGCCGACGGGCACCCAGGTCACTTGGTCGTCCTCGAATTGAATGTCATGGTAATCGGCGGGGTTGTCGGGGTCGGCAAAGCGGACGAGGCCGCCGGACTCAACAATGAAGAAATAATCCGCCCGGTGGATATGTTTAGCGAGGGACGCGCCGGGGGCCAGGGCGAGGTCCCACACGCGCACGCGGTCGTTCTCGAACATGAGGCGCGTTCCCACTTGGTCTGTCGGTTCGGTTGCCATATTCCCCCCTTTATGTGGCGGCGGATCGTCACTCTGAGCCGGAACGTCTAGGAGCAGATCTCATGCCGGCGGCGATCCGCGTCGTGGTCCACCAACGCGGCGGTGAGGGGCGGCGTCAGGTGGCGGCGGGCAACCGCATCCTGGCCGGCCAACTCGGCGTGGCGGTGCGGACGGTGCAGCGGTGGTAGAAGGAGGGCGGGGAGGCGCGTCGTATTAGCCGCTCGACGCTGGGGCTGCGCATCAGTGTGCAAGGGATCGCCACGGAGCAACAGCGGCAAGCGAACGCGCGGGCCTTCCGAGAGCGGGTGCAGGAACAGGGGCTGGACGTGGGGGCGTGCCGGGTGATGGTCCTGGTCTACAACGAGGAGCGCGCCCGGCCGCGCAGCATCGGAGATATACACATCGCGGGGGACGCGCTGACCGCGGCCCTGGATGCGCTAGAGGCGGGCGATACGGCGGGGGCAGGGGCGGCATTCGGAACGGCCTGGCTGGAAACGTACGGGCTAGACGTGGACGCTAGCGTGGCTGATGTGGTGGGGACGCTCGCGCTTGGTTGATACCAGCCGATCGGCGGTCACCAAGGGGTAGACCATCATGATCTACCCCTTTGCACGGTGTGCTACGCTAGGGGCGCAACGGAGGGTATACAGGTATGAGTGAACAAGGGCAAGACAAGGCGATGGCGCTCGTGCCTGTCGCCCAGCGCCGGGTCGAGTTGCTGGATGGGGACGAGGTGCTAGCCGTGCGGGTGGAAGACGGATCTATTTATCTCCCGCTGCGGCCCATCTGCGCGAGTCTGGGGCTGTCCTATCAGCCGCAACGCCGCCGCATCCAGCGCGACCCGGTGCTCGAAGAGGGGATGCGCGAGATCCGGTTACAGACGGGGGGCGGCCGGCAGGCGACCGCGTGCATGGCCCTCAATCTGGTGCCCTACTGGCTCTCGACGGTCGAGGTGTCGCGTGTACGCCCCGAGCTGCAAGACAAGCTCACAGTGTACCGGCGATGGGTCATCGAACGAGTCTTCGAGGCCTTCCAGCGCGAAACGGGGATCGGGCAGGCAACCGCGACTGCGCCGACCGCGCCAACCACGCGCGACGACGAGACGCTCTCGCTGGCTCATATCCGTGACATGGCCCTGGCCATCGCGGCGTTCGCCGAGCAGCAGATCGCCTTTGCCGCGCAGCAGCAGGTCCAAGACCAGCGCATCGACGTCCTGGATGAGGGGCACGGACAGCTCTCTGCGCGCCTCGACCGCGCGGCCGGCGTGGTCGGCGGGCTGGTGCGCAGCGTGAAGGCCCTGGAGCAACGCCTCGCGCCGGGCAACGTGCTCACCGAGGAGCAGGCGGCTGAGGTCAGCGACCGGGTCAAGACGGTGGCCGAGGCGCTGACCGCGCGGGACGTGGCAGCGGGGGCGGCGCCGCGCGATTGGTACGGGTCGATCTATCGGACGCTCTACAAGCGGTATAACGTCGCCGGGTACCGACGTATCCGGCAGGAGCAGTACGCCGACGTGCTCGCCTGGCTTGCTGATTTCCATGGGGCGACCGCGCCCGCGCCCTAGGCCGATGACGAGGAGTAGCCGCGGTCACGCCGCATCGGTCCGTCGTACATCGCGGGGCCGAACGAGGGACATGCTGCTATGTTGCTAGCCCACCCTATTGTCGCACCAGTCGGTGGCCCCTAAAACGAAGCCCCTTGCTCGCGACGAGAGCCATCCAGAGGTATCGGGTCCCGATTGCGACCGGATTGGCGAGAAGCCCGTGCCTTTCCTCTTGGGCTGTCAGACGCATGAACATGTCACGTCCCGGATAACCGGAGGCGACAAAGGTTTCCTTGCGATGCAGGATAGGGGGGTTAGCATGGCTGTGGAAATCCCGGACTTTGACATGCAAACGCTGGAGGTCCGCTCTTACCGAGACGGTGAGGGCTGGGTGAGGATCACGATCGAAGTCGGGATACACGAGATAGGAGACCTTGGATTCAATGAAGTTGAGCTTGATGATGGTGGTGTTCTCGACCGTTCCTGTGAGCGCCCGGCCGCATCCCTCATACACGCGTAGGAGAGGATCGAGACGATCGAGGGCGCTCAGATGCACGTAGAGCGCGCCACGGGTCAGCTTACCAACCTTTGATTGTTGACACGCTCGGGTGATGGCGGCTTGGTCGCCTGCGCGGAAGAGCACGGCATCCGCCGCTGCGCACGCCTCCTTGTACGATCCAAAGAATGCTTTCACGTCGAACTGTATATCAAGCGGCAGACCGGTGAACTTGGGCCGTCCACCGAAGGCGGCGAGCGCTAGGTAGACGATGAGGTCATCCGTGGCCGCCGCGCGAGCAGCCTGCCAGGTCTCATCCCCCGTGACGCGCCGGATGAGCGCAATCGCTGCCTTCACACTCCCGAAGCGATCCTTCACCGCAGCCGCCTCAGGTAGTTCCCCAGATTCGGGAGCTCGACCTCGAGACTCAATGAAGGCAATCAGTGGATTAAGAACCGCGCGGTTAGCCTCATACAGCGCTTCGCTTACCTTAGGGCGGTGCATAACTGAAGGCCGATGGCGGACTCGGGCGGCCAAGAATCCTTGAGCCCGGATCTCGTCACGGAAGACATAGAAGATCCCGGGTGAGGCTGCTACGCTACGCACCCCAAGCACACCATCGATCCAGGCCCGGAGTTCTTCCTGGCTGAAAAACTTCTGGAACGTGCCCTTGCCAGTCAAGATCCCATCGCCGTGACGCAGCACTGCCCCACGGGCAGCCTCCCAGTCCGTCCTAGCAGCGACAACGAGAATGTCTTTCGTCAGCGCCCAAGCCCGCCGGAGGACGTCCGCGCGTTCCACAGGACTCTCAATGACGTTCACGACGTAGCCGAGGTTAACGACATCCCCATGTCGATGCTCTCCCTGAGCGTAGTGGACCGGATCCCAGCCCGCCGCGTCATAGCCTAGAGCTTTCAGACGCTTTAGGTCACCTCCACGCCCGCAACCGTAGTCGAAGAACGTTGCCTCTGGTGGTAAGAGACCATCGTTGAGGGCAAGGACAACGGGCCGTGAGAGGGTTGCCCGAGACATCGCCGTCTGTCCGTGTCTGCTCGTCATAGTATGTCCTGTGGTGACTATATGTTATACGTGATCGCGCCCGTGCAGCGCGACATGATTGTACAACGAGTTAGCCATTCGGTGGAAGAGCGCAAGGTAGGTGTGCAGGACGGGGAGATGCTGACTTTCTTTCCTGCAAATATATGGCCCTGAACCTGGCTCTCTCCCATTCCCCCCATACCGCTGGCGCAGGCATCGGACTCTGTCAGCATTCAGAAAAATGGTCCTCAAGAAAGAAAACCGGGCGACTGATAGGGATTATAGTTCGCTTGTGACGAGGTCTACCCCCTCGCCTGAAAATAGCCGCCCTTGCTCGCGTCACTACCCTGCTTTTCATGTCCGCTGGTCGCGGCGCGCCATAGGGCCATTAAGGTGAAAATAGCTCTTTTCATCGGCAGTGGCGCCCCGTCCGCTGACGTGCGCGTTGGCGACGGGCGCCGCCGTGAGGCGCGCTATGTGGCGGCGCGCGTGACGGCGTTACTCGCGCCTGCACACGTGGGGGCAGCGCGCTACCGGGGCGAGGACATCGTCATTCTGATGCGATCCGTCGCCGCGGCCACTGTCTACGAGGAGGCGCTGCGGGCGCGGGGCATCCCCACGCTCGTCGTCGGCGGCCGCGGCTTCTTGGGGCGACCGGAGGTGCGCGACGCGCTCGCCCTTCTGCGCGCGGCGGTCGACCCGCTCGACGACGTTGCCCTGGTGCGGACCATGCAAGGGCCGCTGTGCGGGCTCTCCGACGCCGCCGTCGGGGCGGTGGCGCGCCATGGCGGGCACGGTCACCTCTACGATGGCCTCCTCCGCGCTGAGACGCTCCCCTTCTCGGTGCCTGAACGTGACGACGTCGTGCGCCGCGCGACCGTGCTCGTCGCCTTGCTCGCGCGGCTCGGGCGGCGGCTGGAGGGGCTCCCGCTCCCCGACCTGTTGCAGGGGGCGTTAGACGAGAGCGGGTACCTCGACTACGCCCGGACGCGCCCGGACATGGAGCGCGCGCGGGTGTTAGCCAATGTGGAGAAGGTGACGCGTTCCGCCCGCGTCTATGCGCAGGCCCACCCGCTCGCCACGGCCGCCGCCTACGGGCGCCAGCTGTCCTACATGTTTGACGAGGAGATAGACGAGGCCGAGGAGAGCGTGGACGCCGGTCCCGACGTGGTGCGCATGATGACGATTCACCAGGCCAAGGGGCTGGAGTTCCCCGTCGTCGTCGTCGCCAATGCCACGCCGTACGCCCATCGCCTGAACGAGCCGGCCGTCACCTACGAGGAGGGGGAGGGTTTCGTGGTTCTCAAGCGGGCCGACACCGCGGGCAAGATGCGTGAGGGGGCCGATAGCGCCGGCTTCAAGGCGCGGCAGGAAGCCCGCTCGCTGGAGGAGGAGCGCTACGTCTGGTACGTGGCGCTCACGCGGGCGAAGGAGCGCCTGATCCTGACCACTCCACGCCCGCTCGACAAGGCCATTTGGAAGAACCAACAGTGGCCGCTGCAGGAGCTGTATCAGGCCCTGGTGTCGGGTGATCCGCCGCCGGACCTCGCCCGTGCCGTCGCCCTGGAGACGCTCGACGACGCGCCGGAGGCGGACCTCGCGCCACCACCACTCCCGTCGGTCGAGGAGGCGCTGATGCGCGTGGGAGAGGCGGCCGCGGTCGCGGCGCAGGCAGAGCCGGTTCGGACGCCGCCGCCCGGTCCCGTCAGCCTCTCCTACAGTGGGTTGAGTTCCTATCGCGCCTGCCCCCGCCGCTACCAGCTCGCGCACGTCCTCCTCCTGCCGGAGACGCCCCCCGCGCTCCTCCCGCCGTCGGGGGACGCTGAGGCCTACGACGCGGCCGTCCTGGGCACGGCCGTCCACGCCGCGCTCGAGCGCTATCCGCGGCCGGGCGCGCGGCTGGACGAGCTCACGGCCGCGTTCGTCGTGTCCTGCCGCACGCAGGGCGTCGCCGACGAGGAGATTGAGGCGGTGTACCGTCCGCGGGGGGAACGGATGCTGGACCTGTACCTGCGGCGGGTGGTGGGGACCGGACAGGTGCAACGCGTCTACGCCGAGCTTGCGGTACGCCATCTCGTGCGCGACGCCCCGGTGCCGGTCACGTTCGTCGGCCGGATCGACCGCGTCGATGTGGGCGACGAGGGGTGGCGTCTCATCGACTACAAGACGCACCGCGCGCTGGCTCCGGACGCGCTCGACGAGGCGGCGCTGCAACTGCGGCTCTACAAAGCAGCCTGGCAGGCGGGTGGCGCCACCGCGGTGGGCGAGCGATCGGACGCCGAGCCGCGCCTGTACGTCTATGAGGCGCGGCGCGGGGCGTTGCATGAGGTCGCGGGCGGTCCGCAGGCGCTAGAAGCGGCCGTGAACCTCCTCTGCGACGTGGCCGGCAAGATCGCGGACGGGGACTTCGCCGTGCCGCCCGGCTACGATCCACCCTGCGCGACCTGTCCCTATGGGGGGCCGTATGGGTTGTGCCCCGACCGGCGCAACCGCGACGAGGCCGGCGACCCGGACCGCTCTCTGGTGGGCGAGATCTACGGCGCGCGCCGCTACGATCATGGCAGTGCGCCCGGTCAGTACCCCATGCTTGGGCCCCACGCGCTCGACGAGGACCAGGGGCCGATCCCCGATCTGAGTGCGGCCGACGATGGCGCGCCCACCCCCCCCGTGTTTCCTCTGCGGTACCGGCGCGCGCTGCGCTCGAGCTCAGCTTGTCGGGACGCTCCGCGACGTCTACCTTGCACGCGACGAACACGGCGGCCGCGCCCGTGCACTGCTGGAGGCCGACGGACGCGAGACCTGGTTGGAGTTGGCCCCCCCGTGGCAATCGCTCGCCCCGACGCTGCGGGATGTGCTCGACGCCGGCCACCGTGTGCGCCTGGCCGCGTACCATCTCGCGCGTGGGGCGCCGGGAGAGCGGCCGGGGTACCGCGCGACAGAAGCCTCGCTGGTCGCGCTCGATCCTGACACCCTCATCGACGTCACGGCCGTCGCGGAGGCCGGGTACTGCGCGCGCAAGTCGCTGATCGAGGGCCTGGCGCGGCGCGGCGCGACCGCGCTGATGGCCGAGGGCAGCGCCGTCCATGTGGCGTTCGCGCGCGGCCTGCTCGCGGGCGAGCCGTCACTGGCCTACCTGGACGACGCGGTACGCGGCGCGGCCACCGGCCTGGCCCTCGCCGCCGATGGCGACAGGGGCGCGGGGGCGCGCGAGCGGGCGTCGGAGCACCTGACCCGGGTGGACGCGTGGCTCGACGCGCATCGACCGGTCGGCCGGGTGCGCGTCGAGGCCTTGCTGCTCTCGCCTGCCCTGGGGCTGCGCGGGCGCACCGATGCGATCGTTGACGCGGATGGTCGTCCCGTCGTCCTTGATTTGAAAAGTGGGAGGAGCGATGGTCCGGACCCGCGCCCCGCGCACGCCCTGCAGATGGCGGCCTACGACCTGCTCCTGCGGGAGAAAGGACGAGATCCGCGCCCCGGCTGGCTGCTCTATAGTGGTAATCCGAGTGGCGACATCGGGCGGCGCGTGGCGGTCGGGCACGACGAGCGCGTGCGCGTGATGCGCCTGCGCAATGAGCTCGCCGCGATCGCCCTCCTCGGGCGCGCCCCGCTCTCGCCGTACCGCGCACGCTGCCTGCGCTGCGCGGCGATCGAGGGCTGTCGGACCCTCAGCTTCCTGAACGGCGAGTCGGCCTACCCGCTGAACGCGGGGGCGGCCGAGGCCCGGACGCGGTTCTCCGACGACGACGCGCGCTTTTTCCGCCACTACGGCGCGCTGCTGCGCATGGAAGGCCGTGCCGCGGCGGCCTCGGTCCAGAACCTGTGGCGCGTCACAGCCGAGGAGCGTGTCCGCCGCGGTGACGCCGTCGCCGTGGCGGGCGTGCCCCGGACGACCGCACCGCTCGACAACGGTGACGACGCCTGGCGCTTCTCCTGCGACAATCGGTCCACGCTGCGCGAGGGCGACGTGGTGCTGATCGGCGACGGCGACCCGGTGGCGGGCGAGGCCGCGCAGGGGGTGATCGAGCGTAGCGCGGCCGAGGAGCTCGTCGTGCGCGTGCGGGGGCGTCTGACCGTTGAGCCGCGCCTGGTGGACCGCTACGCCGTTGACGCGGGCTGGCAGCGCGGCTTACGCACGCTGTGGGCGTGGATGGGACGGTCGCGTCACCTGCGAGGGCTGGTTGCCCGGAGCGCGCTCCCACGCGTCCGGCCCCTGGAGGACCGCGCCGTCGAGGGGGCGAACCCCGGTCAGCGCCGGGCGATTGCGCTCGTGCTCGCGGCCGAGGACTACGTGCTGGTGCAAGGACCGCCCGGCGCGGGCAAGACGCGAACCATCGCGCGGATGGCGCGCGCCCTACGGGAGCGGGGCGCGCGTGTGTTGCTGGCCTCGTTCACCAATCGCGCCGTCGACGCCATGCTTGAGGCCCTTGACAGAGAGGACCTGCGCGACGTGGTGCGGCTAGGGAGCGAGGCCGCGACGGGCCCGAACCTGCGCGCCACGACCCTCGCGCGGCGCGCGGAGGCGGCCGGAGCGATGGAGCCTGCGGCGATCGCGGCGCTGCTCGACGGAGCCCGGATCGTGGCCGGGACGGCGGCTACCCTGGCGGCGGCCGGCTACGATGCCCAGCGCTTCGACGTCGCCATCGTCGACGAAGCGAGCCAGCTCAGCGTGCCGGACGTGCTGGCCCCCTTGCGCCTCGCTCGCCGCTTCGTGCTGGTGGGGGACGACCGGCAACTTCCGCCGGTCGTGCAGAGCGATGAGGCGGGCGCGATGGAGGAGGAGTTGGCCACGACCCTGTTCACCTTATTGCGCGATCATGTGGAACGGGCCGGAGGAGAGGGGTTGGTCATGCTGGAGGATCAGTACCGCATGAATGCCGCGATCTGCGCCTTCCCCAGCCAGGAGTGGTATGCGGGGCGCTTGCGGCCCGGAACGGACGTGGTCGCCCGCGGGCGCTTGTCTATTGACCTGGCGGCGGTCCCCCCAGACGCGCGCGCGATGCTTCATCCCGCGCGTCCCGTCGCGTTCGTCGATGTGTCGCCCGAGGGGGGCGACCTGCCGCGGACGAGCGGGGCAGAGGCGCGGGCTGTCCGCCGCCTCTGCGCGGGACTCTTAGCCGGCGGCGTGCGCCCCGGAGCGATCGGTGTCGTTGCGCCCTACCGCGCGCAGGTTGCCCTCATCCGCAACGCGCTGCGCGATGCTGGACTCGCGGGTGTGACGGTTGATACCGTCGATCGCTTCCAGGGGAGCGAGCGAGAGGTCATGATCCTCTCGCTCGTGGGCGGCAGCGGCCAGATAGGCCATTTGCTGCGAGACGAGCGGCGCTTGAATGTGGCTCTGACGCGCGCGCGCCACAAGCTCATGGTGCTCGGCGACGAACGCGAGCTTCGGGCGGACCCGCTGTACGCCCGGCTGCTCGATGCCATCATATCTCTGGACAGCGGGTGAGTGATGCGACGTGACCATGGATGGGCCGTTCACGCACCAGCTATCATGGCGACGTGACGGCTGCTGCAGGCAGTGTGTGCCGACAAAAGACTATCCTGGCGTGCACTGCCGATGTCCAGATCCACACGCGCGGGTCGCCTGCCCCAAAGATCACCGATGGCCCACTTCCCCTACACACATACCAGGGGGCGGGAAGGCTGTGCATCATCGGCATGACCACCAGGCGGTCATCGGCGGCCATGTGCCGGTGCGGTCTCTGTGCTGGCACAGATGGTCGCGTGAGAGTAGCGGCTAAATCAGCATGTAGGGCAAGAACGAGACACGGAGGTGGATAAATACTCCGGAGGTGGCGAGGGCGCTGGTAGACTCAACGTCTGCGGACAGATCCGCACGAGACGGATGGGGAGTGGGTGTGTTATGCAGGGGTTCAAGTATCGGTGGAGATTCGGCCCCTCGCTGTCGGCGTCCGATACAGCCGCTTATGCCGCGGCGCCCCACCATCTAGCGCCCACGGTGGCACAGGTGCTCTACGCGCGCGGCGTCCGCCCGGCAGCGCTCACGTCCTATCTCACTCCACAGGCGTCCCAGATTGGCGACCCTTTCCTCCTCCACGGCATGGAGGCTGCGGTTAGACGCATCCGCGCGGCGATGCGGCGCCGGGAGCGCATCACGGTGTACGGTGACTTTGACGTCGACGGCGTCGGCGCGACCGTCTTGCTGGTCGAGGCGCTTGGCGAGCTCGGCGCGGATGTCGATTACGTCATTCCAGGGCGTGACGAGGGGCACGGGCTCCATATCCATCTGCTTGACCAGTTGGCGTCCCGCGGGACCCGGTTGGTCATCGCGGTTGATACGGGGGTGACAGCGGTGCGCGCGGTCGCTCAGGCGAAGGCACGCGGCCTCGACGTCATCGTGGTCGATCATCATGAGCCCGACGCCGTACTGCCCGAGGCCATGGCGCTCATCAATCCGTCGCAGCCGGAGTGCTCCTATGGCTATACGGGCCTGTGTGGGACGGGACTGGCCTATAAGCTATTGACAGCCCTTGTTGATGGGAGGTCCGATGCGCGCGCCTTCAGACGACGGGCGCTCGACCTTGTCGGCCTCGCGACGGTGGCGGACGTTGCCCCACTGGACGGCGAGAACCGCGTGCTCACGCGCGCGGCCATTATGGCGCTCCAGTCGACGCCCCGACCCGGCCTGCGCGCGCTCTACGATCGAGCGGGTGTTGTCGCCCGCACCTTGACGGCAGAGAGCATCGCCTTCACCCTGGCCCCCCGTCTGAACGCCGCGGGTCGGCTTGCTCACGCCAACCTGGCGGCGCGCCTGTTGTTGACAGCGGATGTCAGTGAAGCGGTGACGCTCGCCTCCGATCTCGAGCGGCTCAATGGGGAGCGCAAGGATTTGGTCGGGCGGGCGTACGCTGCGGCGGTCCCGATGGTCGATCTGGGACAGCGCGTGCACCTGGTGGTCACGGAGGACTGGCCGGGTGGCATCCTGGGGCTTGTGGCCGCGCGCATTGTCGAGGAGACGGGCGGTGTGGCCATCGTCCTCGGACGCGGCCACGACGGGATGTGTCGCGGCTCGGCGCGTGCGCCGGACGGCTTCCACCTGCACGATGCCTTGACGCGTTGCGCCGGCCTGCTCGACGTGTTCGGTGGCCACGCGCGTGCGGCAGGGCTCAGCATCGCGGAACACTCCGTGCCGGCGTTACGGGCGCAGTTGGTTGACATGGCGCGCGACACCCTCCCGGAACCGGGGCCCCTAACGCTATCCATCGATGCGTGTCTGGAGGCCGCGTCGTTGACGCACGAGGCCATGACGGACTTGTACGAGGGGTTGACCGCTCTCGAGCCCTGCGGCTCTGGTAACGCTGTGCCGGTGCTGGCCTGGAGGGGTGTCCGCATCGTGTCTTGTCGGCATGTCGGCGCGGAGCGCACGCACGCCAAGCTCACGATCGAGAGTGGGAGCGGTATCATCGATGCTATCGCCTTTCGACGAGGGCAGGATGTGGGCAACGTGCGCCCAGGGCAACGTGTGCATATCGCTGCCCGGCTGACCCGTAACACGTTCGGTGGCCGGACACAGGTAGAGTTGCATCTCTGCGATGTCGCTCTCTGCAGGTAGGGCAATCATCAGGTAACCGTCTGATCCCACGATCGTGCTGGACTCGGCCACATAACACACGAACTGTGTGGGAGGAAATACGGTCCGCACCGTTTTGGTGAAAGAGTTCAGGGGCGCATGCACATCTTATTTCCGCTCTCGTGCCGCGCGATACAATGATGAAGGCGCCGGCAGGATTGTAGCCTCCTGCCAGGGCCAGGAGGGACGCGATGCGCAACTATAAAGTGGGCACGCCGTTCGCGGCGGGCAGGACGCGCTGGCGCGAGGGCGCGGAATACAGTTATCAGGACGGATGGCATCAATTGCGCCTGTTCTTCTCGCAGCCGACACCGGAAGAGACAGCCGCGGTCGATGCGGAGGTGGTAACCTTCGCGCTAGTCGTCGAGGGCGACGTCATTCTCTTCCTCTATCGCTTTGGCACGGAGGGCGATTGGTCGGACGCTCCCTACTCGTGGTGGATGGTTCGGCCGGAGCGTCGCGGCCTGCCGCCGACGCTTGGGCCCGGGCTAGGCGCGCTGCTCACGACGTTCCTCATCAACGCCGACACGGGCGTACTGGAGGCGCTCCGTGTGCTGACGTTTTCGCACGAGTTCTCGACTATCCTGCACGACGCCATCCGCGCGCAGGCGAGCGCCCCCTTCGATCAAGGGTCCTACGACGCGCAACTCGACGCGCTGCGCGACCGCTATCCCACGGGCGAATCGCTTTTGAGCCGCGCATGCGTCGCGTGTATCGTCCCGGCAACGACGACCTGACGCCTCCCGACGGTGGATCGTGCAGCACAGCACGGTGGAGGTTTGAGCGCACCTGGTCGGTGTGTCCAACGATGAGGACGGGGCACGACAGGCATCGCTTACTCGTCCAAAGGCGGAGGCGCCGGTCCACCGAGTTGCTCCAGTAGCTCGGCGACGGGTCGCCAGGCCGGCGTGTGGCGGATCGCCTCTGGAACCTTGGTTTGGAGTTCCCGCAGGATGTCCCGGACCGCGCGTTCGTCGTCCGAGAGGGCGCCATCGAAGGTGTCGTCGAGCAGCGGGACCGTGCCCCGCGTGGCCTCGGCGAGCATATAATCGAGGAGGATTTCGAGCAAACGGGCCCCAATCGCATCGTCGATCGGTGCTGTGTTGGCTACTTGGCTCATCCGCGCAGTTTCATTGCCCGGATGAGCCAAGTAGCCAACACAACGGGGGTCCAGGGTGGTGGCGAGGGTGGCGCGCACGGCGGCGGTGAGCTCCCGCGCGGCGGCCTCGTCGTCGGGACGGGGGGCGGCGGGGTCGGGGAGGAGGTCGCCCAGAGTGCCGGTCTCGTCGTCGCCCACCAGGAGGTCAAAGGGGACCGGCGCGGGCAGGGGCGCGACGAGGGCGTCCACGCGCCCCAGGGGGAGACCCGTCGCGGCGGCCAGTTCGGCGGGGGAGGGCGGGTGGCCCAGCGCGGCGTGGACGGCGCGGACGGGGCGGACGAGGCGGACGAGGCGGACGAGGCGGACGGCGTGGCCATCGTCGACGCCACCGCGCAGCGGGTGGAGCGGTCGCGCGACCACGCCACGCAGAAGGCGCACTACGCGGGCAAGAAGAAGGCGCACACGCGCAAGACGCTCGTCGTCGTCAACGAGCGCGGCCGGTTGCGCTACGTCAGCCCCTCGGTCCCGGGCTCGACCCACGACGTAACCCTGCTGCGCCAGTCCGGCACCCTGGAGGCGATCCCCCCGGACCTCTCGCTCATGGGCGACTGCGGCTTCCAAGGGCTGCAGCACGACGCGCCCGAGCGCAGCGTCGCCCTCCCCTATAAAAGGAAGCAAGGCCCACCCGCTCACGCCGGAGCAGAAACTGCACAACGCGCACCTCTCCCGCATCCGCATCGTCGTCGAGAACACCCTGGCCGAGATGAAGCATTTCCGCATCCTCGCCGATGTCTTCCGCCATCCGCTCACCCTCTATGACACCATCGTCGTGTCCATCGTCGGCGTCGTCACGCGCCGCGCCGACCGGCGCTTGGCCGATCAGCGCGTGGCTGGCCAGCGCCGCGCCGCCCTTCCAGTAGCGGCGTAAGAGGGATTTTATTCTGCAACGAGTCTATTGGTTCGCGAGCGGGACGCGGACGCAGCCGGGCTATCGGTGAGCGTATCCCGGCGGGACGCTGGGGCGCGTCGGTGGACCTGGGCGGCGCGGCGGTCTTCCTGGCGTCGCCGGCCTCAGACTACGTGCACGGGCACACCATCGTCGTGGATGGGGGGTGGCTCGCCCGTTAGCAATTCCGGGACAAGGGAGCAAGAGTGTCGCAGATTTCGGGGGTTATCATTGTCATCCGAGCATTCCCCCCGACGGATGAGCCTCCGCTAGGGCACCGCCTCCGGGCGTTGGTAACGCGAGGAGTAGCCAGCGCACGGCCAGAAGCCGTGACGTTAGCTGCTGGGCTATTCGCTCTGGTCGGGCTACCATACAATCGTTTCACCGAATGATCACAACAACGGCACGCGAGCTATCAGCGCCTCGCACTCATCAACGAGGCTGGCCGCAACGCAGGCAATGGTGATGCAGGAGCCGCAGACCGGGAGCGTCATGCGCTGTGATATTGCGTAGTCATGCACCGCATGGTCGCCCGTAGCATCGTCCTGGAGGCGAACTTTGGGCCGTAGCAAATGCTTCGTGCCTCATTGTGTTCGGCGCGGTGGACGCGCATATCTATCATCGCGCGGCCTTTCAGCAGCGGTGCGCAATCTGCGATCTCTTTCAAGGGATAAGCAGCTTCGCATAATGCGAAGCTGCTTATCCCTTGACGGCTCCTGCAGTCATAGCCTCGACGAAGCGCCGCTGCACGACGACAAATATGATAATGATAGGCAGCGTGCCCAAGAAAGACCCGGCCATGATGGCGCCGTATTGCTGCTCGTACGGGCCAACGAGGGTTGGTAGCCCTAAACTCACGGTAAATAAGCTGCTGTCTGTCAACACGATGAGCGGCCAGGTGTAATCGTTCCACGCGCCAACAAAGGTTAGGATAGCCAACACGGCGATGATGGGCGTGGTTAGCGGTAAGACGATGCGCCAGAAGACCCCCCATTCGTGCGCGCCATCGATGCGCGCCGCGTCCAGCAACTCGTCTGGGATGGAGAGCAGATATTGACGCGCCAGAAACACCCCGATCGCCTGCGCCGTCAGCGGGAGTATGAGCCCAATGTATGAATTGGTCCAACCAAAGGTGATCATCAACTGATAAAGCGGCACGATCAACACATAGATGGGCAAGGTTAGCGTCGCCAAGACGAACACGAACAGGACGCCTTTCAAGCGAAAATCAAACTTCGCGAAAGCATAACCGGCCATAACAGAGATCACAATAGATATCACCATGCGCGCGCTCGCGACGACAACGCTATTGAGAAACCACCGGACGAAGGGGATCTGGTTCAAGAGTATCGTGTAGTTTTGCAGATAAAGGCTACGGGGGAAGATCCGTACAGGGATCGTGAAGAGGTCACCATTGGGCTTAAAGGAGGCACTGACCATGTACACAAAAGGCATCACCGTCAAGAAAGCGAGCAGGAGGAGGAAAGTGTTGCCCAGCACCTGCCACATGCGGATCCTTATCGTCGAGTTGACCATGGATGTACCTCCTGATGTTGGATACGTAAGCCTTCCCTGCTCTTTCTACCGGTTTAGTCGACGGTAAAGGAGAAGTTGTATCAAGGCGATGGCCATAGCGATGATGACCATCACGTAGCCGATTGCCGCGGCATAGCCTGAGTCATAGTTCGTGAACCCAACTTGGTATAGGTAAACGGCAAGAGTGAGAGTCGAGTCCGACGGTCCTCCATTCAGAAGGATGTACGGCACCTCGAAGGTTTGATAGGAGTATATGGTCGCCTGCACGACGACGAAGATCATCATTGGACGAAGCTGGGGTAGGGTGATATGCAGGAACGTCTGCCATTGGTTCGCTCCATCGACCGATGCGGCCTCGTTGAGTTCTGCAGGGATGCTCTGTACACCCGCCAGGAAGTAGAGCGAATAAATGCCGAGGTATGTCCAGAAGCCGATGAGTATAATCACCGGTAACGCCAAGGTATCCGAACGCAGCCAGTTGAACGTTGGTAGCCCTATCGACGACAAGAACGAATTAAGGAGGCCATAATCGGTATTGAATACCAAGCTGAATATGAGAGCAACGATGGAGAACGCGGTGATATACGGCAAGAAGAACACGATCCGGTAGAAGGTCTTGAGCGCCCCCCAGGGTACGACGAACGAGCGTACAATCACTGCCACCATTAGTGACAAGGGGCACAGCACGCCGACGATCGCCACGGTATACGCGGTGGTATTGCGTAAGGCGTGGAGGAAACGTGGGTCTTGTAGGAGATTTGTATAGTTTTGCAAACCGACAAATGTGGGTGCGTTGAAGCCAGCCGCGTGGTACAAACTCAGCTTCAACCCCGAGAGGACGGGGTAGAGCAAGAAAACACCATAAATAAGAAAGAATGGCAGCAAGAAGAGGTAAGGAGTTAAGCCATGCACCTTTCTCCATCGCCCAGGCCGGGTTGATATACTTACTCCAGGGACACTTCTTGTTTTTGCATTCACCCTCTTTAACCGTTGCACCATCACCTTTTCCTCATCGTATAGCCTCCTCACAACCCGAAATGAAGCGAGAAAGGGGAACAGTGTATGTCAGGCTGCTAGTGTGTTAACAGCCTGCGCGGGATAGGTGTGGAACCTGGGGTATGCCGGCGGGGTGAGGTGGCCATAACCCACAGAATCGAGCGACTGCGGCGCGGACAGCCGGGCCAGGTCCACCGGACTGTGCCGTGTGTAATGCAGGTCCAGGGTGCAGTTGAGATTCTCCACTATCCCCAACGTGTGCATCACGCCGTCCAGCGAGGCTCAGGCCCAGTGTGCCGCCGCACCCCCAAGATCCAACGCCTGCCAATGCCGCCAGGTCTGCGCCAGGACGGTCAGCGTATCGGCCGGGAGCACGGTGCGGGGACCGTCTAGCGTACGCTGGCCTCGTAGCGTCGTCTCCTTCCCAACGCATCCGTCCCCCTCCTGCGATTGTCCGGCCGACTGTTGCTCCCGTCTGGACGCGCCCTTGCCCGCTTGCCACGCCCACCGAATGCAGCGCCGTATATGGACAGCGCCACCGACAAAGAATTGCCGATCTGCGCTGCTCTGTTAGGAGCTTCTTGTGCAGGGTGCCGTCCCCGTCCAAGGTTAGACATCCAAGAGGGCGCGAGCGTATCGCGTTTGAGCCACATTTCTGCGTTGAGTACACATCATCGGAAGGCCGGCCCTCATTAGCTACTGTGCATAGTCTTGATCTGGGCTGCTAGCGCGGTTAACGCCGCCCGCGCGTCCGTCTTGTTTTGCATGACCGGCGTTATGGCGTTACTTATCAGCGCCTGACTAGCTTGGGGCCAGATCAACGGTGGGACAAATGCCTGCACATCAGGTGCAAGGGACGCGTACAACTCGCCAACCTTGACGCCACCAAAATATGTACTTGGTTGTTTGAGGATCGGCGATTGGTACGCCGGTTTGTAGGTCGGGTATGTTGTGCGCAGTTTGTATCCGTGCAGAATGCCCTCGGTTGTCATGTTTTGTATGCGTATGAGATCCCAGGCAAGGTCAACGTTCTTGCTCTGATTCGTGATGCACATACCTGTGCCGCCTATGTTGGCTGTCGGTACACCGCCCCCCATTAAGCTCTTGGGTAGCTTTTGCATGGTCCATTTGCCCGCCTGCTCCGGCACATCCAACTTAAGATAAGACAAGAGCCATGGTGGCCCAAAAATCGCGACATACCGTCCGGATTTGAAGCCCGCGATGTAGTCCGGCGCGGACGTGGCATTTGAAGCGGTCGCGGGCGCAACTTCCGCGACCTTATACTTGTATACGAGGTCGTGATTGAACTGCAGCGCGGCGATACCCTTCTCGCTATCACCGACAAAGTTCCCCTTCTTGTCGAAGACGTCGGACCCTTCGTTCTGCAGGATGATGCGATAGTCTGTCGGGTCCAGATCATAGATGCCGAACAATTTGCTTCCGGTTTTCTTGACGACCTGTTGCCCCGCCGCGATAACTTCGTCCCAGGTCTGGAAAGGTGTTTTAATGCCCAGTTTGCCCATGATGTCCTTGCGATAGGCGAGGACCACAACGTTTAACTGGTCGCCGATGCCGTAGATACGGCCGTTCCAACTCCACGGAGCGGTCGCGGACGGCGTGTAGAGATCGTGGATCTGATCACCGATGTGGCTGTTGAGGGGGACGAATGGCACATTTTGACCGGCGTAGGTGGGCCAAGAATTAATTTCGATTTCCGCGATATCGGGCGCCCCTTGCCCCGCATGGAGCGCTGCTTGCAGTTTCTCGGTTATGTTGGTGAACGTGCTGACGTTGACCGTAACGTGCGGGTGCCTCGACTTCCATTGACTCGAATTAAGGATTGCCTGGAGGACTGTGTTGCGCCCGTTCGAGAAGTTCCACAGCGTGAGCGTTTCGCTACCGCTACTCCGGCTACCACCGCTCGCGCTGGCTTGACTAAAACTGTCGGTTCCGACCGCGCCAAGAAGGGCCGCTCCGGCCAATCCCGTTCCGGACACCTTCAAAAATCCCCGTCTCGTTAGCGATCTATGCGACATCGGATCCTCCTTGGCCCATTTGCCATGAAACACCATCGTTTAGGCCATAATACAATACACAATATACCACGTCAAGGTGGAGAAGCTGTTTTCCTCTTAACTCAGCGCAGCGGAACCGTGCGACGATAACCTGCCATCCCATATTGTCGCCCCTAATCTCATGGCCGCTTGACTCTGGTATATTGTGTATTATGTGAAAATATAGCGGTGGTGCGGCATGTGACCCGTCGAAAAGGGGGTAGTCGCACGAGGAGGTTGATCCGACGATGAAACAGTTCAATGTCGCGGTAGTCGGCTGCGGAAACGTGGCCCGCATGCATTTTGAGGCGTACACGGCCCATCCAGAGCGCATCCAACTCGTCGGCGCCTGCGACCCTGACCATGGACACCTGGAGGAGGCGCGGAGGACCTACGGGTTCACCCAAGGCTTTGCCTCGGTGGAGGAGATGATCGCCCACGCGGAGTGGGACGTCGCGGTTGTCTGCACGCCGACGCCCATCCGCGCGGAGGCCGTCGATGCCCTAGCGGCGGCGGGGAAACACGTTTTGGTGGAGAAGCCGTTTGCCGATAACTATGACGATGCGCGACACATGGTCGAGACCTGTGACGCCGCAGGTGTCCGGCTCGCGGTCAACCAGAACTTTCGTTACCACTACCCATTCGCCACGGCCAGGGACCTCGTGACCCAGGGCACGATTGGACGTGTCGTGAACATCGTGCACCAGGATTTGATGTTCCGCCAGGATGCCGGATGGCGGGTCAGGACGGACCGCCACGCGCTCTCCGTGATGGGGGTCCACTGGTTGGACGGGCTCCGATTTCTGCTCAACGACGAGGCGACATCCGTCCTCTGCGAGACGCGCGCGTCGGCGGCGATTGATTGCGCGGGAGAGACCGATGCGTCCGTTTACGTCAGCTTCGCGCGCGGCGCGATGGCGTCTTATGTGGAAAGCTTCTCCTCGCCCTTTAAGAGAACAGAAACGGTGGTAGTCGGCGAGACCGGTGCGCTCGTGCTCGGCTATGATGGGACCCGTTTGTACGACAAGGAACATCGGGTGGAACCTCGGCAACGATGGGACAACCCGTATGCGGGCGCGCGCAAACCCGAAGCGACCTTCAAGGATCTCGATCTCCTCTTAACGGCCGTGGAGCAGGGGACTGACCCGCCGAACAGCGGACATGACAACGTGAAGACGATCGCCTTGTTGGACGCGGCCTACCGCTCGGCCGCGCAACGGCGCTCCGTCGCGCTCCACGAGGGAGCGCCGGTATGAAGGTCGCCTTCTCCAAACCGACGAGAGATAACCCCGAGCGGCGGGCGTTGTTCTCGCGCTTCCGGGCCAGCGGCTACGATGGACTTCAGCTCAAGAACGCCCAATATCGTGAATACATCGATCTCCCGGCGCGGTTCATCGACGCGTGGGGTCGGGAAACGGGCGTCGCCTCGGGCCTCATCACGGGCGGACGCCTGGATGCCGCCGGGGTCGCGACGCTCCGCCACATGTTCACCTTCGCGCAGGCTGTCGGATCCGAGCGCGTCATCTTTTGCCACTCCCTCCCCAGGCAGGGCCTGTCGAGCACCGACATCGCGGGGTTCGCGAAGACGCTCTCGGACTTGGGGAAGGAAGCGCGGCAGCACGGGACAGTGCTCTCGCTCCACCATCATTACGACCAACCGGTCATGTACCGCCGCGACTTCGATGTCTTCTTCGATGCCGTCGACGACCGGGCAGTGACGTTGACGGTGGATACCGCACACCTAGTCAAATCCGGCATCGACGATATCGCCGGCGTCCTGCGGGATTTCCGTGAGGTCATCGACAACGTGCATCTCAAAGACATCGCGGACGGCGATTTTAAGGTGCTCGGTCAGGGCCACATCGACTTCGCGCCCGTCTTTTCGACTCTTGATGAGATAGGGTATAGAGGGTGGCTCTGCGCCGATGAGGAAAGCGGCAGTGATCTTCTCGGCGCGATGGAAACCTGCCACCAGTTCATAACATCCGCGCTAGCGGCCCCAAAGCGTAACGATAGGCCCTCAGATAATGTTTCAAACCAATAGCTCGCTCAACGAACGACAGCGCCATCCGCGGATTCTGGTTCTTTATTTAAACAGCTACTAATAGGGGGGACAGAGAGCGTTGACAGGGACGATGGATCGCCGCACCCTCAACCACCGCATCTACGACGGACTGCGCCACCTCATCGAGACGGGCGCCATCCTGCCGGGGACCCGCCTCGACGAGCGTGCCCTGGCCGACGATATGGGCGTGAGCCGCACGCCCCTGCGCGAGGCCATCGGCAAACTCGTCGAGGATGGCTTGGTCGAACACCGCGCCTACCGCGGTAACTTCGTCCGCGCATTAACGGTCAAGCAGGTGAACGACCTCTACTTAGTGCGCGAGGCGCTTGAGGGTCTCGCCGTCCGGTTGGCGGTGCCGAAGCTCTCCGAGGGGCACATGCTGACCATACGCCGCATCCTCGATGACACGTTCTCCGCGCTGGATCGCGACGACATCGCTGGGTACAGCATCGCCGACCAAAGCTTTCACGACACCCTGGCGCGCTTGAGCGAGAATGAGCCCCTCATCGAGGCCCTCGGCCGGCTACGACGCCAGATTCAGCTCGTGCGCACCCTCGCGAATCACGACCCGGATGTCGTCAAGCGCACCGCGTTCGAGCGGCCCCAGATCCTCGCCGCGCTGGAAATGCGCGACGCGGAGCGCGCCGCGCGGTTCATGGAGGCGCACATCGACGGTGTTCGCCGCGCCGTGGTCACCCATCTCGTCGATGCGCGTGAGTCTCAGGATGGTGACGTGGCATGAGCGTGTGCGCATGACGTGGGCCGTTGGGAACGCTTGGGTGGTAGCCTGGGTATGGTGGCACACTGTGACGGGCGACCGGCGCCCCTCATCAATCCTGGTATAGCTGAATAGAAGGAGACGTCGTCGTGATCAAGGACAATGTGACGCGGAACGTGGCGGAGCAAGAGGCCATGGAACTCAGTTGGGGCCGACTCTCCTGGCTTGTGGGGGCTGCGCAGATGCCGGACGCAGAACAGACGCTTGGGGTGGTGACGATCTATCACGGGAAACGCAACCCGTTGCATGCCCATCCCAACTGCGAAGAACTGCTCTACGTCGTGTCGGGAGAGTGTGATCACAAGCTGGGAGACGAAATGCTCCACTTGACGCCGGGCACCGTCATTCGCATCCCGCGCGGCGTGCGGCACTGGGCCAAGTGTACCACCACCGAGCCGCTTGTGGCGGTCGTCTCTTTCTCCTCTCCAGACCGACGTACCGATAGCTACGAGGGCGACGAAGTAGGGTAAGGGGCGCTTCGGGCGCTTCGGTGTCGATAGGTGATGCCGAATGATCATGCCCTACGTTTGCCCCGCGCAGGGATCGAGAGACATCAGTGGATAGTGGCTCCCGGGCTGTTATCGCCGCGGTTGCGGCTACAGCGAGAGAGGATGGAGGGGACATGGCGACCGTCGTGCTTATCGGTGCCCTGGATACAAAGGGACACGAATACGACTACGTCCGCTCCCGCGTGCGCGAGCGCGGGCTAGACGTTGTGCTTGTCGACGTGGGTGTCCTCGCACCACCGCTGGTCGCGCCGGACATCCACCGCGACGAGGTCGCGCGCGCGGCAGGAGCGGATGCCCGCGAACTCGCCGCGGCGCGCGACCGGGGAGCCGCCATCGAGACGATGGCGCGCGGGGCGGCTGAGGTCGTGAAGCGTCTGCATGCGGAGGGCCACCTCGACGCGATCCTCGGACTTGGCGGCTCCGGCGGCTCCACGCTCATTACGCACGCTATGCGCCAGCTTCCCGTCGGCGTCCCCAAGCTGATGGTCTCGACGGTGGCCTCCGGCGACACTAGGCCCTACGTCGGGGCGGTCGACATCACCATGATGTACTCGGTCGTCGACATCGCCGGCCTCAATGGCATTTCCAGACGCATCCTGTCGAACGCCGCAGGTGCGATCGCCGGTATGGCGGCGGTCGCCGTGCCGCGAGAGGGTGGTGGCAAGCCGCTCATAGGCGCGACGATGTTCGGCGTCACCACGCCCTGTGTCACGGCGGCACGCGAGCGGCTGGAGGAACTCGGGTACGAAGTGTTGGTTTTCCACGCCACCGGGACCGGTGGCCAGTCGATGGAGGCGCTGGTTGATGGAGGCTTCCTCGCCGGTGTGTTGGACATCACGACCACGGAACTGGCCGACGATCTCGTCGGCGGCGTCTTCTCCGCCGGACCGGATCGACTGGAAATGGCCGGAGCGCATGGACTGCCGCAAGTCGTGTCGCTCGGCGCGCTCGACATGGTTAACTTCGGGCCTATGGACACCGTGCCGCCCCCATTCAAGGATCGGTTGCTCTACACACACAACGCTACGGTGACGCTGATGCGCACGACGCCAGAGGAAAACGCCGAACTGGGGCGACGCATTGCCCGCAAGCTCAACGCGGCGCGCGGCCCCGTCATCCTCTACATCCCGCTCAAGGGTGTCTCAGCCATCGACGTCGAGGGCCAGCCTTTCTACGATCCAGCGGCAGACGCGGCCCTGGTGGCGGCTCTGCGGGACACCCTCGATCCGAGGGTCCGGGTGCGCGAGGTGGAAACGGACATCAACGACCCCGCGTTCGCGCGGGCGATGGCCGATGCGCTGCACGAACTCTACACGACGGGGACCGCGCAAAAGCAGGGGGGGACGACATGAATCGGGATGAGGCGTTGGCGCGACTGCGCCGGCAGGTCGCGGAGGGCAAGCCCATCATCGGCGCGGGCGCGGGGACCGGACTCTCGGCCAAATGTGCCGAGGCTGGTGGCGTAGACCTGATTATCATCTACAACTCGGGGCGCTATCGCATGGCCGGGCGCGGCTCACTGGCGGGCCTCCTCCCCTATGGCGACGCCAACGCTATCGTGGTCGATATGGCCGGCGAGGTGCTTCCGATCGTCACGGAGACGCCCGTGCTGGCCGGCGTGTGCGGGACCGACCCGTTCCGCCTGATGCCCGTCTTCTTGCGACAACTCAAGGAGATGGGCTTTTCAGGGGTGCAAAACTTCCCGACCGTGGGCCTCATCGACGGTGTATTCCGCCAGAACCTGGAGGAAACGGGCATGGGGTATGCCTTCGAGGTGGAGATGATCCGGCAAGCCCATGCGCTGGACCTGCTGACCTGCCCCTATGTGTTCACTGAGGAGAACGCGTACGCGATGGCTCAGGCCGGCGCCGACGTGTTGGTGCCGCACATGGGCCTCACGACGTCCGGCACGATCGGCGCCCGCACGGCGATCAGCCTCGATGACGCCGTCGTACGGGTGCAGGCGCTGCACGATGCGGCGAAGCAGGTCAACCCTGCGATAATGGTGCTATGCCACGGTGGCCCCATTGCCTCACCCGCTGACGCCGCCTACGTTCTCGCGCGAACGCGGGGCGTGGTCGGTTTCTTCGGAGCGTCAAGCATGGAACGTCTACCCACTGAGGTCGCCATGACCGAGACTATACGGCAGTTTAAAGCAATCACTGTCGGCGATGGACAGGTTTCGTTGGAGCCCGCCGATCTAGGGCCGGCGAGAACGTAATGGTTTATGACTCCTTGGTCTCCTCCCATCGCTGGTGTATGGCTCCTGAGGCGGCTACGTGTGCCATCCGCCATATTACCGCGTCGGTGATCTTCGGGCTATTCAGTAGTATAACTATCACCCCAAGGTATCGGCGCATCGCTGACCCGTCGACCGATCGCCGCCGGCAACGCCGTCTGCCGGATGGTACCTCACCCATCAGTTGGTCGCGCTACAGCGCAGGTAACAACAGATGCCTGCTACCGCGTCTGGCTAACACCGCAGGCGCATCGAAACGCTCATCTCGCACGGCAATCGTGTGACCCTTGCGCCCGGGGCGAACACCGCCCTGTGGCGTTACCGTTGCCCCGACGGCGTGCAGCGATTACGCATCCGAGAGCCTCCTGTGCTGGCTGGTTAGCTCATCCGTGCGACGGATAGTTATATGTCATCGCACGGATGAGCTAACCAGCCAGCACAGGCGTAGGCACGATCAGGCAGGGGCCATCGCAGGCTGACGCGCGCCACAGTCCGATTGCGTTCCCAATCCTGACGCATCCAGTCGGAAGCGTCAGCCTGCGATGGCCCCTGCCTGTTGGCGCCTACGCCGCCTGCAGCACGGCGCACACCTCGCCCCACCGCTCCACGAAGAGCCACCGCTGCTCAGCTAAGGACCCCGTTTCATTCAGGTGCTGGCGATAACGGAGATGGTCACGCAATTCGTCGTGGGCGGTGCAGAAGCGGGACGCTGCCTCAAAGGAGCCGAAGCCGCGCATCGGATAGTAGCGTTGCTTGATGCCGCGGTGATCCTGCTCCAGCCGGTTGTTCATGTAGCGGCTGGTGCGATGCTGGACGTCGGGTCCCAGCGTTTCGCGGATGGCGCGCGGGTAGGCGTCGTGCCCATCCGTCGTCACCTTCTCCGGCGCGTCGCCGACCACCATGCGCGCCTGCGTGAAGAAGCGTTTGGCCGCGTCCGTGTCGCGCGTCTCGCTCAGCATCGAGTCGACCAGGTTGCCGTCGGCGTCGATGGCGCGGTACAGGTAGCACCAGCGCCCGTCCACCTTCACGTAGGTCTCATTCGCATGCCATTTTTTGCCGGCTTTGCCCCGTCGCTTGGCCCGGAGCCGTTCCGTCAGCAGCGGGGCGAAGCGCTCTTCCCATTCCCGCACCGTCTCGTGGGTAAAGGTGAAGCCACGCGTGAGGAACATCTCCGCCAGGTCGCGCAGGCTGAGTTTGTAGCGCAGCCGCCACAAGACGACGAGCAGCGCGATGTCGGTGGGGACCTGCAGGTGATTGAAGGGCGTGCCCGTCCGCTCATTGAAGGTCCGCCGGCAGGGACGACAGCGGAACAGGCGATACCCCAACGCCGTCACGCGGTCCAGTTCCCGTGTCGCGTCCCCCTGGCAGTATGGGCAGCCCATCGTCCCTTCCTCCATGCACCGCTATAAAAGCAGAAGGATACCCGACCCGTTGGCTCCCCACCACCCGTGATTCTGAGTCCTGACGCATCCGGGTGCGGGTCCACCAACGACACGAGAACTGACTGCTACGGGGACGGCCGTTCCAGGTCCTACTCATGGCCTCGCTATCCGTTACCGATGTGACCGGACTGTGTACGCCCCTCCCTCCTTATGGCGCGGCGTGGTGCGATACTGACGATATGACCACTTCCACGCTCCTGCAATCCACGGACCGAGGCCTGTACTGCCCCGTCGCCGACATCTATATCGATCCCTGGGTCGCCGTCCCGCGCGCGGTCGTGACGCACGCGCACGCCGACCACCTCCAGCCGGGCTGCGCCTCCTATCTCGTCGCGCGCGACGGACTCCCCGTGACGCGCGTCCGCCTGGGAGAGGACGCGTCGATCCAGACCGTTGCCTACGGTGAGCCGATCCTGGTGAACGGCGTGCAGCTCTCTCTGCATCCGGCCGGACACATCCTGGGCTCGGCGCAGGTGCGCCTGGCCTACCAGGGCGAGGTCGTGGTCGTCTCCGGCGACTACCGCCCCGGACCCAGCGCCACCTGCGCCTCCTTCGAGCCCGTGCGCTGCCAGACCTTCGTCAGCGAGTCGACTTTTGGCCTACCCATTTTCCGTTGGGAGCCCGACGCGGAGGTGTTCGCGGCTATCAATACGTGGTGGGCCACCAACGCCCGCGCGAGCCGCCCCAGTCTGCTCTTCGGCTATGCCCTGGGCAAGGCGCAGCGCGTGCTCGCCGGCGTCGATCCTACCATTGGCCCCGTCTACACGCATGGCGCGGTCGAGCGCCTCGTCGCCGCCTACCGCGCCGGCGACGCCGCCCTGCCGCCCACGCAGCCCGTCGCGGAGAGAGCGCGCGGCACGGATTGGGGCGGGGCCCTCATCATCGCGCCCCCGTGGGCACATCAGTCGCCGTGGACGCGCCGTTTCGGAGCCGCGTCAACAGGCCTCGCCTCGGGCTGGATGCGCATCCGGGGCACGCGCCGCCGCCGGGCCGTCGACCGGGGCTTCGTCCTGTCCGACCACGCCGACTGGCCCGGCTTGCTCGACGTCATCGCCGCCACGGGCGCCTCAGAGGTCTGGGTTGCCCACGGGTATACGTCGGTGCTCGCGCGGTGGCTGCGCGAACGAGGGACGGACGCCCGCGCGCTCCCGGCACGCCCCGCCGGGATGGGGAACGACCGAGACGATGGGGCCGCCGTGGACGCGGGGCCGCTCCCACAGGCCGAGGGGTCGGAGGCGGGCGCATGAGGGCGTTCGCGGCCCTCTACGCGGCGCTCGATGAGACGACCAAGACGAACACGAAGGTGGCGGCCCTACGCGCGTACTTTGCCGCAGCCGCGCCGGCCGACGCCGCCTGGGCGCTCTTTTTCCTCTCGGGACGGAAAATCCGCCGCTTGCTCGGAGTCCGCAAGCTGCATACATGGGCCCTCGAGGTCAGCGGAACGTCCGACTGGCTCTTCGCTGAGTCGTACGACGCCGTGGGCGACCTCGCGGAGACCATCGCCCTCCTCCTTCCCGATCCGGCTGACCACATGACCGAGGCATGGCCGCTGCACCGCTGGGTCGAGGAGCGCCTCCTTCCCCTGCAAACCGCGGACGAAGAGAGCCAGCGCGCGATCGTCGTGGGAGCGTGGCAGTCGCTGGACAGCGGGGAGCGTTTCGTGTGGAACAAGCTCATCACCGGCGCCTTCCGCGTCGGCGTTTCGCAGCTTCTGGTGATCCGCGCCCTGGCGGAGGTCAGCGGGGTTGACACCGGCGTGATCGCGCACCGGCTCATGGGCGAGTGGACGCCCACGGTCGCGTTCTACCAGGACCTCGTCGCGCCCGAGTCGGCCGGTGGCGCGCTCGGCCGGCCCTATCCGTTCTGTCTGGCCTACCCGCTCGTCGAGCCGCCAGAGACGCTCGGGGCTGTGGGCGCCTGGCAGGTCGAGTGGAAGTGGGACGGTATCCGGGCGCAACTCGTGCGCCGCGCCGGCGAAACGTTCCTGTGGTCGCGAGGTGAGGAGCTGATCACGGAGCGCTTCCCCGAGCTGGCGGCGCTGGGCGAGCGCCTCCCCGACGGCACCGTGCTCGACGGCGAGATCCTGCCCTGGAAGGACGGCGGCGTCCTGCCCTTCGCGCACCTCCAACGGCGCATCGGCCGCACAACCCTGAGCCCCGCTATCTTAGCGGACGTCCCCGTTGTCCTGCTCGCGTTCGACCTCCTGGAAGACGCGGGGATCGATCGGCGCGTGGAGCCGCTGGAAAGGCGGCGGGCTCGGCTGAAGGAGGTGGTGGCCCGGGCCGACGATGCGCACCTTCAGCTCTCGCCGCCGGTCGACGGGACGACGTGGGCAGAGCTTGCGGTGGTGCGCGAGGAGAGCCGGGCGCGTCACGTGGAGGGCTTCATGCTCAAACGGCGGGCGTCGGCGTACGGCGTGGGTCGACAGCGGGGCGACTGGTGGAAGTGGAAGATCGCGCCCTACACGATCGACGCCGTGCTCATCTACGCGCAGCCGGGGTCGGGCAAGCGGGCGAGCTTGCACACCGACTACACCTTCGGCGTCTGGAGCGAGGGCGCGCTGGTCCCGATCGCCAAAGCCTACTCGGGCTTGACCGACGCCGAGATTCGGGAGGTCGATCGCTTCGTGCGCGCGCACACGGTGGAGAAGCACGGCCCGGTGCGCACCGTCACGCCGACGTTGGTCTTCGAACTCGCCTTCGAGGGGTTGCAGCGTTCGACGCGGCACCGCTCGGGGATCGCCGTGCGCTTCCCCCGCATCGCGCGCTGGCGGCACGATAAGACGAGCGCCGACGCCGATACGCTGGAGACGGTCTGGGCGTTACTGCCGGAGTAAGGGCGGGGCGAGCGCCTGCCAGCTGGCCCGCGCCGCCGCATCGACCAGCCAGCGTCACGGAGGGGCGCCCGGCCGAGTCGAGGGCGGCGTGCAACCAGGTTGACCGCCGCGTCGGCAGGCTTCTGCGTGGTACGGTCGCGTCCCAGGACCTCTATGTCCCTTTCCCCTGTGCGGGAGATCGCGCCTTATGCCAGCGTCACGTACGCGTCCCACCAGCCCCACAGGCCGACCCTGTCCTGGCCGTCGTCATCCGCGCTGTTTTTCGGCCGGATGGCGATGGTAGCCAGGACAACCGTCTTCAGCACGAGGGAACTTTGCTGTGGCGCACCCGATAAATTTCATGTTTGGTTATCAGCGGTAGCCTTGCTTCAGCTCGATCACGTAATTGTGGTGGGGCGTGGTCCCTATGTTGGTCAGGCGGTTGTCGACATGGCCCTCGTCGCCAACGGGCACCCAGGTGACTTGATCGTCCGCGAACTGAACGTCGTGGAAATCGGCGGGGTTGTCGGGGTCGGCGAAGCGGACGAGGCCGCCGGACGCGACGATAAAGAAGTAATCGACCCGGTGAATATGTGTGGCCAGGGACGCGCCGGGGGCGAGCGCTAAATCCCAGACGCGCACACGCTCGTTCTCAAACATGAAGCGGGTCCCTACCTGATCGGTGGGCGCGGTAGCCCTCGGTCCTCCTTCTTGCTCTGGGGCGGGGATCGACACCGTGACGCGAGACAGGGAGGTGCAGATCTCATGCCGACGTACCGTGGCAGTGTCCAGGGTGAGGAGCTGCGCCCAGCGGTGGCGTTGTCTCCACGCTATTTCACACTGGGGCCGGTGCGGGCGGTGGCCCTCGGGACGGGATGCGTCAGGATTCAGAACGCAATCGGACTGTGGCGCGCGCCAGCCTGCGCTGGTGCCCGCCTGATCGCGCCTACGCCGCCTGCAGCAGCGCGCACACCTCGCCCCACCGGTCCTGGAAGAGCCGCCGCTGAGCGGCCAGGGACACCGTTTCGTTCATATGGTGGCGATAGCGGAGATGGTCACGCAATTCGTCGTGGGCGGTGCAGAAGCGGGCAGCCGAGGCAAACGAGCCGAAGCCGCGCATCGGGTAGTACCGTTGCTTGATGCCGCGGTGATCCTGTTCCATCCGGTTGTTCATGTACCGGCTGGTCCGATGCTGCACCTCCGGCCCGAGCGTTTCGCGGATGGCCCGCGGGTAGGCGTCGTGCCCGTCCGTCGTCACCTTCTCAGGGGCATGGCCCACCACCGTCCGTGCGCGCGTGAAGAATCGCTTGGCGGCGTCCATATCGCGCGTCTCGCTCAACATCGAGTCGACCAGGTTCCCGTCGGCGTCGATGGCCCGGTACAGGTAACACCACCGTCCATCGACCTTCACATACGTGCCGGGTAGCAGGATGGCGTTGCCGCCATCCCGCCCCCTAAGAACTGCTCGTGACAGTTTCCCATCAAGCAGCTCAAGCCTCTCAAACGCCCGTTGCGGGACGCGGTTTCACCACGGAGATACCTTGGTGATGCACCTGGTTATGGCAGGTGGGATGCAAGAGCACCCGATTTGCTGCGCCATCGCTGCCGCCGTGGGACCGCCATACGATGTGGTGGCTGTGCCACCCCGTTAGCGTGGTGATCTTCTGGTGGCAGACGGGGCAGAGGCCGTTCTGCTCTTGCCACAGATGCAGAAGTCTCCGTCGGCCTGTGAAGGTCTGCGCCAGCTTGACGCCGAGGCGTTCCTCGAAGTAGACCTCCCAGGCCGGGTCGTACGGGTTCGCTTCCGCGCGCACCTTGACGTGCCGCACAATCGGCACGCTTGTCGCCGCGAAGAGCCACACGTCGTGCGGCTCCGTGGTCGTGTGCGTCGTCTGTCCAAAGAAGACCCACTGCCTTCCCTGCTGGGTGCGGAAGTACTTCTCCCGTACCCACCCCGCAGTCTTGCGTGGATGTCGTCGTTTGGCCCAGCGCCAGATCCATCTGAAGATGATGTGGTCCACGGCCCCGAAGGTCGCCTTGCTGGCCTGATGGCGATGATAGAGCGCCCATCCCCGGATGAGGGGATTGAGACGCCAGATCAGATCGCCGGCCGTGGCCTGCCGGTGTGCCTTCAGGACCGCGCGCACCTTGTCCAGCAGCGCCGCGACGTTCGTGCGCGACGGCGTGATGAGCGTCTTGGCTCCGTGCCGTTGGACGTGGTGCCCAAGGACATCAAACCCGTCCTCGATGTGCGTGATGACCGTCTTCTCTGCCGAGAGTTCCAGCCCTCGCGCACCCATGAAACGCTCCACGAGCGGTTTGACCTCATCTTCCAGGACCTCGCGTGAGGCCCCGGTGATGATGAAGTCGTCGGCAAACCGCACGAGGTTCACCTTGTGGGCGCGACCTTTCTTCGTCGTGTGGTATTGCCCCCGCAACAACGTTTCGAGGCCGTCCAAGGTGAGGTTCGCGGCGACGGGGGAGAGCGGGCCGCCTTGCGGCGTCCCCTCCTCCGTCGGGTGGAGGACGCGTTTATCCATGTACCCGGCCTTCAGCCATTTGTGCAGCATGGCTTTGTCCATGGGGACGTGGGCCACGAGCCAGTCATGGTTGATCCGGTCGAAGCACGCTTTCAGGTCGCCTTCGAGTACCCACCGCGCCGAGGTGCGTCGCCCCAGGACCATGTGGCACTGGGCCATCGCGTCGGCCGTGGATCGCTCGGCCCGAAACCCGTAGGAGTTCGGGTCCGCCTGGGTCTCCGCCACGGGGGCGAGCGCGAGCAGATAAAGCGTCTGCATCGCGCGATCCCGCATGGTGAGTATCCCGAGCGGGCGTGTCTTGCCCGTGCCCTTGGGGATGTACACACGCCGCGCGGGTTGCGGCCGATAGCCGCGTTGCCGCAGCGTCTGCACGGCCTGTATCTTCTTCTCCGGCGTGTCCCAGATGACCCGGTCCACTCCCGGCGTGTGCTTGCCGTGGTTCTCCGTCACTCGCCGCACGGCCACAACCTTGCCGCTGTACGAGTGGGTGAGCAGGCGTTGCAAGGCCTTGACCTTGCCCCACCGGCCCGCCTGTGTCGCCTGCACGATACGCGCCTGGAGCCGACGCACGCTGCGCTGGGCCTTGTACCAGTCGGTCTGGTGCCCGTCCATGGCCGCGCGGGAAGCCGCACCAACAGCGTCGTCTCCCTCCGCCCGCGCGGGGGGAGCAACCTGTGCTGTCGTCATCTGCCTTGCCTCCTGTGTCGGTTAGCCGTGCTCTCTCGTGCCGAAAGACCAGAGGGAAGTCTGCACGCTTTCGCGCGGGATGATGTCGCGTTGTCGCTCAATCCCTATCCGCGCCATTGCGGCGCGGCCTTCGCTTGCTCCCTCCTCCTCTACCCGCTGCCTCGTAAACGCGCCTCACAGCACGTCGTCCCGTCCGGGAAGGCAACGGGCTTACCACGTTCCGCATGTGTACCTTGATGGGGTAGGCTCCGCCTATTCGCCGGTGGCCCTTCTGTCTGCGACAGGGGAGACGAAAGCCCCTGTACCCGGCCACGTACCTTTTGGTCCAAGCCTCTCAGCACCTTTGGCTTGTTGCACGTGACGACGTTTACCAGCGGTTCACCTGAGTTAGCCCTACCATCAGACCCTAGCTCCCGACCGCCGTGGTGCTGGCAGTCGCGGTCCACGCCTCACGGCGTATCCGCCGCCCTTCCGAGCGAGGCTACATTGTCCCGAAGGCTATCGCACCACCGGATTGCTCCAGCCGCACGCTCCGGTAGGGTACGGGCGACAGAACGCCCGGTTGAGTCCTCCTTTCGGAACCTCAACAGCTATACATGCGACCTCGTGTCGCAACTCATCCGCATGCCATTTTTTGCTGGCTTTACCGCGCCGTTTGGCGCGCAAACGCTCCGTCAGCAGCGGGGTGAAGCGCTCCTCCCACTCTCGGACGGTCTCGTGTGTGAAGCTGAAGCCGCGCGTG
>JAABUJ010001499.1_pt1 | contig 34116 bp, 35 predicted proteins | sample 5559131 | NCBI WGS metagenome assembly JAABUJ01 (sample SAMN10711875, study PRJNA513366) | rock metagenome | isolation source: Antarctica rocks | place: Antarctica: Victoria Land, Mt New Zealand nord | collected 2016-01-07
CAATATAATTAACACAATAAAGATAAATAAACAACTTAATTCATCTTTTCTTGATTTAAATGACAAAGACTGAGAGTTTAAGACAGTGAAGCACTGTCTAGAAGAATGAAGATAGTTAATTAAACTCATCTGTAAAGAACTTTCTAATCTCAGTGATTAGATCAAATTTGATTACTGAATTTGCACTGTTGATATGTTAGTTGCTTTATATCAAAAGAGAGAATCTTCATGTTGATAAAAGTCAGATTACACATGAGAAATTTTACACAAAAAAGTGTTTAAGCCTGCTCTGTTTCTTATGGTCTGCACAAGAACACAGTGTATTTTCTGCTTTGAAAATTCAGATAAATTATACAAAGTTTGACTCTGCAATTATGTCACTATTTACAAAATGAGAAACTACATAGAGCTACATCTTAAGCATTACAAGCTGAATGATCAAATTTCTTGCCTCAATCCCAGATGTCAAAAGACTGTCATCATTCTTGATGATCAACTGCATTTTATGAGTCATGCTGCACATCAACATAGCTATAACATTTTCTGCAAACCTAAATATTAAAAGTCTCTCACACATATCTCATATCCTCAGTGCTGTTGCAATTGAAGAAGCTATCAGAAAAGAAAGTTCTTGAAGAGTGATATCTTTCTATTATTTTATTTTGTGACATCACAGAACTGCTTTTGTGTCCTCTAGTGCATTGATGACTCAAGGTGTTTCCTTTCAATATGAAATGTTCTTTGCAAAAGTGAGTGCCTTGATTAGGAAACCCTTGATCACTATTGGGTGCTGAGATCAGCTCAAAAATGTAGCTAGCTTCTTACCATTCTGCGCTGAACTGCAGATTTATACTATCACTATGTTCTACCTCAGTATTTTCCCGCCTTTTTTATCTGCGTCAAAACAAGCGAAGAAGCACCTCGGCAAACCATAACGCATCACTTAATCCTAAACAAAAATGCGCCCAACAGTTAAGGCGCTTTTGAGACGGTGGCATAAAATGTTAGGTCTATCGCGACAGTCACCACCGTCCTGGTACCGAGACAGACTTCGCGAGGAACTACGGGAACGCAGGACCGCAGAGACGCCCTGGCAGTAGCTGCGCAAGACGAGAAACCGCAACGAGTAGATGGAAGCATACAGCGCCCAGAGAGACGGAAACCAAAACCGCAGAAGAAGAGTAATGTGTCTCTTTTCTGCTGCATTGGAAATGCAGACGAAGGGAGGAGACCACCAAGGCCAGCGAATAACCCTCAGAATGGACGAACAAACGCATCCGCACCTCCAAGACGCTCGAAACTACCATCCAACGCCCAACTGAATCAAACCTTGCGTCCACCTATTCACCGCGATCCTCTCTCCCAAACAGGCGAATACCTCTCACTAATCCCGCCCTCCGCCAGCCCACAGACAACGCCCTCCTGCTCGCCGAACTTGCAAAACCAGTCTCGAACAACGATGAGGAAGGCTTCATTTATATGTTCTGGTTGACACCCGAGTCCCTCCCCTCCGAACCCGCATCCGAAGCGGCGTCCTCTCTCCTGTCACCCCCCTCTCGACCGCGAGGACAAGGAGGTCGTCGAACTTCCGACGTGCTCAATTCCTTCGCGACTGCTGCCCCCAACACCGCGGATAAGAAAACAATCCTGCTCAAAATCGGACGCGCAGCCAATGTGCAACGGCGACTGAACCAGTGGACGCGACAATGTGGATATAACCTCTCTCTAATCCGCTACTATCCCTACCACCAATCCACGCTCGCACAGTCCGCAAACGAGGCATCAGCAACACCGCGAAAGGTGCCAAATGTGCATAAAATTGAGAGATTGATTCATATCGAGTTGAATGCAAAGCGTTTGCAGGGCAAGGGAAAGTGCGATGCTTGTGGGAAGTAACATAGGGAGTGATTTGAAGTTGAAGCAGGGAGGGAAGCTGTGAGAGCTGTGGATGAGGTTATCAGACGGTGGGCGGAATGGGCTGAGAAGGATGCTGGGAGATAAACACATTGGGACGAAGTAATGATAATGAATGCGATGACCTGTTTATATGTGGTGGTCTACGGTGTCCGTGAGGGGGCTCCTGCAGGTGAAACTATGCATCTCTTTGTTGTCGTTCGCTCCTTTATGACCATTTGATTAGCATTGTGATGTCTTTCGAGAGCTACCTCCATTGCAAAAGTAAATCACCACTGACACCTCAGCACTCTGCTAAATAAATATCTACAATACAAATTTTCGCCCCTTGTTGCACACCACTCTGCACGCCCTTGTGACCATATTCAGGTTTCTGCCCTTCGCAGCTGGACGACAGTGTAACGTCAAGTCACAAGCTACCAACACGAGGGGTGGAGAGTCTCAATCTCCGTCAATTTACAGGACTACTTCAGAGACTAACTACTGGCAATTGCGTTCATACTGACACAAAACCATTCTGCTTACACGATGCTATTTGCTAGCTGCTTCGGAAGCGTGCCAGAGCACACACAAGACCAGGCAACTGCAGTTCAAGGTGGTGTATTCAACTAATCTATGGTGCTAGCGTAACGGGCCCAGATATAGACCTGGCAGTGCTCGCTTTTTGGATACTAACTATAACGGCTTATATGATCGTTCCCGCATCACGGTCCAAATCGGCCAAGCCATCTCGTAGTGTGCGGAAGTGCACGCCAGGAAAATACTTCTGTCTGTGAGCTTGCACCTTGTCCTGAGGCAAGGAACACGCATGGCTCGCCGAGAGTATCTGATGCTCCGCGATGCCTATGGCCTCGCTGTCTGTAGACGTCCTGATAGTCTCCACAAGCTTGCTGAGTGATAGGTGCTGAACCTGGAGGTCCGGGCGGTACTTATCTCTGATAATCCTCATGACCTCGTTCCAGCTTGACTGCTCCCCGGACATGTAGGTATACGGACTCCAGGCTGGGGCGGCGATGAGCTTTGCCAACGCTTTCGCAACGTCTCGCGCCCAAGCAAAGTCCACAGGCTCATTCCCGGTCCCTGGGATGATCGCGTTGTTGTCGGCCAGATTGATAGGGCAGGACACGCCAATCTCTCTGATATACCGGTTCTTGGCCGGTACGACGTAATCAGCTATCCAGCCGACCGAGACCAAAGTCCATTCGAGGTCTGTCTGTTCCCGTAGTAACTTGCGGATTGGCTCACGAGAGCGGGCGTAGAAAGCTGGCTGGTCCGGGTAAGTCTCGATATCCCCAGCAAACTCAGAGGGTATGAACCGATTGCACTTCGGACTCTTCCGACAGGCTTGGATGAGGGTCCTGTGGACATCGACATATAACGGGGACACATCCCCAATTGTCGATATCAAAACCTCGACATCACGAAGTGCAGTGGCCAGGGACTGCAGAGTGTAATCGGTGACGAACTGGGTGACTCCTAGCTGCTCCAGCTGAGGCTTATAGCTCCGTGTCAGGACGACGATATCGTGACCACCAAACTCTTCGTAGATATAGCGAGCCAGGTCACCGTTGCCAGCAATTGCCACACGCATCGTGTTAATAGAGGTTTGAATGTGTATGTTCTGAGATAGCCAGGAAGCGATGTAAAAACCGCTCGCCGATTGGGGGACGTTGAGTAAGTGACAATATTTGTGTGAAGGGAACTGAAAGGATGCAGAGGAGAACAAGACGTGCCAGTACACCGCATTGTCTAACGTATTTATACACCTCCCTACCGTTTCTATCCATGTTATACCCACTTAAAGGTATCCATAAATACAAGTAATTTACTGGATCCCTTTTAAGTTAACGTTTCCTTCTCAGTAAGGTACATAAGTAAGTAAGTAAGTAATTTATTCCGCCCAGAGGCACTACACCTAAAGGGCTCTAGCGCTATCATCCTGTCACAACTATTGCTATGTTCATGTCTCACAAGAAGTTCTTGCTGAAACATCTTTTCCTTGCTATCTTTCATGTTCATTTACTCCTGATATGCTCAGATAGTCATAGATGAGATTGTAAATACATTTTAAAAATAATTCTACAAATGTTCAGTGTTCTATGATCAGCAGCTGAAGCAGACATCATGTGACTACAGAATGCATGTTAATGAGAGAAAAGATGATTAATGAGAGATGATGAGCTCTATCATTGACTTAATTAATAATTAAGTCTGTCAATATTCAAGACAAACTGAATAATAACTCTGACAGCTGTCATGTCTGATGATCAGTCTTTCAAATCTAATGACACTTTACTCTTTAGACATCACAAAAAAGCATTTTCTCTTGCTGTAAAATACTGCTGCAGAGACACTCTTTTCATGATTTATCTAATGCAGCAAAATAGAAAGTACTTTACATCTTCTTTCTCTACATCACAGACACAGTTCAATGATTTAGTGACATCTATTTTATATAGATATTTGTTGATTCTGCTCATAATCATGCATAATTAAATGAGTATCTTCACTTCTAACTTCTTTAAACTATCATAAAGCTTCTTAATGTATTTATCTGACAGTGCTCTGTTCAGCTTTATTGTGAAGTCTTTTACTTTTCTTAATAAAGTATACAACTTTTTCATGATCTCTATGGCTCTTCTTGTGATGATGAGTCACACTTAATAAAAAAAAAGCTTCATAAAAGCTTTCTATCTTGTAAAGTTCTGCACTGCCTTCTTTGCTGCTGTCTGTTGTTGTGAGATTACTTTTGTTAGCAGTTAAATACACTGTATTTAATTTTTTTGTTGCAGAAGCTTTTTCACAGCTTAATATATGATTTTTATGTTTGTTTACTCTGACTATTGCTTGAATTGCATCAGTCTCTGAATCACTGAAAGACTTTAGATGATGATGTATATATTTTATTTCTAAATATGATTAAAAAGACATCTTAAAGTCTGACTAATTGCTGACAATTTAGCTATGTAGAGATTTTGCTTCTTTCTTGATTTTAGCATTCTTGAATATGTTACATATTGATGTGTTGTAACTGTCATTTTTGTATCTATAATGACTTCTTCTATCTCAATCTTGTCATTTCTGACAGATGCACTCATTGCAATAATGATGTTTTAAAGAATGTTAATAAAAGTCTGTTTATCTTTTTTCTTTCTTGTTATGTCTGCTTATAGACAAGAAATTCATAATTAAATGCTATAAAGCTTTATTCTTTTCATTCTGTTGAAGAGTATCACTGAATGTTCAATATTTAATCTGCTGAGCAAAGAGTTGAATCATTGAGTCTGTGTTGTGTCAAGCTTAATCAGTGAATTTAAAATGAACAGTGTTTATAATCTGATTTATGTTGCTGCTGTCTTCTCAGCTTATTAAAGTTACATAAACTTCAAATAAATCTCTGTCTCTACAATGACTGTAAAGACAGTAATAAAAACATCTGTTATTGTCTGAGTCTCTATCTTCTGCACTTTATTAAAGATAATCATTGCTTTGACATTACAGACATATTTTTAGATTATCATAACATAATTCATTACTGATGCTATCATGCAGATGAACAGCTGTCTTGTCATTGACAAAGAGATCATCTGTAGTTTCTTAAAAGTCATAGCTATCTTTAATCTTTTAGTGACTGCTAAAATCATGTAAGTTTTGTAGCAGAGTTCATTATTCATAATCATTTTAAGCAGCTTCACTTCAGTGACTAACTGCACTTTCTGTTTCTTGATCTTGACTGTTGTATTGCTTAGACTTGAAGTTAGACAGACACTATTTCTTGTGAAATAAATTATTGCTATCTTTTCTCTCTTAAAGATAATGTCACTTCTCTGTTTTTATGCTGTAACTTCTGATATAATTCTTTAAATATCTTCAATATTAGTCTCTGCTGAGAGATCTGTAACTTATGCTGTATAATCATCAATAAACATCAAGACTTCTTCATTACTATTAATTTTCTTCTTTACTAGATCAGCATTGAAAAAGAGAAATAGAATAAAGAATAATAATGATCTCTGTGATAAATTTACTTACAGTAATTTCTGCTTCTCTGAGTCATATTCATTTACTGATAATGTTGCTGTCTGATCAGAGCAGAAGACATTTACTCATTGATACAGTAATGATGATATACATTTTGCATGCAATCTTTGCAGTAATCTTTTCTTGTAAATCTCATTATATACATCTTTAATGTCAAAGCTAATCAGACTAAGTATCTTTCTTTGATGTTAAGCTTTATAGATTCTTTCTTGTAGTAATATTAAGATTTATTCAGTGAATTGTTGCTTTCTAATTTTAAAGTGATTAGTAAATAATAAAGTGTGTGTCTTTACTACATATGATAGTCTGTCTGCTATCATTGCCTTTAGAGCCTTGTCTAAAATAGATAGTAATGATATTGAATGTCATACTTTTACTTTTGTATAGTCTTTCTTTTCTGACTTCTTTAAGAGTATTATCTTAACATTTCATCACTGACTTAATAGCTCTTTCTTGTTCAGTGATGATTGAAAGAGATGTAATATGTAATGCTTCATCATTAATTATGTTTATCATCATATCATTGCTGACAGATCATCATCTTCAGCAGCTTTTTATAAGTTAACAATCATTATTCTGCTTTTCATTTTCTGTAGTGTCAGACACAGCATACTTATTGACTCTTTTGCTGACACAAAGAATTCATCTTGTATCTTTTTGAGAAGCAAAGAAAAGAAAGTGTTCAACAGCTTTATGATCTGCTTTTAATTATTTGTCATTACTGAATCATTCTTTCTTATCAGAGATGATGTCTTATCAAAGTATGAGTCATCAATTAAGTCAATGTATCTGGCAGTCTGTCATATATTTGTATTGTTAAATAGAAAGTTGTGTCAATGTGTCTTCTTTTGATTTCAAATTGCATCATGATATCTCTTTGCAGCTTTTCTTACTTAAATTTTCAAGTTGAGTGCTGGCTCTGCCTGTCTTCATCATGCTCTTGTGCAGTTTCTTGTTCTTGTGTATTCAGTTCATAAATGTGTTAGATCTGTCATTCATCATTATTTAGTGTATGAGAATGATTTCACTCTAAACATCAACTTTCACACTGTGTCTCAAACTGTATCTGTCAGCTTGTCTACCTGCTCTTACACTGATGTGTCTGAGAAAAGGTCTCTAAGCAAGTATTGATTTGTATTATCTAGCTAGATAATACATTGTAGAGATAGAGATCATCTATTTACATAGACTCTCTATTTTGCATTCTCTTTAATTCTTATTCTGCATTCTTTGCAGAGCACTATCAGTTCACAAGTCAATATTAGTTTGCATCTTAAGTCTATCTCAATAGTCAATCTGTAGACTCTATTCTCAACAGTTATCTTCAGAATTTTATGCTTTCAGTAAATTGACATGCACATCTGTTCTTTCAAGTCATGTAAAAAGTGTTGTAACTGCAGTCTGCTCATTAAGTCTTTTGTTGCTTTCATTACATGCTGTATTTCACAGATTGTCAAATCTGTTTCACACTATCTTACAAGATCTCTCTTCTAAGATCAATCATGTCTAACAGAAATTTATTCATCTGTATTCTCTCTGTATTCTGAATAGTCAAGCAACACAGTGTTGTCTCTTCTATTAATTAAAGTGTCTCATTGTTCTCTGTGTGATTTCAAGCACACTGAGTAATAGCTTGTATTGTTTATTCTTGCTGTGACATTGTTTCTTGTTTTAATACTCAGTGATATTCTTCTTTCAACAGAGCAGCTCAAGAACATTTTAAGAGTGTTTTATTTCACAATTCAATATTCACTGATTGTAGAATTGATTTTGCAGTCATGTGTTGAGTAATTTTTAAACTGTTTTCTTGTCACTTATAAATAGAAGGATTTCAGATTCTCTACATCTGTAGTCTCAGCTTGCAGACAGTGCTAGCTGATGTTGACTCTTCTTGGCTCTGCAAATATCTGGAGACACAAGTATTCACAGGTTCTCAGCCGGCACCATGTGGAGGTGAGAGTCGTCGCCGGCCGTAAGGTAAGAGTATAGGTCATAAGTCATTGCACAACCAAAATTTCGGCAGAGTCCAAATAAACCTTATAATTAGCCACACCTAAACATGTTGAATATATACCCTGATACGAGTCTTGCAGGGAGTGCACACTTTTGTTTGACAAAACATGCACCCTATGCACCCTATGCACCACGCACCTAAACCCACACATAGAAAGTACACCAGAAAAGCTATGAGAAGTTCATAGGCAGCAAGGTTATAGTACTAAATACTAGTAAAACCTGCGTGGTTGAATCGCTTATGTAGATTATTTGGACTTAGCCGAAATTTTGGTTGTGCAATGACTTATGACCGATACTCTTACATATGTTACGCCCTGGACCTTGAACATGCCTGACTCCATGCGTAGCACGTGCCTCGGCTCGCATGGAGATCGTGTTACGATTCTGTCACAATATATGGAGGTATTCAGTGGGATACAGTAGTATTGACTTGACTGTAGATGCTTGATGATCCTTACGATGAAGAGAATAATTCTCTGTGTGCGACTATATATGCTGCAGTGGGATGGATACCACAAATAGGCGACCAGCACAGTTGTCCCGAGTATTATCTGGATACCCATATCTGACAGACCGAAATACCCTGTAGGTCAGCTTAAACGGGTCATAAGAACATAGTTACTACGTATTTATGGGCACTCCAGTCGGATACGAGCATAGCACTTCCGCAGTATAGAACTTCGGCGATCTTACCTACGCTGACGGGAAAAGGAAGGTCGAGGTTGGACACATGACCCCGCACCGACCCCAACACATCATGGGATCCTCCAGATTGCGAGATGCAGGAGTCGGCCCGACGCGCGAATCTGACCCGAGCCGCATGCTCATCATCGAACCGAACATGGGCCTGAAAATTAGCCTGCATTAGCGCCGTCTAGGGCGGTGTAATACTTTTCCGGGCTGTCCAACCAGAGCACCACTTCTGGTCCCCTTTGGTTTTAGCCACGACATAGCTATACACTTCCAAGACTTGTTACAATCAGTCGTACAACTTTCAAGTCTTCCAGTGTCCAGCCTGTAGACACCAGACGTCGTGATGCAGCCACAAACCCTCGCCCAGCGCCGGCCCGTTCGATCTCTCATACCGGCCTTTGCTGCATGGAAAGCACTGCTCCTTCTCATCGCGCTTTGCAGCCCGGGCCCGGGATATGACACGTCCACAATTCTTGCTCTGGAAGGAGATTCCCAGTTGCCACGTCCCCTCGCTTATGTAGCCGGCAAACTCGTAAGATGGGATGCCATTTACTTTGTCGAAGTTGCGGCTCGCGGTTATCGCTATGAGCAGGATTGGGCTTGGGGGTGGGGTTTCACTCGTCTGATAGCTTTATGCACTGCAGGTGAGTACAGAGCACCCTGCCTATGAGATAGACATCTTTAACATTTCCAGCGATTGAAAAGCTTGGGGTTCCTCATCGTGACGGAGCTGAAGCCATTGTGGCAATAATTCTTGCCCATTTTGCCCATCTCTTGTCGGTACTTGTGCTATACCATCTTACTCTAGCAATCTTCGCCGGAGCTGCAGGAATGGCTATCACGGCAGCTGCTTTGCATATCATCTCTCCTGCGGGTCTCTTCCTGTCGGCTCCCTATGCTGAGAGCTTATGCGCACTCCTATCTTTCTCCGGGTGTCTACTTTTCACCAAAAGCTTAGGCCCAAATTCTCCCGACCGAGATCTGTTGGTTCTTGCTTCAGGGGTACTATTCGGTGCTGCTACGACCTTTCGGAGCAATGGTTTGCTAAGTGGGATCCTTTTTCTGGAAGAGGCAGTCCGCAACCTTTACTCTTTGGGACATAGCTTCTCCCCAACCACCGTTCGCCGCCTCTTTGCAACAGGACTAGGCGGGGTCGCTGTGGCAGTTGGGTTTTTATTCCCACAGTATATTGCATACTCCGAATACTGCGGGCAGTTGAGCAGCAGTGCCTGGAGACCGTGGTGTGGTAGAATGCTACCGAGCATTTATGCCTTTGTTCAGGCACATTATTGGTTAGTTCGAGTCGTCTCACAGCCAACTCATATTAACATCACGGCTAGGAATAATGGGCCATTCAATTACTGGACGCCGTCAAATGTACCGCTGTTCATCCTCGGAGCGCCAATGTTCACGATCATGACCGTTTCCGGGCTATGGGCCATTCGAGACAGCCCTTTCAGTCAGCCAAAGAGTGCCACCAAATCTGTCGATCTCACAGAGCCTCAAAGATATCAAGTCCTCCGCAACCTAGCAGCCACCCAACTGATATTGGCTATGTATGTACTAACAACAGCTCACGCCCAAATCGTCATCCGAATATCCTCCGCCTCCCCGGTCTGGGTGTGGTTCCTTGCAGTGGCCTACGCGAAGGACCAGTCAATTGCCAAGCACTTTGTGAGCTTCATGGTCATATATGCGATGGTGCAAGGAGTTCTCTTTGCTTCATTCCTGCCTCCTGCTTAATCAGGAAAATAGGGAACTTTTCAGATCCTACAAGAGACTCTTCATAGATCTTCCCCGGCTCATAAAGAGTCAACCTGTTTGTCGAAGAGTAGTCGAGAGGCCTGGTCGAGCGATATGACTGTCTCTTCGTCGCGTTGCCCGTCTACTAAGCCTTGGTGTTCTCCGGCTTTAGCGTGTGTTGGCGAAATGCTGTGAGTGTTTGCGCGCGTCGCTGAGGGAAGTATTGGCTTTGGAGGAACAAAGTGGGTCTCGTCGTTGCCTATAGAGCCGTTCGTAGCATGGTTCTCGTCACGACCTTCTAAACCGGTCACAGGAAAAGTCGCCGTTCTAGGACTAGCCTCTCTTAGATTACTATCAGTATCTCTACTCAAGTCCACTTTGATGCTTTGTGCCTCATTTTGAGGAGTACCGAAGAAAAAGTGAAACATGTCTCGCTTCCAGGCAAAGCTAGTCATATATTGCTTGGGAACAATCGCAAGGGACTCCGAGTATATATGGTTGAGGAAGAGATTCTCCTCATCTTTTTTGACCGAGTGTTCTTGTGGTCTACCGCATCGGTCCTCGATGTCTGACCCACAATCGTCATAATCCGAGGTCACTTCCGGGTGTCTTGTCTCGGCTTCAACTTGTTCGATATCTTCCAACATCTGACAGATAAGCTGCACCTTCTGATGCAAGCGGTCGCTTCTGAACTGGTAGTACTTGGGAGGTCGTGCGTTGAGCAGGAAGTCTTTGGCCATGATTGCGTCAGCTGACCCTGGCTCAAGATCAGCTTGCTGTATTCGCCGATACCCGTTAGCCGATGCCAGTGAAGCAAGTTCGCGTAACCACTGTCGCCGAAAGCCAGAACTGGCAGCTTCGGAACTATGAACACCTTGCCGGTCATCGTCTCGTTTTCGCTTGCCTATCACATCGCTAACTCTCTTCCACTTTCCAGAATCTTTCCTTGGCGTAGGGAAATGACGAAGAGGGAAAAGCCACAGCTGACGATAAGAGAGCCATTCGACTTCAGATCCGGTTGATAGAGTCCTGTGCCGATACAAGAAAGTACCCGTTTGTTCCTTGAGCCTCGCTTGCCTGTTGTGGAGCGCTTGGAAAGCCTGAGCAAGTGAGCCCTTGCATTTAGTCGGTAGAATACTCTTGAGTATTCTAGCACCCGGCTCGAGACACTTCGTCTCTTCGAAAAATGTGTAAATGGACGGGATGGTATGCTCTACCGACAAGATTCGTTCAAGTAGGCTTTTTTGCAGATCTGGGGACCCCACAGCTGGGAATATATCTCCCTTAAGCAACCTTGCTTCAACGTACGCGCGATCGTCCAGCGACCGAAATGGACAGCGACCTTGGAGAATATATACAGTGTTCGCATCAAGCCTGTTCTGATGATACTCGCGTTCGCCAGTAATGAAACCCCAGGTCTGCTTGACTCGGCTTAAATAGCGAGCCATTTCCTTCAAAATGTCAGAATATCAAGGGGAGACAAAGGGAAGCGGCCGGTACCTCCGGGCAATGAATTTTTAGAAGTCTTGGGAATTGACCGATTTCCACAGGATGCCAGAGGCCTGTGAAGGGGATCAAGGCGTCCAGGCCATCTCTAACTTCGCGCATTACGAACGACGACTCCATGCGTGATACATTGCGTCTCTTCTCTGCTGACAGCCTCGCAAGCCACATATTCTTTCGAGCGGTATCTCCGTCTAAGGCTGAGATACGGATTTGGCGATAGATGTCTCCGTCGAGATATTTTGCTGAACCAGCATCTTGTTCACGTAATGCCTTCTTAGTCTGGACACTGATGTCTTGAACAAATGTTAGCGACGAGCCAAGCAGTCATACCCAAAGTGTCACACCTTCAGAATACAGATCCGAGACCCACCATCGTTCGTCCCCAGCTAGGAATTGCCGTGCGGCCTCTAAACGGTGTTTTCCATGGATACAAACTAGTGAGTGCTGAGGGTCGAAGTGCTGTGGCTCCTTGAAGGAGTTGTTATCAGATTGAAGGCCTTGCGGTAAGTCGGCCCTCGATACCAGAGCAGATACATAGTGCTCTGGGTCAAGCCTGTTGCAGTCTTCCAGACCAAACTTCTGAAGCAAGTTTGCTACATTTTTAGGATCAAGTTGGCGCGGATTGTCAGGTATGTCCTCGAGCTTGAGCTTGCTTAGAGGAACTTTGAAAGACCCGCAAAATGTTCGGCTCTTCTCCCGAAGTATCTGCAAGTCGTCAGGGGAGATGTTTTCCATGGTCTTTGTTAACTCCTGGAGTCCTGGAGGAACTTACGTACTTTTCAGTGTGTCAATGTTGAATTGGCGGCGATAGAAGCTACTCCCTGACGCCAAAACCGGATACACCACACACATCAAGTTTCGGATGCCTTCCGACGCATATTAACCCAGTATGGCGTCTTTCTCTTCTGATCAAAGATTATTTTCCTCCTCGACCCTCCTCTGGCTCGATTCCCGCATAGTTGCGTTGATCTTACAATGGCTTCTTGCGAGCGCCTGGCGTGGTTGCAGGTAGTTGGCATGAACGAGATCAGGCTACTCGACCCTGGTCGGATGAGTCAGCTGGTGGGAGAGTTGAGGAATGCAGCCAATCAATGGCCTTCCCAGCTCCTGTTCGTTGGGCGACATACCAAGGATCTTGCTCTTCGAGAGCTGTTCCCCGATAATAACTTCAAGAAGGGCTTTTGCGATGGCGTCGCAACCCTATGAATTGATAATGCAAGCACCTATTCCAAATATCCCATTTTTTTCGCGGAAAGTAGCCCTAGTCAAGTGACACCATTAAGAGCCGAGGACGCTCACACTTGCGATACTGAATCATTTCCAATTCAATGAGCCAAAGACACGACCCTGCAATGTCTTTATGACATCTTACACACTCATCTTTTCTGTCTCTTCACTGATGTCATCTGCATCTTTGCTGATGACTTTGCTTCCTTCAATCAAGTTGTTCAACTTCTAAAGTCATGGGCCGCTGCCGGCAGCGCATCTGTCCATTTTAAGAAACTACAATCAAGAGTTGTCATCATTAGATGTGGAGATGAAGCCAGCCCCAGTCCCACTTATGACCTTCTCATGATGAAAGATCTTCAGCAGGGCCTCCTTTGTACATCTCTTAGGGAATTCTTCTCTTCAATCAAAGTTCTTCACTTGGCCACTGAGCAGTTATCTTCACTGGCACATTTTTGATGGCTCAAGGAGCTTCTTTGAAGAGAGGCAGATGAGATGTGCTTGATTCAACAGAGTCTTGACTGTCTTTATTCTGCCATGCATGTAAGTGAATTCTTTCACATGGCCATGGCTCATACCACAGCATCTATAAATCAGCCTTTCAACTTTGTGCTTGTGAGCCGCCGGGGCAACGAAGTTCAGCCAGACTTCATACATCACTTATCTAGGTTCCTGCGAGTCAGAGAGAGCCACCAGACTTCTTGTGATGCACTAATGGCTTTTATTGTGTCAAATATCTTGTTAGACGCATATCCCCCCAAGATGCACAGTATGATTCCACTACACTTGCTGAACTTGAATGCTCAGTACTTGACCAAAATTTGCAGTCTTTGATCCAGAGATTGTCTACAATGTCCAATATCAGCAATTCTGTCTTCAGACCCTTGCAGAGATGTATCATGATGCGGGCCTCATTCAGCGGCAGGATGCTTCAATTCAGAGTCAGCTCATCACCCTCTTCTTTGATATGATCATGTCTGGGAAGTTCACTATACAGATGCACCAGGACAAAGTGAGGTCTCTTGATATCAACTGAATGCAGTTCAGAAGCAACCAAACCTGCTACTACTGCCTTCAACAGACATCCGAACACTCTCTTTCTTGTGAACACACCATTTGCGATGTTTGCGTCCAAAACATCAGATATGAGACCTCAACCTTTGACTGTCAATATCAAATCGACGCCTGCCTACTCTGTAGCACAGGAAAGCTTCTAGTAGGATTAAGGCCGTTCACTGCCGGATTACAGATACTAAGCATAGATGGCGGAGGAACCCGTGGGGTGATCACTGTAGGCATCATGAACCTGCTCCAAACCCTTCTGGGAAGCATCTGGAGGATTCAGGATTTGTTTGATGTCGCATATGGCACCAGCGTTGGTACATCAGAAGATGATGATGAGGGCTTTCACTCAATTTCACTCAACTGATCTGAAAGTAGGGGGCCTTATTGTGTTGATCCTGTTCTTACGGCAGCTGCCAGTCTCTGACTGTGTGGAACTGTTTGATACTCTGGCCAAACAACTATTTCCTCAACCGTCAGGACGAACGAACAATTTCAGTCGCCTTCGCTATATGCTGAGATCTTGGTACCGTGATGGATGCCACGATGCCAAGGCTTTGGAGGCTTGCTTAAAGGAGAACTTGGGATCGACTACCTGTCTTTTTGGTCATGCCCGCTCCCTTATCGATACTAAAATTGGCGTCACGGCTGCTACTATTGATAAAGGCTTTCCGGTCCTATTGACGAACTATAATGGCCCAGGCAAATGTGACGAGAATTGCGGTGAGCAAAGAATAGGGACCTGTCAAATACATGCTGAATGGAAAGGTTAGGTTACAAGCTCATCCGCCCCGAAGAAAATGAAGCAGAGTTATATGTCTGGCAAGCGTAAGTCTATCTTCAATAACGGTTCCAGTAGCTGATCTTCTAGCGGGCGAGCGACTTCGGCCGCACCAGTGTAGGTACTTGATTAGTTTCACCGTCGTCTGTGACTAACTCGCGGCAGCCTTTTCCCATCGGCGTATACAACGGCAACTGGTCCTGTTCAAGACGGAGGGATGAGCGGACACAATAACCCCATCAAGCTTGCGCTCTGGGAGAGTTTCAGGATGGACCCTTCACTCTCTAAACCTGATGTCGTGGTATCCATGAGCACAGGTACCCGCAAGAACTCGGTTTCTCCGAGGTTCACCTCTTTCCGTCATGTGTTGTTTGATGGCTACATTCCTCGATTGTGGCGTGCTTATATGTCCTCCTTCGATGGGGAAAGCAACTTTAGAGATGTTGTGAATAACTTAGATGAGGAAAGCCGCAATGATTATAAGCGTCTCAACATCTTTCTACCCATCGATGAGCCGGGCATCGACAACACCAGCTGGATGGGCGAGCTGCAGGAAAGCGTGCATCTGAATATGCAGCTAATGAAAAATTGCCAAACAACAGTATATGCTCTGCTCATAACAGCATTCTACTTTGAGCTGGACAGCCTCCCAAGAAACCTGCCAGAGGGCCGATTCCAGTGCTCTGAAACGATACGTTGCCGCCTTTCAGGCAAAGCCATAGTTGAGCTGCTTGAATGAGTTCATCCTTCTCAGCTGGCGTTCGTAACAAACACGAGAACACTAGGGTATTACAATGGGAGGCGCGATCTTTGTCCGATGTGCCAGCGATATCGAAAGAAAGTTGAATTCAACGTTTGCGACCTGGGTCAGCTGACATATATAGGGGTGAGAAGTCCAAAACGGCCACAAAGGAAGATTAGCGCCTTTCCAAAGACAATGCAGTGGTTCATCGACCGGCAAGGCCTGAACGCTCCATTTGGAACAGCTTATCACAAGGACCTGTGGACTCACTCATGCAAGTTGTGCATGGCGAATGGCTCTTACTCTAGTTTGAAGAGACAGACATCTGTTTGTAAGAGGGGAGACTCGCCACACAAAAGGCCTCGACTGTTTTAGCAAGTTTGTGTTAAGTAAAACATAGCCGATTGTGAATCGAAAGACATACACATAAACGAACTGATACTTTCTGGCATCCAATGGTTGAATAGTGTCTTTGTACCACTCATGTCAGTACTCAATCTTTGGTGAACTGGTATAGTATAGAAGTAAATAGGTGATCTTGGGCTTCAGTTATACGAGGGTTTCTTCTCTTTTATAACCTGTTACCGTCAAGTGACCAGTAAATCAACGACAAAGCCAGATGTAGAGATTGGATTCAATACGTAGTTATGTAAATGATACAATGTGGTCTTTTGGCCGTCCTTTTTGTCCAGACCAGAAGTATAGGGAATTTCTCCTAACTAATATACCTTTGAAAGCATCCAGAGAATGATTGGAAATACCACTACGGTGTTGCGGCTGATGTATCACATGACCCCTTGCCCGATTAGACTATGGTGTTGTCGCTCACAAATCACCTGCCATGCGCGGAAAAAACACCTCCTCTAGCTCAAAATGAATTTTCAGAATAACTTCACCAGAACTGCACCAAATAAGCTCAAAATCTAGTCAGTAACTCTTCTCATTGCACTTTATAACTTGATATAGATCACAATGTCAGAACTCTCATGATCAGCAATGAGTGTACAACTCTTCTCTTTATTAAAGCACATCATTCAATTAAAACATGAAGCAACTCAACTTCAGGTCTTTATGAACTCAAAGATCAAGAAAGATAAATTTAAGAAGATTCTTCAATGAATTTATATTGAATTCTTTATTAAATTTGTTCAAAACTTTGCAGAAAGAGTTCTGAATCAATTTAAAACAGTTTAAATTGCAGCTGATCTAAAAGTTCTATGATGAATCATAAACACAGTACAACACAACATCACAGTTACAAAAAACATTTTAAAGATTCTCATCAGCAAAAACTCTGCATTGCAATTCTTCATCATCACAAAATATAGATATATACACATTTAAGCTTAAATGACAATAAATACATCATTATTTTCAATAATAGTGTTCTTTTCATCATCATTTAAAGAAAGAAGCATCATCACAGATCTTTTCATATTTAATAATTACAAAATTATTATTAAATTCACTGACACTGTTTTCATTAATTATTAATGCACTCTCTCATCAGTCACACTACACAACTGCATTAACAGTCATATTTATGTCATTGTAAATTAAAACATCATCATTATTAAGATTGCAGCTATTAAGCAACTAAAGTTAAATAATCTGACAGTGTATGCATTCACAGTGACTGAAAAAGAGTCATTACAGAGTAACATTAAATGAATTATATCTTTAAAAGCAGACAACAAGATAGTCATCATCATTTATGATGTCATTGTGCACAGCATACTGATACAGAGCATCAAAATAAAAGATTAGTGAGCTATAATAATATATATATAGACAGAAAATCATAAGATTGAAGTCAGAAAGAATATCTTAATCAATTATGTAAGATGACTGTGCAGTTCAAAATGAGTGACAGAGTCTGTAATGATGAAATTTATGAATGCAGAATACATTAATTTAACATTTTAAACTGAATTAATTTGAGACTCTGAGTACAAGAAGACAGAGTTATATAATTGAACTTGTTGCATTCAGAAGTGCTTCAAGTATCATAAGTATGATTATATAAATGCTTAATGCAGAGATACTTAAAAATGCAGTATATGTGCAGAGAATCATAGATTTAAGAATTGTCTCTTTAAGAATCTAGAATTCAACATTAGAAAGTGTGTAAGCTGTGAAGACTCACACAAGATATGAAATAATAAGTGTTTTAAGTTTTAGAAAGAGACAGTGCATATGTAGATGACATGCAACATTAAATAGATTTGATGATGAATATTAATTTAAATATTAATTATTAAACTTAAAGAAGTCACACTCTTAAAGATAGTCAACAGTGAAGTCAATGAGATTGACATTCATAGTTACAGTAAAAGCATTAACAGTGATAACAGAAACAACAGTGACAGCAGTAACAATATTAATGAGAATGTGACATTTACATTACATATAACAATGAGTAATGATCATAAAATCATCAGCAAATTCTGCTTAATAATATTTAAGATTCTTACAAGAATCTCATCAATTCTGACATCAGCTCTGAAGATATTCATCAATGAAAATGAAAAGTGATTAATATCATTTATAAAAATAATGATTACAGATGCAAATTGAATCTCTCTGAAGTCAGTGAATGAAAATAGATCTAAAAGAATTACAATTAGATTTCTGAAAATGTGAAAGATAGATGTGACAGTAAAGACAGTAATGAATTATTGAAGCATTAAGTTCTTTAAGTGTCAGATAGATTTAAAAAACAGTTAAACAACAGAAATTGAAAGTGTCTCTGAGCAGAATTTAGTGAGTTTACTGCTTATCAGTTAAGATGATCTCACAATAGACATTATAAATATAGAAATAACATTAACTTCAGAGATCACAATGATGACAGAGTAATGTTGATACACTTAAACTTCATTATCTTATAGTACAACACAATGAAGTCAAGAAACAAGATCATGACATTTCTGCTTTAAGATCTCATCATATAAAATTACAATGTGCTGATCATTCAGAAGTCATAACACAATAAATATAACAACAGTATTTATTATTTCTGCAAAAACTGATTTTATTTAATCTATTCAGAATTCACAAAAAAAGAATCAATTCAAGTCTGCTTTTACATTAATTTATGACTGAACTGCACAGACTGAACAGTTCAGACATATAGTAAAAATCTTATAACTTTAAAAATTCAATATACTGAACATAGTCAGTCTAAGTGTCTATGTATTTACAATGTGTACAGAGAAGCAGTCAAAGAGAACATCACAGTAACTTTAAAGTAACTGAATAATTTATTAAAGAATGATCATTAACAACACATTATAGTGAGAGACTTTAATCTGCATTATTTAACATGAAAGAATTTAAGAATGAAGAAAAATTCATAGATAAAGTAGCTAATATAAATAATAAATGAATAACAGCTCTTTCTATTCTTACTGCAGAGCTTAATCACATAAAGATCTCAGTAAATATACAGCATCATAAATCTGATGCTAAACAGCTTAAACATTACTTAATAATTAATTAATTATAAAATACAACAACAACATCATAACTTTAATCACTATTTTATTATTACTCATTTTCTGCTGTCTGCAGCAGAGATCACATCATGATCTTATTGATAGTAAGATAAAGCAGATATAAAGCTTCTACAATAAATTTTAATAAAATAGCTGTCAACATCACTTCATAACTATAATGAACTCAATATAAAGCAATATATAACTGTCATCATAAAGACAATTTAGATTGCAGTGAAGACAACAGTATTAATGTTAACTCTTAATAAATGATTAAAGTTAGAATTTGACTCAAAAGCAAAAGAGATAATAAGAAAAGTAAATAAAGTCTGTTGTTATTGATAAAGAGAGTAAAGCATGTACATTTAAGAAATGTACTGTTGAGTCTGCAATGAAAAAGAGAAGAAGCTGATAAAATTAATGAAAATAAATTATAAAGAATGAATAAAGACAGTCTTAAAGAATTCTCAGAAACTATAAAAATTGATGAAGTAAGTTAAAAATTATGAAGCTGTAAGTTAAACTTTTATTCTCATTCTGAAACAGATAGAAGAGCTGAAACTTACAGAACTGCAGAATAAAACAGAATTACTTTAAACAATTTTCTTTTTAATTTCTTTAGAGATGAATCTCAATGACATTGCAGAATATAAGTATTTTGAGCTGATATTTATGTCTTTAATTACAGAGATTAAATTAATAAAGATTATAATGTAAGCATTAGACAATAAGACATTAAAATTAAATAACATATTAAATTAAGTTTTACACTAAATATTATTGCAATTACTTTCACTGCTGTTCTCACTGTACAACTTATGTCTGAACAGCAGAAGACATTTAAGAATCTTTAAACACTTCATTACAGTGATGCTGCAGAAGTTCAATAAAGAAGATTATTAGCAGTTTAAGATATACTAATTAATGACACTTCTGAACATTATAAATAAGGCTCTGAAGTTCATAATGATACACAGAATAAGCTATATAATAGAGATTTATCAATTGCTACTTAAAACACTGCTGAGAGACTGAAAAATTGTGTTTATAGAGCAGACAATTCATACATTGCTGAAGTAGATTCATGAAGTATGAGAATTAAATACATTAATTACATCATTATTAATGCTGAATGTATCAGAAGTCTTTAACAATGTCTTTTACAAAAGATTACTTTACAATCTTTAAAAACACTGTCTATCACTGAAGATAGTGAACTGAATAGAAGACTTTCTGAGAAAAAGAACATCAATAATAAAGTTGTCAGAATATGAGTCAGAGAGCTTTGTCATTCATACAGATATATCTCAGAATTCATCATTATTACTCATTCTATATCTATTCTATAATGCTGACATGCTGAATCTAGTCAATGACTCACAGCTTTAAGTCACAGCAACAAGTTGAATTGATAATGTAAACATCATGATGACAAAAAAGTCAGCAGAAGAGAACTGCATCATTTTGTATACAGTACATAGCTACATAAAGCAGTAAACTTAAAGATATATCTCTGTCTTTGTCTCAGTTAAGTATAAGCTCATTTACTTTACAAACTGTCTCATAAGACATGATATAACAGTGAAGCTGATTCTAAATATACATACAGTATAGACATCATCAATATATAAAATGCTGAGAGTCATCTTGAATTCACATCTGAAATAAGATGCATATATACAACATATTCAGACCTGAATCACAACAAGTCTTAAAGATTTAACAGTGCTGATAGACTTTACATAAAACTTTAAGCTTAAGAATCTATAAAGATTCTATATAACAGTGATGTTGTCACAGATTTTGTACTGCTGCTCAGTCTGATACAGTCTAGACAGTGAGCACAAAACAATTATACAATAAAAATGAATTTTTTAGAAACTGACAGTCATACAGTGATGAGCAGAAGTCATTATAGTGAAAGTCTTTCACATAACAGTAAGCTCAGCACTGAATGTAAAATTCTTTCTTTTTTTAATGAAACAGCAGCTAAAGAAGACACTGAGAAAGTTTATACTTCATATTGTTATTGCATTAATTTACATTTTAATGAAGAAAATCAGATCTAACTTTACAAAGAAACTTTGCTAAAAAAGCTTACTGAAATGTCTGTAGCTTTGCTATAAAATGCAGATATAACTTTCATCAGAAGTCAACTTGAAATTTAAAACACTCTATATTGTATTATTATGATGAAATGACTCAACTATTTACATAGACAACAATGCAGATGAAGCTGTTCACAGACACAATATTAACAAACTTTGTCAGAACTGAGAGATGTTAAATATCTACATGAATGACAGTGACATCAAGAATCAGATAAATGCAGTAACAGTGACACTGAAAAGAGATCTGAGACATATGATGTATATAAGTATAGATAAGACATTCACAGTGTATATGATGAAGCTACAGAGTCTGATCATGACAATAAGCATAGTAAGCACAGTGAAAATGATGAAATCAGAGCTTTAAGTGATGAACATATACACAGATAATTAAGTAGCAATTTGATCAGTCATTAAATTAAGTATACAATTAGATTAATATTTACTGCAATACATAATGAAGAAAGTAGATGATCTGTGAAGTCAGAAGGTTCAGATATGAATTTGATGAATATTGATGCATATAGAGATATCAGAAAATGAAGAAATGAATAAAGTGATTAAGACAGCAGCTTAGATCAGAGATTTACACATTGAGAAAGAATAGATTATAGAGATTTGACATTTAATTGTTATCTGTAAGACAAGACTTCATCAGTAAATAGTAGAAGAATGAGTCAATGACTGAAAGAACAGAACAGTGAGACAGATTATATTTAATATGAAGTAATAGTTAGACAGAAGAGTATTGAATAAGTATATAGAACTTTGTTGATTTATAAGCTTTCTGATTACTTAGCTACATACAGAAAAGATTAACATGACTTATTATTTTTATGTTATAGATTAAATGAACTCTTCACAATGTTTATACAATCTGAGCATTCAGACTGTTCATTATGTGCTGATGAAATGTCTACAAACTTAAGATTTAAGAAAGAAACTACTGAGACAAGTTAATAACATAAAGAAGATTCTATGAGACTCAGTATTAGTTAAAGCAGTCATTATATTTATGTTATAAAGCAATATTTTAAGACAATTTCAGACTGTAAAAGAGACATCAGAAGATCTGACATTCTTAGATGCAGTCTGAAATAGAAAATTCAACAATTATACACTTTAGACTGCAGAAAAGACAATTAATTATTTATAGAAACATTTATTCTCTATTAATGACAGTGAAAGAAAGACATTAACATTAGATTATAAGAAAAGAAGATTAGTAAGCATCAGAATTAAGAGAAATGTAAAAGGCTACAGAGAGTAAAGTTAGAATTTGTATTAGTTAGCTAGATCATGAGGCAATAGTGATGATGACATAATTGATTAATTAATTAATTGATTTATAGATGACTGAGACTGCCTAGACTGCCATACACTGCATAACTATAAGTAACTAATACATACTGATCTCACTTTCATTATCATCTCACTGTTGTCATCACTGTCATCTCATGATCTAGCTAACTAATACAAATTCTAACTTTGCTTTCTGTAGCTCTTCATGTTTTTCTTAATTCTAATGCTTACTAATCTTCTTTTCTTGTAATCTAATGCTAATGTCTCTCTTCAGCTGTCATCAATAAAAAATAAACATTGTTATAAATAATTAATTGTCTTTTCTGCAATCTAAAGTGTATAATTGTTGAATTTTCTATTTCAGGCTGCATCTAAGAATGTTAGATCTTCTGATGTCTTTTTTACAGTCTGAAATTGTCTCAGAAGATTGCTCTATAACATAAATATAGTGATCACTTTAATTAATGCTGAGTCTCATAAAATCTTCTTTATGTTGTTAACTTATCTCAGTAGTTTCTTTTTTAGATCTTAGGTTTGCAGACATTTCATTAGTACATAATGAATAGTTTAAATGTTCAGATTATATAAGCATCATGAAGAGTCTGCTCAGTCTATAACATAAAGATAATAAATTATGTCAATCTTTTCTGTATATAGCTAAATAATCAGAAAGCTTATGAGTCAGCAAAGTTCTGTATACTTATTTAACACTCTTCTATCTAATTATTACTTCATGCTAAATGTAATCTATCTCACTGTTTCATTCTTTCAGTTATTGATTCATTCTTCTGCTACTTACTGATGAAATCTTATCTTACAGATAGCAATTAAATGTCAAATCTTTATAATCTGTTCTTTCTCAATGTATAAATCTTTAATCTAAGTCACTGTCTTAATTACTTTATCTATTTCTTCATTTTCTGATATCTTTATATGCATCAATATTCATCAAATTCATATCTGAACCTTCTGACTTCACAGATCATCTATCTTCTTCATTATGCACTGCAGTAAGTACTAACCTGACTATGTATTCAGTTTAATGACTGATTAAATTGCTGCTTAATTATCTATATATATGTTCATCATTCAGAGCTCTGATTTCATTATTTTCATTACACTTACTATACTTATTGTCATGATCAGACTCTGTAGCTTCATCATATACACTATAAATATTTCATCTATACTTATATACATTATGTGTCTCAGATCTCTTTTCAGTGTCACTGCTGTCACATTTATTTAACTCTTGATGTTACTATCATTTATGTATATATTTAATACTTCTCAGTTTCAATAAAGTTTGTTGATATCATGCCTGTGAACAGCTTCATCTGCATTGTCATTTATGTGAATAGTTAAGTCATTTCATCATAATAATACAATGTAGAGCACTCTGAATTTCAAGTTGACTTTTAATGAGAGTTGTATCTGCATCTCATAATAGAGCTACAGATATTTCAGTAAGCTCTTTCAGTAAAGCTTCTTTGTAAAGTTAGATCTGATTTTCTTCATTAAAGTGTAGATTGACACAGTAACAATATAAAATATAAACTTTCTCAGTGTCTTCTTTAGCTGCTGTTTCATTAAGAAAAGAAAGAGTTTCATATTCAGTATTAAATTCACTGTTATGTGAAAGATTCTCACTATAATGACTTTTACTCATTACTGTATGACTGTCAGTTTCTAAAGAATTCATTTCTATTATATAATTATTCTGTGCTCACTGTCTAAGCTATATCAAGCTGAGCAGCAGTACAGAATCTGTGACAGCATTATTGTCATATAGAGTCTTCATAAATTCTTAAGTCTGAAATCTTATATAAAATCTATCAGCACTACTAGATCTCTGAAACTTGTTATGACTTAAATCTAAATATATTGTATATGTGCATTTCATTTTAAATGTAAGTTCAAGATAACTCTCAGCACTCTGCACATTAATGATGTCTGTACTGTATATATATTTAGAATCAGCTTTGCTGTTATGTTATATCTTATGAGACAGTTTGTAAAGTAAATGAACTCATATTTAACTAAGACAAAGATAGAAATATATTTTTAAGCTTATTGCTCTGTGCAGCTGTGCACTGTATGCAAAGTGATGCAATTCTTCTTTGCTGACTTTTCTATCATCATAATGTTTATATCATCAATTTAACTTACTGCTGTGACTTAAAGCTGTGAGTCATTGACTAGATTTAGCATATCAGCATTGTAGAATAAATATAGAATAAATGATAATAATAAATTCTAAAATATATCTGTATAAATGATAAAGCTCTCTGACTTATATTTTAACAGCTTTATTATTGATATTCTTTTTCTCAAAAAGTCTTCTATTCAGTTCACTATCTTCAGTGATAGACAGCATTTTTAGAGATTGTGAAGTAATCTTTTATGAAAGACATTGTTAAAGACTTCTGATACATTCAACATTAATAATAATGTGACTAACATGCTTAATTTTTATGCTCTGTAAATCTGCTTCAGCAATATATAAATTGTCTACTCTATAAACACAATCTTCTGATCTCTCAGCAGTGTTTTAAGTAACAATTAATAAATCTCTGTCATGTAACTTATTCTGTGTGTCATCATGAACTTTAAAGTCTTATTTATAATGTTCAGAAATATCACTGATCAGTATATTTTAAACTGCTGATAGTCTTCTTTGTTGAATTTCTGCAGCATCATTGTAATGAAGTATTTAAAGATCTTTAAATGTCTTTCACTGTTTAGGCACAAGTTGTACAGTGAGAACAGCAGTGAAAATAGTTGTGATAATATTTAGTGTAAAATTCAGTTTAATATGTCATTTAATTTTAATGTTTTATTGTCTAATGCTTACATTATAATCTCTGTTAATTTAATCTCTGTAATTAAAGACATGAATACTGACTTAAAATACTTATATTCTGCAATGTTGTTGAGATCTATCTTTAAAGAAGTTAAAAAAAAGATTGTTTAAAGTAATTCTGTCTTATTCTGCAGTTCTGTAAGTTTCAGCTCTTCTATCTGTTTCAGAATGAGAGTGAAAGTCTGACTTGTAACTTCATAATTTCTGATTTACTTTATTAATTTTTATAATTTTTAAAGATTCTTTAAAACTATCTCTATTCATTTTCTGTGACTCATTCTCATTAATTTTGTCAGCTTCTTCTCTTTTTCATTATAAACTCAACAGTACATCTCTTAAATATGTATGCTTTACTTTCTTTATCAATAATAACAAACTTTATTTACTTCTCTCATCATCTCTTTTGCTTTTAAGCCAAATTCTAACTTTAATCATTTACTAAGAGTTAACATCAATACTGTTGTCTTCACTGTGATCTGAATTGTCTCTGTGATAACAGTTATATATTACTTTATATTAAATTCATTATAGTTATGAAGTGACATTGACAGCTATTCTGTCAGAATCTATTGTAAAAGCTTTATGTCTACTCTATCTTACTATTAATAAGATCATGATGTAGTCTCTGCTGCAGACAGCAGAAGATGAGTGACAATAAAGTAATGATTAAAGTTATAATGTTGTTGTTGTATTTTGCAGCTAATTAATCATTGAGTAATGTCTGAGCTGTTTAGCATCAGATCTATGATGCTGTACATTTACTGAGATCTTTATGTAACTAAGCTCTACAATAAGAGCAGAAAGAGCTGTCATTCATTTATTATTTGTATTAACTGCTTTATTTATGAATTTTTCTTCATTCTCAGATCTTCTCATGTTGAATAATGCAGATTAAAGTCTCTCACTATAATGTATTGTTAATGATTATTTTTCAATAAATCATTTAATTACTTCAAAATTGCTATAATATTCTCTTTAACTGCTTCTCTGTACACATTGTAAATGTATAGATGCTTAAACTAACTATATTCAGTATATTAAATCTTCAGAGTCATAAGATCTTTACTGTATGTCTGAACTGTTCAGTCTGCACAGTTCAGTTATGAATTAATATAGAAGCAGACTCAGATTAATTCTTCTTCTGTAAGTTTTAAATAAATTAAATGAAATTGATTCTTGCAGAAATAATAAATACTATTGTTGTATTTATTGTGTCATGACTTCTGAATGATCAGCACATCATAATTTTATATGATGAGATTTTGAAGCAGAAATGTCATAATCTTGTCTCTTAACTTCATTGTGTTGTACTGTAAAATAACAAAGTTTAAGTGTATCAACATTACTTTATCATCATTGTGATCTTCAAAATTAATGTTGTCTCTATATTTATAACATTTACTGTAAAGTCATCTTAACTGATAAACAGCAAGCTCACTGAGTTCTACTCAGAAACATTCTCAATTTTTGTTGTTTAACTATTCTTTAAATTTATCTGATACTTAAAGAACTTAATACTTCAATAACTCACTACTGTCTTTACTGTCACATCTGTCTTTCACATTTTCAGAGATCTGATTGTAATTCTTTTAGATCTGTTTTTATTCACTGATCTCAAAGAAATTTAATTTGCATCTATAATCACTGTTTTTATAAATGATACTGATCATTTTTCATTTTCATTAATGAATGTCTTCAGAGCTGATGTCAAGATTGATGAAATTTTTATAAAAATCTTAAATATTGTTAAATAAAGTCTGCTGATGATTTTATAATCACTACTTATTATTGTATGTGATGTAAATGTTACATTTTCACTAATATTGTCACTGTTGTCACTGTTGTCTCTGTTGTCACTGTTAATGCTTTTACTGTAATTATTAATGTCAATCTTACTGACTTCACTGTTGACTGTCTTTAAGAATGTAACTTCTTTAAATTTAATAATTAATGTTTAAGTTAATACTCATTACTGAGTCTGCTTAATGTTACATGTCATCTATATGCATACTGTCTCTTTCAAAAACTCAGAACACTTATTATTCTGTATCTTATGTGAGTCTTCACAGCTTATACACTTTCTGATGTTGAATTCTAGATTCTTAAAGAGACAATTCTTGAATCTATAATTCTCTGCACATATGCTGCATTTCTAAGTATTCTCACATTAAGCATTTATATAATTATATTTATGACACTTAAAGCACTTCTAAATGCAACAAGCTCAATCATATAACTCTGTCTTCTTGTACTCAGAGTTTCAAATCAACTCAGTTTAAAATGTTAAATTAATGTATTCTGCATTCATAAATTTCATCATTACAGATTCTGTCATTCATTTTGAGCTGTACAGTCATGTTACATAATTAATTAAGATATCTTCTTCAGCTTTAATTTTATGATTTTCTGTCTGTATACATGTCATTATAGTTCACTGATCTTTCATTTTGATGCTTTATATCAATATATTATGTACAATAACATCATAAATGATGATGACTATCTTACTGTCTGCTTCTAAAGATATAATTCATTTAATATTACTCTGCAGTGACTCTTTTTCAGTTATTGTGAATGCATACATTATTAAATTATCTGACTTCAGTTGCTTAACAGCTACAATCTTAATAATGATGATGTTTTGATCTGCAGTGATGCAGATATGATTGTTGATGCAGTTGTGTAGTGTAACTGATGAGAGAGTGCATCAATAATTGATGAAAACAGTGTTAATGAGTTTAATGACAATTCTGTAATAATTAAATATGAAAAGATCTGTAATGATGCTTCTTTCTTTAAATGATGATGAAAAGAATGCTGCTGTTAAGAATGACAGTGCATTTACTGTTATTTAAGCTTAAATGTGTGTGTATTTATATTCTATGATGATAAAGAATTGCAATACAGAGTTTTTACTGATAAGAATCTTTAAAATGTTCTTTGTGACTGTGATGTTGTATTGTACTATGTTTATGATTCATCATAAAGCTTTCAGATCAGCTACAATTTAAGCTGTTTTAAATTGATTCAGAACTCTTTTCACAAAGTTCTGAACAGATCTGACAAAGAATTCAATGTAAATTCATTAAAGAATCTTCTTAAGTTTGTCTTTCTTGATCTTTGAATTCACAAAGATCTGAAGTTGAGTTGCTTCATATTTCAATTGAGTGATGTGCTCTGATAAAGAGAAGAATTGCACACTCACTGCTGATCATGAGAGCTCTGACATTGTGATCTATATCAAGTTATAAAGTGTGATGAGAAGAGTTACTGACTAGATTTTGGGCTTATTTGGTGCGGTTCTGGTGAAGTTATTCCGAAAATTCGTTTTGAGCTAGAGGAGGTGTTTTTCCAGTGACGGCGACAGCGAGGTGGTAATGGGGGTGAGATCAGTAGGCGCTAGCCACTTGTAGTTACGCGGTGTATGGCAGCCTAGGCAGCCTCAGTCACCTATGAATCAATCAATCAATCAATCAATCAAACGACTTTACACAGGAAATGGTATCGAATGTTTACATAAATGGTGACGGCGCAAAGCCGGAGGTCGCAGAAAGAGGCTGGATTGTTCAAAAGTTTGGAGGTACGAGTGTGGGCAAGTTTGCGGTACATTTGGCGGAAGATATTGTTCGGTGCGTAGGGAGTCTACTGGAGCCATTTGCAACGACTCCCAATTCTGATAGTAAGATCGTGCTCAGCACAAGCCTGTCCCAGAACCGTATAGCTGTGGTGTGCTCTGCGCGGAGCAGTTGTACAAAAGCTGAGGGGACCACCAACCGGTACGTTGGATCTTTGTTTTCTTGGGCTATGGGCTATGCCCTAATTTATAGATCTCTGACCCGGTGAGCACAGACTACTGCGTGCTGCTCGGGAGGCTGAACATACCAGATCAAGAGGGTTTGAAGCCATTGTCGCGACCATCTGCGCGGACCACATCCATGCCGCTCAGGAATACATAACATCACCGAGCATACTATCGGATTTGATATCGCACATTGAAGAGGAGTGTCACGATTTGAAGGTCTTCCTCGACGCAGCACAGAGGGTGGGGGAAATCAGCTCCAAATCAAAGGACAAGATCATCAGCAAGGGTGAGAAGCTCAGCTGTAGATTCGTAGCTGCCCTGCTCCAGGATCGAGGTGTTGAGGCGCAGTACGTGGATCTGTCGGAAGTGATCAAGAGCAGGGAAGACCATGGGCTTGACCAGGCCTTCTACGAGGACCTGGCAGCGGTGCTGGCACGGGAGGCCAAGGCCTGCGGCGAGAAGGTGCCGGTGCTGACGGGGTACTTCGGGACGGTGCCTGGAGGTCTGCTGGAGAAGGTCGGCAGGGGCTATACTGACCTGTGTGCCGCTCTAGTCGCTGTTGGCATACACGCAAGCGAACTACAGGTCTGGAAGGAAGTCGATGGGATTTTCACGGCCGACCCCAGAAAAGTGCCGACGGCACGGTTGCTGCGCACCATCACGCCGGCCGAAGCCGCGGAGCTGACGTTCTACGGCTCCGAGGTCATCCACCCCTTCACGATGGAGCAGGTCATCCGTGCCAGGATACCCATCCGGATCAAGAACGTCATGAACCCCCGCGGCAACGGCACGGTCATCTACCCCGACTCCCCCGCTGAAATGGACCCCGCCGCTCCCGGCCACGATCCGAGACTGTTCCGAGTGAGAAGCTCCAGTCTCCTCTCACAGCACCAGCGACCCAAGAGACCCACCGCAGTGACCATCAAACACAACATCCTCGTCATCAACGTGCATTCCAACAAGCGCTCTCTCTCGCACGGCTTCTTCGCCAAGATCTTCTCGACTCTGGACAAGTGGCGTCTGTCGGTCGATCTGATCGCCACCAGCGAGGTGCATGTTTCCATGGCACTGCACTCGGACTCGGAGCTCGTCAGCGGAGTCGGGGAGGACGAGAAGCAGATTGTAGATACGGATCTCCGAGGGGCCATTGACGATCTCAAATGTTACGGCGCGGTTGACATCATCGACGGGATGGCCATATTGAGCTTGGTGGGCAAGCAGATGAAGAATATGGTGGGGATTGCAGGCAAGATGTTCTCGACGCTCGGCGAGAACAATGTCAACATCGAGATGATTTCACAAGGCAAGTTCCAAAATCCCCATTCGCCCGTTTCTGAGTATGCTGACCATGCCGAAATTAGGGGCAAGCGAGATCAACATATCATGTGTCATCGAAGAGAGAGACGCTGATAGAGCTATCAACATCTTACACACCAATCTCTTCACCTTTCTAGATTAGGAGGCTGAGAAGGAGAGTTCCGGGAAGGCGTTATGGTGTATGGTAGAAGTCGGACATACAGGTCCTGAGAATTAGAAAGGGCGTTCTGCACACAACGAATCTTCGACCTCTGCACCTGCCCTAGCTTACTGAGTTACACTTTGCACTTCATTGCCGTTTGGCCGCTCCTGACGCACCCTAACCTACCCGAGTGATGGAAGAAAGAGAGTACGACGGCTGTGGAAAGGACCATACACAACAAGCACTTATCGTATTATCTGTCTACCTAGTCGATCGCCGCAATGCTTAGGGGCGATTTTGTGCATACGAGGCAGTGACTGACATTTATCCGCAGGCTGAGTCCTCCTTCATCCCTCCTCAGCATCTGGTAGTTTGATGGAAAGAGCAGGTCAATGACTGGGAGTTCTCTGGCACTGCTCGTAGACCAGCCCATGGATTTACGAAGTGAGAAGGGTGGTTGCCTTCCAATCCTATAAGAAACACATATTCCAACTGCTGATATATACTGTGGTACCCTTCCTCAGGCAAGCCTAAGAAGAGGTCTGTTGCTGCCTTAAGAGGGAGGCTCGAAATATCATGCATTAACGTTAGGTCTGTAGCTGTAACTGTCAACTTCCGCTGACTAACCCAATGACGCGACTCCGGGCAGGCGCGTCGCGTGTCGCGTCCCCAAGCTTTATGGAAGACCTCCCCACTTCAAGTGGAAGCGCCGAACGTGCCACCGACGAATGAGATAACGCCATGTCCGTCCATCCTGCCCGATATGTAACAGACTACTACCTTATCACTAAGGTACCACTACGACTTTGTATGGCTGGAACGCTTTTCAGGAGCGCAGGCAAGGCAGTTTCGCATACTCTATGGGTAATGTTTGGGAAGCTGTAGGTTGCACAGCGTCCGTGGATAGACAGGAAGGATGGGGGACTTTTTTGAAGCAGAATAGGACATTATTACTGTAGACTACGTTCCTTCTCTGCTTGCAAAGTGATATCTACCTTATGAGCCAAGAACAAGTCTGTATGGAGCCATAAACGAAGTTGGCGACGTGGAAGGCTCAGGTTCAGGCTCGCCCCGCGCCTGCCGAATTCAGACAAAACCACCAACACTTCCTTCCTTCTTCCCACTTTCTACCTTCAAGCCCACCTTCACATTCCCCACCGTTCCTTCCTCCACGAAATGCTATCGCAGATCACCCAGCCGACCTCTGTTTTCCCATGCCCATAAATTCTTTTTCTCCGTCACGTTCTCTTCTTCATTCTTCCACTTCACGAACTTCTTCCACTTCACGAACTTCGCATCCGCTTCTTTCAAGTTGACTTCGCATCCGCTTCTCACTTCCCGATTCACACTTCAAACGCTCTACTTCACGAACTTCACGATTCACTCTTCATACGCTTTACTTCAAGGTTCACTTCACATCCGCTCTTCACGTCGTAACTCAAGCACACTCCACGCTTTACACTTTACGCCAATTTCTCACGGTTCACCATGTCGTCCACTCGTAGACAGCCCGCGCCAGTCCGCATCCACGAAGACGCCTATGTCGACAACTTCAACGCTCCACAGCAGCTGAACCATCCCGATCCCCTACATGACATCATGAACGATCCGTACATTGCGCGTCTGACTGCCACTGGCTTGCCTCTTAACCATCAACTCATACTTCCGTACCTCAATCAGGGCTGTCTTGGAAGCAATCCTTCGGTCAATCAGCAAGTCAATCGTCCTATCAATCGTCCTATCAATCAGCAAGTCGGTCGTCCTAGCAGTCGTCACGGCCACCCTCCAGGAAATCGTCACGTCCAACTTCCGCTCAATCGTCACGCTCATCTTCCGTTCAATCGTCACGTTCATCTTCCGCTCGATCGTAACGCCAATCCTCCTACCAACCGTCCAATCAATCGTCCAACCAATCCTCCAACTAGCCGTCCGACCAATCCTCCATCCGGTCGTCCAACCAATCGTATAACCAAACCTCCGACCAATCGTCCAGTCACTCGTCCAGTCAATCATCCGGCCAATTCTCCAGTCAATCGTCCACTCATCCATAACCTCAACCGTCCACTCAATCACCCGTTGAGTGAAATCACTCGTCTCGCGAAGTTCCCGCAAAGATCGGTCTTCGGTGACAGACTCAACGTCTCTATCCCCCCTCCTCAGGTGCCACAGCCTGTCACGGATTCTCTACCCAAAGCACCTGTCTACGCAAGATTCCATCCTCTCGCTGCGCAGAAGCCGCATCAGGCTTTATTCGACGGACTTCGTGCGGTACGACCGGTCGAGAAGGAGAACATTTGCGACAATTTCGCCGAATTCCCAGAACCCAACAGGGTCACGGAAGCGAAACCAGTCGAAGAAGTTGGCAATCTACCAGCAATCGACGACGATGGCTCCAAGCCGCCCTACAGCTATGCCACACTGATTGGGATGGCCATCCTACGCGCTCCTGACCGGCGTCTGACGCTCGCGTCTATATACAAATGGATATCCGACACCTTCTCCTACTACCGCGTCTCCGAAGCAGGGTGGCAGAACAGCATCCGGCACAACTTGAGTCTGAACAAAGCGTTCGTGAAGAAAGAGAGAGCCAAGAATGACCCGGGCAAAGGGAGTTACTGGACCATCGAGCCTGGCATGGAAGGTCAATTCCTCAAGGATAAGCCTAGCCGCCGTGGCCCCGCGTCTCATGTACCATTCATGTCGAGCATCATCACAGAAGCAAAGGTCACGGAAGCGAAAGTCGCCGAACCCGAAGAACCCTCCTCTGACGCCACTATTCCTGCCCTCATCACGGAAGCAAAGGTCTCTGAACTCGAAGAACTTTCCTCTGACGCCACTATTCCCGCCTCCGAACCTGATTACCCCACCGAAGAAACAGAGTTTCCCAACCTCGACCCCATTCACTCATCACCTCAACTACCTCCTATCACTCGCACCGAACGCGTCGAGGACCTGCCACAATCTCGAAAACGCAAATCGCCCGCATCTCCTCCACCAATGCCCCCTACAAAGGTTAGGAGGGAAGGCCCTCAACACGACAGGGCGGAGGACGCCATTGCGCGGATCCGGGCGGGCTCCCGCCGACAGGAGGTTCGGCGGGAGCCTGCCCGGATCCCACCACCATCGCCCCTCGCCATCATGCCCCCTCCTCCACGATCTCCCTCCTCATCTCCGGTGGTCCTAAACCTGGACAGATATTCTGTCTGGAGTCCATGGACCCCAAAGTTCTTGAGGGGGGTCCCGGAGCCCGCAGCCACGCCGGCTGCGGTCTTCGGGGCCCCTCTCGAGCTCGACGCGCCGGGGCGGAGCCCACACAAGTGGGCCCGCCTCGCCCTGGACCGCATGGAGGATGTTGCC